>Ga0208716_1000008_pt1 | contig 60947 bp, 51 predicted proteins | sample NGESurdeep092012_8_FD_184482 | JGI IMG/M metagenome (GOLD analysis project Ga0208716, IMG submission 184482) | Arctic peat soil microbial communities from Barrow, Alaska - NGEE Surface sample 415-3 deep-092012 (SPAdes) | ecosystem: Environmental > Terrestrial > Soil > Wetlands > Peat ...
GGCGAGCTGCCGCACTACCCGCAGCTGCCCGCGGTACGCGGCGACCTGCTCGCCGGGCTCGGCCGGTCGCAGGAGGCGCGGGCGGAGTTCGAGCGTGCCGCCGCGCTCACCCGGAACGCCCAGGAGCGGGCGATCTTCCTGACGCGCGCGGCCGAGCTGTAACCGGGCGGCCTCGCCGCCGACCCGGCGCCTGATCGGGCGCGGTTCACCCGCGAAACGCGAAACGACGGGCCGGAGAGCCCCTGGCGGCGCAGGATATGGCCGTGGAGTCGGCCTCGGAGTACCCCACCGGACAGTCAACCCGTCGGCGCCTGCTGGCCGGGGTGATCGTGCTCGTTGCCCTTGCCGGGCTGGTCATGGCGAGCCTGGCCGCCGTTGCCCCGCCGGCACCGGTTGCCGGCGACGCCCCCGCCGACTCCTTCAGCGCGACCCGCGCCTACTGGCACGTGGAACGCGTCGGCTCGCAGCAGCACGTCACCGGCTCTCCGGCAGCGGCCGACGTCCGCGACTACATCGTCTCCACGCTGACCGGCTTCGGGCTGCAGCCGCAGATCCAGGACACCATCAGCGCAACGGACCAACTCAGCGGTCCCTACGGGATGGCCCGGGTCCGCAACGTCGTCGCGGTGCTGCCGGGAGAGACCTCCACCGGGCGGATCGTGATGTTCGCGCACTACGACTCGGTGCAGGTGTCCTACGGCGGCAATGACGACGGCGCCGGGGTCTCCACGTTGCTCGAGACGGCCCGGGTGCTGGCCGCCGGGCCGCGGCCGCGCAACGACATCGTCTTCCTGTTCACCGACGCCGAGGAGGCCTGCCTGTGCGGGGCGCAGGCCTTCGTCGATCAGAGCCCGCTGGCCGCGCAGGGCGGCGTGGCGATGAACTTCGAGTCCCGCGGATCGTCCGGCCCGGTGGTGCTGTTCGAAACCTCGCGCGGGAACGCGAATGTGGTTGGCGTCTACGCGGACGCCGTGCCCTACCCGGTGGCCACCAGCTTCGCGGTGGAGATCTACCGGATCCTGCCCAACGACACGGATTTCACGCCGTTCCGAGACTCCGGCAGGTTCTCCGGATTGAATTCGGCGTACATCGACGGCTCCGCCGTGTACCACGCCCCCGAGGACCGGCCTTCGTACATGGACCAGGCGAGCCTGCAACAACACGGTGACAACGCTGTGGCGCTGGCGCGGTCGTTCGGCGCAGCCGACATCGCCGCGTTGACCGTCCCCGCGGCGAACGATTCGACATACTTCCCGGTGCTCAGCGTTCTGCTGCGGTATCCGGGCTGGCTGGTCTGGCCGCTGGCGATCCTCGCCCTGCTGGCCGTGGTGGGGCTGGCCGTCCTTGCCCGTCGCCGTGGGCTCACCAGCTGGCCCCGCGGCGCTGCCGGACTTGGCCTGGCGGTGGTGCCGTTGATCCTGGCACCCGTTGCCGCGCAACTCCTGTGGGCGCTGTTGGTGGCGTTGCGACCCGGGTACGCGAACATGATCGACCCGTGGTGGCCGGGTTGGTTCCGGGCCTGTGTGGTCGCGCTGGTGCTGACGATCGTGCTCGCCTGGTACGGCCTGCTGCGCCGTCCGATCGGTGCCTGGTCACTCGCGATCGGCGCGTTCGGGCTGCTGGCCGTGCTCGGTCTGGTGCTGGCAGCGGTGACGCCCGGCGGGTCGTACCTGGCGTCGCTGCCCGCGCTGGCCGGTGCGACGGGGTCGATCGTGGCGTTGTCGGTGCGGCCCTTGTGGTTGCGGGTCGTGGTGCTGGGGGTGGCCGCGGCGGTGGCTGTCGTCATCTTGACGCCGACCGTCGCGCTGTTCTTCCCGGCGCTCGGCCTGGCGACGGGCGCGGCCGGCGCGTTCTTCGCGGTGCTGCTCGGGTTGGCGCTGCTGCCGGTGTTCGAGCTGGTCTATCCCACCCCCGAGGATCCGGGATCGCCTGCGGCGCAAGGTCAATCGCGCCATCCCGGGTTCAGGACGGCACGTCGTCGGCTGTGGGCGGCGATTCCGGCGATGACCGCCGGCGCCCTTGCGCTCGCGTTCCTTGGCGCCGGATTGGCGGTCGACCATTTCGACGCGGATCACCCGGCGCCGGCTCAGCTGTTCTACGCGCTCGACGCCGACTCCGGCCAGGCGCGCTGGCTCAGCACGGATTCCGACCCAGGGGAATGGGTGAGCCAGTACGTCACCGGGCCCGAGGATCTGCGCGGCACATTCGGCCTGCTCGGCGTCGGCGTGCTGACCGGCCCCGCGCAGCCGGCGGCGCTGCCTGCGCCCGCGCTGACGGTCTCTTCCGACAGCACCAGCGGGGACAGGCGGAACCTCAGCATCACCGTCACCCCGCAGCGTGAGGTCCGGTTGATCTATCTGTTGCTCCCGGGTGCCGCCGTGGCGAGGGCATCGGTGGCCGGCCACGAGATCCCCACCTCCGTGTTCGCCGACGGGACTGGTGTCGTGTTCAACGGGCCGCCGGACCGCGACACTTCGACAGGAGTGACGTTCGACCTGGAGCTCGACGAGGTCATGCCGGTCACCGTCAGGGTGATGGACGGCAGCGACGGCCTCGACGAGCTGCCCGGCTTCACCCCCCGGCCGCCTGGGGTGGGAGTCCAGGGTTCGCACACCTCGGAGCTGGTGCTGGTGGCCAAGACCTACACGGTCTGAGCGGGTCAGGGGCGGCCCGGGTCAGCTCCTCTTCGGACGAAGCGACCACGGCCGGTGATCGTGATCAAATCCTCTGGCCTTCCGAGGTCGCAGCACGACGCGAAGCCGCCGCAAACGTTGATCATCACGGACCGCCCAGGCCTTCACACCGGCCACCGGACCCCGATCGCCCCCCGTACCCGGAATCCAGGGACGGGTCTCAGGACAGGCAGAGGTCCTGGGACACCTGCGCCGCGCTCGGCGGCGAATCGCTGTCGGGTGCACACCCCGCCACCGTGAACCGGTCGCCTCCCCACTGGTAGAGCATCCAGACCGCGGCCCCGTCACCCTGGTCCTGGACCGCCAGCCCGAGTTCGCCACCGAGGTCGATCACCCCGGCGCGCTCGGTCGCGGACGGGAAGGCATCGTCCCCGGACACATCCCGCCAGGCTCCGGTTCCGGTCAGCTCGAACGCCGACAGGATCGCCCTGCCATCGGTTTGGGTGCCCTCGACCGCGCACCGAGCCTGACTGTCGCAGGACAACACGCCGTCGGAGGGCGCCGCGAACGATGCCCCGTACGGAACCCCGATCACCCCCTTGACCTGGCCGTCCGTACCCACCGACAACAGGATGGCCCGGCCGGCCTGGGTGCCGACCAGGGCCGCCGACAGCTCGCCGGTGACGCCGCGGTGGGTGGCCAACACCGAGCAGCCGTCGCAGTTCGCCAGCGAGATCGGCAGCTGGTCCCCGGCCGGAGCGGGCGGAGGCGCGGTGACAGCCGGTTGCGCGGGTTCCGCCGCCGGCGCTGCGGGGGTTGGGGGTTCAGCGGGGGGCACGGCTTCGGTGGGCGGGTCGGGCTCGGGCGCCTGGGCCTCGGTCGGGCCCTCGGCGGCCGGGGGCGCTGCCGGTGACTCGGCCACGGACGGCGCCGGAACCTCCGCCGGCGCCGACGCGAGCGGGAGTTCGGGCACCGTGACGACCAGCGTCGGCCCCGCCGCGGAGGACTGCGCGGACGCCGAAGCCGACCCCCCGGGCGCGGTGGCGTCCGGCGTCGCCAGCGTTCCGGTGCCGCACCCGGCGAGCACCAGCAGCGCCGCCACAGCGATCACGGAGCCGGCGACCACGGAGCCGGCGATCACAGAGCCGGCCACCGAACCGACCGGCCGTCGGACAGCGCCGAGACGCGCACCGGTCACCGGCGCTCCGTCACCAGGACCGCCAACCGCGCGGCCTCCAGGAAGGAATCAAAACCGGCCGGGTCGGCCAGCGCGTCACGGGAGACCACCGTGTCGACCGCCGCGCCGCCCAGGATCCGCTTCACCGGTACTTCGCATTTCTTGCCGTTCAGGGTCCGCGGTACCACCGGGACATCAACCACCGCACCGGGGACATGCCTCGGGGACAACTCGGATCGGATCAGCGCGCGCAGCTTCGGCGTGACCTCGTCGAGGTCAGCCGCTGGATCCAGGACCACGAACAACAGCAGATCTCCCTCAACGGCGGAGCTGGAGGTGTCCACCACCATCGAATCCACCACCTCCGGCACCGACTCCACCACGCGGTAGAACTCGGACGTACCCATCCGGACCCCGCCCCGATTCAGCGTGGCATCCGAACGGCCCTCGATCACGCACGACCCGCGGGAGGTGACCCGGATCCAGTCGCCGTGCCGCCAGATTCCGGGGTAGTCGGCGAAGTAGGCGTCATGCAGCCGGGTGCCGTCGTCGTCACCCCAGAAGAACACCGGCATCGACGGCATCGGCGCGGTGATCACCAGCTCACCGACCTCGTTGATCAGCGGCTCACCGGCCGGGGAGTAGGCCTCGACCTTGGCGCCCAATGCCCGGCAGGAGATCTCGCCCATCCATACCGGCACGTTCGGGGCGGCCCCGACCACGGCCGTGCACAGGTCGGTGCCGCCGGACACCGAGGCGATCTGGACGCCCAACCCGACCGCGTCGTGGATCCAGCGGAAACCGTCGGTGCCCAATGGCGAACCGGTCGAACCGATGGTGCGCAGCGAGGTCAGGTCCAGTGTGGCGGCCGGTGTCAGCTCAGCCTTGCGACAGGACGCGACGAAGGGCGCGGACGTGCCGAAGTAGCCGATGCGATGACGTTCGACCAGGCGCCAGAGTGCCATCAGGTCCGGGTAGCCGGGGCTGCCGTCGAACAGCACGATGGTCGCGCCGACCAGCAGTCCGCCGACGAGGTAGTTCCACATCATCCAGCCCGTGGTGGTGTACCAGAAGAAGCGGTCGCCGGGACCGAGATCTGCTTGCAGGCCGGCGGTTTTCAAGGTCTCGAGGAGGATTCCGCCGGCCGACTGGACGATCGGTTTGGGCAGCCCGGTGGTGCCGGAGGAGTAGAGCACCCACAGCGGTGCGGAGAACGGGACCGGGATGTACTCCACGTCGGCCCGCTCGGCAACCATTTCGTCCCAGGTGGTCATGCCGTCCGGGGTCGGCGATCCCAGCACCGGGATGTGCACCGCCCCGGAGAGCCCGGGGAGCGCGGCACGCAGTTTCCCGACCGTCGCTCCGATATCGAAAGCCTTGCCGCCGTAACGGTATCCGTCGACGGCGATCAGCACCGTCGGCGAGATCTGGGTGAACCGATCGATCACCGAACCGGGGCCGAAGTCCGGCGAGCACGACGACCACACAGCGCCCAGTGCCGAGGTCGCCAGGAACCCGACGAGCGCGTGCACCCCGTTGGGCGCCAACGCCACCACCCGGTCGCCGGTGCCGACGCCCATCCGGCGGAGCCCGGCCCTGGCGGCGCCGACCCGGCCGCGCAGGTCGCCGAGGGTGATCAGCTCCTCGGTGCCGTCCTCCTGGACGTTGATCACGGCCAACTCGTCGTCGGGACCGGTCAGCGCGTGCTCTGCGTAGTTCAGTGTCCCGCCGGGAAACCAGTCGGCGCCCGGCATGATCTCCGCAGCCAGCGCCCGTTCCGGCCGCGAGTGCCACCGCACGCCGAAGTACTCCGCCAACGCCGACCAGAAGTCGCCGACGTCAGTGGTCGAGTACTCCCACAGCGTCCGGTAATCCGGCAGGTGCAGACCGGTGCGAGCAGCGACGAAGTCGGCGAAGTCGGTGATCCGGGCTCGGGCGATGCGATCGGGCCCGGGCTGCCAGAGCACCTCGGGGACGACGTCGGCTGGGCTCATGTGTCGTTCCTACACCCCAGTCACCTCGATCCCGCGCACCTCGATCCCGCGCCGAGACCACGGGCGTGGTCCGGACATCGATGACGGCCGGCACCTGGCGGGATGCCGCCCGCCAGGTGCCGGCCTGCTGGTGCGAAGATCAGGACCGCGAGTTGTCAGCAGGTCCGCCCGCCTGTCGCACCTGCTGAGCAGATCGCTGCACGCGCCACTCCTTCGTCAACGGCAAGGAGTCCAAGTCGCGGTCGGGCTCGCCGAGCGGCAACGGGCCCAACTTTCGCCGGACCTGGCCCGACAGGGCGCTTCCGTACAGGGCGAGGCCGATCATCAGCACCACGCCGGTGCCGACGAGCACCCACTGCAGGACCCCGGTCAAGGTCGAACCGAGGAGGATCAGCGCCATTGCCACCGCCGCGAGACCGACAATCCGTGCGACGAACTTGATCAACTTGGTGCTGAACTTCTCCCGAGGAATGTTGTCTGCCGTCCGTTCTGTCGTTGCCATAATTGAATATTTCACAATAGCCACGGTCAGGTGAGACTTTCTTCTGCGATGGCGAAGGTGCCATAATTTCAATGCCCTGGGCGTCTGGCTCTGCACGGATGCCGCTGGTGAACTCGGGGCGAAACAATCACCGAGAGTAGTAATTGGATCAGTTCGGACGGGGCGGCCGCCCAAACGCAGCAGACGGTTCGCAGCGAAAAGTAATTCGTAGGACAATGCCCGAATCGTCCGGATCGCGAGGCTCGGAGTCACCACCGCGGCAGCTACCGCGCCGCCATTGGCAGTCCCGCAGTGGCCAGATCCGGCGGCCGCTCGCCGCGCCGTCGGAAGCGGCCCTGAACCGACAGGGAGCCGCCGACGTTACAGTGCCGTCGGGCAGCAGGAACCGGCCAGCCGCACGTCGGTTGTCATCCTGGACCACTCGCGCGGCGCCACCAGCGGGCTCGCACCCGGTCCGCCGCGCGATTGCACACCCAGCAGGATTTGGCTGACAAGGAGGTCACCGTCATGACGGTCCGGACCCGAGCGGCGTTGGACTCGCTCCCGGCGTACGCCCCCGGCCGCAGCGTGCCCGGCGCGATCAAGTTGGCCTCGAACGAGCTGTCCTTCCCGACCCTGCCGGCGATCGCCGACGCCATCGCTGACGCCGTCGCCCACGAAACGGCGGGGATCAACCGCTATCCGGACATTGGCGCGCAGGCGCTGATCCGAGCGCTCGCGGAGCACACCGGCGCGCCGGCCGACCACGTCATCGCCGGGAACGGGTCCGTCGCGCTGTGCCAGCAATTGGTGCAGGCGACGGCCGGCGAAGGCGATGAAGTGGTGTTCGGCTGGCGGTCGTTCGAGGCCTACCCGATCGTCACGCAGATCACCGGCGCCACTGCGGTCCGGGTTCCGGTCACCGTCGGTCATGAGCTCGACCTGTTCGCGATTTCCGAGGCGGTCAATTCGCAGACCCGGCTGATATTCGTCTGCACACCGAACAATCCGACCGGGACGGCCATTCGCCGCGATGATTTCGCCGAATTCTTGGACACCATTCCGCAGGACGTGCTCGTGGTGATCGACGAGGCTTACCGCGAATTCGACGTGAGTCCGGATTCCCCCGACGGGCTGGATTTCGCGGTGAACCGGCCGAATGTGGTCTCGCTCCGGACGCTCTCGAAGGCGTACGGGCTCGCCGGCCTCCGGGTCGGGTACGCCGTCGGCGCGCCAGAGGTGATCACCGCCATGGGCAAGGTGGCCGTTCCGTTCTCGCTGAACACCCTGGCCCAGGCGGCGGCGCTCGCCGCGCTGGCGGCGAAGGACGACCTGGCCCCCCGGTGGAAGCAAGTCGTCGGCGAGCGGGACCGGGTCACTGCGGCCCTGCGTGAGCAGGGCTACGAGGTCCCGCCGTCACAGGCGAACTTCGTCTGGCTACCGCTGAAGGAACGCGCTGTCGAATTCGCCGCGCACTGTGAATCCATGAAGGTGATCGTCCGAGCGTTCGCCGACGCCACCGGCGGCGTGCGGGTGACCATCGGGTCGCCGGAGGAGAACGACGTGTTCCTCACGGCGTCGGGGAGTTACTCCCGCTGATTCGTGCAGGCTCCCGGCAGAACGAGGGATACTCGGCGACCGCGGGTCCGTCCGTGGTGCGCGCGGCGCTGTGCGACGAGGCGATGCGGCTCACCAGATCGCTGACGGTGCTGATGCCCGACGAACCGGAGGCCTGGGGGCTGCTCGCGCTGATGCTGCTGCAGCACAGCAGGCGGCATGCCCGCGTCGGCGCCGATGGCGTTCCCGTCACGCTGGAGGAGCAGGACCTTTCCCGCATCGGGACGCGATCGCGGAGGGACTGGAGGCTCTGGATCGCGCTACCCGCCGGCGGATACCCGGCTCCTATCAACTGCAGGCCGCGATCGCCGCCTGCCACGCGACCGCGGCCACGCCCGGGGACACCGATTGGGCGCAGATCGCCGAACTGTACGACCGACTGATGACGCTGCGCCCCGGCCCGGTGGTCGCGCTGAACCGGGCCGTCGCCGTGGCGATGAGCGACGGCCCGCGGGCAGGCCTGAACCTGGTCGACCAACTGGACACCGACGGCCTGTTGACCGGCTACCACCTGGCCCCGCCACCAGAGCGGACCCGCTCCGCAGGCTCGGGCGTCACCGCGAGGCAGCGCAGGCCTACCGACGGGCGCTCGATCCGGTCACCTCCGACGCCGACCGTCGATTCCTCACCCGACGGCTCGACGAGTTGCCGCGCTGAGCGCGGGTGTCGGGGTGTCGTCGCAGACTGGAGGGCGTGTGGGTGCTGCACGTCGACATGGACCAGTTCATCGCTGCCGTCGAGATGCTCCGTCACCCCGAGCTGGCCGGTCTGCCGGTGGTGGTGGGCGGGGCCGGCGACCCGACCCAGCGCGGCGTCGTCGCAACCGCGTCGTACGCGGCCCGGGAGTTCGGCGTGCACTCGGGCATCCCGCTGCGCACCGCGCTGAAACGCTGCCCGCAGGCGGTGTTCCTGCCCGCCGACAACTCCGCGTACGAGGAGGCGTCGGCGTCGGTCCAGCGGGTGCTGCGCTCGTTCGACGTCATCGTCGAGGTGATCGGCTGGGACGAGTGCTTTCTCGGCGCCGACACCGACGACCCCGAGTCCCTGGCCGGGGAGATCCAGGCCGCAGTGCTGGAGCAGACCGCGCTGCACTGCTCGATCGGCATCGGCGACAACACCCTGCGGGCCAAGCTCGCCACCGAGTTCGGCAAACCGGCCGGGGTGTACCGGCTGACCGCCGAGAACTGGGCGGAGGTGATGTTCGACCGTGCCACCAGAGCGCTGTGGGGTGTCGGCGCCAAGACATCCCAGAAGCTGGCCGACCTCGGGTTCCTCCTGGTTCGCGATCTCGCGGCGGCCGACCCCGAGGCATTGGCCAGGGAGTTCGGACCCGCCATCGGTCCGTGGCTGGTGCAGCTGGCCAAGGGGCTCGGCCGTCGAACCGTCAAGGGCGAGCCCTGGGTGCCGCGCTCCCGCAGCCGGGAGACGACCTTCCAACAGGACCTGACGGAGTGGGATGACGTGCGTGCGGAGGTCGCGTCGCTCGCCCGCCGGGTGTGTGCGGACGTTGCCGCCGACGGCCGGCCGGGGGCGCGGGTGGCGGTGAAGGTGCGGTTCGCGCCGTTCTTCACCTCGACGCACAGCGCCCGGCTGGCCTCCCCCACCCTTGATCCGGCGCTGGTCGAGTCGGCCGCACTGGACGTGCTGGAGCGCTTCGAGCGTCGGCGGCCAGTGCGGCTGGTCGGTGTCCGGCTGGAGTTCGCGCCACCGTGATCAACGTTCACGGCACCGATCAATGCGGCGATCAGGCCGCCAGCAGCCGCCACAGCGCGATGAGGCCGAGCACGACGATCGCGGCGCGCAACGCCACCGGCGACAGCTTGCGCCCGACGCCGGCCCCGATGAACCCGCCGATCAGCGACCCCACCGCGATCAAACCCGCTGCGGCCCAGGCAATCCGGTCGTACGCGACGATCGTGTATGCCGTCGCGGCGACCACATTGACGATCAGCACCAGCATGTTCTTCGCCGCGTTGATGCGCTGCATGCTCTCCGCGAGCAGCGCGCCCATCACGCCGACCAGCAGGATCCCCTGAGCCGCGGCGAAATAGCCGCCGTAGATGCCGACCAGGTAGGTCCCGATGATCAGTAGCACGAATTGGCCGCGACCCATCACCGCGTGATCCCGGCCGGCCGCCTCGGCCCGCCGGCGCAGGGCGATCTGCAGCCGCGGCTGGACGACCACCAGGATCAGCGCGATCACCAGCAGGACCGGGACGACCTTCTGGAAGGTGCTCTCCGGCAGGTGTAGCAATAGCCAGGCACCGGTGAGCGCGCCGAGGAACGAGGCCGGTATCTGCCAGCGCAGCCGGGGTCCCTGACCCTTGAGCTCCCGCCGGTATCCCCAGGTCCCTGACACGTTGCCGGGCACCAGGCCAATGGCATTGGACATGGTCGCGACCACCGGCGGGTAGCCGAAGGCCAGCAGCGTCGGGAAGGTGACCAGGGTGCCCGACCCGACGATCGTGTTGATCGTGCCCGCCGCCACGCCGGCCAGGAAGATGGCGACGATCTCGAACGGGCTCACCCGGGCACCTTACGGCCGGATACGCCGCTGTGGGCCGACTTGTCGGTCGGAGGCTAGAGGTCACAAGTTCGCGAAGGTTGCCGCGGCGACGAGCAAGTATCCACATGCGCACCGCTGACATTTCTCAACCATCTGCGGCAATAGGTATCGTCGCCCGTATGACGGCCGCACGGGACGAGCTTCATCGGCTGGTCGACGCCCTGCCCGATGAGCAGGTCACTCGCGCGATAGCGGCAGTCACCAGGCTGACGTCTGACACTCCTTCGAAAACATTGTGGCCTCCACCGTGGATCGCCTCCATCGCCACCGACAACGGGCAGATATCGGAGCGAATCGACGAGATCCTTGCCGAGGGTTTCGGGCGCTGACGGTGATCGTGTGCGACACCGGTCCATTGGTTGCAGCCGCGATCGGGACTGATGATCACCACCGTGACTGCGTCGATCTGCTGACCGGTCTAAGACTCGCCGGACGTGCATCCTCGTTCCGCCAACAGTGGTTGCCGAGGTCGGGTACCTGATGAATGAGTTAGGCGGCAGCCGCGTGGAAGCGGATTTCTTGCTATCCATGGCCGACGGGACCGACGCGACTCCGAGAGTGCCCTCGACAACCAGCGGAGGCGGAGGGATTCGAACCCCCGAGGCTTTGACACCTGGCCGCTTTCAAGGCGGCTTCCTTCGGCCACTCGGACACGCCTCCGCGGCAGAGTCTAGAGCAGTGGTTCGGGCGTTCCCGATCGGTGAGCAACGGCGTGATCGGTCGGCTGCGGGCTCGCGGTCACCCGGACACGCTCGCAGCGCGAAGACGGCCCGGAGGGAACGGCCTCAGCGCAATCGGCGTGGCTCGATGACCGTCTCCACCGCTCGGTCATCCGGACCGGCCTTGACGAAGTAGGCGGAGCACCCGGGGCGGTCCGCGACCGCCTCCACCACCTCGGTCCCCCGGTACACCAGCCCGACCCCGTCGTCGGTGGCATAGCCCGCGGGCAGGGTGCCATCGCCGATCAGCCGGTGGAATAGCGGCCGGCGCTGCGGCTCGGAGTCGTAATGCACGCCGTTGGAGTACGGCAGCCACCCGAGACCATTGGTCACCGGCCGCAACTCCGGACCGAAGGAGTCGGTCGTTCCACCCAGGTGCCAGCAGATCGAGCCAGCGGACACCCCGCCGAGCACCACGCCCGCCCGCCACGCGTCGTAGAGGTACTCGTCCCAGCCGTGCAACCGCCACAGCGCCAGCAGGTTCGCCACCGAACCTCCGCCCACCCAGATGACGTCCTGGGCGAGGAAGTGCTCGCGCACGTCCGCCACGTTCGGCATGGAGAACAACTCGACGTGGCTCGGGTGGAACCGGGTGGTCAGGGCGGAATACACCCCGGCGATCAGCATCGAGTTGTCCCCGGTCGCGGTGCCCAGGTAGCAGACCCGCGGTGTTCGCTCGGCCCCGGAGAGGTCTGCGGCGAGGTCGAAGATCGGGCCGGCGTCCCAATCGAACCGGTCACGGCCGCGGGAATCGAACCCGATGGAGGTGGCGATGATCGTCGGGACGTCCGCAGGCATGACACCGACCATAGGTGCGCGGTTCGGGCCGGACGCACCCGCCATCGACACGTCGCACACCGCTCCGGGCGTCGATGGGCCCAGGATCATCCGATCGGGCCGGGAACGGCGTATTCATGGCACGGCCCGCACGGCGCTGGACTACCCGTCCGCGTGGGTGTCCGGTACGAATGAGGGAAGGGATTCGTGCGCGTCGGTGCTGCCCAGGGTCGTCTCGGCACGTTCGTCGCCGCGAGCCGCACTGGCAAATCACCGTCCACCGAATCACCGTCCACCAGGCACGAGGAGAGCAACCAGCGATGTCCCGGCCGTCCACTGCAGGTCTGCGCCCGACCGTCGCTGTCGTCGGCAGCGGAGTGTCCGGTCTGACCGCGGCGTACCTGCTGCAACGCCGCTTCGACGTGCAGCTGTTCGAGGCCGACGGCCGGCTCGGCGGTCACGCGCACACCCACGAGGTTCCGTTGTCGTCGGGATTGATCGCCGGGCTGGACTCCGGCTTCCTGGTGCACAACGACCGCACCTACCCGAACCTGCTCCGGCTGTTCGCCGACCTGGGCGTGGCAACCCAGGAGTCGGAGATGTCGATGAGCGTCCGCTGCGACGGCTGCGGGCTGGAGTACGCAGGGGCCAAGGGCCTTCCCGGGCTGTTCGCGCAGCCGTCCGCGGCGATCCGGCCCAAGTATCTGGCGATGCTCGCGCAGGTCAGACTCTTCCATCGCCGAGCCGCGGCGGTACTGGCCGGTGGAGACGACGGCCAGACCCTCGGCGAATTCCTCACGGCCGGGCGCTTCACCCGGTACTTCGCCGACCACTTCATGCTGCCGCTGGTCGCGGCCGTCTGGTCCTGTGGTTTCGACGGCGCGCGGAACTACCCTGCGAGGTACCTGTTCCGCTTCCTGGACAACCACGGCATGTTGACCGTCGCCGGGTCGCCGCAATGGCGGACAGTGAACGGCGGCTCGCGGACCTACGTCGAGCGCGCGGCCAAGGACCTCTCTGCGGTGCACACCGCCAGCGGGGTGCGCACCGTGACCAGACACCACGACGGCGTGCGGATCCGCGACGACGCCGACCAGGTACACGACGTCGACCGCATCGTCATCGCGACGCATCCCGACCAGGCGCTGGCATTGCTCGCCGACGCCAGCGCGGACGAGACGCGACTGCTGGGCGAGTTCACCTATGTCCCGTCGCACGCGCTGCTGCACACCGACGGCTCGGTGCTGCCGCGGGCGCCGCGGGCGCGGGCGTCCTGGAACTACCGGATGGACGACTGCTCCTCCGACGACGATCGCGTCAAGATCAGCTACGACCTGAAACGCCTGCAACGGATCTCCGATCCGTCCGACTATGTCGTGACGCTCAACGGGGACGGCGCGATCGATCCGACCCTGGTACTGGCGGAGATGACGTACGCGCACCCCACGTACACCAGGGCGTCGGTGGCCGCGCAACTGGAGGTGCCGACACTCAACACCGGCCGCACCGCGTTCGCCGGTGCCTGGCAGGGCTGGGGGTTCCACGAGGACGGCTGCGTCTCCGGGGTCCGCGCCGCCGAGTCGTTCGGGGCCGGCTGGTGACCTCGTGACGACCCTGCACTCGCCCCAGGACGGCCCGGCCCCGACGGCCGGGCTACAGATCGGGCCGGACGAGTCGCCGGATCCGGCGCAGTCCCGGCCGGAGCCGGCGCGTGCGACCCAAGGATCGGCCGCGCGGATCTACCACGCCACCGTCATGCACCAACGGAACTCCAACGCTCCCGGCGCGGTGACCCGCCGGTTCAGCTACACGTCCTACTTCTGGCTGGTGGACGTCGATGCTGTGCCGGCGCTGCCCCGCCTACTTCAACCCTTCGCGCGATTTCGGGCGAGCGATCACCTGGGCGATCCGCGCGGAACCCTGGCCGGGAACGCACGGGCCCTTCTCTCCAGGAACGATCTGTCGGCCGATCGCATCCTGCTGCTGACCTGCCCGCGGGTGGCCGGCCATGTTTTCAACCCGCTCTCGGTGTTCTACTGCCTGTCCGGCGACGATCTGGTGGCGGTCATCGCGGAGGTGCACAACACCTACGGCGGACGGCACGTCTACCTGCTGCGACCGGACGAATCCGGGCGTGACCAGGTCGGCAAGGAGTTCTACGTGTCGCCGTTCCTGCCGATGGGCGGGACCTATCTGATGCGCACCCCACTGCCCGCTGATCGGCTGTCGGTGTCCATCGCGCTGCGGCAGGACGATGCGACGCCGTTCGTGGCCACCCTCAGTGGCGCCGGCCGCGCGGCGACCACCCGTGCCGTGCTGGGCTCGCTGGTGCGCTGGCCGTTCGTCACCCTGCGGACTTCCGCGCTGATCCGCTGGCAGGGCATCCGGCTCTGGCTGCGCCGGGTGCCCGTCCAGCCGCGACCTGCCGACGCAACGCTGGATGAAAGCGGCCGCTGACCAACACTACCGCCGCCGGGCCCACCCCCACGCTGCCCCGCCGGATGATCAACGCCTGTGGCCATTTCGTGTTGCGCCACAACGTGAATGGGCCGGAAGTCGTGATCATCCGCTGGGAGACTCCGGGCCCGTGCCCAAGAGGCCGCGTCCAGCGCCACCCCGACTCCGTTCCGCTTGATCCGGTCAGCTGTCGCTCCCGGCGCCGACAAGGCCGCGGGTCCCGGCACACGTTCGGATGATCAAGACTTGCGGCCTTTTCGAGTCGTGACACACCCCCAACGGGCCTGAAACGTTGATCAGCTGGGCGGCCAACTATGGGTCGCGCACACACCACGGCTGGCCGGTCCTTCCCAGCTCCGACAGCAGCCAAATCCGGCCACCCGCCCACGATCGGCCGCAGGCAACGCAGGCCCCGCTCCGACGGCAGCCAAATCCGGGCCACCGCCCACGATCGGCCGCAGGCAACGCAGGCCCAGCTCCGACGGCAGCCAAATCCGGGCCGCCGCCCACCACCGGCCGCCGCCGACGCGAGCCCAGCGCGCCCGGCCCAGCCTTTGGCGTCCCGGTCCCAGCGGCATGCCCCAGCCGCCTCAGGCGCGCCGCTGGGCCGGATATCGCGCGGTCAAGTTCCTGTGCCGGCTCGCGTGGCACCCTCGCCCACACCGACCGCCGCCCCCACCGACCACCGACCACCGACCACCGGATTGTGGATAACTCACGGAGCGGAGCCGGCGATGACCGATCATTCCGCGGATGAACGCGGTGATTGGCTGGATCGCCGAACTGCTCGCCCGACAGGACGGTGTCCTGGCGCGGCGGCAAGCGGTGAGCAACGGCATGACGGTCGGACAGATTCGGGCAAGGCTCTCGTCCGGGCGCTGGGTCATCGTCCACCCCGGTGTGTATCGCTCGACGGACCATCGGGTCAGCACGGCGTCCCGGGTCCGAGCGGCCGGGTTGTGGGCGGGCGATCACTCGCTGCTCTCCGGTCTGGCGGCCGCGTGGTGGTGGGGTCTGACCGACATCGAACCATCGACCTCGTGACGTCGCCGCGTCGTCATCCGCGGGCGCGACCGGGAACCCGGATCATCCGACGAGGTGTGGCCTCGACCGACCGTGCCTGGCTGAAGGCGGCACCGGTCACCGCACTCGCGCTGTCTGCGCTGACCGGCGCGGTCGCCCTCGGTGCCGACGGTCCAGCCCTACTGGACCGCGCGCTGCAGACTCGTGTCAGCCTGTCGGATCTCCGTCTCGCCCGCTACCGGAACCTGGGCATGCACGGATCGGCGTCCGCCGGCAAACTCCTTCGAGCCGCAGCCGACGGATCAGCCGCGGCCAGCGAGCGCAGGTTCATCGCGCTGCTCAAGGAAGCCGGCGTCCGCGGGTGGCGGGTCAATTACGCGTGGAATCCCGCCAACGACAGGACCACGGTGGACATCACCTTCGTCACGGAACGATTGGCAATCGAGATCGACGGCTGGGCCTGGCACCACTCGCCGGACCGCTTCCAGCGGGACCGGACGAAACAGAACCAGCTGGTCAGCGCCGGCTGGACCGTTCTGCGGTTCACCTGGTTCGACCTGACCAACCGACCCGACGACGTCATCCGCCAGGTCCGCGCTGCGCTGGACATCGCCCGCTCCGCGCGCTGAGCTCAAGTCCGCCGAGCCCTACTGAGCCGCAGCGCTGCCAGCGGCCCGCATTCTCCCTCCCTTGCCTCCGGAGCGGCGGCGTCGGTCAGCCAGATCGCCGGTGACCGTCGACATACCGACGCTCTCGAGCACGGTTGATCAAGACCTCTGGCCCTTTCCTGTTGTGTCACAACCTCAACGGGCCTGAAACCGTGATCATCCCGGCGCGCCAGCCGGCTCAGACCCTGGTGGCGGCCGACGCCCGCCCAGTGATGATCACGACCCCTGGCCCTTTCGTGCTGCGCCACAACCTCAGCGGGCCGCAAACCGTGATCATCCGGCCGCCGGCTACCCGTCGCGCGGCCGAACCTGCGTCCTGCGCCGAATCCGCACGCTCCGCAGCCGCTGCAGCCCCCGCGGCAGCCTCACCGGCGCAGCCGATGCCGACCACCGCCCGCCTGACCGTTCCCCGACATCGCCTGGACCACCACATGGCGCCCGTCCTGATCGGCCCCCGGCTCGGTCGCGGGCCCTTCGGCGTCATCGACCTCGTAGGAGTGCACCCCGTAGCCGGCGTCCTCGTGCTGCGGGTCGGCGGCGGCCAGCGTGGCCAGCAATCGTTCGCCCTCGATGTCGACATTGGGCAGGACCCGGCCCAACCAGCGAGGCAGGTACCACGCCGACGAGCCGAGCAACGTCATCACCGCGGGTGTCAACGTCATCCGCACCACGAACGCGTCGACCAGCACGCCGACCGCCAGCGCGAAGCCGACCGAGGCGATGATCGTGTCCGGCGCCAGGATGAAGCCGGAGAACACCGAGGCCATGATGATGCCTGCGGCGGTCACCACCCGAGATCCGGCGGTGAACCCGGACACCACGGCCCGCTTCGCGTCGGCCCCGTGCACGTAGGCCTCACGCATGCCCGACACCATGAACACCTGATAGTCCATCGCCAGCCCGAACAGCACGCCGATCATCAGGATCGGCAGGAAGCTGATGATCGGTGCCGGTGTGTCCACCCCGAAGATCGCGCTGAGCCATCCCCACTGATAGACGGCGACCACCGCGCCGAAGGCCACGCCGATGGAGAGCAGGAACCCGAGCGCCGCGACCACCGGGACCACGATCGACCGGAAGATCAACAACAGCAGCACGAGGGCCAGCCCGACGACGATCAGCAGGTAGATCGGCAGCGCAGCGGCCAGTTTGTCGGAGACGTCGATGGCGGCCGCGGTCAGACCGGTGACGGCGAGGGTCGCACCCACCGACTGACCGAGCGCCGGGGCCTCGTCCCGCAGGGTGTGCACGAGTTGCTGCGTCGCCTGGTCCGACGGCCCGGACCGCGGGACCACCGTGATCAGACCGAAGGTGCCGTCCTGGCTGACCGCGCCCGGCAGGGCCAATGCGACGTCCGTGCTCGCCCCCTGCACCGCCTGTGCGGCCGCGGGCAGAACTTGCGCCATCGTTGTCGGGTCGTCGACCGCGACCGTGATCAACAACGGCCCGTTGACGCCCGCCCCGAACGATTCGGTCACCAGGTCGTAGGCCTGCCGCTGGGTGGTGTCGGGGGCGGCCGAGCCGTCGTCCGGCAGCCCCAGGTACAGCGACAGCGTGGGGATCGCGACGATCGCCAGCCCGAGCACCCCGACGATCAGCACCAGGGTGGGCCGCCGGGTGATCATCCGGATCCACCGGTTCGGTGAATGGGCGTGGTCGATCACGCCGTGATGGCCGGTGGAATTCGCCCGCAACTCCGCCGCCACCGCACGGTCCGCCTTGCGCAGCACCTTCTCGCCGGCGAAGCCGAGCAACGCCGGCAACAGGGTGATCGCGATCAGGACCGCGATCGCCACCGTCCCGGCGGCGGCCAGCCCCATCACGGTCAGGAACGGGATCCCGACCACGGACAGGCCTGCCAGCGCGATCAGCACGGTCAGGCCGGCGAACACCACCGCGGTGCCGGCCGTACCGTTCGCCCTTGCCACGGACTCCTCGAGGGCCATCCCGACCTTCACCTGCGCGCGGTGCCGCGACACGATGAACAGTGCGTAGTCGATCCCGACGGCCAGGCCCAGCATCAGGGCGAGAATCGGTGCGGTGTTGGACATCTCGATCGCGCTGGACGCCCACAGGATGCCCGCCATGCCGGTCGCGACGCCGATCAGCGCGGTCAGCATCGGCAGACCGGCCGCGACGACCGAGCCGAACGTGATCAACAGCACGACCATGGCCACCACAACGCCGATCCCCTCGGTCGACCCGACGGCCGGGGCCTGTGCGACCGCACCGCCGCCGAGTTCGATCCGCAGGCCATCGACCTCGTTCGCGTCGGCGATGCCGGCGAGTTCGGCCTGCGTCGATTCGGGGATCTCGGTGATCTGGCCCTGGAAGAACGCCTGGGCGAACGCGACGGTCTGGTCCGGCGAGACGGTCCGGCCGGTGGCCGGGTCGATGACGTTCGTGACGCCCGGCAGCTGCTTGGTCTGCTCGACGACGGTCCCGATCGCCTGCTGGTATTGGGGTTCGGCGAGCGTGCGACCCTGGGGCGCGGCGAAGACGATCCGGCCGGTGGCGTCACCCGCGCCCGGGATCTTCTCCCCGAGCTGGTCCAAGGCGGCCTGGGCCGGGGTGCCCGGGATGGTGAACGAGGACGTCATGGTGCCGGAGAAAGCGGCCGCCGCGACGCCAAGGCCGACCAGCAGCGCCAGCCACGCGATCAGCACCGCCCATCGTCGGTGGGTCGCGAAATGTCCGAGTCGGTACAGCAAGCTGGCCATGGTGGCTCCTGGCGTCGGTGATCACTGGTCGGTCATATGTGATCGAGATCGGTGGAGGATTCGGGTCAAGCGGTGGGAGCCGGCCGACTACCGGGCAGCCCGGACAGTGCGGACAACTCGTTGAGATTGATGATCGAAAAGGCGAGCTGCAGTTGGGCGTCGAAACCCTGCTCACCGTCGGGCTTTCCGCGCAGCAGCCATTCTTCGAGCACGATCCGGCCGGCCGCGATCCCGTAGGTCGCGAGCATCCGCACCCGAATGTCGCGCGCCGCCAGCCCCAGCCGGTCACCGATGGCGTCGGCCAGCTTCTCGACGTTCACCGCGTCGATCGCGCCCACCATCGGCTGCAACTCCGGCTCGGCGTCGAACAACAGGGCGAGTCGTTCCCAGCGCATCGGCAGGCCGGCGGCGACGTGCCCGAGCGATTCGCAAAGGATCACCTCGAGCGACTGATCCTCCGGCGCGTGCCGAATCGCCTCGATGATGTCGTCCAGCCATCCCTCGCTGACCGCGGCGATGCACTCCGCCTTGCCCGAGAAGTAGTTGGAGAACGTCCGGCGGGATACCCCCACCCGCTCGGTGATCGCCGCGATCGTCACCGAGTCGTACCCCTGGGTGAACGCCAGATCGAGCGCCGCCTCCGCAAGTGCACGGCGGGTCGCGTCCTTCTTGCGCTCACGGAGCCCGGCCGGCCTCGCCGGTACCGAGCCAGTCCGAGCACCGTCGGTCGTGCTCACCATGGCACAAGGATATCCGGAAAGTTGCCCATTGTGCAATCTTGCCCAATGGGCATCCGGTGTCCCGCGGATCGCGGCACTAGAGTGACGGTGATCACTCGGCCGATCATGGTGTCGATCGAACCGCTGGTCAGGGCTGCCGGACCGGGAATTCACGCCCATGGCAGGCCGACGACCACAGAGCCGACGACGACAGGGCCGACGACAGAGCGCCGACGACAGAGCCGACCTGCAGAGGGGTGCTGCCCGATGAAGTTCAACCCCAACGCCCGGCTGGACACCTCTCAGGTTCAGGACCGGCGTGGCGGCGCGGGTGGCGGCGGGATTGGTCGTGGTGGCGGCGGGTTCGGCGGGATTCCCGGCGGCAAGGGCGGACTGGCGGTGGGTGGCGGTGGCCTCGGGTTGATCGCGGTCATCGTCATCGTGTTGATCAGCCAGTTCGCCGGTGGCGGCGCTTCCAGCGGAACAGCAGGGCTGATCGAGGGCGCCTCGGGGAACAGCACGGTCAACAACGGCCAGTTGGAGAACGCCTGCAAGACCGGAGCGGACGCGTCGACGAGCCAGGACTGCGCGACGATCGCGGTGATCAACTCGGTGCAGGACTACTGGGCCGACGCCTTCGCGGCCTCGAACAGCACCTACCGCGATGCGGACACGGTGTTCTTCAGCGGCTCGACGCGCACCGCCTGCGGCACCGGATCAGCGGGGATGGGCCCGTTCTACTGCCCGGCGGATCATCAGGTGTACATCGACCTGTCGTTCTGGGATGAGCTGCGCACCACCTTCGGCGCGAACGACGCCGCGTTCACCCAGGCCTACGTGCTCGCTCACGAATACGGCCATCACGTGCAGAACCTGCTGGGCACCAGCAGCCGGGTCGGCACCGCCACCGGTGCCACCTCGGGATCGGTGCGGCTGGAACTGCAGGCCGATTGCTACGCCGGCGTCTGGGCCAATCACGCGACGACGGTCCCCGGCGCCGACGGCCAGGTGCTGGTCACCGAGATCACCGACGCCGACCTGGCCAACGCCATCGACACTGCTGGCAAGATCGGTGACGACTACATCCAGACCAAGGTCTCCGGCCAGCGGGTGGATCCGTCGCAGTTCAGCCACGGCTCGTCGGCACAGCGGCAGAAATGGTTCCTGACCGGATATCAGTCGGGAAACCCGGCCTCCTGCAACACCTTTGACACCAACAATCTCGGCTGAGTCAGCCGACCGCTGACGGCAACGACATGGCAGCGACATCGAAACGCGGTCCTCACGGTAGCGGCGGCGTCGGCAGCGGCGGCGCCTCTGGCCCGTCGATCGCGCCGGACCGATCGGCGGACAGCACTATCGCCACGCAGACCAAGGCCATGCCCAGCACCTCGAGCACCGACGGGCGCTGGGCGAGGAACACCGCGCCGACGACAGCCGCCGTCACCGGCAGCAGCGACAGCAGGATCGCGAACCTGGCTGCGCTCACCCTGCGCAGCACGATCTGCTCGATGACGTAGGGGATCACCGAACTCAGCACGGCAATCCCGAGGATCGACAATGCCAGGGACGGGTCGGTGACCACCGGACCGACGGCACCGATCGCGAGTGGTGAGTAGAGCAGCGCGCCGGCGGACATGCCCACGGCCAGCGAGCTGATGCCATCGCGGCGCACCGCGATGCGCCGGCCCAGCACGATGTAGCCGGCCCACGCCGCAGCCGACGCGAAGATTGCCACCAGGCCCATGACCACGTCGGCGGTCAGTCCGCCCTCCAGCTGCACGCCGGCCAGGAGCACCACACCGGCGAGCGCCAGCGCGATGCTCACCCGGTCACGCCACCCGTGCCCTGTCGCCGCCGCGACCGCGACCGGTCCGAGGAACTCGATGGCCACCGCAGTCCCCAGCGGGAGGTGGGCGATCGCGAGGTAAAAGGCGACATTCATGCTCGCCAGCACGATCCCGAACACGGCCGAGGCGCCGAGCTCGCGGGCGGTCCAGGGCTGCCGCCACGGCCGCCGCCAGGCGATCAGGATCGACGCCGACACGGCCAAGCGCCACCAGGCGACCGACGCCGCCGGCAGCACGGCGAACAGCCCGACCGCCAGTGCCGCGCCGTAGTACTGGGTGCACCCCGACGCGAGGAACAGCACGGGCGCGGGGAACCGTTCCAGCACCCCCCGCCGGTTCGGTCCCGCCCTGTCGCGGGGTTTGGCGTTCACCGGCGCACCTGCTGAGCGGCGTGCACGTGCTCCCCTCCTTTCTGCCTGCCAAGAGCCCGACACCGGATGCAACCACTCGGACGTGCCGCGATCACAGGCCGAAATAGCTCCGGCATGCGACGAAACCGGCGATCTGCACATCCCAACCCGGGCGACGGAACTCCCTGGGCGACAACGTCAATCGTTGCTCCACTGCCCGCTCGCCGGGCCTGCGCTGGGTGACCGCCGTCCCGTTCGGCAGGTAGCCGAGCTTCTCCGACACCCGCAGGGATGCGGGGTTGTCGGTGAACGCGCCGCTGTCCGCGCGCTCGGCGCGCAGGTGGCCGAACGCGAATTGCACCACTGCGGAACGCATCTCGGCGCCGATCCCCTTTCCTTGGTGCTCCGCGCCCAGCCAGGAGCCGGTGGATACGGTCCTGGTGACGGCAAAATCCGTGCCCATCAGGTCCTGCAGGCCGACCAGGACGCCGCCCATCCGGACGATGAACGGCACCGACCACTTCGCCGGCGTGTTGGCCCCGCGTGCCGTCCAGTAGTAGCGCAAGGTGTTCGCCACGAGCTCGTCCCGCGGCACGTCGGTCCAGGGCGTAGCGAAGGGCATCCGGCTCGACTCGTGGATCCCGGTGAGAATCACACCCAGCGCCTCGACCAGGTCGTCGTCGCGCAGCGGGGTGAGGATCAGCCGCGGGGTGGCCAGTCGCAACCCGAACACCGGCCAGTACTCGGCCAGCGAGCGATCGGGCGGCGTCATGGCAAGTACCTTGCCCGCAGCCGGCAGACCCGACAACCAGAAGCCAGACACCCAGCGGCCCGACAACCAAGAAGGGTCGACAACCAGAAGGGTCGACGGTTGCCGGGCAGGTCGGGCCGCCCCGCTACCCTCGGGGCCATGTGGGCGGTGACGATCGACGAGGTGGGCGCACCGGCGGTGCTGGGTTGGTCGGAGGTCGACGACCCGGTTCCGGGACCCGGAGAGGTGCTGCTGGACGTCACGGCGTCGGCCGTCAACAGGGCGGACCTGCTGCAGGCCGCCGGGCACTACCCTCCGCCTCCGGGCGCATCGCCGATCCTGGGCATGGAGTGCTCGGGCACCATTCGCGAACTCGGGCGCGGGGTCACCGGGTGGCAGGTCGGCGACGGGGTCTGCGCATTGCTGGCCGGCGGTGGTTACGCGCAGCGGGTCAGCGTTCCCGCCGTCCAATTGCTGCCGGTACCCCCCGGCGTCACGCTGCTGCACGCCGCCGCGCTCCCTGAGGCGGCTTGCACGGTCTGGTCGAACCTGGTCCTCACCGTCGGTCTGCGGGCCGGCCAGACGATCCTCATCCACGGCGGCGCTTCCGGCATCGGCACCATGGCGATCCAGGTGGCCCGCGCCCTCGGCGCGACCGTTGCTGTCACCGCGTCCCGGCAGTCCGCGCTGCAGGCGTGTCACGATCTCGGCGCACAGATCCTGATCAACTACGCGAAGAACGACTTCGTGGACAAGCTGGCCTCGGCCACCGGCGGTCGGGGCGCCGACGTGATCCTCGACGTCGTGGGAGCGAAGTACTTGACCCGCAACATCTCTGCCCTCGCCGACGGTGGCCGGCTGGTCGTCATCGGGATGCAGGGCGGAACCACGGCCGAACTCGACCTCAACTCGCTGCTGCGCCGCCGGCTGGGCGTGATTGCGACCGCGCTGCGCTCCCGACCGGTGACCGGGCCCGGATCCAAGGCCGAGGTCATCACCGCCGTCACCGAGCACCTGTGGCCGCTGATCGCGGCCGGGAAGGTCCGGCCGGTAATCGACACCGTTGTCGACATGCCCGACGCCGCCGCCGCCCACCGGCGGATCCGCGAGGGCGGGCACGTCGGCAAGGTCGTGCTGCGGGCACCAACAGCCGGCAGCTGACGGTCCCGGCGTCGTTCCGACGATGGGCCACCCACGCCCATCAGGAACAAGTCAACGAGACAGGGTAGCGACGAGAAGGAGCGAAGTGGGAGATATGAGCGAATCCGACAGCCACCGGATCCTGGTCATCGGTTCCGACGGGCAACCGGTGGGGTACGCCGAGGTTCCCACACAGCTGAGCCCCGGCCCCGGCGAGGGCGGCGACGGCGAAATCGAGGACGGGCAGATCGACCCCGCGGACGCCATCGGCGAGCCCGCCAAGGTGATGCGGATCGGCACCATGATCAAGCAATTGCTGGAGGAGGTGCGGGCCGCCCCGCTGGACGAGGCGAGCCGGGCCCGGCTGCGCGACGTGCACCAGCGGTCGATCAAGGAACTGGAATCGGGGCTGACCCCCGAGCTGCGGGACGAGCTGGAACGCCTGACGTTGCCGTTCACCGAGGACTCGATCCCCTCCGAGGGCGAGCTCCGGATCGCGCAAGCCCAGCTGGTCGGCTGGCTGGAGGGGGTGTTCCACGGCCTGCAGACCGCACTGGTGGCCCAGCAGATGGCGGCACGCATGCAGCTGGAACAGATGCGCAGGGGTGCGCTGCCGCCCGGCCACGCGCCGAGCGACACGCAGGGCGGTGCGCTCGGCGGCGGGCATTCCGGTACCGGTCAGTACCTCTGACACACCTCGGAAGCACCTCTGACACACCTCCGACACACCTCCGAAGCACGACGAGGATCCGGTGTCCGGAACGCACGCAGCACCCCCGGAGACGACCACGCCGTCAGCCGGGTGACGGTGCCCGGAAAATGCCTGTCGCGGGCCGACCCGTTACCACTTCGTGACCCAACTCACGGCTGTTTGAGCAGGTCGACGGCCATAGTCGGGACCTAAGACCCGGGTGATCGACAGGGCGTTTCCCTACCGTTGAAGTTGAACCGACAACCTTGTCGGCTCGCCCTCACATCGGGAGAACCCCATGTCCGCGCCAACCGCCATTCGGAGCGCCGAACCCGCTACCGACTCCGATGGACCCGCAGTTGTCGCGACCCCCTCCAACGGATCGCACCCCATCGCATCCTCCGATTCCCCTGCAGCTGATTCCCCCGTGGCTGACACAGCAGGGGTCATCGACCCGCTGGTCGCCAACGCGCTCGAGGCCCTGAAGGCCTTTCACGAATTGGACCAGGAACAGATCGACTACATCGTCAAGAAGGCCACCGTCGCCGCGCTGGATCAGCACGGCGAGCTCGCCCAGGCCGCCATCGCCGAGACCGGCCGCGGCGTCTTCGAGGACAAGGCCGTCAAGAACATCTTCGTCTGCGAACACGTCACGAATTCCATGCAGTACCTCAAGACGGTCGGCGTGATCAGCACTGACGAGATCTCCGGCATCACGGAGATCGCCGAGCCGGTCGGGGTGATCTGTGGCATCACCCCCGTCACCAACCCCACCTCCACGGCGATCTTCAAGAGCCTGATCTCGCTGAAGACCCGCAACCCGATCGTCTTCGCCTTCCACCCCGCCGCACAGCAGTCGTCCGCGCTGGCCGCACGGGTGGTCCGGGACGCCGCCATCGCGGCCGGTGCCCCCGAGCACTGCATCCAGTGGGTCGACCGTCCCTCGATCGCGATGACGGACGCGCTGATGAACCACCCCGATGTGGCGCTGATCCTGGCCACCGGCGGCAACTCGATGGTCAAGGCGGCCTACTCCTGCGGAAAGCCGGCCCTCGGGGTCGGCGCGGGCAACGTGCCGGCGTTCATCGAGCGCACCGCCAAGCTCCGGCGCGCGGTCAACGACGTGGTCGCCTCCAAGTCGTTCGACAACGGGATGATCTGCGCCTCCGAGCAGGCCGTGATTCTCGACGAGCCGATCTACGAAGCGGCCATGGCCGAATTCGCCGCGCTGCATGCGTACCGGTGCAACCCGACCGAGAAGGCCGCCCTCGAGCGGCTGATATTCGGTGCCGAGGCCGCCGACGGTGTCGCGTGCTCCGGGGCGAAGCTCAACCCCGCCATCGTCGGGCAGAGCCCGGTGTGGATCGCCGAGCAGGCCGGTTTCACCGTGCCGGACGAGACCTCGATCATCCTGGTCGAGGTGCCCTCCGTCGGCCGGCACGAGCCGCTGACCCGGGAGAAGCTCTGCCCGGTGCTCGCCGTGCTGCGCGCCGAGGACGCCGAGGCCGGCATCGACCTGGCCGAGCAGATGGTCGAGCTCGACGGGCTCGGGCACAGCGCCGCGATCCACACCGAGAACGAGGAACTGGCGATCGAATTCGGCAGCAGGGTGCAGGCGGTCCGGATCATCCGCGACTCCCCCACCTCGATGGGCGGCATCGGTGACGTGTACAACGCGTTCGTCCCGTCGCTGACCCTTTCCTGCGGGTCTTACGGGCGGAACTCGGTGTCCGGCAACGTGTCCGCGATCAACCTGATCAACATCAAGCGGGTCGGCCGGCGCAACAACAACCTGCAGTGGTTCAAGGTGCCGAGCAAGACCTACTTCGAGCCGAACGCGATTCGCTACCTGGTCGACATGGAAGACGTCAGCCGGGTGACGATCGTGACGGACGAGACGATGACCCGGCTCGGGTTCGTCGACAAGATCATCGACGTGCTGGGTCGCCGGCAGAAGTCCGTTGCCCTGCAGATCATCGACGGCGTGGAGCCGGAACCGAGCACCGGCACCGTCTATCGCGGCGCAGACCTGATGCGCGGTTTCAAGCCCGACACCATCATCGCGTTGGGCGGCGGGTCACCGATGGACGCCGCCAAGGTGATGTGGCTGCTCTACGAGCATCCCGAGGTCAATTTCTCCGACCTGAAGGAGAAGTTCTTCGACATCCGCAAGCGGGCGTTCCGTTTCCCGACCCTCGGCAACCTCGCCCAACTGGTCTGCATCCCGACCACCTCGGGTACGGGCGCGGAGGTGACGCCGTTCGCGGTGATCACCGATCCTGCCTCCGGCAAGAAGTACCCGCTGGCTGACTACACCCTGACCCCGACCGTCGCGATCATCGACCCGGTGCTCACCGGTGGGATGCCGGCATCGCTGGCCGCCGACTCCGGCTTCGATGCGCTCACCCACGCCACCGAGGCGTTCGTGTCCGTCTACGCCAACGACTTCACCGACGGCATGGCACTGCACGCGATCCGGCTGATCTTCGACAACCTGGCCGTCTCGGTCAACGGGGTCCCCGGAGCCACCGACACCGTCAAGGCGCGGGAGAAGATGCACAACGCCGGGACCATCGCCGGCATGGCGTTCGGCAATGCCTTCCTCGGCATCGTGCACGCGATGGCGCACACCATCGGCGCGAAGTTCCACCTGGTCCACGGACGCACCAACGCGACCCTGCTGCCGGCCGTGATCCGTTACAACGGAACGGTTCCCACGGAGCTGACCAGCTGGCCGAAATACGAGCACTACGTCGCGCCGGAGCGCTTCCAGCAGATCGCCGCGACCCTGGGGCTGCCGGCGTCCACCCCCGCCGAAGGCGTGGAGTCCTACGCGGTGGCCGTCGAGAGTCTGCGCGCCAAGGTCGGCATCCCCGCCTCGTTCGGGGCGCAGGGCGTCGACGAGCAGGACTTCATCGGCCGGCTCGACGAGCTGGCGATGGGCGCCTACCGCGACCAGTGCGCGCCGGCCAACCCCAGGATGCCGATGCTCGCCGACATGAAGCACCTGATGGTGGCGTCCTTCTACGGCATCTCCTTCCAGGAGGCCAAGAACCGGACGAATGCCCCGATCCCGAACGGCCGGGCGGAAAACACTACAGCCTTGGAGCCGTCCGTGGTCTAGTTCCCAGCAATTCGGGACTTTCGCCCCGTCCGCTCCCGGTGGTTGATCAATACCGTCGGGAGTGGTCGGCCTACCCAGCCGTACCACAAAGTACAGACCGGCCCACCGGCCAGCCACAAGGAGTGGAAATGACCATCGCAGCAAATCACCGCAATGCCGACGCCCCCGGCAGCGAACCCGATCGGACGACCGACGCGTGGCGGGGCTTTGTCTCCGGCCCGTGGCAGGACGAGATCAACGTCCGGGACTTCATCCAGCGCAACTACACCCCCTACCCGGGCGATGCCTCGTTCCTGCAGGGCGCCACCGACCGCACCACCGCCATCTGGGGCCGACTGACAGCGATGTTCCCGGTCGAGCGCGAACGGGGCATCTATGACGTCGACGCCAAGACCCCGTCCAGCATCACCGCGCACAAGCCCGGCTACATCGACAAAGCCAACGAGCTGATCGTCGGCCTGCAGACGGACGCGCCACTGAAGCGGGCGATTGTGCCCAACGGCGGCTGGCGGATGGTCGAGGACGCGCTGAAGACCTACGGCTACGAGCCCGACCCGACGGTGAAGGAGATCTTCACCAAGTACCGCAAGACCCACAACCAGGGCGTGTTCGACGTCTACCCGCCGAACGTGCGGGCCGCCCGCAGCTCCCACATCATCACCGGTCTGCCCGATGCCTACGGCCGCGGCCGGATCATCGGCGACTACCGGCGAGTGGCCCTGTACGGCGTGGACGCGCTGATCGAGGCGAAGAAGATCGACCGCATCGACCTGGACATGCAGCGGTCCATCGAGAACGTGGTGCGTGACCGCGAGGAGAACACCGAGCAGATCCGCGCGCTGGCCGAACTGAAGCAGATGGCGGCCAGCTACGGGTTCGACATCTCCCGGCCGGCCGCCACGGCGCAGGAAGCGCTGCAGTGGCTGTACTTCGCCTACCTGGGTGCGGTCAAGGAGCAGAACGGTGCGGCCATGTCGCTGGGCCGGACGTCCACCTTCCTTGACGTCTTCATCCAGCGGGACCTGGCCGACGGCGTCATCACCGAGACACGGGCCCAGGAATTCGTCGACGACATGGTGATCAAGCTGCGCATCGTGCGGTTCCTGCGCACCCCCGAGTACGACAGTCTGTTCTCCGGCGACCCGACCTGGGTCACCGAGTCCATCGGCGGGATGGGCGAGGACGGTCGTTCGCTGGTCACCAAGACCTCCTTCCGAATGCTGCAGACCCTGTACAACCTCGGTCCCGCGCCGGAGCCGAACCTGACCGTGCTGTGGAGCGACAAGCTCCCCGAGGGGTTCAAGAACTTCTGCGCGAGGGTCACCATCGACACCTCGGCCATCCAGTACGAGTCGGACGCGCTGATCCGCGATTCCTGGGGTGACGACGCGGCGATCGCCTGCTGCGTGTCGGCCATGCGGGTCGGCAAGCAGATGCAGTTCTTCGGTGCCCGGGTCAACCTGGCCAAGACGCTGCTGTACGCCATCAACGGCGGCCGCGACGAGGTCAGCGGCCAGCAGATCGCGCCGGTCAGCCCGCCCGCCGCCGGTGAGGTCCTGGACTACGAGGACGTCGCGGCCAAGTTCGACAAGATGATGGACTGGCTCGCCGAGACCTACGTCGACGCGCTGAACTGCGTGCACTTCATGCACGACAAGTACGCCTACGAGCGTATCGAGATGGCGTTGCACGACAAGACGATCCTGCGCACCCTGGCCTGCGGCATCGCCGGCCTGAGCGTCGTGGCCGACTCGTTGTCGGCGATCAAGTACGCGACGGTCCGTCCGGTTCGTGACGAGACCGGTCTGGTGGTCGACTATCTCGTCGAGGGCGAGTACCCCAGCTACGGCAACGACGACGACAGGGTCGACGACATCGCCGTCGGCATCGTCGGCGCGTTCATGGAGAAGATCCGCCGGCAGCCGACCTACCGCGGTGCGGTGCACACCCAGTCGGTGCTGACCATCACCTCGAACGTGGTGTACGGAAAGAAGACCGGCAACACCCCCGACGGCCGGCGCGCCGGCGAGCCGTTCGCCCCGGGCGCGAACCCGATGAACGGCCGCGACACCCACGGCATGCTGGCCAGCGCGCTCAGCGTGGCGAAACTGCCGTACGACGAGTCCGAGGACGGAATCTCGCTCACCGCAACGGTTGTCCCGTCAGGTCTCGGCCGCACGGCGGAGGAGCGGGCGGAGAACCTGGTCGGCCTGCTCGATGCCTACGTCGTGTCGCACGGCTTCCACATGAACGTCAACGTGCTGAACAAGGAAACTCTCGAGGATGCGATGGAGCATCCGGAGAACTACCCGCAGCTGACCATCCGGGTGTCCGGGTACGCGGTCAACTTCGTCAGGTTGACCCGGGAACAGCAGCTCGACGTGCTGTCCCGGACCTTCCACGGCGGTCTCTGACGGGCGGCGGCTGACCCCGGCGATCGTTGCCGGGGTCAGCCCGCCGCCTTTCCTCACCCTGCTTTTCGCCCGGCGGTTCGCCGGCCGCGTCACCACCACGACACCCACGTCTCGACTACCAGGAGCCGACAATGCCCGCCATCACGCTGGAGATGCCGTCCATCGGCCATCGCCGGCACGATGACCAACGCACCGCCCGACTGCACGCGGTGCGGGAGGGCGACCTCGGCAGCGTCCATTCCTGGGAATTGGTCACCGCGGTCGACGGCCCCGGCACCCGGCTGACCTACTTCCTGTCGGGTTGCGCGCTGCGCTGCCTGTACTGCCAGAACCCGGACACCTGGCGGTTGCCCGACGGCATCCCCACCACCCTGGGTGAGGTCACCGACCGGATCGACCACTACGCCGCGGTGCTCAAGGCCACGCACGGCGGCGTCACCCTGTCCGGGGGCGAACCACTCCTGCAACACACCTTCGCCGGCCGGATCTTCCGGCACTGCCAGTCGATCGGCCTGCACACCGCACTGGACACCTCCGGCTACCTGGGCGCGCGGGTCGACGACGCCTTCCTCGACGACGTCAACCTGGTGCTGCTGGACGTCAAGTCCGGTCTGCCGGAGACGTACAAGAAGGTGACCGGTCGAGAACTGGCCCCCACCTTGGCGTTCGGTCGGCGGCTGGCCGAGCGGGGTACTCCGATGTGGATCCGTTACGTGCTCGTCCCGGATCTCACCGACGCGGTCGACAACATCGAAGCGGTTGCCGACTACGTGCAGTCGCTGCAGTCGCTCGGCGACGGCAATGCGGTCAAACGGGTCGAGATCCTGCCGTTCCACCAGATGGGCACCTCGAAGTGGAAGGCCATCGGCGAGCCGTACCCGCTGGAGAACACCAAACCGCCCAGCAAGAAACTGCTGGAACGTGTTCGCGGGCAATTCCGGGCACGCGAGCTGACGGTGTTCTGACGCGATCATCAGACCGATCCCGTTGCGAGCACACCGCGGAACATCCGGACGGGTATGACGACCCGATCATCCGCAACCCGGTAGAACGGCTAGTTCGGTGAACACACTGTCAGATGCAGGCGAACCTGTCATTGCTGCGGATCACTGTCAGTTCGGACAGGCAATGAGTCGTCGTGGGACCGCCGCCCTCCCAGCCGACCTCGACCATGTGGTGCCCGTCCCGCATGTAGCGGAACCACGGCCGGCCGACGCGAGCGCCGAGCACGACAAGATCGCTGTACCGGATCGCCTTTCTGAGGCAGGAATCAATCTGGGTCCTGGTCGCCGGCGCCCGATCGGGCACCACCTCCGGCGACAGGTGCTCGAGTGATTCCGGTCGGATTGCCGGGCTCGACAAGTTGGTCATGTCAATCCCCTCCCCCTGGCTGGCTATCCCGCTCGCTTCATCATCGATCGGCGGGTGTGGAAGGAGCAGAGGCCACCGACCCGGAAAGGACGCGCGGCAATCGGGACGAAACCGTCCGGAAGGTGGGGTGCGAGCACGCATTAGCCCCTGCCTGGGCCGGGGCGAAGTCCCCGGCTGACTGCCGAACGTCACAGCGCTCGTTCGTGATCCCGATCCTCGGCCACCAGTCCGGCGTTCGCCTGTGCTGCCGCCACCGCAATGGCGTCGGCGGCGATCTCCTCGCTCGCCGCGCCGCTCCCGGCCGAATCCGACGCCGGCACCCGGCCCGTCAACAACGGCGTTGATTCATCCCACCGGGTCCCGCTCGCGGCATCCGCGCGGCGCCGAGCGATGCCGGACAGGGTTTCCAGGACCACCCGATTCGCCAGCAGGGCCGTCACGTCCGCCTGGTCGTACGGCGGCGCCACCTCGACGATTTCCATTCCCACCAGGTCGACCTCCCGGCCGATCCTGCGCACCGCATCCAGTAGCTCTCGGCCGGTCAGCCCACCGGGCTCCGGTGTGCCCGTACCGGGCGCCAATCCGGGGTCCACGACATCGATGTCCACGGACAGAAAGACCCCGTCGGTGTCGTCGACCGCGATCGCCAGGGCTTCGGTGATCACCGCGTCCAGGCCGCGCCGCTGGATCTCGGCCATCTCATAGCCGCGCATGCCTCGCTCGGCCATCCACAGCAGCTCCGGCGGCTCGGGCCAGTACCCGCGCAGGCCGATCTGCAGAAAGCGATCACCGCGGACCGCGCCCGACTCGATCACCCGGCGCATCGGCAGGCCGTGCCCGTACAGCGACCCGAACTGGATGTCGCCGGTGTCGGCGTGCGCGTCGAAATGCACCACGGAGATCCGACCGTAGCCGAAATACTCTGCCAGGCCGGTGATGTCGGCCTGCGCGATGGTGTGGTCGCCGCCCAGCACGACCGGGACCTTGCCGGCCGCAGCCAGTTGGGTGATCACGTCCTGCAGGTTCTGCAGCGCCCGCACCGTTTCGGTGGGCGCCATCTCGACGTCCCCGGCGTCGACGACCCCGAGGTCCAACAAGGGATCGACCCGAAGTGACAGATGCGGCCGCGACCCGGTGTGCTCTGAGTAGTCGCAGATGCGCAACGCCATCGGGCCCATCCGGGCACCCGACCGGTAGGAGGTGCCCGAGTCGTACGGCGCGCCCACGATGACCGCAGAGGCATCGGCGTAACTCGCCGGGCTGGACAGATCGCACCGGGGTACGCCGGTGAACGTCACATCCGGGCCGTACATGACGCCGTATCTGCTCATGCGCTGATTGTGCACCTGACCGGTGACCGTTTCGAGGAACCGATCCGACGGATTTCGTTGTTCCAGCGGGCCCACTCAACGGATTCGCTTGCGTTGTTGCGCGCTTGCTTGTCATCATGGCCAGATGTCCACCCGATCCCTCGCTCCCCCCGACGGCGTCCACGACCCCGGCTCGGAAGCCGGGACGGGCTCGGCCTCGCGGTCCCGGCTCCGGGAGACACCGCCGCCGCTGGACGAGGTTTCGAAGAAGATCATCGAGCAGCTGCAGGAGGACGGTCGGCGGCCGTACGCAGCGATCGGGGCGGCCGTCGGGCTGTCCGAGGCAGCGGTGCGGCAGCGCGTCCAGCGACTGGTCCGGGCCGGCGTCGTGCAGATCGTCGCGGTCACCGACCCGCTCCGGGTCGGGTTCACCCGGCAGGCCATGATCGGCATCCGGGTGGACGGCCAGCTGGATCCCGTCCTGCAGACCCTGCGCGACCTCGACGAGGTCGCCTACCTGGTGATCACCGCGGGGTCGTTCGACATCTTGGCCGAAGTGATCTGCGAGGACGACCAGCACCTGCTGTACCTGCTCAACGAGCACATCCGTCCGATTCAGGGCGTGCGCTCGACCGAAACCTTCGTCTACCTCGAACTGTCCAAGCAGACCTACACCTGGGGAACCCGATGACCACCACCCACCCGTCCGACTCGGCCATTGAAGACGGCGCCTCCGCTGCTGCCGACGGCGCATGGGTCGGAGACCATGCCGCCGACCACCTCTGGATGCACTTCACCAGGATGTCGACCTACCACGACCAGCCGGTACCGGTCATCGAGCGCGGCGAGGGGGCCTACATCTGGGACAGCAACGGGAAGCGATACCTGGACGCACTCTCCGGGCTGTTCGTCGTGCAGGCCGGCCACGGGCGGGAGGAACTGGCCAGGGCTGCGTACGAGCAGGCCAGGAAGCTGGCATTCTTCCCCATCTGGTCGTACGCGCACCCGGCCGCGATCGAACTCGCCGACCGGCTGGCCGCGGCCGCACCCGGTGATCTGAACAGGGTCTTCTTCTCCTCCGGTGGCGGTGAAGCGGTGGAAACAGCCTGGAAGCTCGCCAAGCAGTACTACAAGCTCACCGGCAAGCCCGGTAAGTACAAGGTGATCAGCCGCGCCATCGCCTACCACGGGACAACACAAGGGGCGCTGTCCATCACCGGAGTGCCGACGTTCAAGCACGCTTTCGAGCCGCTGGTGCCCGGGTCGGTGCGGGTGCCCAACACGAACTTCTACCGCGCACCGGAACTCGTCGCGCACGACGAGAAGGTCTTCGGCCGGTGGGCCGCCGATCAGGTCGAAGAGACCATTCTGATGGAGGGCGCCGACTCCGTCGCGGCGGTGTTCGTGGAGCCCGTGCAGAACGCCGGCGGATGCTTCCCGCCACCTCCGGGATACTTTCAGCGGCTCCGCGAGATCTGCGACACCTACGACGTTCTGCTGGTATCCGACGAGGTGATCTGCGCCTACGGCCGGCTCGGCACGATGTTCGGCGCGCAGAAGTTCGACTACCAGCCGGACATGATCACCTCGGCGAAGGGCCTGACGTCCGGATACTCCCCGCTGGGCGCGACGCTGATCTCCGATCGGATCTTCGAACCCTTCGGCAAGGGCACCACCACGTTCCCGCATGGATACACCTTTGGTGGCCACCCGGTTTCCTGTGCCGTGGCGCTGGCCAATCTGGACATCTTCGAATCGGAGGACCTGCTGGGCAACGTGCTGCGCAACGAGAACGCATTGCGCTCGACGTTGGAACGGCTCAAGGATCTTCCGATCGTCGGCGATGTCCGGGGCGACGGATACTTCTTCGGGATCGAGATGGTCAAGGACCAGGCCACCAAGGCAACCTTCACCAAAGCCGAAAGCGAGCGCGTGCTCAGGGGTTTCGTGTCGAACGCATTGTTCGAGCGGGGCCTTTACTGCCGGGCCGACGACCGCGGCGACACCGTTGTTCAGGTTGCGCCGCCACTGATCTGCGGACAGCAGGAGTTCGATGAAATGGAATCCATTCTGCGGTCGGTGTTCTCGGACGCCTGGGCCCTGTTGTAGACCGGCCGGGGCCGGGACGCTCGCTCCGGCAGGACCTTCTGCACCGGTGTCCGCGAGGATGGAGAGCAGGGCCAGGGACCTTTTGGCTGCCGCGCAGCCTGTGTCGCGTCACTCCGGGGTGACGAGTGCGATGCCGACCGCGCCATGTGATGGAATTCCCACGAAATGCGCAGCCGCAAGACAGGACCGTAGCCCCTGCTCCCTTTGTCAGTACAACTGGATGATGACATCAGCATCACCCTCCTGGCGAAAGGGTCGCGCCGGCCCCCTGGCCCTCAGGTCGATCACACGGACTTCACGACCGAAAGAAGATGCGCGATGACGAGCACAGGCAAGTATGTCGACCCCCGGTTTCGCCCCTTCGTTTGGACGGAACTTCCATCCGAAGCCGCGTCAGTACACGCCGCGGCCGACGCACTACGTCATCTCCACCCAGGAACCGGAGTGGTTTCCTGTCATGGTGAAGTGAGCCGTCCACCCTTCGCCGCGCCCGCATTGCCGTCCGAGGGAAGGCCATCGGGTGCGCGAGAACCGCCGGTCTGCCTGACCCCCACCTCGCCCCCTTTGCGACTACGCTGTGTATAGGAGCAACCACCGATCGTGACGGCCACGGAACCCGAGTCCGTGACCAGCACCGATATTAGTGGAGCGTCGGGGGCGCGGCGTGTCGAGGACCTGACCCGATGGGTCCGCGACGACGCCGAGTTTGCCGGCCGATCCCGGCGGCGAGCCTCGGAGGACGGTGTCGAGCCGTCACGATCGAGGGGGGAGCAATGCCCGATCTCCGGGTGTTCGTAGTCGATGACCACGAGGTCGTACGGCGGGGGGTGGCCGACCTGCTGAACGAGGCCGACGACATCACCGTTGTCGGGCAGGCCTCGACCGTGGCGCAGGCATTGGCACGGTTGCCGACCCTGTCGCCGGATGTTGCTGTGCTTGACGTGCGCCTGCCCGATGGAAGCGGCGTCGAACTGTGCCGCGAGTTACGGTCGCAGCAACCGGAACTCGCATGCTTGATGCTCACCTCATTTCCCGCCGAGCACGCGATGATGGATGCGTTCATGGCCGGCGCCGCTGGGTTCGTGATCAAGGACATCACCGGCCTGGATCTGGTCTCGGCTGTCCGGACAGTGGGTTCGGGCCGGTCCCTGCTCGACCCTCGAGCGGCCGCCGTGCTGATCGATCGGTTACGGTCGGCCCTTCCCGCCGCCGGTCCGTTGGCCGGGTTGACCGATCATGAACGGACCACGCTCGAGCTGATCGGTGAGGGTCTGAGCAATCGGCAGATCGCCGAGCGGATGTTCGTCGCCGAGAAGACCGTCAAGAACTACGTGTCGCACGTGTTGGCGAAACTGGGGATGGCCAGCCGGACGCAGGTCGCTGTGCTGGCAACCCAGGTTCGCGACCACACGGCCGGGGCACCGGACTGACCGCCGGATCCCTACGGCAGCGGCGCGGTCCAGGTCAGGCTGGTACCACCGTCGTGACCGTTGCCGACGCTGAATGATCCGGTGACCTCGTCGGCGCGCCGCTGAAGATCGCGCAACCCCCTACCCGCGGCCAGATCGGCATTGCCGATGCCGTTGTCGACGACCTCGACGACCAGATCGTCGTCGACCGAAATCGTGACGGTCAATTCAGCTGCCTTGGCGTGCCGCACGGCGTTTCCTACGGCCTCCCGCACCACGGCCGAGGCGTGCTCGGCCAGCGCGGACGGCAGCCCGTCCAACGCCCCGGACATCTGGACCGACGTGCGCAGCGGCGACCCCGCGGTCTGCATGGTGATCACCTGCATCAGCGACGTGCGCAGCCGCGACCGTACGGTGGGACCGGGACGTCTGTCGAAGATCGCCCGACGCAGTTGGCGGACGACGTCCTGCAACTGCTCGATGTGATCGCCCGTCCTGGCGTCCGAACTCGGCGACGGCGGACGCCCACGGGTGATCTGCATGGCCAATCCGATACTGAACAGCTGTTGCATCACGTGGTCGTGCAGATCTGTGGCCACCCGGTCACGTTCGGCGAGTACGCGGAGCTCCCGGTGGCGCTGGCTCTCGGCGAGATGCAGTGCAAGCGCGGCGTTCTCGGCGAACATGGACAGGCAGGTGAGGTCGTCGCCGTCGAAACCCGGCGAACCAGGCATGCGTGTCACCAGCAACACACCGAAGGTCGATTCCGTGGGCCCCAGCGGCGAAGCCATCCCGGGCCCCGGGACCGGGACGAACCCGGGCCGGACGACCAGGCTGGCCACATTCCTGGGCGCTTGGTCCGCGAACACCGCCCCGGGCGTGGACTCGGACACCGGGATCATCAGGTCCAGCAGATCATCGGCATCCTTGCCGACACACACCGCGACTCGCAGATCGGTCACTCCCGACGGGCTCAACTCCGGGTCCGAAGGCAGCACGATCATTGCGGTGTTGGCGACGCTGAGCATCATTGCGCGGTTGGCGATCAGGGTCAGCGCGCGCCCGGTGTCACGGCTGCCCAACAATTCGGTCGTGACATCACTGGACGCCTCCAGCCATTGCCGGGCTCTGCTGGCTTCTTGGAACACCTGCTCGTTGTCCGCTGCGATGCCCACCGCGTCGGCCAGCGACTCGACCGTGACGGCGTCCCTATCATGGCGGTTGGGCAAATCCGATTTCTCCAAGTCGGCCTCCCCCGTCCGGGAAATCACCCTATCGAAGGTTCACTTTGTCACACCGCTGGACTGATGGATGGAGATACCCACATTCGGGCGCATCGCTACAGCATCCCGACGATCGCCGTCTCGGCTGACGTCCCGTATTCGGTCAGATCCCGCCACGACCGCGGTGGGTCACCGATGGCAGGCTTGCCCGGTGACCAGCGAGCGGAACGTCCTGGGCGGGGAACTGGAACCGTGCGGCATCGACCCGGTGACCGGGTTTTACCGGGACGGCCGTTGCGCGACCGGGCCGCAGGATCTGGGACGGCACGTGGTGTGCGCCGTCGTCACCGCCGATTTCCTGGCCTACCAGCGCGAGGTCGGCAACGATCTGATCACCCCCAGACCGGAGTTCCAATTTCCAGGGCTGGTGCCGGGCGACCGTTGGTGCGTCGTCGCCGTGCGCTGGCGGCAGGCTCTCGAGGACGGCCGCGCGGCTCCGGTGGTGCTGGCCGCCACTCACGAGAGTGCCCTGGAGATCATCCCGCTGGAGGAACTGCGCCGACATGCGGTGGACGTGCCGCCGGACGCGAGTTCCCTCGAATAGGAGGCTAGAGGGTCCAGGCGGCGAGATCAGGCGCCCCTTGGTTCGACGCGAATGATCGTCGCCACCCGGTCGATGGAACGATCAAACGAAGCCACCGAGGATCCAGCTGTGCCGGGGCCACTGGGCACCCGGGCAAGTCGCGAATGTGTCCGCAACGGCTCTGCACATCCACAAAGGTAGGCCTCCGCGTAATCGAGCCGGTGCTCCTCGTAGATCTCGATAGAGCGCAGAATCAGCCCCTCATCCTGAACGCGGATCGCGTCGAACGCGACAATGCTTCGGACCAATTCAGCGACTCGTGCTCGTTCTACGCGGTAGAACGACTCCAGGACATACACGACCTCGGCGATCACCAGGTCGACCACCAGAAGATCATCGGCCTCTGCCAGGAACCGCGTTGCGGCCGCCGCCATGTCCGGTGGGTCACCCGTGAGGTGTCTTATGAGCACGTTGGTGTCGACGAACGTGCTCAACGATCGTCATTCCCCCGTGCGGCACGCACCTGTTGCCGGATCTCTTCCCATGCTGCTCCACGACGATCAGCAGGAACGTCGACAGCACCGGCCAAGTCGAGGAGATTCCGGGTCCGCGCAAGAACGGCGCGGTTGCCGATGACTCGGAAGATCACCGCGTCGCCATCCCGCAACCCCAGCGCCTCCCGAACCGAGCGCGGAATCGTCACTTGACCCTTGGACGTCAATCGAGCTGCGACATCCATGATTCTCCTTACTCTCGTCTATGTCTAAGGATACCGTCGGGCCGGGGCGCCCCGCTTCGGACGCCCACGAGCTGTTGGCCTGCTGTCCCTGGCTTGACGCGCGTCAGCCAGCACCAACGGGAGAATCGCGCGAAACGCACCCCATCGCACCGGGTACCACCCGAAAGTCAGACGACCCACTCGCGCTGCGATGATGTCGTCCCAGTCAGGTTCATCATCTCGGTATTCAAACACCCGGAGGGCGCAGCATGGCGGCCATCACCGAGCACGAGCGGAAGTGCATCGACCAGGCCAACGCCGCCGGGCTCCCGCCGGTCGTCTTCATCCAGTGATCACATCGCACTTGCCATGGGCGTGCGCACCGTGCTGGTGCTGATCGGCGAGTGGCCGGGCCTGTCGGTCGCGGACAGCCTGGGCATCTACCTGACGCACCTGCCGCGGCCGGGGCGGACGGACGCCGACCGCAACTGCATCTCCAACATCCACCCGCCGGACGGGCTCGGTTACCGGCAGGCCGCCCGGGTCGTAGGGCTCATCGACGGGGCACGCTCGCTAGGGCAGTCGGGGGTGAGACTCAAGGACAGTTCGCGCACAGCATCAGTCGGTCCGGGCGGCGGCTCGGTGCTCGACTGTCCGTGCCTGCAGCGCTGCTTGGTCGGGTCAGAACCAGCGCTCCAGGACCTGCGCGACGGCGTCCTCGTGATGGTCGGCTCCGACCTCGTTGGCGATGGCGATGAGGTCGGGGTGCGCGTTGCGCATCGCGACCCCGTGCCCGGCCCAGTGCAGCAACTCCAGGTCGTTCGGCATGTCCCCGAAGGCGACGACCTGCGAGGGGTCGATGCCCCAGCGTCCGGCGAGTTCGGCCAGCGCGGAGCCCTTGTTGACCCCGGCGGCCGCCACCTCGATGAGCCCGTCATCGGTGGAATAGGTGATGTGCACGGTTTCCGTGCCGGTTTCGCGCGCGGCGGTGGCCAGCGATCGGGAGTCCCCGGTGCCCCTGACCAGCAGCTTCGCCGCCGGGTCGGCCAGCAGGGTGGCGCGATCCGCACGCTGGAAATACCCGAACGCCCAGGGATGCTCGTACTCCTCCTCGGCGATGCAGGCCTGCAGCGTGACACCGAGCCGCTCGACCGCAAGCGCGAACTCATCGGTCCGCTCGGACAGCGCGGAGACGAAGTTCTGCATCGTCAAGGGGGTGAGGGGCGACGAGACGATGATCTCGCCGGCGCCGATGTCGTAGACGACCGCGCCGTTCATGCACACCGCGGTGCCGGTGAAACCGGCCTCGATGACCGGGCCCAGCCACCAGATGGGCCGCCCGGTCGCGATGACCACCCGTGCGCCGGCGTCCTCGGCGCGGCGCAGGGCGTCGATGTTGCGCCGGCTGATGTTGTCGCCGGTGTGGTCCAGCAGGGTGCCGTCGAGGTCGGACACCACCATCGCGGGCGCCCCGCCGTCACCGAACGGGCCGACCGGAGCAGCGCGCGAGGCGTCACCGGCGACGGTCAGGGACGAGGGCGAGGGAGGGGTCACTCTGTCCATTGTTCCTTGCCGCTGGCCGGACCCCGGCCACATCACCCCCCCGGCCGCGGACCTCGCCCCCCGTTTCGGCGCGGATCAACTTCGCCGGCGCGGATGAAGGTCGCGGTTATGGGACTGGAGTGACGCGAGTCAATCAGTTCGTACGCGCGGTGGAAGTTGATCCGCGCCACCAACGGGGCACCCTTCGGGTGGGTCACCGGGTGACCGGGTCAGGCGAGCTCGTCGGCGAGGGCGGCGCCGGCGGCGGTGAGCAGCGGGACCGCACGGTCCACGGTATCCGGGGACATCCGGCCGGCCGGCCCGGACACCGACACCGCCAGGTGCGCCCGGACGCCGGGGACCGCGACGGCCACGCACCGCACGCCGAGTTCCTGCTCGCCGTCGTCAATGGCATACCCGTGCTCGGCCGACCAGACCAGCTGCTCCGCGAACACCGCGGGATCGGTGACGGTGTGCTCGGTATGACGTGGCATCCCCGTGCGGGCCAACAGTTGTCGCACCTCTTCGGGTGGCATGTGGGCCATGATCGCCTTGCCGACCGCTGTGCAGTGCGGCGGTACCCGACGGCCCACCTCGGTGAACATCCGCATCGAATGCCGCGACGGCACCTGCGCGATGTAGACGATCTGGTCGCCGTCCAGCGACGCCAGGTTCGCGGTCTCGCCCAGATCGTCGACCAGTTTGGCCAGGTGCGGGCGGGCGATCGCGCTGAGCATCAACGACGAACTCTCGGCCAGCAGCAGAATGCGCGGCCCCAGCGCGTACTGCCGGGAGGGTTCCTGTCGGAGATAGCCGAGGTCCACCAGGGTGCGTGCCAGTCGATGAATGGTCGGCAACGGCAGGCCCGATTCGGTGGCCAGCGCGGAGAGCCCCATCACCCCACCGTTGCCGGCCAGCGCTTCCAGGATGGTGAACGCGCGCTCGATGGACTGCACACCGCCCGAACGCCGCTTGGTGACGTCCGCGCGGGCGCCTCCGTCGGTCCGCTCCTGGGCGGTTGCCGTCGCGTCCGCGCCTGTCCCTGCCTTGGCCACTTCAGATCCCCGCTCACGGCATGGTCCCAGACTTCCGTATGACGGAAGTATAGGTTCGTCATTCGGGCAAGATCCGCTCGGCCACCCTGACTTGGACTGGCCGAAAGCTAGTCTCCACTATACAAAACTAGTTTTCCGCTAGGTAGAAGGCCGAGCGGATGTCATGATCAACTCGTCGCACCCGCTCACCGGCGGGACGATGCCACCTGGTTACCTTCGACTGACTGGCGGTAGCGTTTCGACCCGGCGTCGTAGCACCCAGTCGACCGACAATACCTGTGCTGCAGCGCGGACCGGTGAGCGAATGGGTGCAGTGACCATAACGGCAGCTGAAAAGGACGACGTGGTGAGAGATCTCGATACCCTGACCCGCGAGCTGGACCGCCGGCTCGAACCGGCCGACCGCGAACTCGCTGCGTTGTATCCCGGCGAGCGCCCTGTCCGCCAACCGGTGCACACCGCCTACGTGCCCGCCGACCAGTTCAGTCTCGATCTGCCCCGACGCTGGGGGACCGATGCGAGCGCCGCGCTCACGGCCAACGGCGGCTCTCCCGCGGAGCTGGCGTCCGCGCTTGACATGGACCGGGCCGTGATCGAAAAGATCTACGACCGGATCACCGGAAAACTCGACCGCGAACCCATCGAGGACCTGCGGATCGACTTCGAGGACGGGTACGGCCCCCGCCCCGACGATGAAGAGGATGCCGACACCCTTTCTGCCGCAAGAGCTCTGCGCGAATCGCTGACGACCGGGATCGCACCGCCGTTCTTCGGGATCCGGTTCAAGAGCCTGGAGTCGCCGACCCGGCGGCGTGGCGTGCGGACATTGGACCTGTTCGTGGGGGAACTCGCGCGATCCGGCGGCCTCCCCGACGGCTTCGTGGTGACGCTGCCGAAGGTGACCTCCGTCGACCAGGTACAGGCCATGATGTTTGTGTGTGACGAGCTCGAACGAACTCACGGACTGCCGCCGGGCAGCCTGCATTTCGAGATCCAGGTGGAGACCACGCAAGCGATTCTCGGCCCCGACGGCCGGACCCGGATCGCGCCGATGCTGCACGCCGCGGCGGGCCGCTGCACCGGACTGCACTACGGGACGTACGACTATTCCGCGTCCTGCGGCATCGCCGCGGAATACCAGAGCATGGAGCATCCAGCGGCCGACCACGCGAAGGCGATCATGCAGGTGGCCGCGGTCGGCACCGGCGTGCACGTCAGCGACGGATCCACCAACGTGCTGCCGACGGGCAGCCCCGCGGCAGTCCGCTCCGCGTGGCGGCTGCACGCCCGGCTGGTGCGGCGGTCGCTGGAGCATGGCTTCTATCAGGGCTGGGACATGCATCCCGCCCAACTACCCAGTCGCTACGCCGCGGTGTACGCCTTCTACCTGCAGGGGCTGCCCACGGCGACGGCGCGGCTGCGGGCCTACGTTCAGCGCGCCGACTCCGGCTACCTCGACGAACCGGCCACCGCGGTCGCGCTGGCCGGTTTCATCCTCCGCGCCATCGATTGCGGAGCAGCGGACCAGGCCGATATCAGCAAAGCCGTTGGCCTGGAACGGGATCGGCTGAATCGGCTAGCGCGCCGCTCACCGGCTGCCACCGGCTGTCGGGCGGCAGAAAGCCGAAGGTCGGGGTAGCAGTAGGCAGCTCACGGATCGCCGCGCGGGCTCGTCCGCCGCCTCGGTGTCCGAGTCTGTGAACGAGTCGCAGGCCGTCGCGCAGGCAGCGGGCAAACCCTCCAACCTCCTCTTCAACAAACTGTTGACGTGACGCGAGGGTACCGAGACCCGCACCACCGTCGTCACCGTCGAGGGGCGGGGCGCCGACCGCCGGGCTTGGGTTGTCTCCGGCCTGGAGGATCTGGTGGTGGCCAAGACGACCCGGTCGGAGTTCTGGGGATTCCTCAAGGACAAGTACACGACCCCGCAGGAGACCACCGACCGCATCATGGCCACCTCACTGGTCGCCAGGTGGCGGTACGAGAACACCGACGTCGACTTCGACAAGTCCTACGCCCAGGTCCGGGCCCTACTGCTCAAGCAGTCTGCGCAGGTTCACAGCTACGCGTTGCAGCAGACGCTGTACGCGATGGGGCAGGCCGTCCTCGAGGAATCCCGGACTTCGCCGAGATCAAATTCAAGGCGCCGAAGAAGCACCACTTCCTGGTTGACCTCTCGCCGTTCGGCGTCGAGAACCCCCGCGAGGTCCTCTACGCTGCGGACAGACCGTACGGCCTGATCGAAGCCGAGGTCGGACGCGACGACGCGTCGGAGCCAGGCTCGGCCCGGAACATCATTCCCGGATTCTGCTGAGCGACGCGCGACAACCCCCTGAACACCCGAGAAGACAAGGCATCAACCGTGGACCGAAGGGACCTTCCATGACGTCACCGAGGAAGTCGGACCGCTCCAGCCGAACGAAGTCGATCAAGCACCCGGTCGACCAGGTTCTGCCGGTCCCGAAGCTGGCCATCTACGGCATCCAGCACGTGCTCACGTTCTACGCCGGCGCGGTGGTGGTGCCGATCCTGCTGGCCGGCGCGATCGGGCTGACCCAGGAGCAGCTGATCCACCTGATCAACGCCGACCTCTTCACCTGCGGGATCGCCTCGATCATCCAGTCCGTCGGGTTCTGGAAGATCGGGGTGCGGCTGCCGCTGCTGCAGGGCGTGACGTTCACCGCGGTGTCCCCGATGATCGCCATAGCGCTGGCGAACGGCGGCGGCACCGAGGGTCTGCTCTACATCTACGGCTCGGTGATCGTCGCCGGGCTGTTCACGCTCTTCGTCGCGCCCTATTTCGCCAGGTTGATCAATTTCTTCCCGCCCGTGGTGACCGGCTCGGTGATCACCATCATCGGCATCGCGCTGCTCCCGGTGGCGGCCACCGACGCCGTCGGCGGCGCGGCCAACCCCGATCCCAGCAGCACGAAGAACCTGGCCTACGCGATGGGCACGCTGGCCATCATCGTGATCATCCAGCGGGTGTTCAAGGGCTTCATGGCGACGGTCGCCGTGCTGGCCGGCCTGCTGATCGGCACCACCGTGGCCGCCATTTTCGGTGAGGTGAGCTTCGACGGCATCACGCAGGGCGGCTGGTTCGGCGTCACCACCCCGTTCTCCTTCGGTATCCCGAAGTTCTCTGCGGCGGCGATCATCTCGATGATCGTGGTCGTGCTGATCACCGCGGTGGAGACCACCGGTGACGTCTCCGCCACCGGCGAGATCGTCGAGAAGCGGGTCGGCTCCGACGACGTGGCCCGGGCGCTGCGGGCCGACGGCCTGGCCGCCTTCCTCGGCGGCGTGCTGAACTCCTTCCCATATACCTGTTTGGCAGAGAACGTCGGGCTGGTCCGGCTCACCAGGGTCAAGAGCCGGTACGTGGTCGCGGCCGCCGGCGTCTTCATGATCCTTCTCGGGTTGATCCCGAAGGCCGGTGCCCTGGTCGCCGCCATCCCACCGCCGGTGCTCGGCGGCGCCGCCATCGCGATCTTCGCCACGGTCGCCGTGGTCGGCATCCGGACGCTGTCCAGGGTCGATTTCCACGACCACCGCAATGTCGTCACTGTCGGCACCAGCTTGGGGCTGGCCGTCTTTGTCACGGTGGAACCCGGTGTCACACAGGCAGTTCCGGAATGGGCCCAGATCATCTTCGGCAGCGGCATCACGCTGGGCAGCCTGTGCGCCATCCTGCTCAACCTGGTCTTCCACCACGTCGGCAAGGACTTCGGCCCCGCGGTGGCCGGGCGACCCGGTGCCGGCGTCATCCGGCTCGACCAGTTCAACGAGATGACCCGCGATCAGTTCGTCAACACGTTCGGCAAGCTGTTACAGGGACCGGCCTGGGTCGCCGAGCGGGCCTACGACCAGCGTCCTTTCGGCGACACCCACGACCTGCGCGTCTCGTTCCAGAAGGCACTGTTCTCGGCCGACCGCGGCGAGCCGCGGGACCTGATGACCTTCGACCCCGACCTCGGCGGTGATGCCGCGAAGGGTGAGGTGCGCAGCGAGGAATCCGCCCGCGACCAGGGCGCGGCGGGGTTGACCCTGCTCAACGACGAGGACCGCGAGCAGTTCGCCCAGCTGACCCAGGCCTATCGCGAGCGTATCGGCATCCCGCTGATCGTCTCGGTGCGGGACGTGGACAAGCGTGACCAGATCCTGCGGACGGGGTGGGAGCGCATGCAGAACTCCCCCACCCAGGAGCACACCGCGGCCATCGTCGAGGTCGCGAAGATCGCCAACCACCGGTTCGACGACCTGGTGGCGGACGCCAGCCCGATCCTGAGGGCCAGGGCGGCCAACCTCGAAGCGACCCCGTCGCTATCCTCCCGCCGGGAGCCCGCCAGGTGACCGGCGGCGGTGTGCAGACCGAAGGCGTAGGGCGGTTCAACGAGATGCCCGGAGAGGAGGCACGGGCGACATTGGCCTCCTGCCTTGCCGTTCCACGCTGGATCGACGAGGTATCGGCCGGCCGGCCCTACGAGTCCGCCGGCGCGGTGCTGCGGCAGGCCAGGTCGTCGGCCGCCACCCTGTCGGAGGACGAGATCGCCGAGGCCCTGGCCAGGCACCCAAGAATCGGTGAGCAGGCCGGCGAAGGTCACGACAAGGAGTTCTCCGAGCGGGAGCAGGCATCGGTCGGGGACGCCGACCCGGCGATCACCGACGCGATCCGCGCGGGGAACGCCGAGTACGAGAGCAGGTTCAACCGGGTCTTCGTGATCAGGGCAGCGGGCCGGCCGGCGACCGAGATCCTGGCCGAGCTGCGCCGTCGGTTGAACAACACGCCCGCTGACGAAAAGGTCGAGGTGACCACCCAGCTCCGGGAGATCGCTTTTACCCGGCTGGAAACGGTGCTGGCCTGATGGGGGGCGGCGCCCGGGCCGACACCGCTCACGAGGGCGGCAGCGACGGCAGGGGCAACGTCAAGGCGCTGGAGGGTGCCCACGTCGTGACCGTGGACGCCTCCGGCTCCGAGTTCGGCGGCGGCCACGTGGTTGTCACCGGCAATCGGGTCACGGCCGTCGGCCGGGCGCCGCACCCGCCACCCTCGCCGGGGCCCGCCGAGGACGTGCTCGCCGGGGAGGTGTCCCGGGCGAGCAGGACCCTGCTGGCCAGAGCGGGGGCACACTGATGACCAGAAGAACCGCGCCGCCGCCGGGCTGTCAAGAAACACCGACCTGAACAGGAGTTCGTGACGTGAAGCCCCAAGTGACAGTGAACGGCAAGGCGCACGAGCTCGGCGACGTCGGGGGCCACGTCACCCTGCTCGAGTGGCTGCGCAGCACCGGGTTCACCGGCAGCAAGGAAGGGTGCGCGGAGGGCGAGTGCGGCGCCTGTGCGGTGATGGTGTCCCGGCCGGCGGGCGACGGGTCCAGCCGTTGGACCGCGATCAACGCCTGCCTGGTCCCGGCGGCCGGCTTTGACAACCAGGAGGTGATCACCGCCGAAGGGCTCGGTGACGTCGACGAGTTGCACCCCGTGCAACGGGAGATGGAGGACCGCGGCGGATCGCAATGCGGTTACTGCACACCAGGTTTCATCTGCTCGATGGCCTCGGAGTACTACCGTGCCGGCCGTGGTCGGGACACCGGGCCGACGGCGGAACGCGCCGCCGAAGCCGAACCGGACTCCAGCGGCCGGGCGGCGGAGCGGTCGTTGAGTCGCAACGGCGCCGATCCCACCGGTGCCGATCCCACTGGGGCCGGTCATGCACCGGACCACGAGCACGGCCCGAATGGCTTCGACCTGCATGCGTTGTCGGGAAACCTCTGCCGCTGCACCGGTTACCGGCCGATCCGGGACGCCGCGTACGCGCTGGGCGAGCCCGCCGAGTCCGATCCGCTGTTCGCTCGGCTGGGTCGGCCGGCGCCGGCTCCCGCCCCGACCAGGATCTCCAGCGGCCAGGGCGCGTTCGCGCGGCCTGCGGATCTGGCCGAGGCCCTCGACCTGCTCGCCGACAACCCCGCGGCCCGCGTGCTGGCCGGCTCCACGGACTGGGGCGTGGAGTTGAACATCCGTCACTCCCGCGCCGCGTTGACCATCGGCATCGACCGGCTGGAGGAACTGCGGCAGTTCACCGTCGGTGCCGACAGCATCGACGTCGGCGCCGCACTGACCCTGTCGGAAGTGGAGCGCGCGCTGGCCGGCCGGGTGCCGCTGCTGGCCAAGCTGTTTCCGCAGTTCGCCTCCCGGCTGATCCGCAACGGCGCAACGTTCGGCGGCAACCTCGGCACCGGCTCGCCCATCGGCGACAGCCCGCCGGCACTGCTGGCGCTGGACGCCTCACTGATGCTGGCCTCCCGCGACGGTGAGCGCGAGGTTCCGTTGACTGGCTACTTCACCGGCTACCGGCTGACGCTCAAGCGTCCCGACGAACTGATCACGACGATTCGCATCCCGACGCCGGTCGCGCCGATCAGCGGGTTCCACAAGATCGCGAAGCGCCGGTTCGATGACATCTCCAGTGTGGCAGTGGGTTTCGCGCTGCGATTGGAGCGGGCACGGGAAGGGAATGCCCCGTCGGTCGCCGACATCAAGATCGGCCTGGGTGGGGTGGCGGCCACCCCGCTGCGAGCCCTGCGCACCGAGGAATTCCTCACCGGCACGCCCTGGTCCGGCGAGGTCGTCGACGAGGCCGCACAGGTACTCAACACCGAGGCCACGCCGATCAGCGATCACCGGGCGAGCGCGGCCTACCGCACCGCGATGCTCGGCGCGTCCTTGCGGAAATTCTTCGCCGAGAACAGCGGAAACACTCCCGATCCCGCCCGGGACTTTCAGGAGGTCTGACGATGAGCAAGGCACACGGGCCGCTGGCCGATCGACCGATCAACCCGAAGGTCGGACTAGATATCTCGCACGAGAGCGCCGGGCTGCACGTCACCGGAAAGGCCTTGTACACGCAGGATCTGGTGAACCGGACCAAGGGAACCCTGCATGCCTGGCCGGTGCAGGCGCCGCATGCGCACGCACTGGTCACCGCACTTCGGGTCGAACCCGCCTACGACATCCTCGGTGTGGTCAGGGTGCTGACCACCGACGACGTCCCAGGCCTGAACGACGCCGGGGAGAAGCACGACGAACCGCTGTTCCCGAGCGAGGTGATGTTCTACGGGCACGCCGTCTGCTGGGTGCTCGGTGAGACGCTGGAAGCCGCACGGCAGGGCGCCGATGCAGTCCAGGTCGACTACCAGCCATTGCCGTCATTGATCACCATCCAGGACGCGATCGCGGCCGACAGCTTCCAGGGCACGGCCCGCACGGTCAGCTGCGGTGACGCGGACGCGGCCATGAATAAGGCCGTCCACCGTTTTTCCGGCGAGTTCGAATTCGGCGGCCAGGAGCACTTCTACCTGGAGACCAACGCCGCGCTGGCCCTGGTCGACGAGAACGGTCAGGTCTTTGTCCACTCCAGCACCCAGCATCCATCCGAGACCCAGGACATCGTCGCGCGCGTGCTCGGAGTGCACGCGCACCACGTCACGGTGCAGTGCCTGCGGATTGGCGGCGGGTTCGGCGGCAAGGAATTCCAGCCGAACGGCCTGGCCGCCGTCGCCGCACTCGGCGCGGTGCTCACCGATCGCCCGGTCAGCCTGCGGCTGAACCGCACCCAGGACATCACCATGACCGGCAAGCGGCACCCGTTCCTCGCGACCTGGGAGGTGGGTTTCGACGAGGACATGCGCATCTGCGCGCTGCGCGCCATGCTGACCAGCAACGGCGGCTGGAGCCTCGACCTGTCCGAACCGGTGCTCGCCCGGGCGCTGTGCCACATCGACAACGCCTACTGGATCCCGGACATCACCGTGCACGGCCGGATCGCCAAGACCAACACGAGTTCCAACACGGCGTTCCGTGGTTTCGGCGGGCCGCAGGGCATGATCGTCATCGAGGACATCCTCGGTCGCTGCGCGCCCCTGCTCGGCGCGGCGCCGGAGGACCTGCGCCGCAACAACTTCTACGAGCCCGGCCAGGCCACCCCCTACGGTCAGCCCGTCCGGCACGCCGAGCGGCTCGCCGACATCTGGTCGATCCTGGTCGAGCGCAGTGACTTTCGCGCCCGCAAGGCGGAGATCGCGACGTTCAACGACGCGCACCCGCACACCAAGCGGGCCTTGGCGATGACGCCGGTGAAGTTCGGCATCTCGTTCAACCTGACTGCGTTCAACCAGGCCGGGGCGCTGGTGCACGTCTACAAGGACGGCTCGGTGCTGATCAACCACGGCGGCGCCGAAATGGGACAGGGCTTGCACACCAAGATGATTCAGGTCGCGGCGACCTCGCTGGGTGTGCCGCTGGATTACGTGCGGCTCGCGCCGACCCGGACCGACAAGGTGCCCAACACCTCGGCCACCGCGGCCAGTTCGGGCGCCGACCTGAACGGCGGCGCGATCAAGAACGCCTGCGACCAGATCCGCGCGCGGCTCAACGTCGTGGCCGGCGGCAAACTCGGCGTCCACCCGGATGATGTGCGTTTCGTCGACGGCATGGTCACCGGAATCGGTTTCCACGACCAGCAGATCTCCTGGGCCGACCTGGTGCACGATGCCTACTTCCAGCGGGTGCAGCTGTGGGCGGCCGGCTTCTACCGGACGGCCGGGCTGCACTGGGACGCCTCGCGGATGCAGGGCGAGCCGTTCAAGTACTACGCCTACGGCGCCGCCTGCTCCGAGGTCGAGGTGGACGGCTTCACCGGCGCGTACCGGCTGCGCCGCGTGGACATCCTGCACGACGTCGGCGATAGCCTGTCGCCGCTGATCGACACCGGCCAGATCGAAGGCGGTTTCGTGCAGGGCGCCGGTTGGCTGACCTTGGAGGAGCTGCGCTGGGACACCAGCGACGGCACCCACCGCGGGCGGTTGAACACCCAGGCCGCCAGCACGTACAAGATCCCCAGCTTCTCGGAGATGCCCGAGGAGTTCAACGTGCACCTGTTCGAGCGCGCCACTGAGTCCGGGGTCGTCTACGGCTCGAAGGCCGTCGGTGAGCCGCCGTTGATGCTGGCGTTCAGCGTCCGAGAGGCGTTGCGGCAGGCCGCGGCCGCGTTCGGACCGCTCGGTTGGTCGGTGGATCTCGGCTGCCCGTCGACGCCGGAGGCGGTCTACTGGGCGATCGATGCGGCCCGGTCCGCGCGCACTGGCGCTGTTTCGTCGGCCAACGGAGGCAACTCGGTGGCGCATGCGGTCCTGACGGGGGTGTGAGCGGTGGACTGGCTCAGTGCCGTCGAGCAACTGCGCCGTGACGGCTTACCGGGCGTACTGGTGACGGTGATCAAGGTGCGCGGCCACGCGCCCCGCGACGCGGGCGCGAAGATGGTGGTCGGCGCGGACCACGCCTGGGGCAGCGTGGGCGGCGGGAACCTCGAGGAGGCCGCGGTGCGGCGGGCCCGCGAGCTGATCGCGTCCGGGACGGCGACGCCCGAGACCCAGGAGGCCAGGCTCAACGAGCACGCCCGCAATCAGCACGGCCGGCAGTGTTGCGGCGGAGAGGTCACCCTGCTGCTCGAGCCGTTGCCGGCCCGGCCGGTGGTCGCCGTGTTCGGGATCGGCCACGTGGGTTATGAACTGGCCAGGATCCTGTCCCGGCTGGAGGTTCAGCTGCACCTGGTCGATTCCCGCGAGCAGGAGCTCGACCAACTGCGGCTGGCCGACGTGACTGACGGCAGCGCGGATGTCACCGTGCACCATGCGCTGCTCGGCGAACAGGTGCTGGAGATGTTGCCGCGCGGCGCGCACGTGCTGATCATGACCCACGACCATGCCGAGGATTTCGCGCTGTGCGACGCGGCGCTCCGGCTGCCCGCGTTGGGCAGCATCGGTTTGATCGGGTCCAGCGCCAAGTGGACCGGATTCCGGCGCCGGCTCGCCGAGCAGGGGCACGAGCAGGCGGCGATCGACCGCATCACCAGCCCGATCGGCCTGCCGGAGATCACCGGCAAGGAGCCGGCCGTGATCGCGGTCAGCGTCGCGGCTTCGCTTCTCCTTTCCCTGCAGCGGCATACTGACGCCCGAGATCCGGAGCGCCGGCACGTTCTCGCCGACGACCCGACCGACGTCGGCGATCCAAGGACGGCGCTGCGATGACGCTGTACCGCGCCGCCGTCGTCGACACCCCGGGTGATCCGTTCGCCGGTGAGCCGGCCGATGCGCTGGCCGCCGACCAGGACGGCGGCGTGCTGGTGCGCGACGGGATCATCGCCGCGCGAGGGCCTTTCGGGTCGCTACACGCCGAGTACCCGACGGAACCGGTCACCGAGCTGAGCGGTGGGATGTTGCTGCCCGGTTTCGTCGACACCCACGTGCACTACCCGCAGATCAGGGTGATCGGTGGGCTGGGCATGCCGCTGCTGGACTGGCTGGAGCGGTGCGCGCTGCCGGAGGAGAGCAGGCTGGCCGATCCCGCCTACGCCGACGTGGTGGCTAGGGAATTCCTCGACGGACTGCTGGCCTGCGGGACGACGACGGCGCTGGTCTTCGGCTCGCACTTCGCGCCCGCCGTGGACGTGCTCTTCACCGAGGCGGAGGCACGCGGGCTGAACGTCACCGCCGGTCTCGTGCTCAGCGATCGGATCCTGCGTGAAGACCTGCTGTGCACCCCCGAACGCGCGCTGGCCGAGAGCCGGGATCTGATCGAGCGGTGGCACGGCAAGGGCAGGTTGCGGTATGCGGTCACCCCCCGCTTCTCGCTGTCCGCCTCGGAGGAGATCCTCGCGGTCTGCATGGAGCTCGTGCAGGACGCGCCCGGCGGCAGGGAGGACATCTGGTTCACCTCACACCTGAACGAGAATTTGGCCGAGGTGGCTGCGGTGGCGGACCTGTTCCCGGGATCGGATCACTACCTGGGCACCTACCACCAGCACGGGCTGGTCAACGACCGCAGCGTCTTCGCACACAACGTGCACGCCAGCGACAAGGAACTGGCGTTGATGGGCGAGGCGGGTGCCTGGGCGGCGCACTGCCCGACGAGCAACTCCGCGCTCGGCAGCGGGTTGTTCCCGCTGCGCCGGCACGTCGAGCACGGTGTCGGCGTCGCGCTGGGTTCGGATGTCGGTGCGGGGACAGGACTTTTCCTGCCCAAGGAAGGACTGCAGGCCTACTTCCTGCAGCAACTCCTGGGCGCCGACGGTCTCCCGCTCACCCCCGTGCACCTGCTGTACATGGCGACCCGGGCCGGCGCGCTGGCGCTGGGGCTCGCGGATCGGGTGGGAGACTTCACGCCCGGCAAGGAGTTCGACGCCGTCTGGCTGCGCCCTGCGGACGGCGGCACGTATGCCGTCAATCTCGCGCACGCCGCCGACACCACCGACGCGCTGGCCCGGACCTTCGCGCTCGCCACCCCCGCCGACGTGGCGGGAGTGTGGGTACGCGGCCAGCAGGTCGGCCCGGAGAAGGCCCTGACCTGATGTCGTGGCTACCCACTTGAGGCACGCTGGGGCTTCTGAAGAGTCCGCCGCTCACTACTGATCGCCGTTTGGGGACCGTCAGTGGTCTCCGGTACCCGTCACGGACCCGCTGTGGTGATCACCGGGTTTCCGCTGGCTGGGATCGATATATCACCAGGCCGACTCTTGACCTGATCTCGGGATAGCGTTAGTCTTTCATACAGCAGAACATTACTTCCACTATACGAGATAAGGGCGACAAAGGGGACGAGCATGGCGCATTCATTGCGATACGAGGTCAACTGCTCGATCCTCTTCACCGAACTGCCCCTGCTGCAACGCCCGGCCGCGGCCAACGCGGCCGGGTTCGACGCCGTCGAGTTCTGGTGGCCGTTTGCCACCGCGATGCCCGGCGATGCCGAGGTTGACGAATTCGTCAGCGCGATCGACAACGCCGGGGTTTCCCTGGTCGGGCTGAACTTCTTCGCCGGCGACATGCCGGGCGGCGACCGCGGCCTGGTGTCCTGGCCCGCGCGGTCGGCGGAGTTCCGCGACAACATCCCTGTGGTCGCCGCGATCGGAGAGCGGCTGGGCTGCAAGGCCTTCAATGCCTTGTACGGCAACAGGCTGGATGGTGTGACGCCCGAGGCGCAGGACGACCTTTCTGCGGAGAATCTCGCCCTTGCGGCGGAGGGCGTCGCCGGGATCGGCGGCACGGTGCTGCTCGAGCCGGTCAGCGGCGCCCCCCGCTACCCGTTGCTGACCGCCGCCGATGCAGTAGCCGTGATCGCGCGGGTCACCGCCGACGGTGGCCCGGCGAACATCGGCCTGCTGGCCGATCTCTACCACCTGGCCGTCAACGGTGACGACGTCGACAAGGCGATCGCCGCCTACACGGGAACGCGCGGCGGCATCGCGCACGTGCAGATCGCCGACGCGCCCGGCCGGAACGAGCCGGGCACCGGCGACCTCCCGCTGGACCGCCGGCTCTCGGACCTGCAGGCGGCCGGCTACACCGGCTGGGTCGGGCTGGAATACAAGCCGTCGGACCCGGCCGACAGCGCCGCCTCCTTCGGCTGGCTGCCGCGCGACCGTCGCGGCGCAGCGGCCTGACCGGACAGCTTTCCCTTCAACAACTCTCGAACGGAGTGCAGCATGACCAGGATCGCCTTCATCGGCCTCGGCATCATGGGCAGCCCGATGGCCGTGCACCTGGCCAAGGCCGGCCACGACGTCGTCGGGTACAACCGCAGCGCGGCCAAGACGCAGCCATTGGTCGATGCCGGCGGCCGGGCGGCCGGCTCGGTGGCGGAGGCGGTCGCCGAGGCCGAGGTCATCGCCGTGATGGTCCCCGACTCACCCGACGTGCGTGACGTGCTCGCCGGATCCGGCGACACCGCAGGGGTTTTCGACTCCGCGAAGCCCGGTGCGCTGATCATCGACTTCTCCAGCATCCGGCCGGACGTCAGCTTGGAACTCGCCGAACAGGCCACCCAGCGCGGATTCCGGCTCGTCGACGCGCCGGTCTCCGGGGGCGAGGCCGGCGCGATCAACGCGGCGCTGTCGATCATGGTCGGCGGCACCGCCGAGGATTTCGCCGCGGCCGAGCCGATCCTGCAGGTCGTCGGCAAGACCATCGTGCACGTCGGGCCGAACGGTTCCGGGCAGACCGTCAAGGCAGCCAACCAGCTGATCGTCGCCGCCAACATCCAGGTACTGGCCGAGGCGGTGGTGTTCCTCGAGGCATACGGCGTTGATATGGCAGCCGCGATGACCGTTCTCGGCGGCGGTCTCGCAGGCTCGAAGGTGTTGGACCAGAAGGGCGAGAAGATGCTCACGCGCTCGTTCGAGCCCGGCTTCCGGATCGAGCTGCACCACAAGGATCTCGGCATCGTCACCTCCGCCGCCCGTGAGGCCGGTGTGGTGATCCCGGTCGGCGCGATCCTCGCCCAACTGATGGCCTCGGCCAAGGCGGTCGGCGACGGCGCGCTGGACCACTCCGCGCTGTTGCGAGGCGTCGAGCGCCTCTCCGGTCGCTGATCTCACCGATCACCGGCCCAGCCGGTACCCAGAACTGACTCGAAAGGCTTTGCCATGCCTCGTATGACCGCAGCCCGCGCCGCGGTGGAGATCCTCCGCCGGGAGGGCATCACCCAGGCGTTCGGCCTGCCCGGCGCCGCCATCAACCCCTTCTACCGAGCGATGCGCGACCAGGGCGAGATCTCCCACATCCTGGCCCGTCACGTCGAGGGCGCCTCGCACATGGCCGAGGGCTACACCCGCGCCACACCCGGCAACATCGGAGTGTGCATCGGCACGTCCGGGCCGGCCGGCACCGACATGATCACCGGCCTGTACTCGGCGTCCGCGGACTCGATTCCGATCCTGTGCATCACCGGGCAGGCGCCGGTGGCTCGACTGCACAAGGAGGACTTCCAGGCCGTTGATATTTCGTCGATCGCGAAGCCGCTGACGAAGATGGCCATGACGGTGCTGGAGGCCGCCCAGGTGCCCGGCGCGTTCCAGCAGGCGTTCCACCTGATGCGCTCGGGCCGGCCGGGTCCGGTGCTGATCGACCTGCCGGTGGACGTGCAGCTCACCGAGATCGAGTTCGATCCCGAGACCTACCAACCCCTGCCGGTGTACAAACCGGCCGCCAGCCGCGCGCAGATCGGGAAGGCCCTTGACCTGCTCGCCGCCTCGGAGCGGCCGTTGATCGTCGCGGGCGGCTGGATCATCAACGCCGACGCCGCCGACCTGCTGGTCGAGTTCGCGGAACTGACCGGTGTCCCGGTCATCCCGACGCTGATGGGCTGGGGCGCCATCCCGGACAACCATCCGCTGATGGCCGGCATGGTCGGCCTGCAGACCTCGCACCGCTACGGCAACGCCACCATGCTGGAATCGGATTTCGTGCTCGGCATCGGAAACCGTTGGGCCAACAGGCATACCGAGTCGCCGGACGTCTACAGCAAGGGGCGGAAATTCGTCCACGTGGACATCGAGCCGACGCAGGTCGGCCGGGTCTTCGCCCCCGACTACGGCATCGTGTCCGATGCCAAGGCAGCCCTGGAACTGTTCGTCGAGGTGGCCCGGGAGCGGGCCGCCGCCTCTGACCTTCCGGATTACGGGGTCTGGGCCAAGGAATGCCAGGTCCGCAAGTCGACCCTGCAGCGGCGCACCCACTTCGACAACGTTCCGATCAAGCCGCAGCGGGTGTACGAGGAGATGAACAAGGCGTTCGACGAGAACACCCGGTACGTCAGCACCATCGGGCTCTCGCAGACCGCCGGTGCCCAGTTCCTGCACGTGTTCCATCCGCGGAACTGGATCAACTGCGGGCAGGCCGGCCCGCTGGGCTGGACGCTGCCGGCGGCGCTGGGCGTGGCCACCGCCGACCCGAGCGCGACCGTGGTGGCGCTCTCCGGTGACGACGACTTCCAGTTCATGATCGAGGAACTGGCGGTCGGTGCGCAGTTCAGCCGGCCGTACATCCACGTCGTGGTCAACAACGCCTACCTCGGGCTGATCCGGCAGTCGCAGCGCGGGTTCGAGATGGACTACCAGGTCCAGTTGTCGTTCGAGAACGTCAATTCGCCCGACCTCGGCGGCTACGGCGTCGACCACGTCAAGGTCGCGGAAGGCCTGGGCTGCAAGGCTGTTCGTGTGTTCGACCCCGACCAGATCGCGCCCGCGATGGGAAAGGCCAAGGCGCTGATGCAGGAATACCGCGTCCCGGTCGTCGTCGAGATCATCCTGGAGCGGGTCACCAACATCTCCATGGGCGGCGCCGACATCGCAGGCGTCGTCGAGATCGAAGAAATGGCCGACCGCGGCGAGGACGCCCCGACCGCGATCGCCCTGCTGGACTGAGCCGAGCCGATGACTCACGTCCTGGTTGCCTCCGACAAGTTCAAGGGCTCGCTGACGGCCGCCGCCGTCGGTGAGGCCGTGCGCGCGGGGATCCGCGGGGTGTGCCCGAACACGGTGGTGGTCGTGGTCCCGGTGGCCGACGGCGGCGACGGCACCCTCGCCGCCGCCATCGCGGCCGGGTACGCCGCGGTTCCGGTGACGGCGAGCGGGCCGACCGGTGGGCCGGTGGCGACGCGGTACGCCCGGCGCGGTGATCGCGCCGTGGTGGAACTGGCTGATGTGTCGGGACTCTCGCGGTTGCCCGGCGGTCTCGCACCGCTGACGGCGAGCAGCCGCGGCACCGGCGAGGTGATCGCCGCGGCGCTCGATGCCGGCTGCCGGAAGATCGTGCTCGGCATCGGCGGTAGTGCGAGCACTGACGGCGGCGCGGGCATGGTGAGCGCGCTGGGTGGTCGTCTTTTCGATGCGGACGGTGCCGAGATCGCAGACGGTGGTGCTGCTTTGGAGCACATCGAGCGGCTCGACCTGGCCGGCCTGCATCCGCGCCTGGCGGATGCGGAGATCGTGGTGGCTTGCGATGTGGACAATCCGCTGAGCGGGCCGCACGGGGCTGCTGCCGTTTACGGAGCGCAGAAGGGCGCCTCACCGGATGACGTGAGGCGCCTGGACGGGGCGCTGGGGAGGTGGGCCGACGTTGTTGCGGACGCGACCGGCTCCGACCGCCGGGACTCCGCCGGGGCCGGGGCTGCGGGTGGTGTCGGCTTCGCGGCGATCGCCCTGCTCGGCGCGCAGTTGCGTCCCGGCATCGACTTGATGCTGGAGCTGGTCGAGTTCCATCGCCAGCTGGCCGGCGCCCGGCTGGTGGTGACCGGCGAAGGGTCGCTGGACGAGCAAACACTGCACGGCAAGGCACCCGCCGGTGTCGCCGCGGCGGCTCGCGCAGCCGGGATTCCAGTTGTGGCGGTATGCGGCCGCAGCCTGCTCACCACCGAACAACTCACCGCCGCGGGGATTTCCGCGGCCTACAGCTTGAACGACCTGGAGCCCGACATGCAGCGATCAATGACGAACGCCGCGCCACTGCTGGAGCAGCTCGCCGGGCGCATCGCGGCGGAGCACCTGGTGGGTTCGTCATGACCGAGCAATACGACCTCGTGCTGCACGCCCCGCGGGCGATCACCGTCCAGGGCGAGCAATACGACCTCGTGCTGCACGCCCCGCGGGCGATCACCGTCCAGGGCGAGGTGGCGCGCACGGTTGCCGATCGCGGCGGAAGGATTGCCGCTGTCGGCGATTTCGGGGCTGATCTCGCTGCCGATCGGGTAGTGCGGCTGGCTCTTGATGAGGTCCTCTTGCCCGGCCTGGTGGACACCCACGTGCACATCAACGACCCCCGCCGCACCGAATGGGAGGGCTTTGCCAGCGCCACCAGGGCGGCCGCGGCGGGCGGCGTCACCACGATCGTCGACATGCCGCTGAACAGCCTCCCGCCGACCGTCGATGTTGCCGCCCTCGAGGTGAAACGCAAGGCAGCGGAAGAGAACTGCTTCCTTGATGTCGGCTTCTGGGGCGGCGCCATTCCCGGCAACGTGTCCGACCTGCGACCCTTGTACGACGCCGGCGTGTTCGGGTTCAAGTGCTTCCTGGCCGATTCCGGCGTCGAAGAATTCCCGCACCTTGAGCCCGCCGAATTCGCCTCCGCGGTGCGAACCGTGGCGGAGTTCGACGGGCCGATGATCGTGCATGCCGAGGACGGGCACGCCCTGGAAGACGCGCCGAACGCGGACGGCCGCGGGTACGGCGCGTTCCTGGCCTCCCGGCCACGTGGCGCGTGGAACCTGGCGATCGCCGAAGTGATCGAGGCCGCCCGCTGCACTCGAGGCCGGCCGCACATCCTGCACCTGTCGTGGCGGACGCGCTGCCGTTGATCCGCTCGGCGCGGCGGGACGGACTGCTGCTGACCGCGGAGGTCTGCCCGCACTACTTGATCTTCGCCGCCGAGGAGATTCCCGACGGGGCAACGGAATTCAAGTGCTGCCCGCCGATCCGGGAGGCGGCGACGCGGGACGAGCTGTGGGCGGCCGTCGCCGACGGCACCATCGATGTCATCGTGTCCGACCATTCACCGTGCACGCCGGAGTTGAAGCGGCTGGACATCGGTGATTTCGCCGCCGCCTGGGGCGGGATTTCTTCCCTGCAATTGGGGTTGCCGGCCATCTGGACCGAGGCCCGCCGGCGCGGCCACTCGCTGACCGACGTCATCCGATGGATGGCCCAGCGCCCGGCGGTTCAAGTGGGCCTGGACCGCAAGGGCTCGATCGCGGTGGGCAACGACGCGAACTTCGCGGTCTTCGCCCCGGACGAGACCCTGGTGGTCGACCCGAATGTGCTCTATCACAAGAACGCCGTGACGCCGTACGCCGGCCGAACGCTCACGGGGCGGGTGCGCAGCACCTGACTTCGTGGAACCGACATCAGCGCCGATGTCGAGACGAACGGGGACCGCCGCGGCCGTCTCCTGAGAAGAGGAGAGGCATGAGGACACATGATTTCCGGCCGTTGCCGGATCTGGCATCTCGCACACTGGCGGGCAGCGTCGTCTATGCCAACGACGAACTGTGCGCCGAGCGGGAGAATCTGATCAAGCCGGAACCCGCCGTGTTCTCCACCGAGAGTTTCGGGCACAAGGGGAAGATCTACGACGGCTGGGAGACCCGGCGCCGCCGTGGACCCGGCTTCGACTACGCCATCGTCCGGCTCGGCGTACCGGGCGTCATCCACGGAGTGGTGGTCGACACGGCCTGGTTCAAGGGCGACTACCCCCCGTTTGTCTCGGTGGAGGCGACGAGCTTCGAAGGCTTCCCCACCACCGAGGAGTTGACGTCGGCCAATTCGGTCACCGTGGTCGAGAAGTCGGAAGTCAAGGGGGACAGTGAGAATCCCTTCGACGTCAGCGATGCGCACCGGTACACGCATGTCCGGCTGACCATCTATCCGGACGGTGGCGTGGCCCGTTTCCGGGTGCACAGCGACCCGATGCCCGACCCCCGGTTGCTGACCGGCACCATCGATCTGGCGGGCCTGGAGAACGGCGGGCCCGTCATCGACTGCTCGAACATGTTCTATTCCTCGCCGCTGAACATTCTGCGTCCGGACCGGGCGCACATCATGGGCGACGGATGGGCGCCCGGCGCCGGGACAGCGGCAACGACCACGTCACGGTCCGGTTGGCCGCCCGCGGATCCGTGCGGCGGGTCGAGATCGACACGTCCTACTTCATCGGCAACTCGGCCGGGTCGGCTTCCCTGCGCGGGATCGACTCCACCGCAGCCGATCTCGAGGACGAAGCCGCTTGGGTGGAGCTGGTGCCGAAGACCAGGCTGCAGCCCGACACCCGGCATTTCTTCGGCGCGGCAACGACAGCGCCGGTGACGCACGTGCGGCTCGACGTGTTCCCGGACGGCGGGTTGGCCCGACTGCGAGTGAACGGCGAAATCGATCCGGAAGCCCTGCGCGAGTTGGGTAATCGCTATCGCACCAGCCTGCCCGACGTCCACCAGCGAGGGGAGTCCGCCGCCGACCTGTGAGCCGCCCGATGTCCGGATGCGGCAGCCCACTGTTGGGCTGCCGCGCCACCCCGATTCCATTCGGAGGGACCGCGCCCGGTCGTGATGGTCCGCGTCGCCATCGCCCGCGCCCACCTCGTCTGCAGCGAATCCCGCGCTGTCGTGACCGCCGTGACAGGTGATAACGCACGGCTCGAATAGGCTTCCCCAATAGGGTGCTGGGTCACAGGGGAGGAACACGGGATGTCCGGTAGACGGAGCAGTGTGCGTTCGGTCGCCGGATGGGTTGGCGCACTGACGGCCGCCGCCGTGCTGCTTGCGGGATGCGGTAGCACGTCGCCAACGGCGAGGTCGACGCCAACGCCAACCGGATCGGCCGATGCGGCCTCCAGTGCGGAGGTGAGCTCCACCGGCGGCAGCTTGGGCGTCTTCCTGGTCGACGGTCAGAACCGGACCTTGTACGCGTTCGACGCTGATCCTCAGGGATCCTCCGGGTGCTACGACGCGTGCGCGACAGCCTGGCCCCCGCTGACCACCACCGGTGACCCCACCGCTGCCGGGGACGCCTCTGCCAAGAAACTGTCGACCGCGACCCGGACCGATGGGACCACTCAGGTGCTCTACGGCGGGCACCCGCTGTACACCTTCGCGCAGGACTCGGCTGCCGGCCAGACGACCGGCCAGGGGCTCACCCAGCAGGGTGGAATGTGGTGGGTCGTCGGAGTCGACGGGACACCCATCAAGACTCCGGCCGCGGCATCGGCAACGGCCAGCAGCAGCTGATCCCGGCCACAGCGGTCCGCCAAGGCCCACACACGCGGATCGCCTGACGCCGTCGACAATCGCCCTCTAGCCCTCAAATAAGCGAGTCGGCCGCCGGGTCGATGCCGAGGTCGAGATGATCATGCTCGCGGATGTTGGTGGCCCAGTTTCG
>Ga0208716_1000009_pt1 | contig 60362 bp, 47 predicted proteins | sample NGESurdeep092012_8_FD_184482 | JGI IMG/M metagenome (GOLD analysis project Ga0208716, IMG submission 184482) | Arctic peat soil microbial communities from Barrow, Alaska - NGEE Surface sample 415-3 deep-092012 (SPAdes) | ecosystem: Environmental > Terrestrial > Soil > Wetlands > Peat ...
ACTCGATCTGAACCCGGTGATCTGCCGCGGGAGGGACCTTGTCGTGGTGGACGCACGGATCCGGGTGGTGGCAGCCGCCCCGAGGCCCGATCCACTGCTCCGAAGGCTGGAGTGAGCTCAGCACCCGACGCCGGCTCCCCGCCGCCTTCCCGAGCGGCCGTGGCGACGAGTCAGCGATAGGCCGGTAACCCGGTGAGAGCCTGCCCGATGACGAGCGTGTGGATCTCGCTGGTGCCCTCGTAGGTGAGCACGGATTCCAGGTTGTTCGCATGCCGCAGCGGTGAGTACTCCAGCGAGATCCCGTTGGCGCCAAGGATGGTGCGGCATTCGCGCGCGATCGCGAGCGCCTGGGACACGTTGTTGAGCTTGCCGACGCTGATCCGCTCGGGCCTGATCCGTCCTGCTTCCTTCAACCGACCAAGATGAATCGCCAGCAGCATCGCCGAATTCAGCGCGACCGCCATGTCCGCGAGCTTCTTCTGGGTCAATTGGAAGCCGTTGATCTTGCGGCCGAACTGGACGCGCGAATCACCGTAGTTCAGGGCCGATTGCAGGCAGTCGCGTGCCGCGCCCACCGCGCCGAACAGGATGCCGAACCGGGCCTCGCTCAGGCAGGACAGCGGCGCGCCGAGACCCTTCGCCTCCGGCAGCACAGCGGACGCCGGCAACCGCACGTCGTCGAAGGCGAGTTCGGAGGTGATCGATGCCCGCAGCGACATCTTGTGCTTGATGTCATTGGTGGTGAAGCCCGGCGTTCCGCGAGGGAGGAGGAATCCACGCACGCCGTCGTCGGTCATCGCCCCATACCGTTGCCACGTCCGCGATGCCGCCGTTGGTGATCCACATCTTGCTGCCGTTGAGGATCCAGTCGCTGCCGTCCTGCACTGCCCTGCAACGCATGTCGGACGGGTTGCTGCCGAAATCGGGCTCGGTGAGGCCGAAGCAGCCGATCGCCTCGCCGGCCGCAAGGCGCGGCAGCCATTCGAGTTTCTGTTCCTCCGAGCCGTACCGCCAGATCGAGTACATCGACAGCGAGCCCTGCACCGACACGAAACTGCGGAAACCGGAGTCGGCGGCTTCCAGTTCGAGGCAGGCCAGACCGTAGCTGACGGCATTCACACCGGCACATCCGTACCCCTGCAGGTGCATGCCGAGAACACCCAGCTTGCCCAGCTCGGCGACCATTTCCCTGGGGAAATGGGCGTTTTCGAACCAGTCGCCGACGTGCGGGCGGAGATTGTCGGCGACGAACTGGCCGACGACGGCTTGGATGTCACGCTCCTCGGGTTCGAGCAGCGAGGAGGTGTCGAGCAGATCCAACGGATCCCTCATCGGCGTGGCGGTGGTCATGATTTGCTCCAGGACGCTGGGCGGGTGGGGGGAGGGGTCGCGGTGTGGGGGCTCCAGCCAGGCGGCGAGTTCGGCGGTGTGTTCGCCGAGCCGGGGTGGCCGGGATGCCGACTGGATGCCGGTTCCGCTCAGCCCGATCGGATTGGCGGGGAGGGTGATCGCGTCGGCCCCGTCCCCCGCCTGGATGGTGGGCTCCAGACCGAGGGTCTCGGCGAGATCGAAGGCTCCGGCCAGATCGTTGACCGGTCCGCACGGCACGCCCAGCGGCGCGAGGATGGCGCTCCACTGCGCGGCGGAACGGGTGATCAGCCGGCTGGTCAGCACGGACGCGAGCTCGTCGATGTGCCCGACCCGGTCGGCGTTGCTGGCAAATCGCGGGTCACCCGGGAGTTCCGGCAGTTCGAGTCCGGCGCACAACGCCGTGAATTGACGATCGTTGCCGACGGCGACGACCATCGGCCGGTCCGCGGTCGGGAAGGTCTCGTACGGTGCGATCGACGGGTGCCGATTGCCCAGGATTCCGGGGATCACCCCGGCGGCGGTGTAGCCGGCGCCCTGGTTCACCAGGCTGGACAGCAAGGTGCTCAACAGGTTCACCTCGACCAGTTGGCCCTCGCCAGTCGAATTCCCGCCCTCGCAGCGCGGCCAGCACCCCCACCGCGGCATGCAGCCCGGTCAGCACGTCCACCAGGGCCACCCCGACCTTCACCGGCTGGTCGGGAGCGGGCCCGGTGATGCTCATCAGTCCGCCGACAGCCTGGACCAGCAGATCGTAGCCGGGCATCGCGGCGCCCTTGCCCGACCCGAATCCGGTGATCGAGCAGAAAACCAGCCGCGGATTGATCGTCCGCACCTCGTCGTAGGACAGGCCGAAGGTGCCCATGGTGCCCGGCCGGAAGTTCTCGATCAGCACGTCGGCCCGCCGGACGAGTTCGCGCACCCGGCACAGACTCGCCGGATCGCGGAGATCGGCGCCCAGCGAGCGCTTGTTGCGATTGACCGACTGGAAGTAGGTGGACTCTCCGGCGGCGAAAGGAGGCCCCCGGGAACGGGTGTCGTCACCGCCGTGCGGATTTTCGATCTTGACGACCTCGGCACCCAGGTCACCGAACAGCATGGTGGCGTAGGGCCCGGCCAGCACCCGACTGAAATCCGCCACCAGTACTCCGGACAGCGGCAGGGTCGCGGTCACGGGTGCAGCCCGCCGGATGCCCGTAGATAGACGGTCTTGGTGGTGGTGAAGAACTCCCGGGCGGCACCGCCCTGCTCCTTCGGCCCGAACCCACTCTGCTTCACTCCGCCGAAAGGCACGTGCGGGTCCGCCCCGGCCGTCTCGGAGTTGATGTGCAGCACGCCGACGTCGACGCGTTCGATCGCCGCCGTCACCGCCCGCAGGTTGTCGGTGAAGACGGCCGCCGACAGACCGAACCGGGCTGTCGTTGACCAGGTCAAGGGCCTCGCTGTCGTCCTTCGCCCGCCGTACCGTCAATACCGGCCCGAACAATTCGTCGCGCCACAGCGCGTCGCCCGGACCACCGCCGTTCCGATCGGAGCTGCCAGGCGACCGCCTCGAAGCCCACCACGATGACCCAGAAATACCAGTACAGCCAGCCGACGGAGAACCCGGCCCACCCGCCGAGTGCCCGGCGCGCGTAGTCGGCGAACGACCCTGTCGACGGGTGGGCGGCAGCCATTTCGCCCAACATCCGCATCACCAGCACGATGAGCACACCGGTCAGGGCGTAACCCAGGAAAGAGCCAGGGCCGGTGTTCGCGATCACCACGCCGGAACCGACGAAAAGGCCGGCGCCGATCACCCCGCCGATCGCGATCATGGTCAGATGTCGCTGCTTGAGTCCTTTGGACAGCCTTGTTGGAGATCCCGATATGACGTGCTCGTGATCCCGTGGCGACAACCTGGGAGTGCGAGGGGTGCGCAGCGCCGTCAGGTACGGCTGAGTCCGGAGGCTTTCCCAGGAGGCGCTGCAGTTGTCGACACTGACCTTGGTGGGTGTCGCGGTGGTGCGCCGATTCGTCGAGATGTCGTGGACCTGCAGGCCGTGGGCGCCTGATGTCCGTGGGCGTCGGGTGGTCGATCGTGATGGACCACCGCCGGGACCGCCTGGTAGTCGTTCGGTGCCATTCAATGCCATTCGACGGGCCGCGACACTGCCGAGCCCGCAACGACATCCGCGTGCCATATTCTGCCGAAGAATCGCGATTCCTCAACACGTTTAACATTACCCCGCTGGGACGCGGCCACCGACCATGTCCCAGCAATGGTTTACTTCCGCCTCAGTTGCGCGGCACCGAGTCCGCCGGCGAGAAGTCGGCACTCGTGTCGTGCAGCGCGCCGGCGTTCGGGCCGTCGCCGGCTCCGGTGGCTTCCGGCCAGGTCCAATCGCGGACCGACGGAATGTCGTCGCCGTAGTCGCGGGTCCACCGCTTCGCCTCTGCGCGGGCATCCACCATTTCCTGGCGCAGCAGCGCCGCCGAGGATCGCAACGACGGGACACGGTCGATGACGTCCATCACCAGATGGAACCGATCCATGTCGTTCATCATCACCATGTCGAACGGCGTGGAGGTGGTGCCCTCCTCCTTGTACCCGCGGACGTGCAGATTGTCGTGATTGTGTCGCCGATAGGTCAGACGATGAATCAGCCACGGATAGCCGTGATAGGCGAAGATGACGGGCTTGTCGGTGGTGAAGAGCGTGTCGAAGTCGCGGTTCGACAGCCCATGTGGATGCTCGCTGGCGTCCTGCAACCGCATCAGGTCCACCACGTTGATGAACCGGACCTTCAGGTGCGGCAGCCGGCGGCGCAGAATCGCCGTCGCTGCAAGGGCTTCCAGGGTGGGCACGTCACCGGCGCAGCCGATCACCACGTCCGGATCGCCATCGTGGTCGGTGGAGGCCCAGTCCCAGATGCCAAGGCCGCGGGCGCAGTGCAAGTTGGCCTCGTCGGGTGTCAGCCAATCGAAGGTGGGCTGCTTGGCAGCGACGACCACGTTGACGTAGTTCTTCGACGCCAGGCAGTGCCGGGTGGTGGACAGCAGGGTGTTGGTGTCCGGCGGGAAATAGACCCGGACCACCTCGGCCTTCTTGTTGACCACGTGGTCGACAAATCCCGGGTCCTGGTGCGAGAAACCGTTGTGATCCTGCCGCCACACATGCGAGGTCAGCAGGTAGTTCAGCGAGGGTATTGGTCTGCGCCAACCGATCTCGCGAGTCACCTTGAGCCACTTGGCATGCTGGTTGAACATCGAGTCCACCAGGTGGATGAACGCCTCGTAGCAGGAGAACAGGCCGTGCCGACCGGTCAGCAGGTAGCCCTCCAGGAAACCCTGGCAGGTGTGCTCGGAGAGGATCTCCACCACCCGGCCGTGATGAGCCAGATGCTCGTCCACCGGGAGGATCTCGCCCTGCCATGCCTTGTCCGTCACCGCGTACACGGCGTCCAGCCGGTTGGACGCCGTTTCGTCCGGTCCGACGATGCGGAAGTTGTTGGTGTTGTCGGTCATCACGTCCAGCAGGTACTGGCCCATCACCCTGGTGGGTTCGTGCACCGACGCGCCTGGCGCGATGACCTCCACGCCTCGCTCGCGGAAATCCCGCAACACCAGGGGTTTGAGCAGCAGGCCGCCGTTGGCGTGCGGGTTGGCGCTCATCCGGCGGTCACCCACCGGCGCCAGCGCGGCGATCCGCTCGACGACCCGGCCCTCGTCGTCGAACAGTTCCCGCGGCTGGTAGGACTCCATCCACTCCTGCAGCATCCGCCGGTGCTCGGCGTTCTCCCTGGTCGCGGTCAGCGGCACCTGGTGCGATCGCCAGGTTCCCTCGTACTGCAGGCCGTCGATGAACTTCGGACCGGTCCAGCCCTTCGGGGTGACCATCAGGATCATCGGCCAGGGCTTGCGTTCCATGTCGCCGTCCTCGCGGGCGGCGCGCTGGATCTCCCGGATCCGGCCGAACACCGTATCCATGGTGGCGGCCATGGTTTCGTGCAGGATCTGCGGATCGTCGCCTTCGACGGTGAAAACCTCATGACCGTAACCGGTCAGCAGCGCCTCGAGTTCCGCGCGGTGAATCCTGGCCGGGATGGTCGGGTTGGCGATCTTGTAGCCGTTGAGGTGAAGGACCGGCAGCACCGCGCCGTCGTTGACCGGGTCGAGGAACTTGTTCCCGTGCCAGGACGCCGCCAACGGTCCGGTCTCGAACTCGCCGTCGCCGACCACGGCCGTCACGACCAGGTCGGGGTTGTCGAACGCAGCGCCGTAGGCGTGCGAGAGCACGTACCCGAGTTCGCCGCCCTCGTGGATCGAGCCCGGTGTCTCCGGCGCGACGTGGCTGGGAATGCCGCCGGGGAAGGAGAACTGCCGGAACAACCGCTGCATCCCCACCTCGTCGCGGGTGACGTGCGGGTACACCTCGGTGTACGTGCCGTCCAGGTACGCGCTGGCGACCGCGGCTGGGCCACCGTGACCCGGACCGACCATGAAGATCATGTTGACGTCGTTGTTCCGGATGATCCGGTTAAGGTGGGCGTAGACGAAGTTCAGGCCGGGAGTGGTTCCCCAGTGCCCGAGCAGTCTCGGTTTCACGTCCTCGGGGACCAGATCGCTGCGGAGCAGCGGATTGTCCAGCAGATAGATCTGCCCCACCGCCAGGTAGTTGGCGGCCCGCCACCAGGCGTGAATATCGGCAAGTTCGGGGTCGGTCAGCACCCGTTCGGCAGGCGTCGCCGATCGAGTCGCGGGCAGGTCCGTCACCGGCCCTGCAATGCCGTTTCCGAACGGCTCGGCAATCACGGACGCTGGGCCGCCCGGGGAGTTCACGATGGAGGGGTTCATGAGGGATGCCCTTCTACGCCGGTTTGGGCTGATGTCGGTGGGCACAGGCACGGTCCGGGACGCCGAGGATCCTCAGCGGAACCGAACGGGGAGCCTTGACGGGTGTCGCTCCGTGAGGAGGTCACCGGGTAGTGCCCGGTTGCGAGTGGCAACTCCCCCGGTGAGGTGGGCTCACCGTGGTTCCGGGCTGGCTGTCGAGTCAACCGACTCGAACGTTACGCCCATCGGGCGGCAGGCGCTATGTGCCAGCCTTCTGGCGGCCCGCGGACCGGTACCACGACCGGGCACGGCTGTCGACGTGGCCGAGAGCCGCGGGGGCTATTTCTCGTGCCAGTTCATTGCTTCCTGCCGGCTCTCGTAGATGTGCGGGGCCAATCCGCGCTGCGACAACTGCTCGCTCAGCTTCAACCGCATGAATGAACTGGTGGTGTACCTGGTCACCCCGGCGTAATAGTGCTCGGCCAACCGGCGCACCAGGGTGACGTAGGCGTCGGTGAGAACCGGTGCCAGATAGAAGTTGTCGTAGTTGACCACCATCTGCACCTTCTTGCCGACGGCGGCCAGACGCTTCTCGACCTCGGTGCCGATCGCCTCGACGTCATTTTCGGTGAGCAGCGACATTCCCTCCATGTTGAGGAAGAACATGTTCCGCGCGACGTCGTAGGCGAACCGCGCCTCCAGCGGCATGGCCAGCAGGTCGTCCTTGAGGCCCATCAGCCCGGCGGTGGAGATCCGCGAGTCCATCAACCGCGGTGTTCCCTCGATGATCGGGGTGAACCCGATGTGCGCGAGGATGTCCTTGTCCAGGTCCAGCCAGGGGGCGATCTCGATGAGTTCCAGCCCGTCGGGAGTCAACTGCAGCACGCACCGCTCGGTGACGTACAACACCGGCTGACCGGCGGCCGCCGCGTATTCACCGCTGAACGTGCGCTGCTCGACATCGGCCAGGAACTTGGGCGAGACGATGCCGTCGGAGATGACCAGCCTGCCGTCCGCGACGTGTGCACGGCTCGGTACTACGAAGGTTCCGACGAAGATCAGCTTCTTCGCGCTCTGGCTGATGTTGATGAAACCCCCGGACCCCGCCAGCCTCGACCCGAATCGGCTGACGTTGACGTTACCCATCCGGTCGGCCTGGGCCATTCCCAGCACGGCGGCGTCCAGGCCGCCCCCGTCATAGAAGTCGAACTGCGCCGGCTGGTCCATGATGGCCTGCGAGTTCACCGCCGATCCGAAATCCAGCCCTGCGGTGGGCATCCCGCCCATCGGGCCGGGTTCGGCGGTCAGCGTCAGGTAATCCAGGATGTGTTCCTCGGCCGCCACATTGGCCACTCCCTCGGGTAGTCCGATCCCGAGATTCACCACGCTGTCCGGTCGTAGTTCCATCGCCGCCCGGCGCGCAATGACCTTCCGCTCGGTGAGCGCCATCGGTGCGATCGTGCTGCGGACCCGGCGCAGCTCGCCGCTGAAGGCGGGGGAGTATTGGGTGCCGAAGGTCTGCCAATGATGTTCGGGTTGCGACACCACGACGCAATCGACCAGCACGCCGGGGATTTTGACGTCCCGCGGGCTCAGACTCCCGCTGTCGGCGATCCGTTCGACCTGCACGATGACCAGACCGCCCGCGTTGTGCACGGCGGTGGCCGCCGCACGAGCCTCCAGGGTGAGGGCCTCGCGCTCCATGGTGATGTTGCCCTCGGGGTCCGCGGTTGTGCCCCGCAGGAACGCCACGTCCAGCGGCAACGCCTTGTAGAACAGGTACTCCTGGCCGTCCAGCATGATCAGTTCAACGTCGTCCTCGGTGGTGCGTTCGTTGATCTTCCCGCCGCCGTTCCGCGGATCCACGAAAGTGCCGAGACCGACGCGGGTGATCAGACCAGGCTTACCGGCGGCGGTGTCCCGGAACAGCTGTGACACCACCCCCTGGGGCAGGTTGTGGGCCTCGATCCTGTTGCCCACGGCCATCTTCCCCAGCGCCGGCGACAGACCCCAATGGCCGCCGATGGCCTTCGCGAGCAGACCCTCGTGGCACAGCCGGTCCAGCCCCCGACCCTTCCGGTCGCCGGAGGCGACGGTGAACACCGCGGTCAGGTTGCGCGGGGTGCCGGTGAGCAGGAAGCGGTTTTCCAGTGCCAGCGTCAGTTCTTCGGCGAATCCCTGACCCACGAAGCCCTCGACCACCACCGCATCGCCGTCCCGGATGAGCCGCACCGCCTCGGCGGCGGTCACCACCTTGTCGCGCAATGCGGCTCCGCCCAGGAACTCGGCCGGCAGCGGCAATGCTGCGGAGCCGACGACATCCGTGACAACGGAGCCGTTTGGAGGTTCGACAACAACAGGCATGGAATTCCTCCCGGAACTGAAGCGACCGCGCGTGCAATCGCAGGAGAAGAGATCGACGAAGGGCGGCTGCCGAAAAGACCTGCCATGCCGGGGGCAGCCAACTGACGGGCGGCGATCGAGGCGATGCGTCTCTTCGAGCATAGGCGTCGGCCGGGTGGCCGGGGTGACCGAAAGAGATTCGGCGGCTGCTCCAACGAGGCGCCCGGCGCCAGTATGTGGGTGCGGGCTGGCACTGATTCCCCGAACGGGGTATGACTGGGAGCTACCGGCCGTCGCCGACATCGCGCAGAACGAGGACAACTGTCCAGCGTCGCCGATGTTGTCACCACAGGTTTCTCCGGGCCAGGACGGAGGATCGTCATGCACGAACCGCCCGATTCCACGCGACTACACGGACACGAAGGTCGGATTCTGCTGAGCAGGATCCTCCAGGGCTGGGCCCAGGGATGACCGCGATTGTTGATCGTCCGGTGGGTGTGACCGGTGACGGTGCCGCCGTGCCGGTGGACGTCCAGGTGGACCTGGACTTCCCGAACGGCGATGATCTGGCGTTGTCCCGGGGAACGGATTTCTACGGGCTTGACGAGTTGCTCACCGACCGCGAACGCGAGATCCGGGACCGGGTACGGGTGTGGTGCGACACCCGGGTCGCGCCGGCCGCCGCCGGATTCTGGGAACGCGCCGAGTTCTCGGTCGAGCTGGCCAGGGAATACGGCCGGCTGGGCATCGCCGGCGCCTCCATCGTCGGCGACGGCTGCCCGGGACTGACGTTCCTGGCCGAAGGAGTGATCGCCGCCGAACTGGCCCGCGGCGACGGCAGCATCGCCACCCTGAACGCGGTGCACTCCGGTTTGGCGATGACCACCATCGCGATGCTCGGCTCCCCCGAGCAACGCGCCGACTACCTGCCCCGGATGGCCACCTGTGAGGTGCTGGGTGCGTTCGCGTTGACCGAACCCGCGCACGGCTCCGACGTCGTCGCGCTGGAAACCCGCGCCCGCCGCGTCGGCGACGAATGGGTACTGGACGGGCAGAAACGGTGGATCGGCAACGGCACCGTCGCCGACGTCGTCGTCGTCTGGGCCCGCGACGACGACGGCCAGGTCGGCGCGTTCGTCGTGGAACACCCCGACGGCGCCGACCACCCGGTCCCCGGCTACCACGCCAGAATTATCACCGGCAAGGCCGCGAACCGTGGAGTGTGGCAGGCCCAGATCCGCCTCGACGGGGTACGAATTCCCGCGAGCGCCCGCTTGGCCAAGGCGCGGACATGGGACGACGCCAACTATGTGCTGGCCAAGTCCCGGCAGACGGTGGCCTGGGAGGCACTCGGCCACGCCATCGCCGCCTACGAAGCAGCCCTGACCTACGCGTTGCGGCGTCAACAGTTCGGTCGCCCCCTGGCCCGATTCCAATTGATCCAGGACAAGCTCTCCCACATGCTCAGCGACATCACCGGCATGCAACTGATCTGCACCCGGATGTCGCAACTGCAAGCGGAGGGCCGGATCTCCATCGAACATGCCGCGCTGGCCAAACTGAACACCGGTGACGCGGCCCGCCGGGTCTGCGCCATGGCCCGGGACATCCTGGGCGGCAACGGCATCCTGCTCGACCACCACGTCGCCCGGCACCACGCCGACATCGAAGCCGTCTACACCTACGAAGGCACCGACTCTATTCAATCCCTCATCGTCGGGCGCGCCATCACCGGACTCAACGCCTTCCGGTGATGTGATGATCAAGCAACTACCGGGTGCGACCGGCCGTCGCGGTGAGCGGGCGGTGGTCTCCGGCTGATGTCGCGCAATGTGTACGTAGCCTCGCCGGAGGACGGCTCCGGGAAGTCCACGGTCGCCCTCGGTTTGGTGACCCTGCTGGGTCGCCTGGTCGGCAAGGTGGGCATCTTCCGGCCGGTCGTCGATTCGTCTCGGCCGGTGGATCGGGTGGTGGAATTATTGCTGGCACAACCCGCCGTCGAGCAGGAGTACGCCGATGCGATCGGCGTGGGCTCGCAGGAATGGCGTGCCCACACCGGCAATGCCCTGGCCAGAATCGTCGACCGGTTCCAGGATCTGTGCAGTCGGTATGACGCGTTGGTGGTGGTCGGCAGCGACGACGAGTTGGGCGCCACCACCGCGATCGCCGCGAATCTCGGTGCGCCGGTGGTGCTGGTGGTGCACGGCCGGCGCCGCAGCGCCGAACAGGTCCGGTTGGCCGCCGAACTCGCCAGGGCCGATCTCGTTGCGGCGCATGCCCATCTCGTCGCCGTGATCGCGAACCGGGTGGACCCCGATTCGATCGAGCAGGTCCGTGACCTGTTGACCCGGGATGGTGGCCTGCCGGTCGGCGTCATTCCCGAGATGCGTTTGCTGGCCGCGCCGGTGGTCGCCGACCTGGTTGCTGCCTGCGATGGCGAACTCGTCCGGGGCAACCCGGCCTGGCTGAACCGCGAGTCGATGGGCTTTGTGGTGGCGGCGATGTCGCTGCCTAACGTGCTCATCCGCCTGGTGGAGGACGTCACCGTGATCGCGCCGGGCGATCGCTACGACCTGCTGCCGGCCCTGCTGATGGCCCACCAGTCGGGGGTCTACCCGCGGCTGTCGGCGGTGGTGCTGACCGGCGGCTACGCACTGCCCGAACCGGTGGACCGGTTGATCTACGGCGCGCATCAGGACCTGCCGATCATCGTGGCGCAGGGTGGCACGTTCGAGACGGGGTCCGCGCTCGCCGGTGTGCGGGGGAAGCTGACGGCTCGATCGACGGTCAAGGTGGAGTCTGCCCTGCGGTTGTTCGAGGAGACCGTCGACAAGGAAAAGTTGCTGGCGGCGATTGATGTCGGTGTCTCCGACGTGCTGACCCCGGTGATGTTCCAGCACCGACTGATCGAGCGGGCCAGGCTTGACCGTCGGCGCATCGTGCTGCCGGAGGGCGAGGACGATCGGATCGTGCGGGCCGCGGCCAGCCTGCTGCGCTCGGGGGTGGCCGAGTTGACCCTGCTGGGTGAGGAAATTCCCGTGCATGCCGCGGCATCGGCCGCGGGCGTCGACATCAGCGGAGCGACGGTCCTGTCCCGGCACGATCCCGAACTGGTGGCGACGTTCGCCAAGGAGTACTCGAGGATCCGCGCGCACAAGGGCATGACCGAGGAACAGGCCGCCGAGATCGTCACCGACGCTTCATATTTCGGCACGATGATGGTCCATCTGGGCCTGGCCGACGGGATGGTGAGCGGCGCGGTGCACACCACCGCGCACACCATCAAGCCGTCGTTCGAGATCATCAAGACGGCGCCGGGAACGACCATCGTGTCCAGCGTTTTCCTGATGTGCCTGGCGGATCGGGTGCTGATCTACGGGGACTGCGCGGTCAATCCCGACCCGACCGCACAGGAGTTGGCCGACATCGCCATTTCCTCCGCCGGCACCGCCGCCCAGTTCGGCATTACCCCACGGGTGGCGATGCTGTCGTATTCCACCGGGGCATCGGGCAGCGGCGCCGACGTGGACATGGTCAGGGAGGCAACCGCTATCGTTCATCGGACGCGCCCGGATCTGCTGGTGGAGGGGCCCATTCAGTACGACGCCGCGGTGGATCCCGAGGTGGCCGCGGCGAAGCTGCCGGAGTCCCGGCTGGCCGGGCGGGCCACCGTGCTGATCTTCCCGGACCTCAACACCGGCAACAACACCTACAAAGCGGTGCAGCGCAGCGCGAATGCCGTGGCCATCGGACCGGTGCTGCAGGGCCTGAACAAACCGATCAACGATCTGTCCCGCGGGGCCCTGGTTGCCGACATCATCAACACCGTGGCCATCACCGCGATCCAGGCCCAAGGAAGCGTTCGGGAAAGCCTTGTGCTGCCAACGGATACAGCCCACTCGTAGGCCAGGGATCTCGCCTCTGCGGCGGTGAAGCTCAAGGTGGCGCCAGGCTTGGGAGGGGTCTCGCCGAACTTGCCGCCACAAGCCCACACCCACCCCTGCACCTCGGTTCAGTCCGTTTCCGGCATAGCGCGGGAGCTGTACGACGGCTTCGTCGCGGAGTTGAGGAAGATCGCCGGATCGAGCCTGGACCACCGCCGTGCCGGCCACCTCGGCGACCCCACGGTGTGGGTCCGACCCCGACGATCCCACGACTGGGACGTCAAGTGGTCCCAGTGACCCGCGAGCTTGGACGATCATTGGGTTTGGGCGCCTACGCTGGACAGGCCGGGAGCAGGTCGCAGAGTCCCGAACCCCTCCGATGTCTGCCGGGGGACTGGACAACTTCCTTCGGGATGTCGATGGGATGGAATTCAACAGCGCCACCGGCCAGCACTGCTCGCAGCATCAGGAGCGGGACTGGGACGCCGTCGACGCCGCGTCCGCCCGGCGCCTGTCCTTCGACGCTCATCCCCTGCGGTGGCTCGCCGTCGCCGGACACGGCTACCCGGTTGGTTCGCCACTATCCAGGCTCGGCCGTCAGCTGGACAGTGGCTGACCCACCCACTCTGGCGTGACGCGACGTCGCACCAAATCTTGCATCCACGGTCACGTCGCACACAAGCATCGGTTTTCGGCAGAGCACATCGGGTTTCTGTGGGCGGTCGGGTCTGACTGACCTGCGGGTTCATATGAGCCGGGCACGAAGGATGTGGTCACTGGTTTGCCGAGGTTCCGCGGTCGTGGAAGTTGGCTGGGAATACTCTGCCGACCAGTCATCAAGGTCTTGTCTCGCGGCAAACCGTCAACAGCGCCGGTTGGTTCATCGCTCGTGCTTCGACCCGCCCAACGGGTGCCAGCAGGTCGGTGACATTGTTCGACGATGGACCCTGTTGTGTCGGTGACCCAAGGGCAATTGCGTGGCAGGGAAAGGGAAGGGGTCATGTCCTTCAAGGGCATTTCCTACGCCGCGGCCCCTTTCGACGCCCGCCGCTTCACCGATCCCGGTCCGGCGCCGTCCTGGGAAGGTGTCCGGGATGCCTTCGGGTACGGCCCAACGGCTCCGAAGCCGCCTTATGCGGGGGCGATCGCGGAGTTGCTGCCGGAGCCGGTCATTCCGGGTCAGGACTGTCTGAACCTGAATGTGTGGACGCCGGCCGCCGATTCCGCTCGTCGCCCGGTGCTGGTGTGGATCCATGGTGGTGCCTTCGCCCACGGCAGCGGTGCGGTGAGTACCTATGACGGGTCGAAGTTCGCGCGGGACGGGATCGTCTGTGTGACGATCAACTATCGGCTGGGCGTTGACGGTTTCCTGTTGATCGAGGGTGCACCGGCCAACCGCGGCCTGCTCGACCAGGTCGCAGCGTTGCGCTGGGTGCGCGAGAACATCGCGGCGTTCGGTGGTGATCCCGACGCGGTGACGATCGCCGGCGAGTCGGCCGGCGCGATGAGCGTGATGACCCTGCTGTCCATGCCCGCGACGGCCGGCCTGTTCCGCCGGGCCATCGCGCAGAGCGGCGCCGGCCATCACGTCATTGTTGCCGCCACCGCGGCGAAGGTGGCCGCCGCGCTCGCCCGGCACCTCGGCGTCGAGCCGACGGTCGAGGGATTCGCTGCCGTTCCCATCGACGATCTGGTCGCCGGCCAGGCCGCGCTGGCGGCGCGCATCGCGGCCGCGCCGAACCCGGCCGAGTGGGGCGAGATCCCGCGCAACCTGATGGCCTTCGAACCCGCCATCGACGGCGAGGTCGTCCCGGCCCGGCCGATCGACCAGTTGGCCGACGGTGTCGCCGCCGACGTCGAGGTGTTGATCGGCAGCAACACCGACGAGTGGGCGCTGTTCCTCGTCCCCAGCGGCATCGTCGACTTCATCGACGACGACCGGCTGGACAGGGCGCTCACTCTCATCGGCGCGGACGCCCACGAGGTCGGCGCCATCTACCGCGCCGCACTGCCCGACGCCTCACCCGGCGAATTATTGATCGCCGCGTTGGGGGACTGGTTCTACCGGCTGCCGGCGATTCGGGTGGCGGAGGCCAGGCTGGCCCATGGCGCCGACACCTACGTCTACGAATTCGGCTGGCCCTCCCCACAATTCGGCGGTCGGCTCGGCGCCTGCCACGCCCTGGAGATGGCCTTCGTCTTCGACAACCTGGACGACCCGGCCGGTCGACCGCTGGTCGGGTCGGCACCGCCGCAGGCGCTGGCCCAGGAGATGCACGCTGCGTGGGTGGGCTTTGCCACGACCGGCAGTCCAGGCTGGCCCGCCTACGGCAGTCAGCGGACGGTGCGGACGTTCGCCGGGGCGAGCGAAACGGTCATCGACCCCCGCGCCGCTCAGCGCACCGCCTGGGACGGGGTGCGCTGACCATCGCGCCCGTCAGCCTCACGGAACGACCGGACCGCCGCGCCCAGCCTGTCCCGCGAACCCCGGCCACCCGGTTCACACCCCGGAGGTTTCCCCCAAATCCTTTGCGTTGCAGGATCGTCCGAACACCTCTAGCCGCTTTCCCCAGCCGCTAGCGCCGATGTGACAACGGATCAGGACCGGAACAGCGGCGGGTTCGGCAGAATCGGTCGGCCGAATGTCGTCGCAGTAACGCCGGCCATGCACAGGTACCAGGCGATGGCCGCGGCGACAATTCCGAAGATTCCTCCGGCCGTGGTCAATGCGGCGGTCGCGGTCAGTGCGCCGAGTGCCAACAGCACGAAAACCACGTCGACCACAGCGAACAGCGCTGCCAGGCCGACCGTCGTCCGCAACGCGGCGACGAGCATCAACGTCGTGAAGATGGCCCAGGAGAGCAGGTACCAGCCAGCCGCCACGCCGTGGTGCTCGGTCGGGATTCCCTCGGCGAAGAAGGTCAGGTAGGCCCAGAACGACAACCAGAAGGCGCCGTAGGAGGTGAAGACCGTCGCGCCGAAAACGTTGCCCTTACGGAACTCCCACATGCCGGCCAGCAACTGCGCGATCCCGCCGTAGGCCAGTGCCACGCCCAGCACCACGGGCTCGGTGTCCTTGGGCAGCACGCCGGCGTTGACCAGGCTCAGCAGAAACGTGGTGAGTGCGAAGGCTCCCAGGCCCAATGGCGCCGGGTCGGCGATCATCCTGACCTGTTCGGAGGCCAACTCCCGGGAGACCGCGACGGCACCGGCCGTCGGGTCATAAGTGTCGGGCACGATCTCGGTGGCCGGGATCATCCGGCCCACTGTGTCGTCCACCAGTGTGCTCATGCTTGATGCTCCTCAGGAATGGGAAAAGTGTCGTCGAGGTCCGATCGGCGCGGCGCAGCGATCATCCCTGGATCCTGCTTCCATGGCCGGCCCACGCTGCCGTGCGCAACTGGTCCTTGCGGATCTTGCCGGTGGCGGTTCTGGGCAGGTCGAGCACGAAGTCAACGTCCTTGGGCGCCTTGAACTTCGCAATCTGCTCCTTGACGTGGCCGATCAGTTCCGCCTGACCCGCGGTGTGCCCCGCGGCCAGTACCACGAAGGCCTTCGGTCGCTCGCCCCACCGTTCGTCGGGAACGGCGATCACGGCGACGTCGGCCACCGCCGGATGGGAGGAGAAGGCCTGTTCGACCTCAACCGTGGAGATGTTCTCGCCGCCGGAGATCACGATGTCCTTCGCCCGGTCCATCAACCGGATGTAGCCGTCGGGATAGCGCACACCGAGATCGCCGGAGTGGAACCAGCCGCCCTCGAACGCTGCTGCGGTGGCCTCCTCGTCGCGGAAGTACTCCTTCATCACCGTGTTTCCGCGCATCACGATCTCGCCCATCGTCACGCCGTCGGCCGGCACGTCGACGAGTTCGTCAGAATGCCCAAAGCTGGTAACGACTCTCGCTTCATCGGCGGTGATCATGCCGACACCCTGGCGGGACATCAGATAGGAGCGTTCGGGAACCGACAGGTCCTTCCAGTCATCCTGTTCCTCGCACACGGTGTAGGGGCCGTAGGTCTCGGTCAGTCCGTAGACGTGCACGACGTGCACGTTCAGCTCGGCGAAGGCCTCGATGATCGACGGGCTGGGCGGCGCGCCGGCCGTGGTCACAGTCAATGCCGTCGCCAGTGGGTGCGCCAACGCGGACTCCCGCATCATCGACAGCACCGTGGGGGCGCCGGCCATGTGGGTGACGCCTGCCCGATCGACCAGTCGCCAGATGTCGTTCGCCTTTACCGCGCGCAGGCACACGTGGGTGCCGGCCACCGCGGTGAGTGCCCAGGTGGTACACCACCCGTTGCAATGGAACATCGGCAACGTCCACAAGTAGCTGGACCCGTCGCGCAACCCCTGATGGATCACCTCGCCGAGGGAGTTCAGATACGCGCCGCGGTGCGTGTAGACGACGCCCTTGGGCTTGCCGGTGGTCCCCGAGGTGTAGTTGAGGCTGATCGCCGCGTCCTCGTCAGTCACCGTGTAGGCGATCGGATCGTCGCTCCCGGTGGCCAGCAGTTCGTCGTAGGTGGTGGCGAAGGCGAGCTCCACGGCCCGACCGTCTTCCGCGGGAAGGGTGACGATTCCCCGCAAAGTGACGACGGCGGCCAGCTTTTCGCGTGCCGGTTCCAGCAGTTCAGGGTCCGCGAACAGGAACCCGGAACCAGAATGCTCGACGATCTGGGCGATCTCCTCGGCGGACAGCCGGGTATTGATCGACACCAGCACGCCGCCGGCCAGAGGCACAGCGAAGTGCGCGATCAGCATCTCGGCGGAATTGGTGGCGAGGTAGGCGACCCGGTCTCCGCGCTGCAGGCCCTTGGACTTCAGTGCCCAGGCGAGGCGGGTGACCTGGGCGGCCATCGCCGCATAGGTAAATGACCTCGTCCCATCGGCGATGGCTTTTCGATCGGGATGTACCTCGGCCGCCCGCTGAAGAAAGCGAAGGGGGGTCAGGGGAATCTGCATTATTCACGCCGCCTCGTCTATTGACGTCACTGTGGCGCCAACTCCACCGTACGCGCTAAAGAGGCAAGCATTACCAGAGTGTGATATTCCGATCTGCCGCCGCCACCCGGCTGGGCGGACGGCGCGCCTCGCGGCGTCCATCAGTGGCTCGCCGGAGCGATCCGTCACCAGTCATCGCCAGAGGTCAACCTATCGTTCCTGCCCGAAAAGACTTGTCGTACAGCGCATCAGACAGGGGCACGGGTCGCACGACTGTCGACAGAAAGGAGTGGAGGGCCCTCACTGGGCGCGCATCGGCTCGATCGGCGCCCGCATCGATGTGGTTCCCGAGTGGTCCGATTCCGCCTCCGACGATACGCGGTCGGCCGGTTCTGTGCCGGTTCGAAGAACGGGGAAATTCTCCGTCCACGGCGATGTCCAGGAAATTCTGACCGGTGCGCCGGCCAATCGAGAAGTTGCCGGAGAATAGCACTTCCTATTTGGTGGTAAATGTTGGATTATGCGGCAGGCGACCGTCGTTCGGCCGAGGTCGACATCGTCGGACTGGTCAGCACGATCAAGGTCGGATCGGGTCGCCATGCACGGGTGCGCCGGGAGTTGCTGCTGCGTCAGGCGGGGGCGGTCGGCCCGCCGGTCCACGAGGTCACCATCCCCTGGCCGTGCCGCAACGAGGAATACGAAGCGGCGATGTCCGCGGTGGTTGCCGCTGCACGCGACCAGGGCGTCTCCCGGATGGCGTTCGGCGAACGGTTCCTGGCCGACATCCGGGCCTATCGGCAGGAGATGCTCCGCGGTATCGGTCTCGAGCCGATGTTCCCGTTGTGGGGCCGCGACACCGCCCGGCCGGCCCGCGACATGCTCGACGCCGGGATCGCCGCGATCAGCTGCGTTGACACCAGCCATTTGGCTCCGGCTTCAGGTGGCCGGTGCCGGTTCAGGTCGGACAGAATCTCGACCGCGACTGCTTCCTGCTCACCGACCTGCTGCCCGGCGCGGGCGGGGACCAGCCGGGCGAGCGGAGCCCAGGTCCACACCGGACTCCGACTGGACAGCGTTCTACCCGATGAGTTCCGGCCCGCCCGGCCGTCTGCCCTGCGGCCAGCGTGATGCCGGCCAGGAATGAGCCATCGAAAGGAGACAGGCACGTGAGAAAGCTGATCGTGAACCCCTTCCTGACCCTCGACGGTGTCATGCAAGCGCCCGGCGGACCCAAGGAGGACGACAGCGGCGGCTTCACGCAGGGCGGCTGGTCGGTGAATTATTGGGACGACCACATGGGTCAGGTGATGGGCGAGTTCATGAGCGCGCCGTTCGACCTCGTTCTCGGACGCAGGACCTACGACATCTTCGCGGCCCATTGGCCACGTGCCACCGACGATCCCGCCGCCAAACCGTTGAACGACGCCACCAAATACGTCGCTTCGCGGAGCCGCCTGACGCTGGAGTGGCGCGATTCCATGTTGATCGAGAACGTCGGGGGAGACGCCGCCGAAGGGATCGCGGCGCTGAAAAGGGGCGAAGGACCTGATCTGCAGGTGCACGGCAGCGGCAATCTGATCCAGACCCTCTTGCGCCACAACCTTGTCGACCGGTTCGGGCTGTGGGTCTTCCCGGTCGTCGTCGGATCGGGCAAACGCCTGTTCTCCGACGGCACCGTCCCGGCCGGGCTGAAGTTGGTCGACAGCAGCGTCTCCACCACCGGAGTGGTGATCGGCACGTACGAGCCGGCCGGCGAGATTGTCACCGGATCGTTCGAGCTGGACTGAAGGCCGCAACTGTCCACACTGGCGAGCGGCTCCGGACGAGAACGATTCGATCAATCCTGGAATCTGGGGGACAGGGCGTACCGGAGCAGCACGACGTCCTCGATCTGGCGCGCTTCGGCGAGCGTCGCGCGCCGGTCCTGATTCCACGGGAACCGGCCGTCCCCGACGAACCGCCGCGCCCGCGAATCGCCGACGAAGAAAGGTGCGACGACCAGCTGCAGCTCGTCGACAAGGTTGGCCGTCAGGAACTGGGTGTGCACCAGGCCGCCGCCCTCGACCATCAGCCGCTGCACACCGCGGGTGTACAGGTCCTCGCTCATCCAGCGCAGGTCCACCGGGGCTCCGCCGTCGACGACCGTCGCGACCTGCCCGAGTCGCTGTTGCGCCCGCGCCACTGCCGAACTCGTGCAGTAGACAAGCTTCTCGCTGTCGCCGGAGGCGAAGAAGTTCGCGCAGACGTCCAATTGCGCGTTCCCGGTGACCGTCACCTTGATCGGCGAGGGCGACAACCCCCGGGCGACCCGGTCGTCGCGCCGCTGCTTGGTCCGCACCAGGAGCCGCGGGTTGTCGTTCCTGACCGTGGCGGCGCCGACCAGGATCGCGTCGGAAGCCGCGCGGACGGCATCGACACGATCGAAGTCCGCGTCGTTGGAGCACAGCAGCCGCCGCTCGCTCGCGGTGGCCAGGTAGCCGTCGATGGACATGCCGCAACTCAGCAGGGTGTAGGGGCGGTCAGCCACTCGCGGCGCCTTCCGGCCACGCGATCGCGGCCGCGAACGGCCTGCTGGGCGCGGCTGCCGGTGCGGGGTGCCGCGAACTCAGGGGACTCTGCACTCGCTGCTTGTGCCAGGCCACGAGCAGCACGATAGCGCCGGGCAGGCTGGCGACGAGCACCATGACGCCGTAGACCACGGCGGTCGCCACGCCCTGGGTGGCGCCTAACCCGGCCGCGGCGAACGCCCAGGCGGCCACACCTTCTCGTGGTCCCCAGCCGCCGATGTTGGTGGGCAAACCCATCGCCACCAGCACCAGCAGCGCCAGCGGGAGCAACTGCGCCAGCGGCGCGGTCACCCCTGCCGTCCGTGCCGCGATCAGGAACGTCGCGGCGTGACCGGCCACCACCACGGTCGACGCCAGCAGGATGCCCGGCCAGGCCCGCCGGGCCAGCAGGCCGTGGCGGATGTCGGCGCAGGCCGTGCGCATCGCCCTTGCCCAGCGTGACGGGCCGCTGTGCGGTAGCAACCATGCCAGCAGCAGGATGATCAACGCGCCGGCGCCGACGGCGGCGGCGATGAGCGGGACGGACGAGCGCACCGGCGACGGCAGCACGAGTAGCAGGATCACCGTCAGCACGATCTGCACCAGCTGCCCCGCGGAACGCTCCCAGCCGACGGCCCGCAGGCCGCGGCCGACATCGCCGACGTCCCGGCCGTGCCGCACTCCGCGGTGCACGTCACCGAGCACCCCGCCGGGCAGCGTGGTGTTCAGGAACTGCGAACGGTAGTACGCGGCAACCCCGGAGCCCATCGGGACCGCGACGCCGAGACCCCGAGCGACCAGGCTCCACCGCCAGGCGCAGCACACCGTGGTCAGCAGTGCGATCCCGGTCGCCGCAGCCAGGGACCACCCGTCGATGGTGCGGATGCCGTCCAGGAACGGACCGGTGCCGACCCGCCACACCAGCACGGCGAGGATGGCGACGCCGCCCCACAGGCGCGCCCACCTCCACCAGGTGCGGCTCATCGTCACGTCCGATCTACTCGGTACTCCCAGGCCCCCGCGACGGCCGGTCGACCTCACAGCCGATGTCGCCGCGCGGTTGCGTTCTGCTGTGACATACGTCGACAACGGGGGCAACGGTTCACCGGGCCGCCCGGGGGTCAACGCAGCGGCGCTCATCGTGGCAGGGCCAGCAGGTCCAGTGGTGCACTGTGACGCTCAATCGGCCGTCGGCGGCCTCGGCGGTGACCCAGTGTTGCGGGCCGGTCAGCAGTGGCGCGAGCCAGCGGCCCATCGAGCCCGTGCCGGACCCGAGGTCCTGAATGACGGCGCTGCCGCCAGGCGGCAGCCACCGCTGGACCGCCTCGACCAGATCCAGCGAGCGGGCCTGCGCGTCCGCCTCCTCGCGCAGCGCCAGCCAGGTCGGGCTGACGAGGACCGGCGAGCCCGTCACGGCGCCGCCGCCAGCACCCGGGAGAGCGTGGCGGTGGTGTCCGACCAACCGGACAGCGACGATCGTCGGGACCGGGCCGCCGCCCGCAGCCGCCGCCGAAGATCGGTGTCGCACAGCCAGTCGGTCAGGGCCGCGGCGAGGGTCGCCGGGTCGCCGGATGGAACCAGGATGCCGGGAGTCTCCCCTTGGGCCCCACGGCCGACGGCCTCAGGGACTCCGCCGACTGCAGAAGCGATCACCGGGAGGCCGCGTGCCAGCGCTTCGGTGACGACCATCCCGTAGGTCTCCGCGCGGGAGGCCAGCACCAGCGCGTCGGCGGCGGCGTAGGCGGCGCCGAGGTCGGCGCCGGCCAGCGGGCCAGTCAGGTGTACGCGGTCCCCGATGCCGGCCGCGCGCGACCGAAGTCCGATGCGTTCGACGAACTCCGGATCGCGGGTCAGGCTACCGACGCACTCGAGGCGCCAGGCGAGGTGGGCGATGGAGGCCAACGCCTCGAACAGCACGTCGTGGCCCTTGCCGGGGGTCACCGCGGCCACGCACAGCAGCTCGCCGCCCGCCGGCGTTCCAGGTGCCGGGTCGGCCGCGTCCACACCCGGTGCTGCCACGTGAATCCGGTTGGGATGCAAGGCATATCGGTCGAGCAGCCAGTCCCGGGAGCGGGCGCTGGTGGTGACCACCGCCACCGCGGCGGACAGCGTGGCACGTTCCCGGGCGGCACTTTCCCGCACGGCAGTCTCGGTGACGTCATCACCGGTCGTGGGCTGGCCGAGCGGCATGTGCACCAGGACCACCAGACGTAGCCGACCCGACTCCGGGACCAGCACCTCCGGCACCGTCGACGCGATCAATCCGTCCAGCAGCACGACTGCGCCGTCCGGAATCGCCGCGATGACCCGGGCAAGGACCTCCCGGCTCGCGCCGTCCGGTGTGGGCCACGCGCCGGGGACGGCGTGCTCGCGCACCGGCCAGCCGAGCGTGGGCAGCCCGGAGCGAACCCGACGGTCGTAGGCATTGCCGCCGCTGGGCCGCGAAGGGTCGTCGACGCCGTCCGGCACGACCAGGTGCACGGTACCGACCGGTTGGCCGACCGGTTGCAGCGCGCTGACGGCGCTGATCCGACCGCTGACGCCAGTGGAATTGAACCCGTTCACGGTCCGGTCACAGTGCTCGCTCGTAGCTGGCCCAGGCGACGTGCGACTCGTGCAGGGTGACGACGATCCCCGCCAGCGCGCGCGCACCCTCGCCGAGCGCGCCGGCGTGCACCCGCTCCACCAGCCGATCGGCGACCACCCTGGCCAGCGCCTCGGTCGAGGTGTTCATGCCGGCGAACGCCGGCTCGTCGTCCAGGTTGTGGTAGCTGAGGGCGCCGACGACGGAGTGCAGCTCCTGCGCCGCGCGGCCGATGTCGACCACGATGTTGTCGGCATCCAGGGATTCCCCCCGGAACGTCGCGTCGACCACGAAGGTGGCGCCGTGCAGCCGCTGCGCGGGCCCGAAGACCGCGCCGCGGAAGCTGTGGGCGATCATCATGTGATCGCGAACGGTCACGCTGAACATGCGCTCACCACATCCACTCACCCTTCACCTTCCGGACGTCGGCCGCCCCTGCCCTCGTAGCTGATGACGTGACAGAGCGCGGGAAGACTGCCCGCGGCCAGCCGGGCCATCACGTCGGGCAGCTCGTCGAAGCGGGACATCCCGGTGATCAGAGTGTCGAACGCTGGGTCCCGCAGCAGGTCAAGGGCGAGCGTGAGCCGGTCGGCCGAAGTGCGGGCACCGCTGCGGGCGGGGGAGACCGTGCCGACCTGGCTGGCCCTGATCCCCAGCCGGCCGGAGTGGAAGGCGCCGCCCAGGGACAGCCCGATCTCGGTGTCGCCGTACCAGCTGAGCTCGATGACCGTGCCTTCGGGGCGGAGCAACTCCAATGAGCGTTGTAACCCCGTCGCCGTGGCACTGGTGTGGATCACCAGATCGCGGCCGCCCGCGGCATCGGCAGGAAGCGCGAAGTCCACACCGAGGGCGTCCGCGACGTCCTTCCGGCGCCCGTCGGAGTCCACGATCGTGACCTGAACGCCGGGAAACCGGCCCAGCAGCCGGGCGACGCAACAGCCCACCATGCCGGCGCCGACGACGGTGATCCGGTCACCCAGCAGCGGCGCGGCGTCCCAGAGCGCGTTGACCGCCGTCTCGACGGTGCCGGCGAGCACGGCCCGCTCCGGCGGCACGTCGTCGGGGACGACGACCACCGCACTGGCGGGCACCACGTACGCGTTCTGGTGTGGATACAGGCAGAAGACCGTGCGGTCGATCAGCTCCGGCGGGCCGATCTCCACCACTCCCACGTTCAGGTAGCCGTACTTGACCGGCCCCGGGAAATCGCCGTCCTGGAACGGTGCGCGCATCGTGGCGTACTGGTCGGGCGGGGCACCGCCTCGGAAGACCAGCGTCTCGGTCCCCCGGCTGATCCCCGAATAGAGCGCTTTTACCAGGACGTCGCCGGGAGCGGGATCGGAAAGCACAGCCGGCCGGAGTTCGCCGACACCCGGTTCGCGCAGCCAGAAAGCCAGCGCATTCCTCACAGCGGCCGCACCTCCCAGTCCCCGAGATGAACCGGACGCTCACCTTTGCGCGTATTACCGCTGTACACCATAGATACGGAGGCGTCGTGCGCAAGGGTCGAAGGGGCCCGCGGATCGGGTTGATCGTTCAGCTCGCGCTGGTCGCGGCGCTGGCAGCGACGGTCGGCCTCGGCGCCGCGGGCTGGGTGGTCGGTGTCACCTACGGGGTGATCACGGCGACCCTCCTGACGGACGGCCTGATCGATCAGGGCGCGGACCGGCTCGGGCCGGCCGACCGCGTCACGCTCACCCGCGCCGTGCTCGTCGGCGGCGTTGCTGCGCTGGTCGCGGACTCGTTCACCGGATCGATCTCGGTGACGGCGCTCGTCGGGCTCGCCGCGGCAGCGCTTGCCCTTGACGCGGTCGACGGCTGGGTCGCGCGGCGGACCGGAACGGTGTCGACCCTCGGCGCGCGCTTCGACATGGAGGTCGACGCGTTCCTGATCCTGGTCCTATCCCTCTACGTCGCAATGTCTTTCGACCTGTGGTGGGTGCTCGCGATCGGCGCGGCCCGCTACCTGTTCGTTGCTGCCGGCCGGCTGCTGCCGTGGATGCGCGGGTCTCTGCCGCCGCGCTACTGGTGCAAGGTCGTCGCGGCCGTGCAGGGTGTGGTGCTGGCTGCCACCGCTGCGGATGTGCTGCCCAGGCTGGTCACCGAGGTCGCCCTGGCCGGCGCGCTCGTCCTGCTCGCTGAGTCGTTCGGCCGCGATGTGTGGCGGCTGGCCGGCCACCGGGTTGTCGCCCGCAGCAGGCACAGGGTGGGGGCCGTCGCGGTCCAGCCAGCCGCTGTCGTCGGCGGCCAGGCAACGCCGGACGAACGGGCCGGGCGCCCGATCGGCGACGGGGCCGACCAGCAGGCGAGATTCCGGGGGCCGGTCCGCGCCGTGGCGGCGGCAGTGACGACGGTGTTGGCGGCGATGCTGGTGTGGTTCGCGTTGGTGGCTCCGAGCGGGATGCATGACCTGGTGCCCAGCGCCTTCGTTCGCATCCCGGTCGAGGGGCTGCTGTTCCTTGCGCTCGTGCTCGCGTTGCCGGCCAGGGCGAGGGGTCCCGTCGCGCTCGTCGTCGGAGCGGTTCTTGCCCTCTTGTCCATTGTCAAGGTCATCGACCTGGGCTTCTCCGTGGCGCTGGATCGGCCGTTCAACCCGATGACGGACTGGGGCTACCTTGGATCTGCGGTGGGCCTGCTCACGAACTCGATCGGCCGGTCCGGCGCAATTGTCTCCACCATTGCGGCCGCGGTCGTCGTCGTTGCCGTGGTCATCTTCATGCCACTGTCGGTCCTTCGGCTGTCCCGGATCGTGTCCCGGCACCGCAGGGCCTCCATTCGCACCGTGACGGCCGTCGGGGCCGTCTGGGTGCTCTGCGCCGTGCTCGGCGTGCAGATAGGCCAGGGCGCGCCCGTCGCGTCGACGAGCGCCGCCGCCCTGACCTACGACCAGGTCCTCCTGGTCGGCGCGGGCATTCAGGATCAGGAGGTGTTCGCCGCCGCTGTCGCCAACGATCAGTTCGGTACCGCGCCGTCGGTCGCCACGACCGCACCGCCGACCGTCTATGGTGCAACTCCGCCGGCCGACTCGACAGCGGCCCAGCCCGCGGGCGCGACCACCTCGCTGACCCCGCTGTCGGCTCCGCCCGCGGCCGGCGCGGATAACGCCCCCCGAGCGGACCTGTTGGCCGGTCTGCGGGGCAAGGACGTCGTCGTCGCCTTCGTCGAGAGCTACGGCCGGGTAGCGGTTCAGGATTCGACGATGGCACGGGACGTCGATGCCACGTTGGACGCCGGGACGCAGGCGCTGAGTCAATCGGGGTTCTCCGCGCAGAGTGCGTTCCTGCACTCGCCGACGTACGGGGGCCTGAGTTGGCTGGCCCACTCCACCTTCCAATCCGGCCTCTGGATCGACAACCAGCAGCGTTACGACCAGCTCGTCGCGAGCGACCGCGTGACGATCAGCTCCGCGTTCAAGGCCGCGGGCTGGCGGACGGTGGGCGACGTGCCGTCGAACGAGCGGGCGTGGCCGGAGGGAACGACGTTCTACCACTTCGACCAGATCTACGACGAAGCCAACGTCGGGTATGCCGGGCCGAGATTCAGCTATGCCGCGATGCCCGACCAGTACACCCTGTCGGCCTTCCAACGACTGGAGCTTGCGCGGCCCGGCCGCGGGCCGGTGATGGCCGAGATCGATCTGGTGTCGAGCCACTGGCCGTGGGCGCCGCTGCCCCACCTGGTCGACTGGAACCAGGTCGGTGACGGGTCGATCTTCAATCCGATGCCCGAGCAGGGCCAATCACCCGACGTGATCTCGCAGGATCCGGCGCAGGTCAGGGCCGCGTACGGGCAATCCATCCAGTACTCGCTGAACACCCTGGTGTCGTTCGTCCAGACTTACGGTGACAAGAATCTGGTGCTGATCATGTTGGGCGATCACGAGGCGGCATCGACGGTCAGCGGAGAGGGCACCACCCACGACGTGCCGGTCACGATCCTTTCCCAGGACCCGTTGGTGATGAGCCGGATTTCCGGCTGGGGCTGGCAGAACGGCCTTCGACCCGGACCGCAGGCGCCGGTTTGGCCGATGGACGCCTTCCGGGACAGGTTCCTCACCGCGTACGACCGGTAGCCGCGACGACCCATGACGGGCGCCCCGCGCGGCTTCGCCGACAATGTGGCACGACGAACAGGGCGTTGGAAAGTCGCGCACCCGCGGAGGGCGGAGGATGACCCCAGGGGATGTCACGTGTCCCATGCCGATCGCGCAGGATTTCCCGCGGCCATCCCGCTCGGAAAGACGAATGAGCAATTGCTGTCCCCGACGCACCGGAAGGACCGAACCGATGACCGTCACGACGGGTGCGATAGGGGTGACCGCCAGCGTCGAGGGGGGCGTCGCGACGCTCGTTCTGTCCAATCCGCTACGGAAGAACGCGCTGACCGTGCAGATGTGGGCCGATCTCGCTACGGCGGTCCAGGAACTCGACGCCCGAGCAGACGTGCGGGTCATGGTGATCAGGGGAGCTGACGGCAATTTCTCCTCGGGTCTGGATCTTGCCTATCTGATCGAGGCCGACCTGACGGCCGACAGCACCATCGACCCGGCAACCGTCACCTCTCCTGCCGAGTTGGCGATCACCAGGGCCAACACCCCGGTCATTGCGGTCATCGAGGGCCACTGCCTGGGCGGCGGTGCGCTTGTCGCGATCGCCGCGGATATTCGCATCGCCAGCACGTCGGCGCGGTTGAGCCTGCCGCCGTCGAAACTGGGTGTGGTGTACCCCGCCTCGTCGATCAGGTATCTGGTCGCGTTGATCGGCCCGTCGCGGGCCAAGTTGCTTCTGCTGACCGCAGAGACCCTCGACGCAGCAGGCGCTCTGGCGATGGGGTTGGTGGACCGGGTGGTTCCGGCCGAGGGGCTCGACGAGGAGATCCGCGCCATCACCCGAGCGATCTCGCGCGGCTCGGCGCTGAGCCAGGTCGCCACCAAACGCCTGGTCGAAGCGTGCGCCGATCGACCCGGCGAACTCGACTCCGAACGGAACCGCTGGCATTCGTTGTCATTGTCCAGTGGTGAACTCGCCGAAGGCATCGCATCGTTCGTCGAAAGACGCAAGCCCATCTTCGGGTGGTCACCCGGAAAGGACGAACCAGCGAGACACGTGGCTGCCGACCCTGAGACTGACGTTCCGAGCGCCGTCGGCGAGCACGTCGCAGACTTGGACGTGAGGCCGACGACTGGCTAAGGATTTCGTCGATCGAGTGACGGATTCTGTCGGGTGTGTAGAGCGCGCTACTGACGGGGGGACACGATGGGGTTTGGTCGAGTGAAACACAGTGGTGGTAACGGGTATGGCCGCCGAGCGCTGGTTGCCATCGACGACACGCTGGCACATCGCCGATACAGCGTTGTCATCCCGGCCTTCAACGAGGAGGTGCTTATCGGCTCGTGCCTGGAATCGCTTGCTGCGCAGGACTATCCGGCCCCGTTCGAGATCATTGTGGTGGACAACAACTGTACGGACCGGACGGCTGCGATCGCCGCCGCGATGGGGGCGACGGTGGTTTTCGAACCCGAGCGGGGCGTCTGCCAGGCCAGGCAATGCGGTACGGCCGTTGCCCACGGGAACATCGTCATTTCCACCGACGCGGATACCACCTTTTCGCCGGGCTGGTTGTCGGCGATCGATCGCGCGTTCGCCCGCAACCCCGCCGCGGTCGCGGTCGCCGGACCGTGCCAGTTCGTTGCCGCACCCTGGTGGGCGGTCCTTTACCCGAAGCTGCTCTTCGGCCCGGTGGACATCGTGAAGAGAATCACCGGGCGGGTGATCTATATCTCCGCCACGAATATCGCCTTTCGCAAGAGTGCGTTCAGTGGTTATGACACCCGGCTGACCCAGGGCGGCGACGAACTCGACCTGCTGCGCCGGCTGCAGGCGGCAGGGGAGGTCATCTTCGACCCCACCAATCCGACGCGCACCTCGTCCCGACGATTGGATCAGGGGCTGCTGTACAACGTGGCGGTGACGTTCGCCTACTACTACCTGCTGGGCTACGTGGTCAACAGGGCATTTCGCCGCCCGGTGCTCGGCATGGCCCCGCCCTTCCGCAGCGCCCGCGGGGCCAGCGCCCCGCCATCGCCGAGGCAACAGGGGCGGTCGTGGCGTCTCACCCGTGCAGCATTGCTGATGGCCAACCGGCGTTGAGAACGGCAACCGATCCGGGCGCTGCGGGCATTTCATGCTCGGCATCGCGACCGAAGGCGGGCACGCCGTCGGCGACCGGGCCGATCACGGATCAAGGCTGGAGAAGATGCATGCGGTTCGCACGCGCGGCTCGATGGGCGGCCGTTGGTGCGGCTGCCACTGCGACTGCCGGTTACTGGACCATGATGTCGTCGTATTCGCAGCTGCTCGGTCCCTTCCCGTACCGCGGCAGGGTCGCCGGCAAGGTGATCGCTCTGACGTTCGACGACGGGCCCAACGAGCCCTACACCACACAGATCGCCGACGTTCTGACGCGGACCGGGACACGGGCAACCTTTTTCCAAGTCGGAGAGTGCGTCGAGCGGTTCCCGGAGGTCACGGCGAGATTGGTCCGCGACGGTCACGTCATCGGGAATCACAGCCAGTCTCATCAGGTCACCCGCTGCCTGGGCATCGGCACGCAGCGATCGGAGACAGCAGCCGCGCAAGACGCCATCGCCCGGGTGATCGGCCGGTCGCCGGCGCTCTACCGACCGCCGTGGCTCATCCGTACACCCACCCTGCCGGGGGTGCTGCGGCACAACGGCCTGGCAGCCGTCTCCGGCGAGTTCAGCCATGCGCTGGAGGTCTTCCAGCCGCCACCCCGGTGGATCGCCAGGCGCGCGCTGGCCAAGGCTCGTCCTGGCGCGATCCTGATCTTCCACGACGGCTTCGACGCCAGGGGCGGCAATCGAGCGAGCACCGTGGCGGCCGTCCAGATGGTGGTCGCCGACCTCAGCCGCCGGGGCTACCGGTTCGTCACCGTCGACGAACTCCTCGGCATTCCCGCCTATCAGGATCTACCGGCACGTTCCCGAGCCACCGTTCGGTGATCGATAGTGGGAGCAGCAAAGCATGCGATCTCAGGTGTCGTTGGCAGCGCGCGGCAACCCATTGCTCGCCTCGGACATCCGCCGCGTGAGATGAGGTTCTGGGAAACCCGGCGGTCTTTCTCCCCGCCGGTGATCCGGACACCCGCCCTCATGAGCGGGCCTGCGACTGCGTTGGCGTCGGCAATGACGCCGAACTGGTTTCGCTGCACCGTCACACTCGGCGAGGCAAGCACGTCGACCCCGACGCCGAACCCATTGGCGGTTACGCCCGCTACCGCCAGGTCCTGGATGACTGCGGCGCCGGGGCCATCGACAGTGAATGCACTGGCGCCGTTGACTTCTCCGCCGCTGATCACCTCCACCAGCGGGGGCTTCGTGGCCGACCAACCGGTCGCCGTTGAGCCGTCGATCGTCACAGAATCGGTGATCGCGGGCAGCGCCTGCCCCGTGCGGCAAGGCTTGTCCAGGTGATGACGGAAACAGCACCCGGCTGTTCGCCGAGATCGAAGGCGATGACGTCCGCACCCGGAGCGGCATTGGCGTCGATAATCGCCTGTCGGAGCGAGCCCGGTCCGCCATCGGCGGCGCTGGTCACGGCGATCGTGGCGTTGGCAGCGGCCGACGCGCTCTGCGGTAAGGCAATCGCGAGCCCGCCCACCAGCCCGACCGTTGCGGAAATCGCGATCAAACGCTGCGGCAGGCGTCGGGCGCGAACAGTCATGGGCTTCTCCCACCCTGGGGCCGAGGGCGCCGGCGGTGGCATCGATGGGCGGGACCTCGCACGTGTCTTTGGCGCTCAGTTTCATCCGCCGTCGTCGAGATCGCTTCAGGGATTTCCCTAGGGTCGGCGGCAGTCCGTCAGTCAGAGCGCCGGGATCGCTCGACATTCGGCCCGCTGGGCTCGCGCACGCAATCTGATTCGCCGTCGGCTTCGCTGCAAATGAGCGCGCCGCGACTCACGCGAGCGGCTCGCTACGGTCGTGTCTGCGTGTGGTCAGCCGACCGGAACCCGTCCGGACGCTTCGACAGGGTCCCGCATCTTCATCAAGGACACGCCCACCCCGTAGGTCAGGAACCGGCCCACCGGTTCCAGCTCGAGGACGCAGCAGAGGTCGCGCCGTTCTGCCGGGATCATTCTTGCCAATTTCTTCGATACGGACTCGATGTCCAGCGAGCCCGCCGGGTGGAGTTTCGCCCGGGCGTGGAACGAGATGGTGGCGGGTGGAATGGGGGCGACCAGCGAGAGCAGCCCGCCCCGGCGCACCGGGACGGTGACGGCGAGCTGATCGCCGTTCGTGATCTGGCGGGCTTTCCAGCTGTCGGGGGAGATGACCACCAGCAGGTGCCGGTCGACCACCAGATACATGATCCCGCTCGACCGTGGATTCCCCGTCGGCGTGACGTGGCTGACGATCGCGAAGGACGCCGTGGTCAGCTCACGCCAGACTCGCTCGGTCGTCAGGCCAGCCGGTGTTCCTTTGTCCGCGAGCGTGTTTCGGTGATGGGCGAACGTCATAGGAGACCTCCTTCGACCACGGCGGGGTCGTCGGAGCTGTCCGGGCGCACTCTCGCGGTGCCGTCACGGCGAGCACGCCTGGCCGGGTCCCCGCTCGTGGATCACCACCAGCGTCGTCTCAGGCGGCGGGAGTCGTCAGAGCCGAAGGTCCCGAGCAGGGCCGGACGACCGAGCCACCATGATCGGGCGTCAGTCAGGCAGCGGTCGATGCGGGTAGTCCGCCGCGCGATTCTGAAACGAAAGGATCGCGGGGTTCTGGATCACCCCATCCCGGATCTCGATGGCCCGACCGATCGTGGGGTTGGCCTCCCAGGCGTCGCCACCACCCATCACCGCGGGCAGGAAGGGAAGGATGGCCTCGCTGTTCTCCCAGGTCGCGGAGTTCCACAAGTACGACGGGCTGTGGTCGACCGCGTAGTAGAGCACGTTGTCGCCGACCACGAAGGTGGGCTCGGTGAAGGTGGTCGGCCGCGCCCAACGGAAACCCATGCCCTCGTCGCAGGAGACGTCCACGATCAGGGAGCCGGGGGTGAGCCTCGCCAGGTCGCTGTCGGTCATGAACATGAGCGGGGCGTCGGGGTTCTGCAGCACGCAGTTGACGATGATGTCGTGGTCGGCGAGGAACTCTGCCAGCGGCACGCTGCCGTCCTCCGTCTCGGCGTGGCTCACCTGTCCGTGATCGTCGTCATACAAATGCACGATCCGTGCCGAGTGGATCGGTGCGGCCACGGCCGCGACCGCCCGGTGGGTGAGGACGTCGACGTCGTACACGTTCATTGCGTTGAGTGCGGACACCGCACCCCGGGCGGTCGCTCCAAAACCGACGACCACCGCGCGCAGCCGACGCCCGTACGCCCCGGTCGACCCGGCGATCTGCAGGGCGTGCAGCACCGAGCAATAACCCGCGAGCTCGTTGTTCTTGTGGAACACGTGCAGGCCGAACGAGCCGTCGCTGTGCCAGTGGTTCATCGCCTCGAACGCGATCAGGGTCAGCCGCCGTTCAATGGCGATCTGGGTGAGTTCGGCGTCCTGGACGCAGTGTGGCCAGCCCCAGAGCACCTGCCCGACACGAAAATCGGCGACCTCGCGGAGCATCGGCTTGGGTTGCAGGATGACATCGCACTCTCCGACGAGCTGATCGCGGGTCCGGACGCCGGCGACCCAGTCCTCGAGCTGAGCATTCGAGACCCCGAAGCTCTCCCCGAAGTCGCGTTCCAGGAAGATGCTCCCGCGGAGGTCATCGGGAATCCGCGACAGGTGATGGGGATGCAGCGGGAGTCGGCGCTCGTTCTCCTTGAGCGACCGGGCCAGGACGCCGAGGCTCAGCTGTGTCACGCGTGTCCTTCGTGCTGGGGCTCTCCGGCTCAGCGGCCGACGCCGCGAGCGGGCAGGAAGCCGTGGATCGTGAGCGTACGCCGCGGCTCCTGCCCCGCGCGCGGCCCGGCGGCCCGCCCGACCCTGGGTGCCGTGGTGATACATCAACCGCGTTCATTGACAGATCCGCGGCAAGAGAGTTCTCTGGAAAGTACTGATCCGACAGTCGCGTGGGAGCGATGTTGCCGCCCCAGGGCTGTGACTCCGCTGGGAATTTCTCTCCGCGCCCAGACTCTTCCCGAGTATTTCACCGATCCGGGATGTCGACTGTGTCTGGACCGTTCCTGTTGCATGGCTTCATCGGCGATCGCCGCTGCCGAACACCGCCCGTCGCTCCTCATCGTGCGCTGCTCCGAAAACCGTTGCGCTGCAACGATGGTAGGTGGTCGCCGTGTGCGTAACGGTATCCAACGCCGCGACCGTGCTGGAACACCTGAGCCCAGCTCCGCGTTTTCGCGGCTACACCCGCACCCTGCACCGTGCCGGGTATGTGAGTCCGGGCGACCTGTTCCGGCCGGTGGACGGCGAGAATCCGCGGACAGTCGTCCTGGTGCGGCGTCAAGGGGATCGCATCAGCCTGACCGATCAATACGGCGCGACCTTCGGCTATGCCTCCACCGAGATCATTGCGACCGCCGTCCCCGACGCGTTTGCCCTGGGCGTGCCGCCGAGTTCGCGAGGGCATCCCGTCACATCCACTGCCAACACGATCCAGCGACAGCGCTGAGCGCCCGCCAACCTGCAACGACGCCGGGAAGTGGTTCATGGAGTGCGTCCGAGTTCCCGTCAGCGGCGGAAGAACGATGCATGTCACCATTGTCGGACCGGCCGTTGGTCGACCGGCGGTGGCACTACACGGGCTCGGCGGCAGCACCGAACAAAACCTGCCCGCCCTCGAGGCCGTCGCGACCTGCTACGGATTGCGGATCCACGCGATCGATCTGCCGAACCATGGCCGCAGCGGCAAGGTGCGGATCCTCCATTTCCAGGTGAGGCACTTTGCCGATCTCATCCTCGAAGCCATCAGGGCCCTGGAGATCGAGCCCGTCGTCATTTTCGGGCACTCCTTCGGCGGCCAACTGGCGGCGCTGGTCGCAGAAGGCATGGGCACTGGCGCTCTCCAGCCGGTCTTCGTCAACCCGGCGCTGGGGACGCCATGGGACCTGAAGTTGCGGCTGTGCTGGCGGCGCCCGTGGCTGTTCTTCAAACTGATCGAGGAACTCGGCTACGACGACGCCAATATCGCCAAGGGCGAGCTGTACCACGCCGGTCGGCTGCTGCTTTCCACGGTGGACATGCTCTTCGACCGCAACCTGCGACCCTTCCGGCGACTCCAGGCCACCATGGCTTTGTTGCTGAACCGCGACACAGCAGGCATTCTCAGCCGCCTGACGAACCTCGGCATCCAGCCGATCGTTGTCCAGGGGATACTCGACCGATCCACGCCGGCCGGGGACGGTGCCCAGTTCGTGGACGGTTTCCACAGCTGGCTCCAGGAAGCCAACGGCCCGCGGGATTTGCTGGCGGCGCTCAACGAAGTCCTTCCCCGCTCTCTGTTTGGATCAGTCGGGATTCGTCAGCCTCGAACGTAGGCGAGACGAGAGGAGCACCGAAGACGATCTTCATGAGAGACCACCTCAGCGCACATCCCGCGCCTCACGGAAAGAGCTCCCGGCGTCAGTGGGGGTTGCCCGCGCCGATGCGCCGGCGCATCGCTTGAGCCTCGGCGGCGCCAAACGGATACGGAGCCCGCGTATCCGTTTGGGTGCGCGATGTGTACATGACCACGCAGTTGAGCCCATTGACCGAATCGTGATCGCGACTGCGGTGAATCACACCCGGACTTCAGGCAGTGAAACCTATCCCACGGGGCCCGGGTACTGTCCTTCGAATCCGGGTAACTGCCGGGTGCATGCCGCGAGAGAGGCACCGCGAAAAAGTATATCCGCCGACACCTGGGCGCTGATTCACGCCGAACGCCAAAACCTGATCATCGATCTCGAGAAGCTCACGCCGGAACAGTGGCGTACTCGCTCGCTGTGCGACGCCTGGAACGTGCACGAAATGCTCGGGCACCTGGTAGCACTGACCAAACAGACACCGCCGAAATTCTTCGGCAAGTTCATCGCTGCCGGGTTCAACTTCGACAGGCTCGTCGCCAGGGACGTCGCGAAGGAATCTGCGGGCACGCCGCAGGAGACTCTCGCGGAGTTCACCAGACATGTGGAGGACACTACGGCCCCTCCCGGACCGGTCGACTCATGGATCGGTGAGGTCGTCGTGCATTCGGCGGATATCCGTCGCCCGTTGGGGATCGCGTACGAACCGCCGGTGACGACCTCCGGGCAAGTGGCCGACTTCTACAAGAATTCGAACCTGTTGATCGGCGCCAAGACGCGCGTCGCGGGCATCCACCTTGTCGCCACGGACACCGACTGGACACACGGCTCCGGACCGGAAGTACAAGGCCCGGTCCTGTCTTTGATACAGGCAATGACCGGCCGGAGCGTGGCTTTGCCGATCTCACCGGTGACGGCGTGCCACTCCTCCTCGGCCGGATGCCTGCCACCTGACCATCCAACGATGACGTGCCGACGACGATCATCTCCGGTCTCGTGCAATGAGCCGCGGTCCCGCGGCTGTCACCGGTACGTACCCGCAAATTCCCAGGTGTGACTCCGGCGAGGACAGCAACCGGACCCGGTCGAGCCGGTCCCCTTCGAGCCGATCGACCGTCGGACGTGGCGGCTTCGTGTCACGCCGATGGTCGAACAGTCGCGGATGCCGACATCCGGGCTGTGCGGCGTCCAACCGGCGACAGATGGTACAGATGGCATGGAGCGGCTGACTCAGCTCTGGTTCTCGAGGATCGTCTTGAGCCGGGCCAGGTCCTTTTGGTTCGCCTTGCGCATCGCGGCAGCCATGATCGGTGCGGCCATCTTGCCAAATCCGCTGGGCTCACCTGAGTTTCGCAGCGTCATGCGCGTTCCACCGGATTCTGTGTCCTGCCACGTATAGGTGGTTTGCATCGGGAACGGCCCTTGAGCGGTTCTCATCACGAACCGCTCGTCAGGAGCGATCTCTCGAACTTCGTAGGTGTAGGCGATCCGACGGCCGAGGAACTGCGCCACGAACGCGATCCGCGAACCGACAACAGCCGGAGGAGTCGTCTCCCAATTGATCGATCTGATATTGACGTACCAGTGAGTTGCGTTGTCCGGGTTGGACACGTACGCAGCCACCACCGACCGCGGACAGTCGATTTCGATCGAGGTCTCGACGTCCACTGCCACGGGTCGATGATAGGACGCCAGACCGCCGGAAAGCTCGTGACCAGCCATCAACTACTGACATTGGCAGGGCCGTCGGCGGTGTGAATGCTCGGGGGCAAGCCAACCCGAGCCGATCAAGTCGGCCATCATTGGCGTAGCGAAGGTCTCGGCGGACGTGGGATGGACTCTTTTCGACCAAGCTGGCCAAGTCAGCCGACCTACAGGCCGGCTCGGTCACGCCAGCCCGCAGGACGATTCGCGACCGCGATGCTCGGGTCCTGTTCGAAGTGTCATTGACTGCGCGCCGCACGTGGATGTCGACAGGTCAGGGTCCTGGCGGAGCCAGAAGCAGACTGATGAGTGATTCTCCGAGCCAGGTTTCGAACTGGTCTGCGGTCCACCCCCGATACCCGGGCGGCCGGGAGCGCGTGTCCGCGGTCGGTGCTTCGATGGGGCATGAGTTGGGAGAGCCACCCGCTGACGCCTGAGCGCTTCGAGGACTTCGCCGACGTCATCAACCCCAACCGCAGGGCCACCCACTGCTGGTGCCTCTCGCACCGCCTGCGGGCCAAGGACATCGAAGAGCTCGGCAAGGGCGACCGAGAGCAGGCGATGCGGCGGCTCTGCGAGCGCGAGAACCCGCCGGGAGTCGTCACCTACCTCGACGGCACTCCAGTGGGCTGGTGCAACATCGGACCGCGCGCCGAGATCCCGCGCCTGGACCGGTCAAAGGTCATCCGCCCGGTCGACTCCGTGCCTGTCTGGAGCATCGTTTGCGTCGTGGTCAGGGGCGGCCACCGCAAGAATGGCGTCACCGCCCACCTCATCGAGGGCGCAGTCGAATACGCCGCGTCGCGCGGGGCGCCGGCCGCCCCGGCCTATCCGGTCGAACCCGATGGTCGGATGGACACGACAATGGCTTTCGTCGGCACCCGGTCGATGTTCACCAGGGCGGGCTTCGAGGTGGTCGGCACGACGGACGCGGTCGCCTCGAGGTTGCCGCGCCTGATTGTGCGCCGCACCCTCGCGATCTGAAATCCCGGGCGCGACCCATGTCGCCGACGCGTGCCCGCGCCTATCCGGGCCGTCGCGGAGGGGATCGTCTGCGGAACGATGACGATCACAGGGGCGACGGCGACAGGACCGAGCCGCCGACGTCCTGTTTGCGGTTCGAATACAGGTCCGCGGGCACATTGACCAATGGTGCTGAATTGGACGTTGACCGCGCCGAATGCCCCGGTTATGAACCGCTGGCCGGGAAGTCGAGGAGGTCCAGGTATGACGGCATTTCCTTCGTCCGTGGACCGGTCACCCCTGGCGAGCTCAGCGGCAGCGGGGCGCCGCTGAACAGGGTGCCGATGGCGTCATCGGACGCCGCCTGACCGACCAGTGAGAACTCCTCGAATTCGTACGGCAATCCGTCGCTGGCCAGTGGGTTCGGTGAGTTCATCACATGGAAATGCAGGTGCGGCGCGTCGGTGTTCCCGGTGTTCCCGAGCAGTCCGACGACGTCCCCGGCGCGGACCTGCTGCCCGACCTTGACATGTCCGTCAACACTGCCGGGTTGCAGATGGGCGAAGAACGCGTAGTAGGTTTCGCCGTCCTGGTCGAATTGTTCGACGACGTAGTTCCCGCCGTACTGGTCGATGGTCAGGGCGCCGACCGCCGGCGAGGCGCCCGGCGTCTGCGTCGGCTCACCGTCGAGCGTCGCGACGACCACTCCATCGGCGACCGCATGGACCTCTGCGCCGTAATAGGGGTAGCTCTCCACCTTGGTCTGGTCGCCGGTGTACAGCCGCTTCTCCTCGTCCAGCTGCACCCAGTCGATTGCGAATCGCTCGGCGAAATAGAATTCACCATTGACCGGATTCGCCGAACCGCGGTGCGGTGTGACCTCGTCGCAGCAGCCGTTCGCGTCGAACCAATTCGGGCCCCGCAAGGGTGACGTGATCACCGGCGCGGACTCCTTGCGGACCGCTGTCGGGGCGATGGTCTCGGTCGACTGCGCGGGAATCAGCGGGTTCGGCGCCGTGCCGTAGCTCAGGGTCAACTCATGACGCAGTTGGGTGGGCACCGCGCTGCCGTCCGGCACCGCCGGGTCGAGCCACACGAAGCCGTGCTGCCCGCCGGTGAGCACGGCGGCGGTCGGGGCCGCGCCGCCCGGGGCGTTGCCGGTGGCCTTGAAATGCGCGAGCAGCGCGTCGCCGCTGTATTCCTGCAGAACGCTGCCGCTGGCCACGTCGATCACCTTGACGGTGGTGATGGTGACCGGCACGGACGGCACGTTGACCAGCGAAAGCTCATAGGGCAACGTCACCTTCCCGTCCGTCGTGCGGACCGGCACGGGGAGCGTAGTCACTGTGCCGATCACCGGGGTCAGCGACTCCTTCACCACGCCTGCGGCGGATTCCGCGGCGGATCCGGTGGGTGAGCCGGTCACAGCGGAGCCGCTCGACTCGCCGGAACCGGAGGCAACGACGGTCGTAGACGAGCCCGGTGTGGCCGGCCGGCCCGTCGAGGAGCCGGTCGAGGAGCCGGTCGAGGTCGAGCCGGTGGTGGCCGCTGACCCGCCGTCGGTGCCTGTGCAGCCCGCGATCATCGATCCGGCAACCGCCAACACCCACACCGTTCGCCGGATCTTTGGCCACATCACGCCACGCCCTTCTCCTGTTGCTGATCCCGCCGAGCACGCTGCGGCCAGGCATGCAAACGACAAAGGCAAGTAAGGCAACAGCGCCGGCGAGGCTGGGTGCACCGACAGTACCGAACGGGTTGTAGCGCGCCGGAACCATGGGTGGCCGCGAACAGGTCGCTGGCTGAGGGTGTGTCCCGGCTGCTGACGCCGTCCGGGTGCGCAGGTCACTGCCCACCAGTGAGCGGAGCGCATCAGAAGCGGTGGCGCGGCTGTGGTGCGGTCGGAAGAATTGCGGGATGCCGACCAATCTCAGCATTCAGACGATTCTCGGCGACGTAGTGGGCTCCACCGGACACCGCTACGCCGCGAAAGACAACGCGGGCAACACGATGGACACCGTCAAGATCATCACGAATCCGGCGGGTGGCTACCTCGGCGTCTACCACACCGGCAACAGGGTGAACCTTGCCAGCAGCACGGACCTGTTGAACTGGGTGTTCCGGCGCACCTTGGACGCACAGGCCACCCAACCCACGATCTGTCCGCTGCCGAACGGTGGCTTCCTGACCGCGGCCGAGTTCAACGATCAGGCCGGGTCCGGCGGCCTGCTCCGGTTCCGGCACTATGCGAATCTGTCGGCGCTGCTGGCCGGCACGTTCAACCGTGAGCGGACGATTCCCCGATCCCTGTCGGGGTGCAACGAGGGAACCCCGAACATCCACTCGGTGTCGCTGACACCCGATATCGACCACTCGATCATCGACATCGGGTTCCATTACCAACGCAATTGCGACCTGGACCGGCAGGCCCGCGGCCGGTTGACCAACTTCACCACCTGGACCGCCGCCGCCGACCCCGGCGCGGAGGACCTGCTCACCGCGGCCGCCGCCGCCCAGGGCCGGGTCGTCAACGGCAACCTCGGAGACCGGGACACTGCGGTGTTCGACAACACCCGGTACGCCCTGCACGAGGTGCAGTACGTCAAGGGCGACTTCGGGAGTTGGCGGCTGTACCTGCACAACTGGCAGACCGGCACAGCGGCCTACCTGCCCGTCGCCACCCACGGCGGGAGCACCGCGTTCGCGAACCCGACCGTCACCAGCATCACCTCCCCGTCGGGTAAGCCGGCGATCGTCGCCACACTGTTCGTCCCGTCCGAGGGCGCCGCGCCCGGCGAGGCCGGGCAGTTGGTGTACTACCGGGATTACCTCACCCTGCCCACCCCCGGCACCGGACTGTCCGCGACTTACTACGACAACCTGGACTTCACCGGTTCCACCCTGGTCCGCACCGATCCCCGCGTCGACGTCGACTTCGGGACCGGACCGCCGTCGGCCAACCTCGGTGCCGACCGATTCGCCGTCCGTTGGGCCGGACAGGTGCTCGCCGATCGGTCCGAGACCTACACCTTCTACACGCAGACCGACGACGGGGCACGGCTCTGGGTCAACGGCGTCCAACTGGTGAACGACTGGACCGACCACGGCATCGTCGAAAACCGCGGGAGCATCCCACTGGTCGCTGGCCGGAAATACAACCTGGTGATGGAGTACTACGACAACAGCGGCGGCGGGTTGGCCAGGCTGCTGTGGTCCAGCCCCACCACGCCCAAAGCGGTGGTACCGGCCGACCACCTTTTCCAGCCCACCAACGGCCTCACCGGTGACTACTTCGCCGGGATCACGCTCACCGGACCGGCCCACACCCGCACCGACCGGTCGGTGAACTTCAACTGGGGCAACGGGTTCGGCGACCCCAACGTCGGCGCCGACCTGTTCAGCGTCCGCTGGACCGGCCGGATCACCCCGCCGTTCAGCGAAACGTACCGGTTCTACGCCAACACCGACGACGGGGTCCGGCTCTGGGTCAACAACGTCAAGCTCGTCGACAACTGGACCGACCACGGCCCCACCGAGACCAGCGGCACCGTCACCCTCACGGCCGGTGTCCGCTACGACATCCGCATGGAGTACTACGAAAAGGGCGGCAGCGCTCTCGTCCAACTGCTGTGGTCGAGCCCGTCACTACCCAAACAGATCCTCCCGGCCGAGCGCCTCACACCCGGACCCGGACCGGCGGCACCGCCGGTCGTCTGACCGGTTGAGGGGAGAGACATCACCACCGGGTGGGCGCCCGCCGATGCGGCTTGCACGACGGCACGACCACTTCCGCCGAACCCGGACCGCGACGGGTCATCCCGGTCGGTCGCGTTGGGGTGTCAGCGATTGATGACCACCTTGAGGGCCTTGGTTTCGGCGGCGCGCCCGAAGGTGTCGTAAGCGTCGGTGATCCTGTCCAACGGGAACTGGTGGCTCGCGAACTTCTCCGGCGTCAGTCGGCCTTGACGCACGAGTCTGAGCAGCATCGGCGTCGTGGTGGTGCTGACCAGGCCGGTGGTGATCGCTACGTCCTTGATCCACAGGTCCTGCAGTTTGAGTTCGACTGATCTACCGTGCACGCCCACGTTCGCCACTGTCCCGCCCGGCCGGATGAGCTCGGTGGCCATCTCGAAGGTCAACGGAACGCCCACTGCCTCGATCGCGACGTCCACGCCGAGTCCGTCGGTCATGGCCAACACTTGGTCTTTCCATTCGGCGGCGCCGCTGTTGACAGCGTCGGTGGCGCCGAAATCCGTGGCGTGCTCGACGCGATTGTCGTCCAGGTCGATCGCGATGATGCGGGACGCGCCGTACAGCCCGGCGGTCATCATCGCCGCCAGGCCCACCGGTCCGGCGCCGACGACGGCGACGACGTCGCCCGGCTTGACGCGGCCGTTGCGGACCCCGATCTCGAAACCGGTGGGCAGGATGTCGGACAGCATGACCGCGGCCTCGTCGCTCACCCCTGCCGGCAACCGGTGCAGGGAGCTCTCCGCGAACGGCACCCGCACGTACTCGGCCTGGGTGCCGTCGATCAGGTGACCCAACACCCAGCCGATGCCCGAGGCGCCCTCCTCGTCCAGGCAGTGCGCCGGCAACTGCTGGCGGCAGTAGGAACAGACGCCGCAGGAGGTGATGCAGGAGATGATCACGCGATCCCCCACCGCCAGCGTGCGCACCGCCCGGCCGACCTCGGTGATCGTCCCGACACCTTCATGGCCCAGGATCCGGCCATCGGTCACCGTCGGGACGTCACCCTTGAGGATGTGCAGGTCGGTACCGCAGATCGTGGTGGTGTCCACCGCCACGATCACATCGGTCGGGTCGACGATCGTCGGATCGGGTACGTCCTGCCACGCCTTCTGACCCGGTCCGTGGTACACGAGAGCCTTCATCGATGACCTCCTTGTCATCCGGTGCCAGCGCTCCGCGACGGCGTCGCGGGATAGCCAGCACGCGCTTCACTCCGGGGGTGTCGCCCGCCGACCCCCGAAACCCCTTGTGCGCCTGATCGACCCTGGTCGCAGCCGCAGCACATCACCCAGGTGAACCTGTTTCGCCGACGCCACCGGTAGCCGTCAGCGGAACAGAGCCGGGCCGGTGCTGTGACCGTGATCATGGGCATGGCTCAGTGCAGCCTGCGCTTGACGTGCGGCTGCGCCAGGGCGGGCCCGATCCGGCAGGTACCGCTGGTCACCGCGACCCCGGTGGGGCCGGCGAGCACCGGTCGTAACTGGAGGTCGGTCACTTCGGGTAGGTCGTCGGCGAGGGCGGCGAGCCGCAGCGCGAGGTCGATGAGGGGTTCGCGGGCGACCACGCCCGCGCCCCAATAGCCGTTCAGCAGCGGTTCGGCGCGCGGCGCGGAGATCAGCTCTGCGGCGTCGACGTCGGTGAGCGGCACGGCCCGGTAAGCGCGGTCGTCAAACAGCTCGGTGGCCACCCCGCCGATCCCGAACGAGACCAGCACGCCGAACGTGGGGTCGGCGCTGATCGCGAAGACGGTGGACACCTCGGCGTGATCGCGCGGTGCCATAGCCTGAACATGCAGCCGGGGACCGGCGATCGACGACAGGTCGTCGTACGCGGCCATCAGCTGGTCCGCGTCGAGTAGGCCGAGCCGCACACCGGACTGGTCGATCCGGTGCCGTAATGAGTCGTCGAACGACTTCAGGGCCGCGGGATACCCGATCTCGTTGGCCGCCGCGATCGCCTCGGCCGCGCTGCCGATGGTGCGATAGGGCAGCCATCCGATCCCGTAGCAGTCCAGCAGGGTGGTGAGTTCGGCATCGGTGAGGGCCCGCGGCGGATCGTCCGGTCCGCGGAGCTGGGCCATCAGCGTCCGGGCCGCTTCAGCATCGATCCCGGGAAGGTTGGGGACGGTGCCCAACGGGCGGCTCAACCACGTGCCGTAGTGCACCGCGTGGGCCAGCGCGGCCACCGCCCGCTCGGGGGTGCGGAAGGACAGCACCGACCCGCGGGCGGCGCTGCCGTCGGCCGCCGGGACGACCAGCCGCGGCACCATCCCGTCGACCGCGAGGAAGGTGGTGAGCACCGGCACACGGACCTGGCTGACCGCCGACCGCAGGGCCGCCGCGTGCGCCGCGCCGGGCGTCGCGACGACCGGCACGTACACCACCAGCAGCGCGTGGACCTCCGGGCGGGCCGCCGCCACCCGCACGGCCGCGGCCAGGTCCTCCGGGCTCACGTCCACCCCGAGGTCCTGCGGACGGTTGTCGGCGATCCGCAGCCCGGCGTCCAGGCAGGCGTCGACCGCGAGCATGCCCAGCGCACTGGAGTTGCCGATCACGGCCACCCGGTCACCAAGCGGGACCGGCTGGGTGGACAGCAGCTGGGCGACGTCGAAGGCGGCGGCGAGGGTGTCGGTCCTGATCACCCCGGACTGGGCGAACAGGCTGGCCACCGCGGCCTTGGACAACGCGGTCGAGTGCGGCCCCGGCGCGGGGGTCAGCGTCGCGTGCCGGCCGGATTTCACCGCGATCACCGGTTTCGTCCTGGCCAGCACCCTGGCCAGCCGGGCGAACTTCCGGGGATTGCCGAACGACTCCAGGTACAGCAACACCACCTCGGTCCGGTCGTCGCCGTGCCAGAACTGCAGCAGGTCGTTGCCGGACACGTCCGCCCGATTGCCGGCCGAGACGAACGTCGACAGACCGAGCCCGCGGTTCGCGGCGTCGGCCAGGATCGCGACACCCAACGCACCGGACTGGCAGAAGAAGCCGATCCGGCCCGGCGGCGGGATCACCGGCGCCAGTGTCGCGTTCATCCGCACCGACGGATCGGTGTTGACCATGCCCAGGCAGTTCGGGCCCAGAACTCGCATGCCCGCATCGCGGGCCAACGCGACCAGCTGCCGCTCCGCGGCGGCGCCGACCAGCCCGACGTCAATCAGCCCGTCGTCGGCCAGCCCGTCGTTGGTGACCGGGTCACCGGCGAGTGCTTGGTCCGCGAAGCCCGCCGTCATCACCACCAGTCCGTGCACTCCCTTGGCCCGGCAGGCCGCGACCACCTCGGCCGCGGTCGAGTCCGGCACCGTCACCACGGCCAGGTCGACCGGATCGGGGATGTCGGTGACGGAGGCGTAGGCCCGCACGCCCTGCACCGACACGATGTCCGGCGTCACCGGGTACACCGGCCCGGAGAACTTGCCGCGCAACAGGTTCTCCAGCACGATGTGGCCCAGCATGGCGGGCTCGTCGGAGGCTCCGATGACCGCGATCGACCGCGGTGCGAGCAGCCGGGCGATCGACCGCGCCTCGGCGCGGTGTTCCCTGGCGGTCATCACCGCGCGGGACTTCTCGGTCGGTTCGATGTCGAACGCCAGGTCGATGACACCGGAGTCGTACTCGCGGTGCACGGTGTACCCGGCGTCCATGAACACCCCGAGCATCTTGGTGTTCTGGCCGAGGACCTCGGCGGTGAAGCGGCGGATCCCGCGCTCCCGGGCGGCCGCGGCCAGGTGCTCCAACAGGATCGAACCGAGCCCGCGGCCCTGCTGCGAATCCTCCACCAGGAAGGCGGCCTCGGCCGAGTCGCCGTTCCCGGCCGGGTCGCGGTGGTACGTCCCGGCCGCGATCATCTGCCCGCCGAGCATGGCGACCAACCCGACCCGGGAGTCGTGGTCCACATCGGTGAAGACCTCGATCTGCCGGTCGGAGATCTCGTTGACCGCCTTGAAGTACCGCATGTAGAGCGTCTTCTGGCTCAACCGGCCGTGCATGGCGCGGATCGCATCTGCGTCGGCCGGACCGGACGGCCGGAGGTGCGCGACGCCGCCGTCGGCGAGCAGCACATCGGCCTCCCACTGCAGCGGGTAAGCGGCAGTCGGTGCAGCGGTCACGGACGGCTCCTCTCCGGCGACGGGCCGCGACCCGGTCAGCGGGCTTCGCACCGGCGGCCGTCGGAGTGCCGGTCGCCGGCGTTCAACTCGTGACGACGATCGGAGGAATCGCTCGGCCGCCTTCCGTCTCGAACCCGACCTGGCGGTGACGGGAGAGGGCCCCGCATCGAGGTGGGCCCGGCGTGCGGTGCGGATCGGGTGCTCGCGCCGAAGTGCTCGTTCGATCGTGCGGTCCTGAAGTGGACGACGCCGACCAGGCGGCGCCCGTCCAGCACCGGCAACAGCCACATCCGCTGCTCGGCCATCAGGTCCCAGACGTGGTCGACGGGGTCGTTCACCCCGATCGTCACCGGCGGCTTCTCCGCCAGGGACGATGCCGTGGCGTTCGTGGGGTGGCCGGGTCGTAGGACATGGTGCAGGTTCTGCAAGGCGATGACCCCTTGCAGGTCACCGTGCTCGTCGCAGACCGGCAGAAACGCCACCAGCAGGGTGCGCATCACTCCCGCGACCTCCAGCAGAGGGTCGCTGCACGCGACTGTGTGCGGATCGCGGATCATCACATCCCGAGCCAGGCGGACCGCCGGGCAGTCCGCGCACGGCAGGGCGGCGTCTGGGGCTGAGCGCGCGGCAGTGCCGGGTCCTGCAGGCGCGAATGTCACCGAACCGCTCATCGTCGACCTTCCGTTGAACGAAGCCCCCCCGCTGGGGGTGAACCCCATCTCGATCTCGCTGGCGGGGTGGCGGATGGCCCGAGCGGATGGTCCAACACGTGCCACCGTCCGGATGAGGGCGGCCCCGTTGAGTCGCTCGGCGTGTCCGTCTCGGGTCTCATCACCTGCCCGCCGCCGAACCGGTCAGCCCAGCAGACGCCTTGGCCGGTGCATCGGCCCCGGCCGGGTTCACCGGTGCAGGAACGCTCATCGGGACGCCCACCCTTCGCCGACATCCCCGACGCGGTAACCACTGTCGTGACAACCGGACACGGGCGTGTACCCGCGAGGTCAGGGCGGCCTCCAAATGCAACCAGGTCGACTGTCTCACCTCGGGGCCGTTCTGTCACCCTTCGTCCGATTGGTGTGGCGGGGCGTAAGGGAACGCGAGGGGGCATATGACGGCGTGTAGTCTCCGACCGGAATCCCTCCCCGTGTCGGCCACCTGATCGGAGCAGCGTCGGCCGAGGAAGACGAATGCCTCCGATCGACGCCCGGCTGAGGTGAGGGCCGACGCCGCGCGCGTTCGCCCATCCGCGATGACCAAACCGTCCATGGGCCGGGCCTTCACGACGCATCCGGGTGCACATCCGACAGGACCTTCGGCACTGTCGCCCACCGTTCTGAGCGCCCGACAGTGAGGTGTTGATCGCCCGATCGACTCGTCCACCGAAAACCCGCACAGCGGGAGGGGAGGGATTGCATGCACGTCCAAGGGGCGGGGCCGCCGCAGGTCGGTCGACGGCGCCGATGACGGTCGGCTGGGCCGGTGAGGCGTCGGCCGGGACGGTCCAACCCGTTCGGCAGGTGACTCCCCGACCCTTTCGGGCATACCTGGGTCGGCGCAATGGAGACCATTCGCTCACGGAGGCAGAGGATTTATCCGCCAATTGTTCCGGCGGCGCCAGCCAGGCGGAGGGCCCCTTCGCCAGGGGTGACTTCAGCCGCGCAGGTGACGAGGAGGACCGCACCCTCTCGGCGTGCCATTGGCCGACAAGGACTTCGGCTGGGTTGCGCTGACGCTGGTGAAACCATTCCGGACACGGGAGGAACACGATATGAGCCGGATCGACATTGTTCCCGAGGTGCTGTGGCAGCCCAGCCCCGAGCGCGTGGCCGGCGCACGGATCAGCGACTTTGCCGCGTTCGCGGCGGCCAGGAGCGGCCACGACCTGCCCGACTACGGGTCGTTGTGGTCGTATTCGACGACGGATCTGGAGGGCTTCTGGTCCGCGGTCGCGGACTATTTCGACGTGCGCTGGCATCGGGCGCCGGAGCGGGTGTTGCCCGCATCGGTGATGCCCGGTGCGGAGTGGTTTCCTGGCGGCGCACTGAACTACGCCGAACACGCGCTTGCCGGCTCGGACACGCGGCCGGGCTCGGACCCGGCGGTGATCGTGTCGCGCGAAGATGGCACCGAGGAGCACATCACACTGGCCGATCTACGCTGCCGGGTCGGCGCTGCGCAGGCCGGGTTGCGCCGGCTCGGCGTCGGCGCGGGCGACCGGGTGGCAGCGCTGGTGCCCAACGGGATTCACGCGTTGGTCGGCTTCCTGGCCACGGCGTCTCTCGGCGGAGTCTGGTCGTCGTGCTCACCGGATTTCGGACCCGGGTCGGTGATCGACCGGTTCGTCCAGATCTCCCCGACGGTGCTCCTCGCCGTCGACGGATACCGCTACGCAGGCAAGGACTTCGCGATCACGGCCACCGTCGAGCAGCTGCGGGCGGCGTTGCCTGGCCTGTCCGGCGCGGTGCACATCCCCGTCCTCGGCACCGAACCAGCGGACGGGATGACCCAGTGGGATGATTTCGTCTCCGTTCCCGGCGCCGTCGAATTCACCCCGGTGCCGTTCTCCGCCCCGCTGTGGGTGTTGTACTCCTCGGGCACCACCGGGCTGCCCAAGCCGATCGTCCAGTCGGTCGGCGGGATCCTGCTCGAGCATGTGAAATCCATTGGGCTGCAGGCAGATCTCGGCCCGGGTGACCGCTTCTTCTGGTTCAGCACCACCGGTTGGATGATGTGGAACTACCTGGTCGGGGGCCTGCTGGTGGGCGCGACGATCCTGCTCTATGACGGCAGCCCGGGATATCCGGACCTCATGACGTTGTGGCGGCTGGCCGAACGTCACCGGGTGAGCTACTTCGGCACGTCGGCGCCGTTCATCCTGGCGTGTCGGAAGGCCGGGCTGGCGCCGGCCGAGTTGGACCTGACGTCGATCAAGACCATCGGGTCAACGGGATCACCCTTGTACGCCGAGGGCTTCGACTGGATCCATGACCATGTCGGCGCCGATATCCAGATCGCGTCGCTGTCCGGCGGCACCGACATCTGCACCGCCCTGGTCGGCGCGTCGCCGACCGTGCCGGTGTGGAAGGGGGAGATCTCGTGTCGGGCGTTGGGAGTGCGGGTCGAGGCCTTCTCGCGGACGGGTGAATCCTTGACGGACGAGGTCGGTGAGCTGGTCGTCACTGCCCCGATGCCCTCGATGCCGGTGTTCTTCTGGGGCGACGACGGGACCCGTTTGCACGACTCGTATTTCGCTGACTTTCCGGGGGTGTGGCGGCACGGCGACTGGATCCGAATCACCCCCCGTGGGTCCTGTGTCATCGAGGGCCGCTCCGATGCCACTTTGAATCGTGGCGGCGTGCGGATGGGCACGGCCGAGTTCTACCGGGTGGTCGAGTTGCTGCCCGAGGTGACCGACTCGCTGGTGGTGGATACCTCGACGTCCTCCGGTGAGGGAGACCTGCTGTTGTTCGTCGTGCTCGCCGACGGCGCCGAACTGGCCGACGTCGAGCCGCGGCTGCGGTCGTTGATCCGGTCCGAACTATCGCCCCGGCACGTACCAGGAGCGGTGGTGCCGGTCTCCGCGGTCCCGCGGACGCTCAACGGCAAGAAATGCGAGGTGCCGATCAAACGGATCCTCGCCGGGGCCGACGTCTCGTCGGTGGTCTCCATGGACGCGCTGGCCGACCCCACCGGATTCGACGCGTTCCTGTCCGCGGCGCGGGCGGCGGTCGGTCCGAGGGATCGTGAGTGACGGCCGGAAGGCGCCGCCCACGTAAAGGGGGAACGCGAATTTGCACCGTGCCCGGTCAGTTCCGGGACCGCTCATCGACCGCGCTCGATCATTCATACTAGAAGGAGGCCGAGATGGGTGTACTGATCACCGGAGGGACGGGGTTTATCGGCGCCCATGTGGCGAGGCTCTTGATACAGGAGCGACAGCAGGACATCACCATTTTCGATATCAATCCCTCCACCAAATTCATCGATGACATCGTGGAGAAGGTCACCGTTGTCCGCGGTGACCTCGGCAACTTCAGTCATGTTCTCAATGTCGTGTCCTCCTGCAAGCCGAGGACCATCTTTCACCTGGGCGGCATGCTCTCCGTGCCATCGGAGGCGGATCATGCGGCCTCGTTCCGGGCGAACGCCATGGGCACGTTCCACGTCTTGGAAGCAGCGAGACTTTTCGGGGTCGAGCAGGTCATCTTCAGCAGCTCCCTTACCACCTACGGTCTCGACATGGAGGAGGGGATCGCCGTCGATGACTACTCTCTCCAGCGGCCGCAACTGTTCTACGGCACCACCAAGGTATTCAGCGAATTGATGGGTCAATTCTATCGGAGGAAGTTCGGCCTCGATTTCCGCGGCGTGCGCTACCCGTCGATCGTCGGACCCGGTGTCAAGACCCCAGGGGTCGTGCAGTACACGTCCTGGATGATCGAGGACAGCATCAAGGGCAAACCTTTCACCGCCCGTGTTTCTCCGGACACGAGAACGCCTGTGATGTATTTCAAGGACGCCGCTCTCTCCGTCGTCGAGTTGGCCCGCGCGCCCCGGGAATCCATCAAAATGGTCAATTACCTTGTTGCCGGGGCAAAGCCGGTGGCGACGGCCGGTGAGCTCGCCGAGGCCATCAGGTCACGAATCCCGGGGGCCACGATCGATTTCGAACCCGATATGGACTTGCAGCACATCCTGAACAAACTCCTTCACCCCATTGACGACAGCGCGGCCCAGGAGGAATGGGGTTGGGAAGCCGAATACGGTCAGGAGCAGATCGTCGACGACTTTATCGCGGAGATGAGCCGCAACCCGCAAAGGTATTCGTAGGATGGCGTCGGAGGAAGGTCGAGGGTCGCAGAGGAATTCGGCGTGTCCGCCCGGGTGATGCGGCCCCGGTGGGCAGCACTTGTCCGCCGGGGAGCGTGACGCGAAGGCGCCCGCTGCGGGTATTCCACTGCACGTCGCGGCGCAGGTGTTTCGGGTCGCCCTCCTTGACCGACGGCTCAACTGATGCCGCTGGCTCACGCAGAGTCACATCCACTGGACGAAAGATGACAAACAACCACGAACGTGGCACAGTCGGACGTAGTTGCGCGATAGCCGCCCCGAACGATCGGGGCCTACGGCCCAAACCGGTGTCCACGAAAGTGGTCTGCCGGGTCTGGGTCACTGGCGGAGGAGAGGCAGCCCATCCACATGCTCCAGCGAACCGGCCCGGCCGCGACCGGTGATCCGGCCCGGTTGGTTCCCCGCGAATCCCGGGCCGGCGGGGCGCGGCGGTGACGGCCGCACCGGGCGAGGGGCGCTACGCCGGCAACCGTGATTCCGCCACCCGGGACCTGTGGCAGGTGCTGGCCGAGGCCAGAGCCGACCATGCTCCGCGGACAATGGCCGCTGCCCAGGACGCGGTGTTCCGGCGATATCTGCCTTTGGCCCGCGCCCTGGCCCACCGTCGTGACGCGGGCGGCCGGCCGGTGGATTGCGCCGAGGCCGAACGGGCCGCCGAACTCGGACTCGCCCAGGCGGTGCTCGGTTGGCGGCGCCCGGACAGCGACGGGTTCGAGTTGTTCGCGAGCATCGCCATCGCAGCGCAGCTGGACCGGCTGCCCGTGCCGAACAACGGCGACGGCCTCGCCGGCCGCCGCCGGCGGCCGGGCGGGCGGCCCACCGGTGACGAACCGTCACCGGGTCGAGGCTAAGGACAGACGTTTCTCCGCCCGCTCCCTGGACGCGCCGATTCGCCGCGCCCGGGGAGGGTATCCGTTCAAGGGAAGGTATTCGATGAGCGATCGGCCAACAGCTCTGCCCGTGGCTGCCCGGCATGCCGCGCGCCCGGCGTCCGACACCCCCAGCTCCGACATGCCGGTGGGCGGGCGGGTTGTCGACGTCGCCGGAGATGTTATGACCCGCGACCCGGACCGGGTCGCATGTACCGACACCCTGCTGGAGGTCGCGCGCAGGATGCGGAACCTGCTGGTGGCGTTTCTGCCGGTCTGCGACGAGCACGGTGACCTGCGCGGAATCGTCGCCCTGCGAGATGTGCAACGGGTCATCGGGATCGGCGACCCCACCCGTGCCACCGCGTCCTGCCTCGCACAAGCGCCGGCGGCGACGATCGGTGTGGACGACCCGGTCGACGAGGCTCGGGGCCTGATGGCCCAACTGCGGCTGTGGCTGCTGCCGGTGCTGGACGGTCGACGGCTGGTCGGCGTCCTCCGCTACACCAGCGGCACCGGCCCGAGGACCGCCGCGCTCGGCGCAGGCAACCCGCACCGCGCGGCTCCCGCGCCGTGGTGACAGCGTCAATCGACAACTTGGACCTCAGAGACCCTCATTCTCGCAGGTGGGAGCGCCTTTCACCCTGATCAACTCAGCTGCCGAATCGATTCCGATGAAAGCTGCAGGTTGGCTCCCGATTTCCTCGACAGGCTCGCCGTAGCCCAAGCGGTTGCCGCGCCGGTCGTTGATTCCTTCGGCGCGTGGCGAGGATCACCGGATCGCTCCCACCAGCAAATACTCCCCGAGAGCCTCTTCGTCGGCATCGACTTCCGGTCGCTCCCGGTGCATCCAGGTCAGCAGAGTCTTTCGGAGCATCCCAGAATCGCTGCAAAGCACAGGCAGCAGCCCTATTCCAAATCCTCAGCCCTTCGGACCCAGGCTCGACGGCCTCCGCGGATGTGGTCTCTTCGCCCCCTGCCTACTTGTCCCGTGGTCTGGTCGCTGACTTGCCGGCGCGGGCTCGCGGTGAGCCGACTTTCTCGCTCTGGTGATCGAAGAGGTGTCGTTCGAGACTGTCGGCGACCCAGTGTTCGAACTCCTCGGGTGTCCAGCCGGATTCTTCGACGAGTTCGCGGTACACGCCGGGCGCGGCCAGCGCCCGGTAGACGGCTTGTGCCTCCCCAACGGGAACGTGCAGGTGATGGCCGAGGGAGGCGATCATCGCGTCCATCACCTCGTTGCGGCCGGCGAGTTTGGAGCGCAGCAGCGCTCGGGTCTCCGGGCTCTCGTCGGTCGCCGCCTCGAAGATCATCACCACATCGAACCCCGCGGAGTACAGGTTCCGCAGCCAGCCCGCGGCCCCGCGGAGCCGGCGGACCGGGTCCGGTTCGGCGAAGACTTCTTGCGCCCGCTCCCGTGCGTGTGCGTGCTCGAGCCAGCGTTCGCAGATCAGCGAGAGGATCTCCCGTTTCGTGCCGAACGCCGAGTACACCGTGCGCACGGCCACTCCCGCCTCGGTGGCGATGGCTTCCATGCTGGTCGAGCCGTAACCGGCGGTACCGAAGAGCCGTCGGGCCGCGTCCGCGATCCGATCACGGGTGGCCGCGGCCTGCTGCTGCCGATAGTTCGACCGGGTCTTGACTGGCGGGCCCATGTTGGGCACACTATCACTGCGTCCACTGCAGTAGCACTGCAGTCACAGCACTGGTACTGCGCCAACCAGCCTGAGGAGGCACCCATGAGGACCGTCACCGACCAAGCCGTCACCGCTCACCGCACCCACCCGCCCACCCACTCGACCACCCGGAGCGCGTTCACCGTGTTGCGGCGGATGTTCGAGGAGGGCTTCTCCACCGGACAGACCGACGTCGTCGACGAACTGTGCTCACCCGACCTGATCGAGCACCAGTTCGGCATGGCCGGCACCGGCGCGGACGCCATCGGGCACGTCAAGGACGCTATCCGCGACGTGCACACCGCCGTCCCGGACATCTGGTACACCATCGAGGACACCGCGCAGCACGGGGACACCATTTGGGTGCGGGTTCGGGCCCGCGGAACCGCGACCGGCCCGTTCTTCGGGCCGCCGAGCGGCCGGAGCGTCGACATCACCGTGGTGGCCATCGCGCGGGTGGTCGGCGGTCGCATTGTCGAGCACTGGGGCGTCCCCGACCGCTTCGCCCTGCTGGCCCAGACCGGTGTCCTCGACCGCCTGACCGGACCGGCGCAAACCCGCGGTCCGCGGCTCGCGGACGGTGTCCGGTGACGACCTCGACGCCCACCCGGGGCGCCGCCGTCCGTTTCCCCTTCCCGCCGCTGCTGTTCATCGGCCCGCTGGCGGCAACGCTCGCTCTGCACCACTGGCTGGTGCCACTGAACATGCCAGGCCAGCCCGTCACCACTGTCGCCGGCGTTGTCCTCACCGTCGCCGGAGTGGCGTTCAGCCTGTCCGGAGTCGGGGCGATAATCGGCCACCACACCACGGTGGTGCCACACCGCCCGGTTGCGCGGCTGGTGACCACCGGTCCGTACCGGATCAGCCGCAACCCCATGTACGCCGGACACGTGGTGGCCTACCTCGGCGTCGCGCTGTGGGTCGGGACATGGTGGCCGCTGATCGCCCTCCCGGTCTGCGTGCTGGCCACCAACCGACTGGTGATCGCCGCCGAAGAGAACTACCTCACCCACAAATTCGGCGCGGAGTACCTGCGTTATCGGTCGGGGGTCCGGCGGTGGATCTGAGCCGCCCCACGCCGAACTGGCCCGGCCTGTTCCAGGTCGTCGAACGATTTCCGCCACGTTTCCCGACGATGGTCGTTGAGCGATGCGACCCGGACCAGTCAGTGCGCACCGACCTTTTCTGGCACCTTGATGATTTCGGCGACGCGCCCCGAAGGACCCTTCCCCACCGGATCTTGACGTTCGCTCCCAAGATCAGTGATTCCACGATTCGGTGTAAGAGTCGTCGGTCTACGGGGGTCTGACTCGCCGATTCGGCTGTCAATCCTCACGACCCGACCCCCGAGAGAGGAATGGCATCGCGACCGCCTTCCTGAACACCTCCGTCGTCGATCCCAACGCCGAGCGGGTCAGCGTCGCCCGCATCGCAGGCTCGATGGGAATGGCGCCACCCGTCTCGCTACGTGCCATGATCGAGCGGCGCGGCCGGGTGCGGGTGGTCCAAGCTGGGGGTCTGCAGCGCACTGTTCACAGATGCGACCCGTGCAACAGCATTGGACGGCAAATACGCCGAGAACGGTCCGTTCACGTCATCTCCCGCGAGGCAGTCGGCATCCTGAGAAGCGACGATCTTCTGGTCCGACAATGTGTTTCCGACTTTCCGACAACCACCCAGGTGACCACACCGGCCACCACCATCACGATGCCGACATCGATTGCCGGCCTGGCGGAGTTCTCCGGGCACGATCATCGATCCGAAGATCGATTCTTCAACCGGTGTTCATCGGCTCATGACCATTTCGCGACGACCGCCTCGGCGGGGATCAACCAGCGAGCGCCTCCTCGCCGGCTCGGGCAACGGTGTCCGACATTTCGGCAAACGCGGTCAGTCGACCGGGGCATACCCGGGTCGCTGTCACACCGTTCCACTCCTGCCGGCCGCGCGACGGCGCCGCAGCACCTGGAGCGCGCATTCTGTTGCGGCGACCGCCGAGATCACTTGGTTTGCCCGGCAACTCCTGCCGCAGCTTCAGCGGCAGGTGGTCCCATGAATCCGCACCGCGTCTGCCTCATGGAATGAAGCATGTTTGACAAGATCCGCCCGCCCCCGGGGAGCACCCACTACCCGTCGTCGCGCTATCGGCCGCCCCTCGCAGCGCGAACCCGTCGAGGTAGCCACCTCACATTTCTGCGACCGTCAAGCCGTATCGCGATGGCGAATGCCACGCGGTGTAAAGCGTCGCGATGGACCGGGCGATGCCGAACTGCGCGAAGTTGCCGGTACGGTCACCGGCATCAACACATCCGCCCCAGCGCGTAGAACCACCCAGCCCGGTGCGTACTGCGGTGGGCAGCCAAGGCAAGGCGGCCACAACACGTTTCCGGCTACCACTGGCAGGCAGCCCGGCTGCCGCCGATTCCCGGTGCGGCCACCGGTGCCGCGGCTTGCAGGGGCACGACGCGCGCGGACGGATCACGCCGGTAGCGGTGCGGCAGGAGGTCGTCGCTGGGGCCGCCGGCCTCCGGCGGGATGATCAGGGCGCGAGGAGCTCGGGTCGCGGACCGCGGGTCAGGACAGGTTGCGCAGCAGCGGATTCGGTCTGGGTGCCGCTGCCGCGACCCGGACACGGGCATCGACGACCAGCAGGTTCTCGCCGCGGCAGATCACCGGGTTCAGATCGAGCTCGGCGACTTCCGGCAGATCGTCGACGAGCGCGCCGATGCGCACGGCGAGGTCGGCGAGCGCAGCTCGGGACACTGTGGGTGCGCCCCGGTATCCGTCGAACAGCACCGCGGTGCGCAAGTCCGCGAGCATGTCCTCGGCGTCCTGCACACCCAGCGGTGCGAGCCGGAACGCTCTGTCGGCGATCACATCTGCCAGGATGCCGCCGGAACCGATCATCACCGTCGGCCCGAACTGATCGTCCTGGACGGCGCCGAGGATCACCTCGGTGCCAGCCGGTGTCATCGGCTGCACCAACACCGCCGGTCTGCCCGGACACAGCGCTGCCAGCTCGGCGAAGACGCGGCGCAGTTCGGCCTCGTCCGGCACGCCGAGGCGGACCCCGCCGACATCGGTTTTGTGTACGCCACCCTCGGCGAGCTTGACGGCGAGTGGGTAACCAAGCTCGGCCGCCGCGACGACCGCAGCGTCGGCATCGCCGACCACGCGCTGCGGGCTGACCGGGAGGCCGTAGCAGGTCAGCAGGTGGGCGACGTCCCCTGCCGCGAGCCAATCGGCGCCTGCCGTCAGTGCCCGGATGATCAGCGCCCTGGCCCGCTCTTCGTCGATACCGGCGGGACGGGCGTTCGGCGTCACGGGCGCCGTCCGCAGCCGCGAGTACCGCCAGGCTGTCCCCAGGGCCGCGGCGGCCGGTTCCGGAAAGGTGAACACGGGCACCATTCGGTCCGAACCGACGATCGGGATGGAGCCCTGCTCGCCGCCGACCCGGGTGACGACCACTGGCTTGTCAACCGCGGCGACCGCCGCCGCCGCGGCGATACCGCTCATCACCTCGTCGGGATTGGTGACCGCGGTATCGGTGAGCACCGGCAGCACGGCGTCGACCTCGGCAGCGTCGAGCAGCAGGCGGAGCGCGGCGTCCAATTGCGCGGGTCGCACTGCCGCCCCCAGGTCTACCGGGTTGCGGCAGGACGCCGCGGTCGGAACCGCTTGTCGCAGTTGCTGTTCGGTCTCGGGCTGCAACGTCACGACGTCCAGGCCGGCGCGTCCGGCGGCGTCCGCGGCGAGAATGCCCGGACCCCCGGAATTGCCGACCACTGCGACGCGGTTGCCGCGCGGTAACGGTTGGTCGCAGAGAACCCTTGCGGCGTCGAGCATTTGTTCCATCGTGTCGACCCTGAGCACCCCGGCCTGGGTGAACAGCGCATCGACGACGACATCCGATGCCGCCGCTGCGGCCGTGTGGGACAGACCCGCCCGCTGCCCGGCAGGAGAGCGCCCGGCCTTGATGGCGATGATCGGTTTGCTCGCTGCGACCCTTCGGGCGATACGGGCGAACTTGCGCGGGTTGCCGACGGACTCCACGTACAGCGCGATCACCCGGGTGTGTTCGTCCCGTTCCCAGGCGAGCAGGAGGTCGTTGTTGCTGACATCGGCCCGGTTGCCCACCGAGACGAACTGCGAGATACCCAATCCCCATCTCGCCGCAGCGGAGACGACGGCGATGCCCAGCGCACCGGACTGGGAGATCAGGCCGAGCCGACCCGGCCGCATCGGCACGCCGGCGAAGGTGGCGTTGAGATGGATCGCCGGGTCGGTGTTGACCAGACCCAGGCAATTGGGCCCGAGAATTCGCATGCCGAAACCGCGTGCGATGCCGACCACCTCGTCCTGCCGGGCCATGCCGGCGTCGCCGGTTTCGCCGAATCCGGCCGTGAGCAGGATCAGTCCGTGCACTCCGCGTTCGCCGCAGTCCTGCACGACCTCAGCGACCCGATCGGCCGGTACCGCGATCACCGCGACGTCGGCGGCGACCGGAAGGTCTCGAGCGGATGCGACGCACGGGAGTCCCAACACGGACTCGTGCTGCGGATTCACCGGATACACCGCACCCGTGTAGCCACCGACCAGGATGTTGCGCAGCACCTGATGGCCCACCGACTCGGGTCGGTCGCCTGCGCCGATCACCGCGATCGATGCCGGCGCGAGGAGGTGTCGAAGGCTGACTTCCTCGGCGGATCGTTCTCGTGCGCCGATCGCGGTGCTGGATTCCTCTTCGGCGGATAGGTCGATGACGACCCTGGCGGTGCCTGCTTCGAAGCGGACCTGCTCCGTACAGCCGAGGTCGCGCAGGGTCCGCAGGGCCAGGAGGTTCTCGTCGAGCACGTCGGCTTCGAATCGATGGATACCGTTACGCCGGGCCACGTCCGCCAGGTACTCCAGCAGCAGCGTGCCGATACCCTGGTGTTGACGATCGTCGGCCACCAGCAACGCGGCCTCGGCTGCGTCGCCGGTCGACCTCTCGAACCCGGCGACACCGACGAGCTGGTTGCCGATCCATGCCGTCAACGTCTGATGCGAGGGGCTCGCCGGCTGCATCAGCAGCGTCACGTACTTCTCGCCGGCGGATCGGCCGAGGCCGAAGAAGCGCAGGTACATGGAACGGTCGGACACCCGTGCGTGCAGTGCGCGCAACGCATTCGCGTCCGAGGCGGCAAAGGGGCGGATGTGTACCAGGCCCCCGTCCGCCCGCACCGCGTCGACCCCTCCGAACGAGGGGTGTCCGTTCGCGGGCGCGACCGAAAGCGTGCTCATGCTGATCCTCTCATCGTAGGTGAATCCGCCTGGTCCGGCACCGCGTGCCGGAAGGTCCCTGCGGCCGCGGGTGTCATCGGGCCGGTGCTCCCCGGGCCGTGCACACACGAGCGCACGTATGTGGGTCAGTGCTAGTTGGCCGACCCAAGAGGCAGGCGGCTACTTCGACGGGTTCGCGCTGCCCACCGCCGCGGTGACGTCGGGCAGGACCTGCGCTGCCGAGTCGACGGCCGACGCGGACACGCCCTCCGCGGCACCGGCAACGCTGTCGGTGACACCCGCGACGCTGCCGGACAGTGTCTCGGTGACACCGGTGAGGCCTTCAACGGCGCCGTTCGCCGATTCGGTGACACCCTGCGCGGCGGTCGCGGCGGCATCGCCGACCGCTCCCAGATCGATCGGCAAGCCGGGTATCTCGATCCCCAGCGACTCGGTGACACCCGTGACGGCCTTCTTCAATGCAGCCCACATCAGGATCTCCTCCAGATCGAAAACAATGGTTCCGCTCTAGTTGACGACCGATGACATCTGTCGTCACGACAGGGAAAGTCGGGTCGCTCGCGCGTCGAGGGAACGTGTTACCAGCCTCATCGCACCGCCGGGTTCTCGGTGTGGTGGGCGCGTCGTAAACACATGTGTTGCCCTCCAGACTGGGGGCGCTACCGCACGCCTTCGACGCTACGCCGTGCGTCACGGGGCATGCGCTTCGGCGAGATGGGAGTCTTGTCACAGGGTTTCGTCGTTGTTTGGGCAGCCGAACCTCAGATGCCCGCGCGCGGGGGACACCGGGGGCGGTGCAAGTGCTGTTCGCGACCGGTGAAACATGCTTCCACCGGCGAAAAGCGTTTGGCGACACCGTCGTGCGATTCGTGGAGCGTGGAGCAACTGCGGATGCGCGTGCGACACATCCGATACGCCCATCCGATGCGGCGATCTGCCCACCACGTCGTCCGTCCCGGGACATGCGAGGCGGGCGGTCGACCTCGGCCGCACCACCGGTGCCATCATCGGGAAGGCGCTGACCCGACTCGAGCGTGGACGAGGCATGGTGCGGGTGCTCGTCCGCGCGCACTGACAGAACACTGCGAACCGCAGGAGTGTGGCGCGCTGTGTGGCGTCCCGCGGGCGACCCACAGCTGAGCGCGGCATGTCGGCAATCCCATGAAACCGTGGAGACTCCGGTAGAACGCGTCCGCCGGGGGTCAGTCGCGGGGGTCGCAGGGATCGAGTCCGTGCAGCGGGTAGACCGTGGTGCGGGTGTCCTGGATGGCCCGGTCGACGGGTTGCTCGACGCTGCCGTCCCAGGGTCGGAAGGGAACGGGGTGGGGTGTGCCGTCGGACATGTCGATCGGCAGCGGCGTTTCCGGGCTGGCGGTGGCGGCGTGGGCGAGCCAGCCGGTGGGCAGCGGGGTGGCCGGGTCGATGTCGTGGCCGGAGACGATGGCCAGCAGGTGCGTCCAGGCCCGGGGTACCACCCGCACCGGTGAGTACCCGCCGCCGCCCAGGGCGAGCCACCGACCGCCGGTGACGGTGGCGGCCAGCTCCCGCAACGCCTCGTAGGAGGTGCGTTGACCGTCGATGCTCAGGTTCAGGTCGGCCAACGGGTCCTCGCGGTGCGAGTCCGTGCCGTGCTGGGTGACCAGGATCTCCGGACCGAACGCGCGGACCACCCCGGGGACGACCGCGTGGAAGGCTCGCAGCCATGCCGCGTCACCGGTGCCCGCCGGCAACGCGACGTTCACCGACGTACCGGCGGCGGCTCCGTGCCCGCGTTCGGCGGGGTAGCCGGTGCCGGGGAACAGGGTCTGCGGGGTCCGGTGGATGGACAGGGTCAACACCCGCGGGTCGTAATAGAACGCGGCCTGCACCCCGTCGCCGTGGTGGGCGTCGACGTCCACGTAGGCGACCTTGCGTACACCGGCGGCGAGCATCGCGGCGATGGCCAGCGCGGCGTCGTTGTACACGCATAAACCCGAGGCCGAGTCGGCCATCGCGTGGTGCAGGCCGCCGCAGAAGTTGACCGCGCGGTCGACCTAGCCGCTGGCGATCGCCAAGGCCGCAGCAACTGATCCGCCGGCGATCAGCGCCGTGATGTCGTGCATCCCCGCGAAGATTGGATCGTCCAGCGTGCCCAGCCCGTGCCCGACCGAGAACGGCAAATCCGTTGTCGACGCGCGGCGCACGGCATCGATGTAGGCCGGGGTGTGGACCAGACCCAACGTCGCCGCATCGGCTGGTTCTGGTGTGACGACCCGGAAACCGTCGATCACGCCGAGGGCGCTTGCCAGCTCCCAGGTCAGTTGCCAGCGAACCGCAGCCATCGGATGGGTACCGCCCGGGTGGTACCCGAGGGTGCGGGGATCCCACACCACCAACGGTTGGTTCGTCGTCCGTGGTGGGTCGACGAGTCGGTGATCGAGCAGAACGGCGGTGGGAGCGGATGTCGAGGTAGCGGCCGCAGGTGTGCTGGCAGGCGCGGGCACGCGAGGCCAACGATCCCGCTGCGCCGGAATTGGTCCGGCCTGCAAGATGAAGTCCGTACCTGCTGCAGGGATCGGCGACCCGGGCGGAGTCGCGACGGCTATCGGGTTTGCGCGCTCGCCTGGCGGGGTGCTGGCGGCTGTGCTTTCCGCCGGCCATGGGGAGTCGCGCCGCGGCGGTCCGACGGGTTGCCCACCTGTCCCCGCGGCGAACTCGCGGTGGGGAGCCAGGATCGGGTTGCGAGTCACGGCGCGGCGGGCGTGCGGTGAGAGGCGGGTGCCCGGGGAGAAAGCTTTGCCGCGCCGATGGCGTAGTGGATGACTCCGACCAGGCGGCGCCCGTCCAGCACCGGCAGTAGCCACATCCGCCACTCAGCCATCAGGTCCGGCACATGGTCGACGGGATCATCCACCCCGATCGTCGCCGCCGGCTCCCGGGTGAGCGAGGACGCGGTCGCCGCGGTGCAGACCCCGCCTCGGACGACGCGGTGCAGGTCCCGCAGCGCGATGATGCCCCGGAGGGCACCGTCGGGGTCGCGGACCGGCAGGAACGCCACCAACAGGCTCCGCATCCTGCTCGCGACCTCTAGCTAGTGTGCTGCGCCGTTGACTCGTTGCATAAGTCTTCCGATTGAGCTCAGGATCTGCTCGGCGGTCTTGGTCCAG
>Ga0208716_1000010_pt1 | contig 59269 bp, 54 predicted proteins | sample NGESurdeep092012_8_FD_184482 | JGI IMG/M metagenome (GOLD analysis project Ga0208716, IMG submission 184482) | Arctic peat soil microbial communities from Barrow, Alaska - NGEE Surface sample 415-3 deep-092012 (SPAdes) | ecosystem: Environmental > Terrestrial > Soil > Wetlands > Peat ...
AGAACGCGGCCGAGATCGCGATGGAACACCACCTGGGGCTCACCTGCGACCCGGTCGGCGGACTCGTGCAGGTGCCGTGCATCGAGCGGAACGCCATCGCCTCATCAACCGCGGTGTCGGCGGCCCGCCTCGCGCTGCACGGCGACGGCCTTCACCTCGTCTCTCTGGACACGGTGATCGAGACCATGCGCCAGACCGGCCGCGACATGATGACGAAGTACAAGGAGACCAGCGAGGGCGGTCTGGCGGTCAACGTCACCGTGTGCTGAGTCCGCGCTGACGTGGCGATGGTACGAGGGGGCTGACCCGCACTCGTCACGGTGCTCTGAGTCAGGGCTGCCCGGGGATCTTGACCACCTCGCTGGCGGGTGGTGCGCTCATGGGCGCGACGGCATTCCATTCGGTGAAGTCCAACGTGCCCGAATTGGCCTTGAGGCTCACGATGCGCAGCAAGTTCGACTGGCCGTCGGCCGAGATATACAGCTTTCCATTCTCGCCGCCGACCTTGTCTGTCAGGACGTAGGCCGGAACACCGGCAACATCGGCTGTCTCAACCTTCTGGAGCATGCCCGAAAGGGGCAGGTCCTTCGTAAAGACCCCATCGAGCAGAGTGGCGACCTTGAGATCGTTCGTTCCGGCCCCCGCAGGGAGCTTGATGTACTTGCCTGCGGCAATCTTGGCAACCGCCGGGGACCCGTTCTTGGCCCAGTACGCCGCGTCGGCCTTGATATAGGTGGTAGCGCCGACGGTGAGGAGCTCGGCCCCAACGGTGCCGTCGTTGAGCATGGCCCGGGTGTTCGTGCCGTCACGGTCACCCGCGATGTCGATCTTCATCTTCTTACCCGCACTGGTGATTTCGCCCTTGATGCGGACGCTCTTGGCCGCGGTGACGTTCTTGCGCATCGCGTCATACAGAACCTTGGCTGTGGGCACCTCCTTGGTCGCGCTCGTGACCGCCGGAGAGCTGCCCGTCTTGGCGTTGTCGGTCTTGTTGATCTTTATGCAGCCGGTCAGGCTGAGCACAACGGCCACAGCCACGATGAGGTATGACGCACGACGGGACCTCGCGGGATTCATCATTTGGTGCCTCCAGAGAAGGGATGCGTAGCCGGGATCCATCGGTTGCGGCCACCGAATGACGTGGTCCGCGCTGAGCTGGGGAGGGGTGAGAGTGGGCGGATGCTCATCGCCCATTCTTCCCGACGTGACCGCGCCGTAGCGGCTTGAGCTGTCGCCTTTTTGCCGGCTACCCGCCCCTGGGCCGTGCATGTCACCGTCTCCGGTCGTGGAAACTCACCTCGACGGATCTCGGCTTCAGGACTCTGCTCCTGTGCAGGGGGTAGCGTTGTGAGGGACGGATCAGAAGGCCTCCAAAGGGACCTCCTCCTGGACCGTTCGAGAGGGGCGCACCATGGTGACTTCGGCTGCTTTCCTGGCCAGAGACGGCTTCCCGCGTGGGCCGAGACGAGGTTTCCGATGAGCTCCGAAGTCATCGCTCTGATCGTCGCACTTCTGGTCCTCATCGTCTTGGCGCTGGCGATCAAGATCGTCAAGCAGTACGAGAAAGGTGTGCTGTTCCGGCTGGGACGGCTGCGAGGGACGCGAGAGCCAGGCCTGCGGATCATCATCCCCCTGGTCGACGTGCTCCACCGGGTGTCCCTGCGGATCATCACCCTGCCTATCCAGTCGCAGGGCATCATCACTCGTGACAACGTGAGCGTGGATGTGTCCGCCGTTGCCTACTACCGGGTGGTCGACGCGGTGAAGTCGGTGATCGCCATCGAGAACGTGCGCGAGGCCATCGACCAGATCGCGCAGACCACGCTGCGAAAGGTGGTCGGCCAGCACACGCTCGACGAGATCCTGGCCGAGACCGACCGCATCAACATCGACATCCGCGAGATCCTCGATGTCACCACGGCCGTCTGGGGCGTCGAGGTCACCCTGGTCGAGCTGAAGGACATCCAGCTGCCCGAGAGCATGAAGCGCGCCATGGCACGACAGGCCGAGGCCGAGCGGGAGAAGCGGGCCAAGATCATCAACGCCGAGGGCGAGCACCTGGCCGCAGCCGCGCTGGGCGACGCATCGGACATCATGATGGACCACCCGTTGGCTCTGCAGCTGCGCAACCTGCAGACCCTGGTTGAGCTGGGCGTCGACAAGAACACAACGGTCGTGTTCCCGGCGCCGTTGATGAGCACCATCGGAGAGCTCGGCACCTTCCTGGCCCGTGAAACAGCCGCCGCAGCGTCGCACGCGCCGGAGGATGTCGAGGGTGAGGAGCAGGCCTAGCCAAGGCCTAACCCGCTGGGCTGGATGCTCGTTCTGGCCTGTTCACCACAGATTCCCCATGAGCCTGGATGGCTTCTTCCCGTTGCGTCATACGCCGCAGCGCTTGGTCCCCAATCTGGACGACCTGACGGACCGCTGGAAGTTGAACCGGCCACGTGGTGCCCACCGTGGAAGAGTCAGCCCATGACCAACGGCGAAGGGCTCGAGGGCTGGGTCGATCGGGTGTCGGCGCTGAAGCAGTACCAGCACAATGGCAAGCGAGTGCCTCACAAACCTCTGCTGGTGCTGATGGCGTTGGGCCGCCTGGCTGAAACCGGTAGTAGCGAGCTGCCGTGGTCGGTCGCCGAGGAACGCCTGGCCGACCTGATTGCGGAGTTCGGACCCGCAACCAGCACGGGACGTCGTCAGTCCGCGGCCTACCCGTTCACTCGCCTACGGACGGACGGCGTGTGGACGCTTTCACGTGACGTGCCAATGGACAACGTGGGCCCGCTGGACGCAGCCCCGATCACCGGACGCCTGGAAGCATCCCTCGAAAGGGCGCTGTCTCGACCTGGTCAGATCGAGGAGGCGGCCAGATTGCTGGTCGACGCCCAGTTCCCCAGGACGGTCGCCCCGGACGTGCTCATCGCCGTGGGCCTGGACCCCGACCAGGTATTCGCCATCGGATCAGCGCACACACCGGCGGCTGGTACGCGCCAACGATCGTCGTCGTGGCCACGTGCGATCCTCGAAGCCTGGGATCGCCAGTGCGCCTTCTGCGGGTATGACGGGCAGCTCGGTTCGTCCTCGGTGGGGCTCGAAGCGGCCCACGTCAGATGGTTCAACCTCGGCGGACCCGACGACCTGAACAACGGCATGGCCCTGTGTTCGTTGCACCACAAGCTGTTTGACCGTGGCGCGCTCGGTCTAGACGAGGAGTATCGGATCCTCGTCTCGGGCGTCTTCTCCGCCCGAACCGAGGCTGCCAAACGCATCTACGACCTGCACGGTCGTCCGCTGCAACCCCGACGCGGGACCGCTCTCCCTGCCGTCGTACACGTCGCCTGGCACGACCGAGAAGTCTTCAGGGGCCAGCCGCTCCCTGTCTGATAGCGGAGCGACACCAGACCCGTCGACCCCTGGGTTCCGCGGACCGAATCACTTCGAGAGGAAGACGGAATCCATTTGCCACTCAAGGAACTCAGCGCTGGGACGATCTGCGATCCGAGTTGGCATGACAGCAAGCGGTTGCCCCTCCCGCGCGTAGAACTCCGCGCCATTCCCAAAGTCTGACCTCAAACGAGGACTCACCCTGAGTCGTCGCCTGGGGTCAACTCCGAGGTAGCCACGGTCAAAGAGCGTGTGAATGTCCGATCGCAGCAGGAGGCCGTTGTCGACTCGGTTCTGTCCTTCGCGTGAGACTGGGCGAATGTGCGCAGCCTGAAGCGTCGGCTGAATCTTGGCGCCAGTGATTGCGCACCTTCGCTGATAGGCGGTCAGGACGACCGCCTTGAACGCCTGCTGCCCCAACCGTGGCGCAACCAGACGTGGATCCCCGAAGACCGGGCCTGGCACCAACGTGGGTGTCTGGGAATGCAGTAGGAGCGACTCGAGAACGTGCTCAAGATAGGAACCCGGAGTCAAGTCGTACGACTTCCCGGACACGATGTTCGATGCGAAGTCAGGCGGAGGTGCGGCGCTGCCAACGTCGTCGACAAAGAAGACATCACGAAGCAGGATGCATCCGATGTCCGGATCCTCCAGCGGTTCCAGCCGGCGCGTCCGATAGCGACCGATCACGTCTCGCATCGCGCCGAGGCTGGGCACCCCGTTCGCCTCTCCAAAGAAATCCCAAGCCTCGGAGAGCCGCAGCTTTATCGACCTACTGAGGAAACCGCCACCAACGAGACGGTCGTTGGGACGATGCGTCTTGAAGATGAATGGCTCACCAGAAGTCAACGCGCCGAAGCCCTGGCCACTGGGGCGCCAGAAGTTCACCTCGTTCAAGTCCGGACGGGCGCGCAGAAACTGGTACCAGCTCGAGTCGGTAACACCTACGAAGGCCCGCACAGCGCCAGTGTAGGGATACGCGCGCGGACCGCCAGTGAGGCGCAGCCGGTTCGGTTGCCCTCTACCGGACGGACAACGCCGCCTCGGCATGACAAGCTGACCGGGAATCCACGACACGAGGAGTGCAGGGGTGCTCGAAGGACTGTACGAAAGCCTGTTGACCAAGAAGCTCCAAGCCCAGATTGACGAGGCCACAGGGTCAGGCCTGACCCCGAAGACGGAACTCGTGGATGCAGCCGAGCAGCCTGATGTGTTCGCTCGCCACATCCGTGACGCCACAGTTCGAGCGCTGACCGCGGAGTCGGACGTCGATCGTCGTCGCGACATGGTTAATGCGCTGCTGGACCAGCTCGGTGCGTATGACGACCAGCTGGCCTCAACTCCACGTCAGTTGCTCTCGCTCGTGGCCCCGGCCGCACCTGGCGTACTCTCCCGGAACACGAACCGTCCGGCGACTCCTCTATGCGACGCAGCACTGCTGACAAACGCTCATGGAGAGCCTTCCCTTGGCCATGAGGTCCAGTCAGAACTAGGCAGTGCCGATCAGGTCGATCTGCTGTGCGCCTTCGTGAAGTGGTACGGGTTGCGAGTCATCGAGCCGCAGTTGCTTGACCTCAGGCGACGCGGTGCCCCGCTCCGAGTCATCACGACCACCTACATGGGTGCCACCGAGCGGCGTGCTCTGGATCGCCTTGTGCGCGACTTTGGCGCCGAGGTCAAGATCCAGTACGACTCCGTGCGCACCCGGCTGCACGCAAAGGCCTGGCTGTTTCGCCGCAACACGGGGTTCAACACTGCCTACGTAGGTTCCTCGAACCTCTCCCGTGCCGCCATGCTGGACGGCGTCGAATGGAATGTCCGGCTCTCCGAGATCGCCACTCCCCCGCTGATGCAGAAGTTCTCAGCAACCTTCGAAACCTATTGGAACAACTCAACATTCGAAAGCTACGACCCAGACCGAGATCGCGATCGATTGGACGATGCCCTCGCCGAGGCGTCGGGCCACAGACAAACCGATCGAGTGACCCTGTCGCTCTCGGGTCTGGAGGTGCGGCCCTATCCCTACCAGTCCGAGATGCTGGAGCTGCTCGAAGTTGAACGCGTTGTACATGACCGTCACAGGAATCTCGTGGTTGCCGCGACCGGCACCGGGAAGACTGTCATCGCCGCGTTGGACTATCGAAGTCTCTGCCCAGCACCCCCGGACGAACGCCCCTCGCTATTGTTTGTCGCCCATCGTGAGGAGATCCTGAGGCAGTCCCTTCGCACGTACCGCGAGGTCCTGTCTGACCCCAACTTCGGTGAACTGTATGTCGGTGGCGCGCGCCCCGAGCGGTGGCGGCACGTCTTCGCGTCCGTCCAATCCTTGACCACGTATGGCGTCACCAACATCCCGGCAGCTTCCTACGACGTGGTTGTCATTGACGAGTTCCACCACGCGCAGGCGATGACCTACCGCCGGATCACTGACCATCTGACGCCGATCGAGCTCCTGGGACTGACCGCTACTCCAGAACGTGCAGACGGAACTGATGTCCGCTCGTTCTTCGGCGGCCGGGTCGCCGCCGAGATGCGACTCTGGGATGCCCTCAGCGCGGACTTGCTGTGTCCGTTCCACTATTTCGGCGTGGCCGACGGCGTCGATCTAAGCCACCTGCAGTGGAGCAAAGGCATGTACGACCAAGGCGCCCTCTCGGGCGTCTACACGGGCAATGACGCTCGCGCACGCATCGTTCTGAAACAGGTCCACGACAAGGTGGCTGATGTCCAGTCAATGCGCGCCCTCGGCTTTTGTGTCTCGATCGCACACGCCGAGTACATGGCCCGCGTCTTCAACGAGGCAGGCATCCCCTCGCTGACGGTCACAAGTGGCCCGGGATCCGCTGACCGCGCACATGCGCTGCGCCAGTTGGCCGCTGGCAATGTCAACGCCATCTTCACCGTCGACGTCTTCAACGAAGGTGTCGACATTCCCTCGGTCGACACTGTCCTCTTCCTCCGACCAACTGAGAGCGCGACCGTCTTCCTGCAACAGCTCGGTCGCGGCTTGCGCAGAGCTCAGGACAAGCCAGTGCTCACTGCCATCGACTTCGTTGGTCATCAGCGCAAGGAGTTCCGTTTCGACACTCGCTACCGCGCCATCACAGGGGCCACCAAGACGGGCCTCCAGCGCCAGGTAGAACACGGTTTTCCGTTCTTGCCTGCCGGCTCACAGATCATGCTGGACCGACAGACCCAGGAGATCGTCCTGGCTAACATCAAGCGACAGTTGAGCACAAGCTGGAAGCAGATCGTGGCTGAGCTGCGCTCGTACGGTGACTTGTCATTGGCCGACTTCCTGCACGAATCCGGACTTGACCTCGGGGATGTCCTCAAGAGCGAGCGGAGCTGGACCCGACTTCGCCGAGAAGCAGGATTCCAGACCCGAGCCGGAGGGCCACACGAAGCCGCACTTCTCAAACGTGTCCGATCAATGGCACATGTCGACGATACCGAACGCGCACACGCCTACCAGGAGCTGCTCGCGGATGGCGGGCCGACCTACCAGGACCTCGCCTCGGTCGAACGACGGTTCGCCCGGATGTTGTTCTTCTCGTTATGGCCAAACGGCGGCGGATTCGCCTCGTACGATGATGGTTTCGGGGCTCTACGATCAGAACCGGCTGCACGCGACGAACTGAGCGTCGTCATTGGGAACGCTTTCGACCACGCTCAGCGCGTCACCGCTCCGATGTCTCACCGCCTCGCATCGTCACCGCTGCGCACGCACGCCCGCTATTCGCGCGAGGAGATTGTGGCGGCTCTGGACTACGCCCACCTGAAACGACTCCCCAACAGTTTCCGCGAAGGCGTCCTCTGGTCCGAGGAATGGAAGTCTGACGCCTTCTTGATCACGCTCACCAAATCCGAGACCGACTACTCCCCCACAACCATGTACCAGGACTATGCAATCAGCCCGTCGCTGTTCCATTGGGAGACTCAATCCCGAACCTCGGTCGCTTCACCTACCGGACAGAGGTACATCAATCACGCCCGAACCGGCAGCGACATCTTGCTGTTCGCCCGTGAGCACAAGGTCTACGAGTTGGGTACGGCCCCATACCTCTTCCTGGGGACTGGGCAATACGCCAGCCATACCGGCGATCGCCCGATCGCAATCACCTGGCACCTCGACCGGCCAATGCCAACCGAAACGTTCACTGCTTCCACCGTCGTCGCGTAGCTCCCTGGGAGGCGTTTGGTTCTGTGCCGAGCTGGCACCGCCCCGGACCGCCTTTGCCGCCGTCGCAGGCGAGCAACTGTCGAGCTACCTAGCCCTTCCAGACCGGCGCGATGTTCTTGCGGTAGCCGCGCCCGAAGACGCCACCGATGATCGTGAACACCGGCCCCGGGACGTCGCGCGTGATCGCGGCCCTCTCATCGGGGCTGGCGCCATCGGTGACCCACGCAAAGAACCTGCCACCCCGGGCGGGGCTGACCTTGCCGAACGCCCGTCCCATCGCCTTGATCTCGGGGGTGTCCTTCTTCTCGAGATAGAGGGGCTCGATCTCGGCCTCCTCGTGCTCGAGGTGGGCGACGGTCACCGCTTGCAGCCGTTCGAACGCCGCGCGCGCCGCGGACACGTCCTCGACACTCGCAGTGCGCGTGAGAGCAGGCACGGCCGCCCTGACGTCGACGATCGCCGCTGCCATCGAGTCATGCTCGGCATCCATGGTGGCCAGCAGGGTGGGACTAGCCCCCACGGCTATCAGCGCCGGCCAGGCGATCTCGTGCTCGCCCGTATGATGCTGCGTCAGCTGATCGTCGAAGTTGGACCACGCGGCGGCGAGCCGGGTGCCACGCTTCACGTCGCCGGGCGTGAAGCTCTCCAGCGCAGCAATGAATCTGGTCAGGTCGCGTCGAAAGGCACCGTGAATCGCCTTGTTCATACTCATCTCGGCCATGCTCAAAGCCTAGTTGCGTAGACGGCCGATCGCGAGGAACGGTCCTCAGACGCACAGATGCCCCGGTCCGAAGACCGGGGCATCCGTTCAGGGCAGCTCAACCAGATTTCGGTGACCGCTCTGGGGACATTGCTGACCAGACTCAGGACATTGCTGACCCACCACGCGTGTCATTGTCTGGTCGACCAGATTACGAGCAGCCGCTTGTGCTGCCACATCCTTCGCAGACGTAGCACGACCCAGACGGCCGCATCTTGGTGCCGCAGGTCAGGCAGATGGGTGCATCGGCCGACTTGCCCGAGAACCTGTCCGCCAGCTCGGCTGAGGAGTGCACGCCCTGGACGGACTGGGCCGAAGCAGAGCCTGAACCTGACCTGTCGACAGTCTCGGCCTTGGTCTCGACCAGCTTGTCGGCCTTCTTGGCGAGCTGGGCGGACTGGGCGAAACCCTCGAGCTCATCCGAGACCTCTTCGTCGGACTCTGAGTCCGAGGGAGCGGCATACGAACCGGTCTCGAGCTGACGCATGCGCTCGTCGGCGGTGTGGATGCCCATGGACGCGCGGGTCTCGGTGTCCAGGTAGTCCAGGGCCAGGCGACGGAACACGTAGTCCATGATCGACTGCGCCATCCTGATGTCCGGGTCGTCGGTCAGACCGGCCGGCTCGAAGCGCAGGTTGGTGAACTTCTCGACGAAGGTCTCCAGCGGCACGCCGTACTGCAGGCCGATGGAGACGGCGATCGAGAACGCGTCCATCACGCCGCCCAGGGTCGAGCCCTGCTTGCCGAACTTCAGGAACAGCTCGCCCAGGCCGTCGTCAGGGTAGGAGCCGGCGGTCAGGTAACCCTCGGCACCACCCACGGAGAACGAGGTGGTCTGGCTCGGGCGACGCTTGGGCAGACGCTTGCGGACCGGGCGGTACTCGATCCGGACGTTCTCCTTCTCATCCGCCTTCACTAAGCCGGCCGCCTTGACCGCCGCAGCGTCCGTGGCGGTCGAGCCGCCATCACTCAGCGGCTGGCCAACTTTGCAGCTGTCGCGATAACACGCAAGGGCTTTCAGGCCGAGCTTCCAGCCTTGCATGTAGACGTCCTCGATCTCCTCGACCGTGGCGTCCTGGGGCAGGTTGACCGTCTTGGAGATCGCACCGGACAGGAACGGCTGGACTGCCGCCATCATGTGCACGTGGCCCATCGCCGAGATCGAGCGCTGGCCCATGGCGGTGTCGAAGACCTCGTAGTGCTCAGGCTTGAGGCCGGGTGCGTCGATGACGTGACCCTTGTCGGCGATGAACTCGACGATCGCCTCGATGGTCTCGTTGGTGTAGCCCATCTTCTTGAGCGCACGCGGGATCGTGAGGTTGACGATCTCCATGGAGCCGCCGCCGACGAGCTTCTTGAACTTGACCAGCGAGAAGTCCGGCTCGATGCCGGTCGTGTCGCAGTCCATCATGAAGCCGATGGTGTTGTGGCTGACGAATCCAGACGCGACGTAAGTGACGTTGTCAGGCACGGATAGGTCGTAGGTCGGCTGCACGCCGCCATCCTCGTTGCTTGCGACCGTCTCGTAGATGTACCCGAGCGCGTGCGCCAGACGGGGGTCACCGGTGGCCTCCAACAAACGACCGGCCACGTCGCGGCTGACGCCACGGTCCCGCACCACGGCCTGCTGCACCAGCCCACGCAGCGGTGTCCCAACAGGAGCGAACTCCTGCCACAGGTGCGTCGGCAGATGAATGCGGTCCTTGTTCCCCGACTGCGGCGACAGGTGATCAGCCATCAACGACGACTTTCGACCGCCCATGAAGCCGATCTGAATGCCGAAGCGGTACGCATGATGGACATTACGCACGCGGACCTGCTGAATCGGTCCGCCGAATCCGCTCACCGTGTTCCGGGTTGTCGTGGGATAGCCGAGGGCCAACAGGACCGTACGGATGTCATCGGCGAACGATGGTGAGGCGGTCGACACGCTGGGAACGCCCTCAGCCACGGTGCCGTCAGCTTCGAACAAACCACGCATGAAAGCTGAGTAGACGCTGGCGTCGTTTGTTTCGAGGATCGAGGCGGGGACCAGAGGAGTCCACCCCTTACCCGAGTGGTCAACGCCAGGCAGGTTCTTGGCAAAGCCGGCCGCCTTCCACCAACGAGCCAGACGCATCGACTGCAGTGTCACCTCCAGGTACCCCTCTGCCTGGGTCACCACCGGATGCATATTGAACAACCCCTTGGAGAGGACGCCGATTCGGTCGGCCACATCAGTGTCGGTGTCTGCGACACAGAGCCGGATTCCCTTGGCGTGCAGGCTGCCGTCGCCCATGAAATAGCCGACTAGCTCAGCCAGCTCGGAGTCGACGTGATTTGGGACGACGAGATTGCGGTCCCCGGCGTAGTACGCCTGGTCGAGCACAGGCAACGGCACCAGACGAGGCTCACCGACCAGAGTGCCGAGCTGAACGGGCACGAGGTCACCCGGCGCGACGTCGGCAAGTCGCTTCCACGCCCAGAGACCGGCCTCAGGATCGACAACCTTCACTTTGTGGGCGAGCGTTCCCTGAATCTTGTATCCGGCCTCGGTCACGATCCGACGCGTCGGCTCCTCACCGTTGACGAAGAACTTGGTCGTTTGACGTGGTCCCTCATCGGTTGAGACAGCAACGTCGAGGTCCTGCCACTTGTCGCCCCAGACGTCGCCGAGATCGGACAAACGCGTGAGCCCGCGGTCTGTGGTGATCAGAGTGTCGCCAGTCAGACAGCCGGTCGGCGCGAGCAGGCTGGCCTGGGCGTTCCTGAAGCCGTTCTTCTCGCCCAGCTTGACGACGGCATCCCAGGTCTTCGTGGCCAGCTTGTGTACGTCGCCATCCATGACGTCAAGAGTCCGCAGAGAGTCGTTGGCCGCCTGGTGCTTGCGCATCACCCGCTTATGGGCGTCCGCGTTGCGGGCGTAACCGGCATACGGACCAACCACGGCGGCCAGCTCGGCGGAACGCTTGTAGGCCGCACCGGTCATCAGCGAGGTCAGGGAGGCAGCCAGCGCACGGCCACCCTCGGAGTCGTAGCCGTGGCCGGTCGCCATCAGCAGCGCACCGAGGTTGGCATAGCCGACACCCAGCTGACGGTAGTCACGGGTGACCTGCGCGATCGGCTCGGTCGGGAAGTCCGCAAAGCAGATCGAGATGTCCATCGCGGTGATGACGAGCTCGACGACCTTCTGGTAGGTCTCACCGTCGAAGGTGTCGTCGTCGCGCAGGAACTTCATCAGGTTCAGCGAGGCCAGGTTGCAGGACGAGTTGTCCAGCGACATGTACTCGGAACAAGGATTAGACGCAGTGATCCGGCCGGTCTCGGGGTTGGTGTGCCAGTCGTTGATCGTGTCGTCGTACTGGATGCCCGGGTCGGCGCACTCCCACGCGGCCTGGGCCATCTTCCCGAAGAGGTCCTTGGCGTCGATGGTCTCGATGACCTCACCCGTGTTGCGAGCCGTCAGGCCGAACTCGGTGCCATCCTCGACCGCGCGCATGAACTCGTCGGTGACCCGCACCGAGTTGTTCGCGTTCTGGTACTGCACGGAGATGATGTCCTTGCCGTCCAGGTCCATGTCGAAGCCGGCGTCCCGCAGCGCCCGGATCTTGCGCTCCTCGTGGGCCTTGGTCTCGACGAACTCCGCGATGTTGGGGTGATCGACGTCCAGGACGACCATCTTGGCCGCGCGACGGGTGGCGCCGCCGCTCTTGATGGTGCCCGCCGAGGCGTCCGCGCCGCGCATGAAGCTGACCGGGCCACTCGCCGTGCCGCCCGATGACAACAGCTCCTTGGAGCTGCGGATCCGGGAGAGGTTCACACCTGCGCCGGAACCGCCCTTGAAGATGAAGCCCTCTTCCCGGTACCAGTTGAGGATCGAGTCGATCGAGTCGTCAACGGCCAGGATGAAACAGGCTGAGACCTGCTGCGGCGAGGTGGTCCCGACGTTGAACCAGACCGGCGAGTTGAAGGCGAACACCTGGTGCAACAGCGCCCAGGTCAGCTCGTGCTCGAACAGAGCCGCGTCGTCGGCCGTCGCGAAGTAGCCGTTGTCGATGCCGGCCTTCACATAGGTCAGCACGACACGGTCGATGAGCTGCTTGAGCCCCTTCTCACGCTCGGGAGTGCCGACGGCGCCGCGGAAGTACTTCGTGGTGACGATCGTCGAGGCGTTCACCGACCAGAAGTCCGGGAACTCCACGTCGCGCTGTTCGAAGATCGTGGCGCCGGTCTTCCAGTTCTGCTGGACGACGTCGCGATGTTCCCAGGTGACCTCGTCATAGGGGTGCACACCTGGGGTGGTGAAGATGCGTTCGACCTTCACGCCCTTCTTGCCGCTGCTGCGTCGTGCACCTGCACTCGCGCCGGTCGTCTCTGTCATTGATGGCCTCCTTGGCCCTGGTTTCCGGGTGATTTAAGTCTTGCTTCCGCCACTGACAACCACTGGTGGTCGGGTCCTGCTTGGGGGTAGCTACCCGCCGATACGGTCGGCCGGGTCTGGCTCTTGGCCTGTGGGTTCTCGCTCGGCACGAAGCAGAGTGATGGCGGACTCGAAGTCCTCAAGGGTGTCGAACGCCTGGTAGACGCTGGCAAATCGCAGGTAGGCGATCTCGTCGAGCTCGCGCAGCGGTCCGAGGACGGCCAACCCCACCTCGTGGGCGTCGACCTCCGCGCTCCCCTGTGCCCGGATCACCTCTTCAACCTGATGAGCCAGCCTGGCCAGGTCATCGTCGGTGACCGGACGTCCCTGGCAGGCCTTGCGCACCCCGACCAGGACCTTGCTCCGGCTGAACGGCTCGGTAACACCGCTGCGCTTGACCACCGACAAACTCGTGGTCTCGACCGTGGTGAACCGTCGGTTGCACTCGGGGCACTGCCGGCGGCGGCGGATCGCGGTGCCGTCGTCAGCCGTGCGACTGTCCATGACTCGACTGTCCGTGTAGTGGCAGAAGGGGCAATGCATCGTGGTGAACCTGCCTTCCTACGTGGTATGCCGTGTGCTTGATTCGTGCGGCCGTCCGTGGGCCCCTGTGGGAGCCGCCTTGGGGACAAACCTGTGGTCAACGTGTGGATGACCTGGGGATAAGTCTAGCGTGCTGGGGACTACATGTGGATGAGTTACGTCCGTGTAACTACTATATGTAGGGATCCTACGCCGATCTGGATCCGGACACAACATCGTCAGCGTGTCCTGCATGAGGTCGGCGTGTCGGCAGTTCTGGTGGCCTTACGGCGGCCTGTCGTCGCGTCCGGTTGGCCCATCGGATGGCACTATGGTCGCCCCAGACTGGCCGCCCGGCTGGCAGTCTGGCCACCCGAAATCACCCCAGGCTGTGGACGGTGTGATCGGCGGCCCCAGGGTGCGACATACTGCCCGTAGGGATCGTGTTGAGGGGGATCCCTCTCTCAGCGGCTATCCGAAGGACGTCCGAGCCTGGTCATGCCTACGCTCGGCTCGCATCACCGTTGGAGAAGCCGTGAAGCTGGAAACGATGAAGCTGGACACGACGAAGTTGGCAACGTAGTGAAGAAGACCTCGGCCGCCCTGCTGGCCGTTCCCCTGGTGGCATCGATGTTGCTGTCCGGATGCGGCGGGAGTGACAAGGCAAGCGCGTCGCGCTCAAGCACAGCGACCTCCTCCCCCACCTCAGTCGCTGCTCCGACGACAACGGCCGCGATCGCGATCACGTCCACCGCGAGTCCGGCGATTGACCCCAACATCCCGCCCGCGGCCCGTGCCCACACCTCTGCCGGTGCCGAGGCATTCGTCAAGTACTTCCATGATGAGCTCAATGTGGCTTGGGGTAGGCCACGTGCGGGCTTGCTTACTCCCCTCAGCCTTCCGGGATGCAAAACGTGCAGCACCTTCGAGGACACCGCGGCCAGCATGGTCCCGAAACACGAGCGCATGCTTGGGAACACCGTGCGAATCGACTCTGCCAGCGCCGGCAGCACGGAGTCGAACGGTGATCAGACGGTGGTTGTTACAGGTGCACAACTCAAGACTTCAGTGGTTGATTCGAACGGCAAGAAAGTACGCGATATCCCGGCCGACAGACTCCGGCTCCTGGTGACCACTCGCTGGACGGCAAATGGTTGGCGCGTCAGCGAAATCAAGGTCCTGAAGTGAGCCGAGATCGCACCGGCCTCGTTAGACCGTTTTTCTACGCACTCATCCTCGTGGCGATGTTTGGGATTTCCAACGCGCCGTCAGCGACTGCTGGCGCATGCGACAACGTATACGTACAGTGCGCTGTTGACTCCGGTGGTGCCACCGTCGGAATGACAAGCACCGTACTGGACCGGGCCAAGAAGGGCCTGGACCTCCAGACCGGCGCACCAGACAAACGCAGCTTCGAGTCCACGAGCGCGACCGCCTGCGCCTTGAGCACCCCCGGTGGTGCAAACGCGGTCATCCCATGTCTGGGCGCCATCCAGGCCTGCGCGGGGAACACGCCGCAACAAGGCCAGGGCCCGCTGGTGCAGCTCTTCCGCCGCGAGCTTGATCCCAAAGGCGTGCCACTAAGCATCGGATGGCAACTGATCGGAACGACTTGCTTCCCGGAGTCGGTGCCAGGCAAGCCCGTACTGGGCATGGGCCTGATCCTCACCGCGTTCCACAACACCCCCTGGGCCAGGCCCACCGTGCATGTCCAGCCCGAGGGCAACGTCACCCTCGTCACCCTGACCACCTACTTCGAGGTGAAGTGGCCGTCCGATGGATACCAGCCCGGTGAGATCAACACCACTACCCTGCTGACCAACCAGGTCCGGATCCGTCCGACCTGCGAGGGCTACACCTACGTCTTCGGTGATGGCGCCAGCCCACTCCAGACTGACTCAGCCGGGGGGACCTACCCCGACGGTGACATCACCCACGTGTACGCCAAGGCCGGCACCTACACCAGCCACATCGACATCACCTACGGCGGCGAGTTCAGCGTCAACGGCGGGGAATGGCTCCCGATCCCCGACACCGTTACCGTTCCCGGCCAACCCCAACCCCTGACGGTCAAGACCGCGCACGCCCGCCTCGTCATCAAGTAGAGCGACGCCAACCAGGCTCGAGGAGAACGCCCGCAGGCCAACCTGTCCATTCGCAACCCATTTGGACCGTTGTGGATCGAGCTTCGGTGCTACTACCAAGGCGAGAACGCCACCCATGACCTCGCCATGAGCTTGGGCCCTATGTCGATGAGAAGGTCCGCCGGTATTCCTGGGGAGCCACCCCCACGACCCGCCGGAAGTGGTGACGCAGCAATGCGGCAGTGCCGAATCCACTTCTCGTCGCAACGGATTCAATGCCCAGGTCAGTCTGCTCCAACAGGGTCCGTGCATGCAGCACGCGTTGCAGGGAAAGCCACTTGTGCGGGGTCGTTCCAGTCTCCGCAACGAACCTGCGAGCGAACGTGCGATCCGACATGGCGACCCGCCGCGCCAACGACGAGACCGGATGCTCGACCGTGATGTTCTCCAGCATCCAGGTCAGCACCGGCTGAAGGCTGTCCGCCGAGCACTCCGGCACCGGCAGGTCGACATACTGTTTCTGCCCCCCCGTCCCGCTGAGGAGGCACCACCATCCGGCGGGCGATGAGCGTGGCCACCGCGCTGCCCAGCTCCCGGCGCACCAGGTGAAGGCAGGCGTCGATACCGGCAGCCGTGCCCGCGCTGGTGATGAGGTCACCATCGTCGACGAAGAGCACGTCCGGGTTGATCTTGGCTTCCGGATATCGCTCCGCCAGCTCTTCGACATCGTGCCAGTGCGCCGTGCATGGCCGTCCATCCAGCAACCCCGCAGCCCCGAGAACGAACACCCCCGAGCAGACCGACAGCACCGTCGCCCCGCCGGCTGCCGCCTTACGCAACGCGTCAAGGACGTCGGGCGGGTAGTTGCGAAGGCGGGTCGCCGGAACGGCGACCAGGTCGGCACCCAGCAGCCCTTGCATGCCGTATGGCGGAATCACCACGATTCCGTTGCGAGCCGACAGCGGCTTTCCCGCCTTGAGCCCGCACACCCGGAAGTCGAGCTTGGGCTACTTCGGCTCGGAGCCACAGAACTGCGCGGGCGCGGCGACGATTGGCGTCACAGCAGCCGCCGGGCCACTGAACTACGTCGGGCTCAACCCCAAGATGAAGTGCAAGCTGCCGCAGCCCTCGAGCTGACCCGGAATCGGTCACCGCGCTCCCGGCGAATACCGGTGACGTGATCGTCACCACTGCCAGACCAGCTGATCACGACCTCTCAGGACCAGCTGATCCTCACCCCGGAGAGACCAGCTGATCCTCACCCCCGCTCGTCACCTGCGAGACCCGGTGATCGTCGACAGTCAGGGCAATGCGGGGATCAGCAACGACTGACCCGCATGCACCTGAGAAGTGTTCAGACTGTTGACAATCTGGATCCGTGCAACGGCATCCCGAATCGGCAGACCCGGAAGCTGAGTGGCGGCGACCTCTGAGAGAGTCTGGCCGGCCAAGACGGTGGTGGCGTGATCGATCAGCGGAGCGGCCGCGTCAACGGTGGTCGCCAGCATCAAGGCCAGGGTCGTGACGGCCACGGTGGCCAACAGTGTGATGACGAGCCGCCCCCGGCGGGTGAACCGAATAGCCGGAAGCTCCTGAGCAAGAACGCGTTTGTCGGGATAGGCACGCTCGCCGTCAGCGACACGCGCTTCAGAACTCAGCGTTCCATCTGAGGGAACCAGGCGCAGGTGCGGGCGGGCGGTGCGCGACGGCATACGGACAGGTTCGGGTGCGAGCACCCCGACGGCTCCAGCTGACATGGCGTCCTCTCAGTGTGGTGCGATTCCTGACGCTTATCGAACGTGCGTCCGATAGAACGCTTGTACGATGTCTAACACGCAGCGCCGACAAAGTCGAGACACAGTCGAACAGGTGTTTGAAACTCGTGTCCGAGCAACATAGGCTGTCTGCATGTCGACTAGCCCAGCAGACACCTCTGACAACGGGTGTCCGGCGGTACGAGCAAGGGGACGAAATCATGGCTAAAGTCCACGAGATGCCCGACCGCGAATCCGGCGACGGGCTGACCACTCGCCAGCGCCGCGTGCTCGAGGTGATCCGCAACTCCGTGGACCGTCGCGGCTATCCGCCGAGCCTGCGCGAGATCGGCGAAGCGGTCGGGCTGCAGAGCCCCAGCAGCGTCTCCTACCAACTGTTGGCGTTGGAACGAAAGGGTTTCCTGCGCAAGGACCCCAACCGGCCCCGGGCGATCGAGGTCCTCTCCCCGAGTACCCCCTCGGACGGGCGCGGATACCGGCAGGCGCACATCGAAGTGATGGACGAGACCGGCATGGGCGACTCCCGACCCACGCCCGCCTATGTCCCGGTGCTCGGCCAGATCGCCGCCGGTGTCCCGATCACCGCCGAAGAGGTCGTGGACGACGTCTTCGCCCTGCCACGGCAGATCGTCGGCGACGGCGAGCTGTTCCTGCTCAAGGTCGTCGGCGACTCGATGATCGAGGGAGCCATCTGCGACGGTGACTGGGTCGTCGTCCGCCAGCAGCCGACAGCTGACAACGGCGACATCGTCGCAGCGATGCTGGACAACGAGGCCACCGTCAAGATGTTCAAGCGCAAGGACGGCCACGTGTGGCTGATGCCGCAGAACAAGGCGTTCTCACCCATCGATGGCGATCAAGCCACCGTCCTGGGCAAGGTCACCGCGGTGCTGCGTAAGGTCTGATCGGCTCAGACTTCCCGGCGTTCCCGGCGTTCCCGGCGTTCTAAGACTGCAGGTCCTGCACGATCCGGCTCAAGGTAGTCCCCAGCGGGGCGTCGAGCCGGATCGTTGCCTGGTCGTCGCCACGGCTCGGTCCACGCGTCACGATCGCCACCGGTATGCCGTCGGCAGCCGCTCGTCGCACGAACCGATAGCCGCTCATCACCTGTAAGGAGGAGCCCAGCACGACAAGTCCCAAAGATGCATCGACGAAAGAGAAACACTGCTCGACAAGGGGTTTGGGCACCGACTCGCCGAAGAAGACAACGTCGGGTTTGACCAGGTCCGACTGACAGACCAGACAACGTGGCGCGTGAAATCCGGCCACAGCCTCGTCCGAGAGAACCACGTCTCCATCGGGACGCAGCTCCCCCGCAACCACCTCGAAATGCGGGTTCGCCTCAAGAAGTCGCCCATCGAGATCGGCTCGGCCGGTGGTCTCGCCGCAATCGAGGCAGCGGGCCAGCGCCAGGTTGCCGTGCAGCTCGAGAACATCCCGGGCACCGGCGAGCTGGTGCAGTCCGTCGACGTTCTGGGTGATGATCGCGCGAACCAGGCCCAGACGCTGAAGATCGGCGACCGCACGGTGTCCGTCGTTGGGCCCGGCTCCGGCAAATCGTCGCCATCCCATGAAGCTGCGCGCCCAGTAACGCTGCCGATTCACTGGCGAGGCAACGAACTCGCCATACGTCATGGGCTCCACGCGCCGCTTGCCGTCCGGTCCCCTGTAGTCGGGGATGCCCGATTCCGTGGACAGCCCGGCGCCTGTCAGGACGGTGACGCTCCCCCCGCGCAGGAGCTCGACCAGCCTCTCGTATGACGCTTGGTCCCGGGCCGTCGTCAGCGCAGTCTCCACGTCAACCTCCACGTCACCAAGTATGCGACGGGTCGGCATCAACCGAGGAAGATCTCAGTTCGTGAGGCGACCAGTGTCAGGCAACCACGGTCAACAGCCAGGGCCAGACAACTAGAGCCAGGTGTCCGGCGTCAGTGACCACCTTCTGGCGACCACCGTCAGGTGACCACCGTCTGGCGACCAGCGTCTGGCGACCAACGTCGGCCTGCGACCCTTCCCAGATCACAGAAGCCGCGAATACTTGGCCAAGCGATAACTTGCCGTTATACCCTTGTCTCATGATTGATGCAGCCGGGCTGCGCGTGATGCGCGCCATCGCCGACGAGGGAAGCTTCACCCTGGCAGCGCTGTCGCTGGGCTACTCACAACCCGCCATCTCCCAGATGGTGCGCCGGCTCGAGGCGCGCACCGGCACCGTGCTCGTCGAGCGGGTCGGACGCAACGTGCGCCTGACCGAGGCCGGCCAGGTGCTGGCGCGGCACGCGGTCGGAGTGCTGGCCGCGCTCGACGCTGCCGAGGAGGAGGTCGCCGCGATCGCCGGGCTACGCGCTGGGCGGGTCAGGCTGATGGCCTTCCCCTCGTCCTCAGCGACGCTGGTCCCCCGGGCACTTGCCCTGGTCAAGGAACGCTTCCCCGACATCAAGGTGACGTTCACCGAAGCCGAGCCACCGGAGTCCCTGGCCGCGCTGCGTGCCGGCGAGTGCGACCTCGCGGTGGCGTTTGCTTACGAGGGCACCGACCTCGGGCGTGGCGAGGAGGACCTCGACATGTTCGTCACCCACAAGCTGCTCGACGACGAGGTCCGGCTCGCGCTGCCCAAGAACCACCCGATGGCCAAGGCAAAGGTCGCCGACCTGTCCCTGCTCGGCGACGAGTCATGGATCGCCGGCTGTCCGCGCTGTCGTGGTCACCTCCTGCAGATGTGCCACAAGTCCGGGTTCACGCCGAACGTCTCGTTCGAGACCGAGGACTATGTCGCCGTTCTGGGCTTGGTCGCCGAGGGTCTGGGCGTGGCACTGATCCCCGACCTGATTCTGCGAAGCGCCAACCACCACGACGTCGTCACACTGCCGATCTCGCCGGCCTCGCGCCGGGAGGTGCATGTGGTCACCACTGCTGACCTGCAACGGGTTCCCGCGGTCAAGGCCACGCTGGACGCACTGTGCGAAGCGGCCACCGCAACGCCCCGCGTCTTCGCCCGCGGCTGAACCCACAGCCTTGCAGGGGGTTCTCGCCGGGTTTGTCACGCTCGGAGCCATCATCGCCCTGGGATTCCTGCTCGCCCAGCTCGGCGTGCTGCGCGCCGACAGCCAGCTGCTCCTCAGCCGGCTGGTCTTCTTCGTGGCGACCCCGGCGCTGCTGTTCCAGACCCTGTCGAAGTCACCCGTCGACCAGATCCTGACTTCCGCGCTTTTTGTGGCGGCGCTGAGCTTCGTCGGGGCTGCCAGCATCTATGTGCTGCTTGCCCGAACCATATGGCGCCGTTCAACCGGCGACACGGTCCTGGGCGCCTTGTCGTCCGCCTACGTGAACGCGGCCAACCTGGGCCTGCCGATCACGGTGTACGTCCTCGGATCCGCGTCTTTCATCGCCCCCGTCCTCCTGCTGCAGCTCCTGGTGATCACGCCCCTGGCCTTCGCGATCCTCGACGCGGTCGTTTCCAGACATCGCCCCTCGCTGTTGGGCCTGATCAGCCAGCCACTGCGCAACCCGATCACGGTCGGGTCCCTCCTGGGCTTGCTCTGCTCGCTGTCCGGTTGGCAGGTGCCTGCCCTGGTTGCCGCCCCGATCGGGTTGATCGCGGGGATGGCGGTGCCGGGTGTCCTTCTGGCATATGGCGTTTCGCTGCGGCTTGGCCCACGCCCGATCGCCGGTGGGTCGGTCGTCGAGCTCGCCGTAGTGTGCACACTCAAGCTTCTGGTGCAGCCCGTGCTGGCGTACGCCGTCGCACGCTGGCTGTTCGGACTGGACGGTCGCGCCCTGTTGGCCGCAACCGTGGTCGCGGCCCTGCCCACGGCCCAGAACATCTTCGTCTACGCCAGCCGCTACAACCGCTCGACGACTCTGGCTCGTGACTCGATCTTCGTCACTACCGCTCTGTCCGTACCCGTGCTGCTGACCATCACGGCCCTGCTTAGCTGACCCCTGCTTAGCTGACCCCTGCTTAGCTGACCCCTGCTTAGCTGACCCCTGCTTAGCTGACCCCTGCTTACCTGAGCCCCGCCTACCCGGCACCTGTATACCGAGCCCTGCTCGCCTGAGCCCCGCTCGCCTGAGCCCCGCTCACCTGAGCCCTCGCTCACCCGAGCCCCGCCGCGTGCTCTCTGTAATTGGGGGTCGAATTCGCGAGTCTTTTCTGTCAGAATTTAGGGTGCCCTTAGCAGCCGGGTGAGCACTGGCGTAACGGGTTGAGCACCGGTGCGGCCGGATAGCAGCACCCGCAACTGAGTCGCGACCCAACCCAAAACCGCGAAGGAGAAAGATCATGGCTCAACTCGAGACCCGAAACATCGAAGTAGCGGACGAGACCCGGAGGTTCCAGGCGAATGGCCACCTTGACGTAGTCACGCTGGGGAACTTCACCCTGGGCAGAGGGACCTTCCAACCGGGCTGGCAGTGGTCCAATGACGTCAAGCCGATCGCTGGGACGGGGTCGTGCATGGCACGGCACACCGGCATCTGTGTATCCGGACGGATGACGGTGCGGGCGGACGACGGTACTGAGTTGATTATCGGACCCGGGGACGTGTTCGTCCTTGAGCCCGGACACGATGCCTGGACGATTGGCGACGAACCCTGCGTCCTGCTCGACACGGGAGTGGCGGCATACGCCAAACCAGCGTCATGACTAATGCCTGACTCGGCGTCCTAGTGACGTCGGGACGAGACGAGCACCGCCCCGTCACTTGTCCGGGTCACCGCGATGTCACCGCATTGATCGGTCCTGAACACCTGAGACCCGTCGGCCCGCAACAGGTCCAGCGTGCCTGGTGCTGGGTGGCCGTAGATGTTGCCCACGCCCACACTGACCAGCGCCACTGGCGCGCGCACCTCCGCGAGCAATGCCGGGTCTTGTAGCCGGGACCCATGGTGCGGCACCTTGAGCACGTCATAGCCACGCGCTCCCCGGTACGCCGGGTCGTGCCTCAGTGCCAACAGCACCTCGTGTGCGGCCGCGGTCTCGACATCACCTGGCATCAACACACGCAGACCGCCGGCGTCCACGGACAGAACCACGCTGGCGTTGTTGGGAACCGATCCCTCGTGGATCACGCGGACGGGCCAGAGCACCGCAGCCCGGACCGGACCCCAGCGGAGCTGGTCCCCGGGATACAACGGCTGCACGGGGACGCCGGCGGCACCTGCCCAACCCTGCACCTCGCGGACCTGAAAGGCAGGGTCGAGCACCGGCGACGTGAGGATCTGACGAACGACGCGACCGTGTATGAGGCCGGGCAACCCCTCCACGTGATCGGCATGAAAGTGCGTCAGTACAACAGCATCGACCACCTCCACGTGCAACCGGGTCAGGCAGCCGTCGATGGCCGCAGGGTCAGGTCCCACATCAACCACCACCGCGTGACCGGGGCCGCTGGCCAAGACCAATGCGTCACCCTGACCGACGTCGCAAGCCACCATCCGCCAGTTCTGGGGCGGCCAGGTAAGGCCATCGGTCGGCCAGACTGCGGCCAGGGTCAGCACGCCGACGGCGGCAACCAGGTAGGGACGGCAACGGATCGTCATGATGAGCCACGGCCCCATGAAGAGCAGGCCAATCGTGACGAATGTCAGCAGCAGTGCGCCGGGCGCCCCGTCTGGCCAGGGCAGCGTGCCCATCGGGACGTCAGCACAAACACGGGCGACCCAGGCAATACCGAGAGTGGGCAGTGCAGCCACCCAGCCGAGTAGCACAGCGACTGGGTGGGAGACCAGCGCGACCAACGCGACCGACACGCCCAGCACCGTGGCCGGCGCCACTAGCGGGGCGGCAAGGAGGTTGGCGACGACTCCGATCAGGGTGACCGAACCCTGAAGCAGGACTATCACCGGTGCGCACATTGCCTGTGCGGCAACGGGGATGGCGATCGCGACGCCGAGTCCCTTCAGGCGCGTGGGCAGGAAACGGGCAAACCAGTCACCCCACGGTCTGGCGAAGAGCAACAGTCCGAGCGTGGCCAGGGTGGACAGTGCGAACCCGTATGACCGGGACAGCCAGGGATCGACACACAACAGGACCAGAACGGCTCCGGACAGGGCGGGGACACCCATTCGGCGCCTCGACGTGCTCAGTCCCAAGAGGCCGATGACACCCATCACCGCTGCCCTCAGGACACTCGGCTCCGGCCTGGCAAGGATGACGAAGCTGACCAGCAGAAGGAGCGCAACCGGCGGACGCCAGCGACGACGCACCCCGACGACGCGACACAACCCCAGTGCCGCCGCCAGGACCACCGCGACGTTGCTGCCGGAGACCGCCGAGAGGTGCGTCATGCCGGTGGTCAACATCGCCTCCGTCAACGACTGCGGAGTCCGGCTCGTGTCGCCGATCACGAGACCCGGCAACAGTCCCCGAGCGTCGGCCGGCAGGCCCGACACCGCGTCGCGCAGACCCGAACGGACGCGCTCGGCGATGTCAGGGACCAGGCCTGGCTCGCCTATCGACTCGGGCGCCGTGGAAGGGTTGAAGACCGCCACCACATCATCGCCGGGATCTGCGATATCGAATCGTCCGCTGGCGCGAATCGTCTCCCGCCATCGCACATGGGCCCAGTTCTTCTGGCCGAACACCAGCACCGGCGTTGAGGTCTCACTGCGCTGACCTCTGCCCACGACGGTGCGCACCGACACCCTGACGAGGACCAGCTCGGTGGGCCGAACGCCTTTGGTCTGGACCACCCTTGGATCCGACAGGACCACGGCCTCCACCGTCGCTGAGGCTCGTTGGCTTGCCAGGCCGGGGACCAGCCCCGCCTCCCGGACACTGGAACTGGCTGCGGTGGCGACCAGACACACCGCTGTGCCCAGCAACGTGAAAGCGACGGCGGTGGCCCAGGATCGTCGACGCCAACGACGGTGCATGAACACGACGCCAAGGCTTGCGAACCCTGCGGCGGACAGCGCGAGGACCCCCGGCCGAAGTGACAGCATGGCAGCCACGGCGATCCACCCGAGCAGGGCCGGCACCAGGAGCCGGGCATCCATCCCGGGCCGGTCGCCGACATCCTGCCCACCCGCTGCACCGGCCGCGCCCGATGACGCTGTTCGCGATGACGCTGTTCCTGATGACGCTGTTCCTGATGACGCTGTTCCCGATGACGCTGTTCCCAACGACCGAGCCGCCATCTCAGACCTTGACCCTGGGCCCGATCTGAGCCAGAAGCTTGACTCCGATACCACTGACCTCGCCGAGCTCGTCGACCGACGAGAAGCGGCCGTGCGCGGTGCGCCAGTCCAGGATTCGTTGGGAGAGAACGGGACCCACACCAGGCAACGAGTCCAACGCGGACGCGTCTGCCGTATTGAGGTCCACAAGACCGCCCGCGGAGCCACCAGCCGTCGAGCCCGCGCCGCCTCCCTGGGTGCCAGACGCCCCCAGGACAATCTCCCCCGGTTTGGGCACGACGATCTGCTCGCCGTCGACGAGAACACGAGCGAGGTTGAGATGGTTCAGGTCGGCAGAGGGCATCGCCCCGCCGGCCGCAGTGACGGCATCGAGAACCCGGGAGCCCGACGACAGTCGGACGACGCCGGGATGGCGCACCTGCCCGACGACATGGACCAGCAGGATGCCGGTGGCGGTGGCAGCGGGCGACCCGCCGGCTCCCGTCGTAGCAAACGCCGCAGGGACGGTTCGGGTGACCAGTCCGGCGGGCTGGCCATGTGCCGCTGCGGCGATCGACTGCGGCTTGGCTGACGAGCTCGCCCACGCGACACGGATCCCGAGAACCACAGCTACGGCTGCCAGAAGGACCAGGACGCCGAGCACGGCAAGGCGGCGGGGCTTGGCACGAACCCCACGCAAAGCAACCGGCAGGGTCAGGATCGCCGGCTTCGGCGGACCAGGACGCCGGTGACGACCGTCGTCCGGGAGTGCCAGCGCCGACGCTGGCGGCGCCCAGCTGGCTGACGCCCAGAATGCCTCCGCTGAGAGGGCCACCGTTGGGTCAATCGCCGCCGGCGCCGCTTCTGGCGGTTGAGCCGTGGCTGCCGGAGCCACCGCTGACGGACAGGCCACGGCTGTTGGAACCACGGCCGTTGGGACCACTGCTGTTGGGACCACTGCTGTTGGGACCACTGCCGTTGGGACCACTGCTGTCACCTGAGCCAGCGACGTTCGCTGCGGGACCCAACCGGCGAAGGGCGACGACCCCGCCGCGGACGAGGCGGCGAACGGAATACCGAGGACGGCGGCAATACGGTCGACTGGTGGAGGTTCGAGGCGACGGCGCGGCATACGGGCACGCTAGAGCGGCGCAGGAGATGGGTGTCGGCACTCCGAGAAAGACTGTGGACGGTGAGACGACCCGGCATACCGATGTGAATAATCGGATCCGGCTCCCGTGACGCGGGAGGATGAAGTCCTGGGAGGTGGTGAGTCGGGCGGGCAGACTTCGGCCTGGGCTCTTGGCCCAGCCTTGTAGCCCTCGGGCTAACCGATCAGATCGAGCGGGAGCGGCCAGTCGTGCGCAGGCAGGAGGTCGCGCAACGTAACCGAGCGATCAAGGTCAAGGACCACGTTGGTGTCGATGTTGCCCGGGTCGACTTGGCGGATGAACTCACGACACCGGCCACAGGGTGGCAGCACGTAAAGGCGGCCCTCCTCGTCACGCCACACGGCAACAATCTCGTCGATCCGATATTCACCGGCTGTCACCATGGCTGCGATGGCGCTGTGCTCGGCGCAAAAGCCCGTGCCAGATCCAGTGTCGATGCACACTCCCTGATAGTGGGTCCCACTGGAGGCGATGAGCTCGGACGCAACGTTTCCAAACAAGCGATCAGCAACCGCGTGAGGGTTCAGCACGTCTGCTGCCGAAAGGATCAGGTCTCGGTTGGCAGAGGAAGTCACAGACATCAACCTACCGGCCAGACAAAGGCCAAATGGCTCCGCGCGGACGAATGGCCCCCGATTGAATGGAAGTAAGCGGCGACTACGACATAAGTCCTTCTCCGCTTTTCCACTAAGTGCCCTATACCGGCACAAGTCGACCGAAATAGCCAGGGTCAGGTCAATCGTCTCTGAACCCAACCGCGAATATTGTCGCGGTGCCGGACGATGACGAGCAGGGCGATGCAGATCCCCCACACCCGGCCGGCGGCAACTGGGTCCGGCAGCGGTGCCAGGCCGGCATACAGGCCAAGCAGTCCCGCGGCCGCCAGTGAAGAGCCCGCCACCCACCTCGTGCGCCACAACATCAGTCCGAAGAAGAGGAGCATGCCCAGGGCAAACCACGGGAATACCGCGAGTATGGCGCCCAGCGAGGTGGCAACTCCCTTGCCGCCGCGCCCGCGCAGGAACGGTGAAAGCACATGTCCGAGGACAGTCGCCAGGCCCACCACGTACGCAGTGAAGCGGTCAAAGAAGAACAGGGCCAGGAACGTCGGCACGAATCCCTTGAGAAGATCGAGCAGACCAACGACGACTCCCCAACGCAGTCCCAGGACACGGCCGACGTTCGTCGCACCCGGGTTCCCGGAGCCCTGCCGAAGATCCGCGTGGAGAACCCTGGCGACGATCGTTGCCGGGTTGATCGATCCGACGAAGAACCCGAGCACCGCCGCAACGGCGACGACGATCCAGGAGTCGGACGTGGTCAAGACAGGCCCTCGTCCGGTCGAGGCGAGACTGCGACGGCGATCGTGCCCGGCCCGACGTGTGCGCCAACCACCGCTCCCAGCTCGACCAGAATCACCTTCGTGGAGGACGACACCCTCGCCCGCAGTCGGTCGACGAGATCGCTGGCCCGGGTCGGCGAGTCAAGATGATGGACGGCGATGTCAACGCCCGAATCCCCCGCCGAGTCGCTCGCCTGGAGAGCAAGCTCCTCCAGCCTGTTCAATGCGCGAGCCGCCGTCCGCACCTTCTCGATCGGGTCAATATGCCCGTCGGACAGCGCCAACAACGGCTTGATCGCAAGGGCCGAGCCGAGCAGGGCCGAAGCCGCTCCGATCCGACCGCCCCGACGCAGATGCTCCAGGGTGTCGACGTAGAAGATGACCGTCGCCGCCCGCGCCCGCGTACTCGCTATGGCCGCGACCGTCTTGACGTCCTTTCCCTGCTGCGCCGCCACCGCTGCGGACAGGGCCGCATAGCCCAACGCCATACCTACGGAGCGGGAATCGACGACCTCTACAGGTATCGGCGACTGGCCGGCCGCGAGCGTTGCGGATCCGACGGTCCCTGACATGTCAGAGGAGATGTGCACGGACACGACGGAATCGGCCCCGCCGGCTGCCGCCGCCTCGTAGGCATCGAGAAAGGCCTGCGGCGACGGACGTGAGGTGCTCACCGTACCGAACTTGCGAAGGGCAGCCGCCAGCTCGACGGCGGTGATGTCGACGCCCTCGCTGTATTGCTGGCCGCCCAGAACGACGTGCAGCGGTACCACCGCGATGCCATGGCTCGCAACAAGCTCCTCGGGCAGGGATGCCGTGGAGTCAGTGACGATCGCAACGTTCACCCGGGCAGGCTATCGCTGCCAACCTAAGGACGGTGTCGCTTCATCATCCGCAAACCTAGGGGCGGTGTCGCTTCATCATCCCCAAACCTAGGGATCTTGTTCCGGCAGCGTCCCTAGGTTTGTCAGGTCCGGATGCCCACCGTCCCTGGGTTTGTCGGGTCTGGATGCGCACCGTCCCTAGGTTTGCGGGTTTGGTTTGCGGGTTTGGTTTGCGGGTTTGGGTTGCGGGTTTGGGTTGCGGGTTTGGGTTGCGCACGGTCCCTTGGTTTGTCAGCTGGCGACTATGTTGACCAGGTTCGGGGCACGCACGATGACCTTGCGGACGACCTTGCCCTCGAGCGCCGCCTTGATCTTGTCGCTGGCCAGCGCCTCCGCCTGCAGGTCTTCCTCGCTGATGCCAACAGCCACCTCTAGGCGGTCGCGTATCTTGCCCTGAACCTGAACGACGCAGGTCACCATGTCGTCCACGAGCAGCGCAGGGTCGGCCTCTGGGAAGTCCACGTAGGTCAACGAGTCGGCGTGCCCCAGCCTGGCCCAAAGCTCCTCGGCGATATGAGGTGCCACCGGAGCGGTCATCACGACCAGCGCCTCGGCCGCGTCGCGAGGCACATGGGGCAGCTTGGTCAGCGCGTTGTTGAACTCGATCAGGCGCGCGATAGCCGTGTTGAAACGCAGACCGTGATAGTCGGTCCGCACGGCGTCGATGGTCTTGTGCAAGAGACGCTTCGTGGCCTCGTCCGGGGCGTCCTCGGTGATCAAGAGCTTGCCGCTCACCTCGTCGATCACGTTGCGCCACAGGCGTTGCAGGAATCGCTGGGCCCCGATGACCGCTCGGGTCTCCCACGGGCGCGACAGGTCCAGCGGGCCCATCGACATCTCGTAGACCCGAAACGTGTCGGCGCCGTACCCCTCGAACATCTCGTCCGGGGTGACAACGTTCTTCAGGGACTTGCCCATCTTCCCGTACTCACGGGTGACCGGGGCTCCGTGCCAGATGTACGAGACCTCACCGCTCGGATCGGCCACCTCAAGGACCTCGGTCGCGGGCACAGACTGGCCGCGGCTGTCGCGAAAGAAGAACGCCTGGATATAGCCCTGGTTGAACAGCTTGCGGAAGGGTTCCTCGCTGCTGACGTAACCCAGGTCGAACAGCACCTTGTGCCAGAACCGGGAGTACAGCAGGTGCAGCACCGCGTGCTCGACCCCACCGACATACAGATCGGCACCGCCGGGATCCATCGCTCCGATCGGCGCCCCCACGACGGGTTCGACCTGCTTGCCCATCCAGTACTTCTCGACCTCGGGGTCAACCAGGACCTCGTCGTTGGCCGGGTCCAGGTAGCGCAGCTCGTACCAGCAGGAGCCGGCCCAGTTGGGCATCGTGTTGGTTTCGCGGCGGTAGGACTTCATGCCGTCGCCCAGGTCCAGCTCGACGTTGACCCAGTCCTGCGCCCGGGCCAGAGGCGGCGCCGGGTTGGACTCGGCATCCTGCGGGTCGAACGTGGCCGGCGAGTAGTCCGCCACCTCGGGCAGGAGCACGGGCAGCATGGACTCGGGCAGGGCAATCACGTGGCCGGCCTCGTCGTAGACGATGGGGAACGGCTCGCCCCAGTAGCGCTGACGCGAGAACAGCCAGTCGCGCAGCTTGTAGGTGATCGTCTCCTCGCCAAGGCCCTTGTCCCGCAGCCAGTCGATGGTCTTGGCCTTGGCCTCGGTGACACCCAGCCCATTGAGCGAGATCTCGTCGTTGGCCGAGTTGATTGCCGGCCCGTCCCCGGTGAACGCCTCATCCTGCGGGTGACCGTCAGGAGGCTGCACGGTACGGATGATCGGCAGGTCGAACTTGGTCGCGAACTCGTAGTCGCGCACGTCCTGACCCGGCACCGCCATGATCGCGCCGGTGCCGTAGCCCATCAGCACGTAGTCGGCCACGAAGACCGGAATCGACCGCCCGTCAACGGGATTGGTCGCGAAGGCGCCAATGAAGACGCCCGTCTTGTCCTTGCCCTCGGACTGTCGTTCGACATCGCTCTTGCGCGAGGCCGTCAGCCGGTATGCCGCCACGGCCTCCCGGGGGGTCGCTGTCTCACGTCCGCGCGGAACCCAGGCCTCACGAGTACCCTCCGGCCAACCGTCAACGGGGACCATGGAATCCACCAGTGGATGCTCAGGAGCCAGCACCATGAAGGTGGCACCGAACAGTGTGTCCGGGCGAGTCGTGAAGACATCGATCGCAACCGTCGTCGAACCATTCGCAGTCTTCGCGTCGTCGCTCGGCGTCGAGCCGGCACCAGAGCTCGAGCCGGCGGCAGGCGTCAAACCAGCGGCATGCGCCAAGCCAGCAGCAGGCGGCAAGCCGGCGGCGACGGGTGCCCGGAAGGACACCTTGGCCCCGGATGAACGGCCAATCCAGTTGCGCTGCATCAGCTTGACCGGCTCGGGCCAGTCCAGCCGGTCCAGGTCGTCAACCAGCCGGTCCGAGTACTTGGTGATCCGCATCATCCACTGGGACAGGTTGCGCTTGAACACCGGGAAGTTGCCGCGCTCGGACCGCCCGTCGGTAGTGACTTCCTCGTTGGCCAGAACGGTGCCCAGCCCGGGACACCAGTTGACCGGCGCCTGGGTGATGTAGGCCAACCGCTGGTCGTCGATCTCCTTGCGCTGCACGTCGGCGTCCAGCCACTCCCACGGCACGCCAGAGCTGGTCTTCCGCTCCCCCGACTCGAGCGCCGCGACGAGCTCGCTGATCGGCCGGGCCTTTCCGCGCCCGCCGTCGGCCGACTCGTCATACCAGCTGTTGAAGATCTGGACGAAGATCCACTGGGTCCACCGGTAGAACTCCGGGTCCATCGTGGCGATCGCGCGACGGTCGTCATGACCGAGACCTAGGCGGCGCAGCTGACGCCGCATGGTGACCATGTTCTCTTCGGTGGTCTTGCGGGGGTGCTGCCCGGTCTGCACGGCATACTGCTCGGCCGGCAGCCCGAACGCGTCGTAGCCCAACGTATGCAGGACGTTCTTGCCCGTCATCCGCTGGAAGCGCGCGAAGACGTCAGTCGCGATGAAGCCCAGCGGATGACCGACGTGCAGCCCAGCGCCGGAGGGGTAGGGGAACATGTCCAGGACGAAGAGCTTCTTGCGGCCGGCCACACCCTCGGGGTCAGCCCACGGGCCGGCCGGGTTCGGGGCGTGGAACGTGCCCTCGCTCTGCCACCGGTCCTGCCACGACGTCTCGATGCGTTCGGCCATCTCGGCCGTATATCGGTACGGAGTGTCGTCCATCATCGCGTCCTCTGTTCGTCGTCCTGCGAGTGCATGCTCCTGGCGGCCCCTGACTGGCACATAAGAAAACCCCTCACGCAGGAGGGGTTGCCGCGTTGAGGTCCGGGTCGGGCCAACGCGGCTAAATAAGGAGCAGCGAGCTTCGCATGGGTGACACGTTAGCGCAGGCTCGTGGACATGGTGCCACGCGGCGCCTGCTCAGGTTCTCGCACGCTTACCGCAGGGTGCCGATCACCATCATCACCTGGCCGAGGTGATAAGTGACGATCACCACCATGCGGGCGTGGTCGCGTTGCCCCACAAAGCGATCCAGGGCCAGGACAGTGTCCGAGACCAGGAAGGACACCGCGCCCAGAAGCACCGGCGGACGCGCCGTGCCGCCCGCGGCGACGACCATCGCGGAGATAACCACGAGGTATGCCGTGACACCGGCCCCCAGCGCGGCACCACCTTGATCTGCGGCCCCCTTCACGATCCGGCGCCCGGCGGTCAGGCTCAGTGACACAGCGATCAGGAGGCCGACCAGCGCCCACCCTTTCTGGAAACCCACAGTGAGGAAGGCAAGAACGTAGGTGATGTGCGCGAGGAGGAACGATACGAGTCCCCCGAAGAAGGCAGCCGCGGACTCGCGGAGCAGGAAGATGTCCCCGGCAAGGGAAAAGCCCAGGGCCACCAGCACAAGGCGGCCAACCTCGTCATGAGCGGCGCCCATGCTGAACGCCAGCCAGGCGAGAGCCACCATGACCAGCGGTTTCGCGACCTGCTCCGCACGGGCCCACTGACGATAGACGGCCACCCAGTCCACAGCGACGATCAGGGCGAACGCGACGGCTGCGGCGGCGGTCATGACGCCGTAGCGTACTCCCGCCGGGGCATGACGAAAGGCCGCCACCTTGACGGGTGACAGCCTTTCGAAACTGGAACAGCTTCAGCCAAACGGCGTGACGCTCCCTACAGGGATGCGACCTTCTTGGCCATGGCCGACTTCTTGTTCGCAGCGTTGTTCTTGTGGATGACGCCCTTGCTCACGGCCTTGTCAAGCTTGGTCGACGCAACCTTGAGCGCGTCGGCAGCCGCAGTGGCGTCGCCGGAGTCGGCCGCAGTCTTGAACTTGCGGATCCAGGTGCGGAGCTCGCTCTTGACGGCCTTGTTGCGTTCGGTGGCCAGAGCGTTCGTCTTGATGCGCTTGAGCTGGGACTTGATGTTTGCCACGAGGAATCTTTCTCACATTCGGGTAGGTCGATGATGCTCTGTCATGAGGGCGACAGAAGCGGACTCGGGACCGGGCGTGGGGATACCCGTGGTTAAGCCGCTCTGGGTGGAACTGCATGCGCACACGACCTGAGCGCGCACGCGACGATCAAATCTAGCAGCGAAGGCCGTGCCCCACCAAACCGCAACCCAGGAGAAGGCCAGGTCAGCGGGCGTTGCGGGCGCCGCAGATCTTCAGGATCGCGCGCTCGACGGCGTAAACGGGGTCGCGGCCACCGCCCTTAACGTCGAAATCCGCCGCCGCCACCGCCTGGATCGCCCGGCCGACGCCCTCGGGATCCCAGCCGTTGAGCTTTCTGCGGGCCTGGTCGACCTGCCACGGCGCCATCGCGAGGGTCTTGGCCACCTGGGCGGAGGAACCGCGACCTGCGCTGCCGACCCTCACCATCTGGCGCAGCTGCATTGCCAGCACGGCGACGATCGGCACCGGGCTGTCACCAGCCGCGATGGCGTGGCGCAGCAGTCGCAACGCCTCCCCCGCATCGCCGGCGATCGCGGCGTCAGCGACCTTGAAACCTGTCGTCTCGACCTTGCCGCCCTGGTATTTCTCGACCAGCGCCTCGTCGACCAGGCCCTCGGTGTCGGCGACCAGCTGTGAGCAGGCGGAAGTCAGCTCGCGGAGGTCCTTGCCGACCGCATCGACCAGAGCCCGGATCGCACCGGGGGTGGCCTTGCGGCCCTGGCGCCGGAACTCGTTGGCGACGAACTGCGCCTTGTCGCCGTCGGACTTGATCAGCGGGGCGTCGATGACCCGCGCCCCGGCCTTCTTGAGGAGTTCCAGGATCTTCTTGCCGCGCGCGCCGCTCTTGTGGGCCACGACCAGCGTGATCTCGTCGGCGGGCGCAGCCAGGTAGGCAAGCACATCGGCCTGCAGCTCGTCCGGCGCGTCGTCGAGATCCAGGACGACGATCGCCTTGGTCCCGCCGAACAACGACGGGGACGCGTGCATGGTGAGCGTCCCGCTCTGGTACCCCTCGGCATACAGCTTGATGACCTCGAGATCGGGGTCGCCGGCCCGCAGCGCGTCCAGGGTCGAGTCGAGCGCGCGCTCGGCCAGCACGCTCTCCGGACCCGAGATCAGCACGTATGGCGGCACGCCGGTTGCGGGGGCATGGCCGGCTTGGATAGTCACGGCGCCCAGAATGTCATGCCGCGCAGACTGGCACCTGTCGAGATCAGAACCCCGGCTTGGGTGAGCCCGTTCAGAACGCCATCCTCGGTGAGTCCGACAGCTCGAGACCGAAGAGCTTCAGCCGGGCAGTGATCACGTCATCCTGCAGCTCGAGGTGATCGGCAAGCTCATCGAGGGTCAGCCCCAGCTCAACGCCTTCGCGCAGCTCGACGTCCTGCTCGGAGGTCCAGGCATGGCCCTGGGTGACGGCCGTGCGCGCAGATCCGGCAACCGGTGGATCGCCTGCCACAGGCCGATCGTCCGCAAGCACGTCATCCTCGTCCTGGCCACCCACCGGGATCCCGTCGACTACCCCGGCGACTCCGCGCAGCGCCGGCTCATGCACCGGCAACGGCTCAGCGGCTGTCTCGTCCAGCCGCTTGAGCGCCGCCAGGACCATGGCCTTGTCGATCGTCGGCCAGAACGGTGGCAGGGACTTCTGCAGGAACCCGGCGTAGCGCGCGGTCATCATCCGCGAGTCGAGGATGGCCACGACCCCGCGGTCATCTCCGCGACGCAGCAGCCGGCCGGCGCCCTGGGCGAGCCGCAACGCCGCGTGGGTGGCCGAGACCGCCATGAAGCCATTGCCTCCCATCCGGGCAATGGCCTGCGCACGCGCCGAGGACAGCGGGTCGTCCGGGCGCGGGAACGGGATCCGGTCGATGATGACCAGCTGGCAGGAGGAACCCGGGACGTCGACGCCCTGCCACAGCGACAGCGTCCCGAAGAGGCAGGTCCTCGGCTCTCGGGCGAACTGCCGCACCAGCGTTGAGGTCTGGTCCTCGCCCTGGCAGATGAACTCAATGTTCTCGGTGTCGCTGTCTGAGTCACCTGCGTCCTTGCCGGTGTCTCTTCCGCTGCCCTTGCCCGAGTCCTTACCGGTCCCTTTGGCGAACCGCTCGCGCATCGCCTCGGTCGCGGCAACGGCTGCGCGCATCGAGGAGAACAGCCCGAGCGTCCTTCCTCCCGCGGCCCGCACCAGCTCCTCGATCTCGTCGAGCGTCTCGGTCGCCATTCCGTCCCGCCCCGGCGCCGGAAGGTGCTTGGCGACATATGCGATGGCCTGCTTGGGGTAGTCGAACGGGCTGCCGACATCGAGCCCACGCCAGGTCGGGGCGCCCTCGCCGCGCAGCCCGAGAGTCCCGGCGACCGCGTCGAACGTGCCGCCGAGCTCGAGAGTGGCCGACGTCATGATGACCGTGCGGTCCCCAAACACCTTGTCCCGCATCAACATCGCCACACTCATCGGCGCCACCTTCAGCACCGAGCCACGGCGCGGGTCCTTGCTCACCCAGGCGACATCGAGCTCGCGCTCTTCCAGGATCCGCTCGGCGTTCTCGAAGATCTCGTCGATCGCCGCGCGGGCGACCTGCCGGGCACCGTCGTTGTCCTCGGACGAGGCCGGTTTCAGCTCTGTCTGCACCCCGCGGGCCGAGTCCCGCACCCGTGCCAGCGCAAGGGAAAGGGAGTCCGGTATGCCGTTCAGCCGCCCCTCGGGCATCTCGTCGACGATGGCGGCGAGGAACTCGGACGCATCGGTGACCTGATCGGTCCCCGCGAGACGCCCGGCACGCTTGGCTGCTCCGGCGATCATCGGCACTGTCAGCTCGTCGGTGATGGTGGAGGTGACCCGGTCGACGAGATCATGGCCCTCGTCGACGATCAGCAGGTCGTGCTCGGGCAGCATCTGCCGGCCCTCGAAGGAGTCGATCGCCATGAAGGCGTGATTGGTCACGACCACGTCGACATCCCTTGCGCCCGCGCGTGCCTGCTCCACGAAGCACTCACCGACCATGGGGCACTTGCCGCCCAGGCACTCGTGCGCCGCGACCGACACCTGACGCCAGGCCCGCTCGGAGACTCCCGGCAGGAGCTCGTCGCGGTCGCCGGACTGGGTTTCCTCGGCCCACGACCGCAGCCGGACCACCTCTGCTCCGAGCCACGAGACATTGGCGTCCACCGCCCCCACCGACAGGAGGCTGCCCTCGTCATCAGCGGGAAAGCCACCGGACAGCTTGTGCCGGCACAGGTAGTTCCGGCGACCCTTCACCAGGGCCCAGGTCGGCTGGCGGCCGAGGATCGGGGCGATCGCCTTGGCCAGCCGCGGCATGTCAAAGTCGACGATCTGGGCTTGCAGGGTCAGTGTCGCGGTGGCCACCACCGTGGGCCGACCCGTATCGAAGGCATGCACGACGGCGGGGATGAGATACGCCAGCGACTTGCCGGTGCCCGTGCCCGCCTGGACCAGGAGGTGCTCGCGCGTGGCGATGGCGTCGGCCACGGCATGCACCATCTCGGCCTGTCCCGGGCGCTGGACGCCGCCGATACCCTTCACTGCCGCGTCCAGGAGTGCGTCGAGGTCGTGGTCTTTCGAAGGCATTGCCTCAGGTTATGCCAGTGAACCTTCAGACTGAGTATGCCGCGAGCTCGTCGACCAGGGTCTGGTTCACCTTGGCCTCGAGGCGGGTGCCGTGCTCGGTGTGCTCGCTGGTGAGGATCTCGGCTTCGTTGTGCAGTCTGTTGACCAAGTCGCCCCGGTCATAGGGCAGCAACACGGTCACTTCGATGTCCGGCCGGGGAAGCTCGTCGGCGATGAGCGCGCGGAGCTCGTCCAGCCCCTCGCCCGTGCGGGCCGAGACGACGATCGAGTGCTTCTCGCTGCGCCGGATCCGGTCCAGCACCTCGTGGTCCGCGGCGTCGGCCTTGTTCACCACGATGACCTCCCTGATCCGGTCACCACCGACCTCGGCAAGAACACCGCGCACGGCCGAGATCTGGCTCTCGGGGTCGGGGTGGGACCCGTCGACGACGTGAAGCAGCAGGTCCGCGTCGCCGACCTCTTCAAGGGTCGACCGGAAGGCCTCGACGAGCTGGGTCGGCAGAGCGCGGACGAACCCGACGGTGTCCGACAGGGTGTACAGCCGGCCGTCGGCGGTCTCTGCCCTGCGGACGGTCGGGTCGAGGGTGGCGAACAGCTGGTTGTCGACCAGGACTCCGGCACCGGTGAGCCGGTTGAGCAGGGAGGACTTGCCGGCGTTGGTGTAGCCGGCAATGGCGACGCTGGAGACGCCCTTGACCCTGCGACTGTGCCGTTTGGTGTCCCGCGTGGTCTTCATCGCCTTGATCTCGCGCTTGAGCTTGGCGATCCTGCTGTTGATCCGTCGCCGGTCGAGCTCGATCTTGGTCTCACCGGGGCCCCGAGAGCCCATACCCTGGCCACCGGCTGCCTGCCCGCCGGCCTGTCGGGACATCGACTCACCCCAGCCACGCAGGCGCGGGAGGAGGTACTGCAGCTGGGCCAGCTCGACCTGAGCCTTGCCCTCACGGCTCTTGGCGTGCTGGGCGAAGATGTCGAGGATCAGGGCGGTGCGGTCGATGACCTTGACCTTCACGACGTCCTCGAGCGCCCGCCGCTGTCCGGGGCTGAGCTCGCCGTCGCAGATCACGGTGTCGGCGCCTTCGGCGATGACGACATCGCGCAGCTCTATCGCCTTGCCGGACCCCAGGAAGGTGCTCGTGTCCGGCCGCTGACGACGCTGGATCAGCCCGGCCAGCACCGTCGAACCAGCGGTCTCGGCAAGAGCCGCCAGCTCACGGATCGAGTTGTCGGCATCCTCGACGGTGCCCTCGGTCCACACGCCACAGAGCACGACTCGCTCCAGGCGCAGCTGGCGGTACTCCAGCTCGGTGATGTCCTGAAGCTCGGTCGACAGGCCGGGGACCCTGCGCATGGCTGCGCGTTCCTCACGGTCGAGCTGGGCGCCATCGGCGTCGGCGCCAAAGTCCGATTGATTCTGGTGCCAGCTGTCGTCATCGCTGAGGGCTGAGGCCTTGAAGTCGAACAGATCAGATCGTTGAGTCATATCTCCCTTAGGATCGCACCTTTTCAACCGGGAGGGCGAACTAATTGTTCCGGTACGCCGCGTGGCATCTCCCGGATGAGGCCCTTGCAGGCGACGTCCGGGCCGCTCCGGTCACGCCGTCTCGGGAACATGCAGGTGCGCGAGCACGAGGTCGAATTCCTGGATGTCGGTCACCATGACACCCATGTCCTCAGGCATGCGTGAGCGCAGCGCCTCAGCCGCCGAGCGGGACGCCACCATCGCGTCTCGGCTGGCGAACGTCGCGGAGGAGACTGCGCGACCCGTGAGGCGGTCGACCATCAGGCTGGCGCTGCAGAAGCCGTCCATCTCCTCCGATGCCTGCAGCATCGCCATCCGGTATTCCTCGATGGCGTGGGTGAACCCCGCGGCGTCCATGCTGACCCAGGTGCAGCGCACACAGGCACCTTCGCCCGACCTGGAATGGCGGTGCATTACCGGGATCTCCCAGAGATCAACTGAAGGCTGGGCTCCGAAGATCTCCGATCCACGCTGAAGCAACGGCCGCATCTGGTCGTGCCTGCATCGTGGTGGATCGTGCGTACATGACAAGACCCCTCTCCGAAGGCAGCGCCACGGCGGTGCCGACGAGGCCGTTTCACTCTCCTCCGCGACCCCCAGACACACAATGGGTCGTGCGCTGAAGCCTGGACCGGGGCGGAGGTGCCTGACGGCGCGCCGTCGCCAGGGGCAGCCCCGCTTGTTGGGGACCAGTGGTGGAAGGCCCAACCCGCCGCAACCTCGGCGAGCGCCGCCGGAATACCGATCTGGCAGTTTCTAGCATTTGTGGCTCTCGGGGTTCTCCTGGCAGTTGCCATTGTGGGCCTGGGCTACTCGCTCAGCCGCTCGCAGAGGTCGCAGCCGTCGCGGAGGTCACAGCCCCCGCTGCGCGCCTGACCCAAGCAGGCAATGGGGGCCGCGAGGCCCCCATTGCGCAAGTCCTGGCTGGACCGGTGTCCGGTTACCTCAGCGTCGAGGCGTGTTGGATCAGCAGCGGGCGACCCGTAGCCTCTGCTCATGAGCACCCTCAACGTGGTTGGCCAGCGCGATGCCTGGCGCTGTTGGCTATGCGACGAGCCGGTCGACCCCGACGCATCCGTCAACTCAGACCGCGGCCCAAGCGTCGACAGCGGCGCTTCGCCCAAAGGCAAGAAAGCTGTTACGGGCGCTGAGCGTCTTGCCCACCGGGCCTGCAACACGCGCAAGGGCGCGGTCAAGCCCGTCGTGGCCTGGTCTCCGAATCTGTTCGTCGTCGAGCCGGCCCCGATCGTGTCGACCGTTGAGCGATTGACCCGCAAGGGCGGCCGGGAGGTGGTGGCCCGCTGTCCCAGCCGGGCGGACGCCGAGAAGGCTGCCGTTTGGCTGCTGGATCGGCTGTCCCGGTTTGCGCCGGGGCTGTCGGTCACGACGCAGGTCGAGGCCGGTGGCGGGCAGTTCCTTCTGGTGTTGCGCGCCGTCTGAACGGAAGCGCATCCCGTTCGCCGGCCGCCAGGCCAAACAATCCAGTCGCGGCGAGAGGTGCGGATCTTGATAGCGGCCACAGCCTCACCCTGCTCGACGGTCATGGCGGCCTCGTTCCCTCATCGCATTGAGCGCGCGGTGGCTGGTCCAATGGCATCCAGGCAGACGGCCATGGCCGACTCTCGCCGGCCGAGGTCCGTAAGGCTGGCGTGCCGACACGTGACCTCGCGGCAGCACTTGACCCGGACGCATTCACCCCCGTCTCAGCACGATCTGATCACCAGTTCGGACCCGTCCCGCGGCAGTCACCACGGCGTCGACGCCGAAGTTGATCTCCCCCTGAGACTGACGGTATCCCGAAAGCTCTCGCAGCAAAGGGGCATCATTACGGCCGGTCACCGGATCGAGATCGACCACGGCGCAACGCGGCACGACACCCCGCACCCGCATTGTGGCCTCGCCCAGCCGTAGCTCGCCGGGCTCGCCGGATGCCGTTTGTCAGCAAGCGCGCAGACCTCCTTGAACGTTCGCTCCAAGGCCTGCCGTGCACGGATCAGGAGATCCGAAGCCTCGTTGCGACCGTGAGCCGGATCCCCGCCCTGACCTCGGCCGCCTGCGCTCCACGGGACGAGTTCGTCAGCGCGCTCGGGCTCCGGCTCCGGGCAGAGGCGTTGATCCTGCCTGCCCGCGAAGTCCCCAGCGCCTCGTCGGCCACGGTGACACGTCGCTCCGCCACCAAGCCCGTGGTCTTCGAGATCGGAAGGGGGCTGCGGGTCCTGGCGGGGGCCACCGCCTCCCTCCTGCTGATCGGTGCCGTCCTCGGCGTCACGTCACGATCTGCCTTGCCCGGCGGTTTGCTCTATCCGGTGAAGCAGGTACTCAACTCGGCTGCGGTTCAGCTGTCCGGCTCCGACTTCGACCGTGGGGTGACCCTGCTGTCCCAGGCAGGCGCAAGAGCACATCGGCGATGCGCGGTCGCTCGTCGAACGTGACCGGGCGAGGACAGATCCAGCTTCGGTGGACCAGGCTCTGCTCAGTGCCAACGATGCGATCAGGATGGGTCAACGAGCGCTGTTGGGCGAGTTCGACCGCACCGGAAACACTCAGGCACTGATCGCAGTCCAGGACTTCACTGTTCGCGCACTGCCCCAGCTCAACGCCCTACGCCCGCTGGTCCCGGCAGCATCCAGACCGCATGTGGATGCGCTCATCGCGCTGCTCCACAAGTCCCAGACCACGCTGGCCCGCAAGATCGCCGTGTGCGGTCAGCGGTGTGCTTTGCTCGCGGGCCTCCAACCCGGGAGCTCGCCTACTTCGACATCCTCCACCGGCGCGCCCTTTACGCCGCCAGTCGGGGGCCTTCCCATACCAGGCCTCCCGACGGGCGGGCTGCCTGCTGTCGGCCCGGTGCCTGCCATCACAGGACCCGGTGGGGTGGTGGTGGGGCCCGCCGCGCCTCCCCTGCCGATCATCAGCAATGGCAGTGGGGGTGCGATCCCACCACCGGTGACCGCCGGGCCGATCACCGTCCGGCCGCCTCCGATCGTGCTCCCTGCCCCTGCATTGCCTCCCCCGCCGACCGGCCTACCAGGCCTCCCCTGAGTAGCCCGACCTCTTCTCCCGACGACGCACCAGCGATCCGCCATACACCTGTAGCCGAGGGGGACGGCTTAGACCGGGAAACGAAGAGGGACGACTTGTGGCGGGTGCGCGGGGAGCGCTCACAGCCGCCATGCGATCAAGTGGGTCAGCGAGCCATGAAGTCGCCGAGCACCGCGGCGAATCGCTCAGGCTCGTCCAGGTGTGGAAAGTGCCCAGCACCTATGAAGAGCTCCACCCGGCTGTCGGCGATCGCCTGGTGGGCGGTGGTCGCGTGCCATGCCGGAATCATCCGGTCCCGTGTTCCCCAGACAACCAGGGTGGGGATCTCGATGGCCATTGGCAGGTGATCATGGGCGGTCACGGTCTGTCCGCCCGGATCGATGACTCCGCGGGCGGTGGCGAGAAAGGCTCGTCGAGTGTCAGCATCTGCCAGGGACGTGAACCCTCGCCAGACTTCGGTCACCTCCGGACTGGCCCGCCAGCCCCCTCTGGTGAAGATTCGTCCGGCGGCCTCGACTCGTCCACGCACCCAGCTGGATGCGATCAGCGGCAGGACCCATTGCGCGCCAGGCAGGGTGGCCGCCCGGAGCAGCGGACTGACGTCACGTCCCAGGCCACCACTGTCGACCAGGACAAGACGCTCGACCCGCTCCGGGAACAGGTAGCAGAACTGCATCGCGATGCCACCGCCGAAGGAGTGCCCGACCAGGGTGACCCGATCGATGTCGAGCAGATCAAGGAGATCCCGCAAGGTTGCCGCGTGCGCCCCCAGCGAGTAGTCGCCCATGGGTTTTGCCGACGCTCCGTGGCCGAACAGGTCGGGCGCCAGCACGCGGTGATCCTGGTTAAGCGCGTCGACCAGGTGTGCCCAGTTCCGGTGAGACCCAGTGAGCCCGTGAATGAACAGCAATGCCGGACCTTTGCCGCTGTCCAGGTATGAGTACTCATACCCGTTCAGCATCGCCGTGCGTTCGCGCGCGCTCACCACGGCACCTCCCATTGATTACCAATCGGTAACCTACGCTAGCGTAACGCTCTTCGGGAAGTACCCACATCACGAATAGTCGACCGGGCAACACCTAGACCGGAAGGACGGCCTCGGTGTCGTTGCGCTGCAGCAGGCGTAAGGAGCCGTGCTCGCCCACCTGGGTGAAGGTGCCTTCGCGTAGCGCCCGTTGCACGACGTGCCAGGGCGGCTGTCCGCCTTGTCTCGGGTCGGGGAAGACGTCGTGGACGGCGAGTATCCCGCCCGGCAGGAGGTGCCGGGAAAACGCGGCGTAGTCGTGCTGGGCGACCTCTTCGGTGTGATTGCCGTCCAGGAACAGCAGGGTCAACGGGGTTGTCCACCATGGAGCGACCTGCTGCGTGGTCGCGACCAGGACGCTCACGGTGCCTTCGAGCCCGGCCTCTTCGAGGGTGCGCCGCAGCGATGGGAGCGTGTCGAGACGGCCGGTGCGGGGGTCTGTCAGGGACTTGTCGTGCCACTGCCACCCCGGCTGGTTCTCTTCCGAGCCATGGTGGTGATCGAGGGTGACCAGTTGCGAGCCTCGTTCGGCAGCAACGGCCCCGAGGTGCACGGTGGACTTGCCGCAGTAGGTGCCGATCTCGAGCCACAAACCTGGCGCGACGATTGCTGCCGCCTTACGCAGGGCGGCCGCCTCGTCGTCCGGCATGAATCCCTTCGTTCGCGCGGCCAGCGCTGCCAGGGCCAGGTCGAGCGTCATGCCAGATCTCCGGTGAGGGTGACGCACTGCGCGTCGCAGTCTGCCGCGGCGATCCGGATCAGCCGGGGCAGCCCGTCGCCACGGAAGAGCCCGTTGCCCGAAGAGGAACACGCCAGCGCGTCCGCTGCCAGAACCACGGCCGCGGAGGTCCACGTGCTGCGCTCCTCGGGCCAGATCGCGCGGTCCGGCCAGACGTAGCCGGTCCAGAAGCCGCCGTCGTCGTCGCGCAGGTGCTGCACGCAGTCGAACAGAACCCGCGCCCGTGGACCCTCGCCCACTGCGTCGAGAGTGAGCACCAGCTCGCAGGTCTCCGCGACGGTCACCCACGGCCGGTCGGAGACACAACGGGCGCCCAGTCCCGGTACGACGAAGTCGTCCCACCTGCGGTTCAGGTGCGCCCGACCCTCGATTCCCGGCACGGCGCCGCCGAGCACAGGGTAGTACCAGTCCATCGAGTACCGGCTCTTGTCCAGGAAGGCATCGGGATGTATCGCCACCGCGTGCGCGAGCCGGGCGGCGGCGAGCTCCCAGTCCGGCTGCGGGTCACCGACCAGCTCGGCCAGTGCCATGGCACACCGCAGGGACAACACCGTGCAAGAGCTGCCGGTGAGCAGGGCGCTATCGCTCACCTCGCCAATCACGTTGCGCGACCAGGCGATCCCACCGGAGGGCAGCTGAAGCGCCACGACGAGCTCGATGGCTCGTCGGACGACCGGCCACATCACGTCGACCTGGGTCCGGTCCCCGGTGATCAGCCAGCGGTGCCAGACCCCGACGGCGAGGTAGGCGCACTGGTTGGTGTCGATGCTCGCGTTGCCGATGTCGCTGCCTGTGGTCTCCATCGGCCAGCTGCCGTCGGGTGACTGGTGCGTCGCGCTCCACTCGAACGCCAGACTCGCTGCGTCGTCGAGCCCGCAGACGGTCAGCGCCATCGCCGCCTCGACGTGGTCCCAGGGATCCCCGTAGTGGCCATGGAACCAGGGCACGAGCCCGCTGGCCAGCTGTTGGCCGGCGATGTGCTCCCCGGTCATCCGGATCTGGTCGGCGGTCAGAGTGCCCGGCAAGTGCGGCAGGGGCCGCCTCACCCGTTCCCGCCCGGCTTGCGGAGGTATAGCACCAGGCTCTTGCCGAGGATGGGGTTGAGCAGACGTTCGGCAGTCTGGGTGAGCCACGGGCGGCGGGTCATGTCCCAGACCAGCAGCCTGTGGTAGCCACGGGTGAGCGCATTCTCCTGCTCGACTCCTGCGCCGCACTTCAGCCACCAGTACGGCGAGTGCAAGGCGTGTGCGTAGTGGCTGCCGAGCGGGTCCAGGCCAGCGGTTTCGAGAGCCGCGAGGAGCTGGTCGCCGCGATAGATACGCACGTGGCCGCCCTGAACCTCGTGGTAAGCGTCCGACAGGGCCCAGCAGATCCGCTCGGGCCACCGCCGCGGGACACTGACGGCGACGAGCCCGCCGGGCCTGACGACACGGAAGATCTCAGCGATCGCCACGGCATCCTCGGGAACGTGCTCGAGGATCTCGGAAGCGATCACCCGGTCGAAGCTGTCGTTCGGGAAGGGCAGGGCCAGAGCGTCGGCCCGAACCGTCACCGGGCCGCCGGGCGGCATGACCTCACCCGCATCAACCATTGCGGCGACCATCACCTCCACGCCCAGGAGGTCCTCGGCGCTCTGGTCCAGGGCCACCACGTCTGCGCCGCGGCGCAGGGCCTCGAACGTGTGCCGTCCGGTGCCGCAGCCGAGGTCGAGAACGGCGTGACCCGGCAGGACCCCGAATCGGTCGAAGTCGATGGTCAGCATGAGGCCACCGGCAGCCGGTCGGTGGTCCGGCCAACCGACGCGTCCGCGATCGCCCTCCGGTACAGGTCAACGGTTGCCTGCGCGGTCGCCGTCCAGCTGAACCGCTCCTCGACCCTCGCGCGGCCGGCCGCCCCGATGGCGGCGCGTCGTGCGGAGTCACGAAGCAGGCTCCCGATCGCCGTCGTCAGTGCACCTGCGTCTCCGGCGGGGACGAGGACTCCTGCGCGACCGTCACGACCGACGACTTCGGCCAGTGCGCCGACGTCGCTGGCAACCAGCGCCGTGCCCGATGCCATTGCCTCGACCGCCGGCAACGAGAAACCCTCGTAGAGCGAGGGCACACAGGCCACTTCGGCCGAGGCCATGAGCTCGGCGATGCCGGTGTCCGTAAGACCGGATGCGAAGTGCACACGTTGCGAGAGGCCGAGCGTGGCGACGAGCTGCTCGGTCTTACCGCCGGGCGCCGGCTTCGACACCACAGTGAGGTGAGCGTCCTGCTCGTCCGGCAGGGCGGCGAGTGCTCGCAGCAGGACGTCAAGTCCCTTGAGGGGAACGTCCGCGCTGCACAGCGCCACGATGCGCCCCGGCACCCGGTGCCCCCGGGGGCGGAACAGCTCGGTATCGACGCCCATCGGGACGACGTTCAGCTGCTGGGACTGCAGACCGAAATCCCTGATCGCGTCCTGCCCGCTGCTGCGCGAGGGGACCAGGATGTGATCGATCTGCCGGGCAACACGAGCCTGCATTCGCACGAACCCGAACCAGCGCCGCAGTGTGAGCTGCCGGTACCACGGTGCAGCTTCGAGCTCGACCTCACGGTCCACCGAGATCGGATGGTGGATGGTGGCGACAAGCGGCAGCCCGGCCTTGATGACGTCGAGCAACGCCGGACCGAGCCCCTGGTTGTCGTGGACGATGTCGAACTCCGCGGCGCGGGCGGACAGCAGCGGCGCAACGCGGCGGCTGAACGTCCGCGGCTCCGGGAAACCTGCGGTGCACATCGTCGCGAACTCGAGCAGATCGGTGAGGTCGCGAAACTCCGCCGGTCGCGGCGTCCGGAACGGCTTGGGCTCGGCATACAGGTCCAGGCTCGGCACCCGGGTCAGCACCACGCCCTCGTCAAGCTCGGGGTACGGGGGTCCGGAGAAGACCTCGACCCGGTGACCGAGGGCGACGAGCTCCCGTGACAGGTGCCGGACATAGACGCCTTGCCCGCCGCAGTGGGGCTTGCTGCGGTAGCTGGTGATCGCGATGTGCAGCGCCCCGGTCGGGCCGACGGATCTCACGAGGTCACTCCGGTCTCCGACGGGAACCGTCGATGGTCGCGCTGATCCTGGCTGGCTTGCATCATATGCAGATATCACACAGATACCGTTTCCCTGTCCCGTCTGTGTTGTGCCCACAGAACCGCTGGTCAGCCAGCCGCCAAGGAGCTCGCTCGTGAACCAGCCCGCAGACCTCGTCATCACCGGAGCCGACGTGTACCGCGGCGACCCCAAGGGAACGTGGGCCCGTGCGGTCGCGGTGCGCGATGACCGCATCGTGGCTGTCGGCAGCGAGGCTGAGGTGCGCGACCGGGTCGGCTCCGCGGTCAACGCGCTGCACCTGCCCGGGCGGATGGTCGTCGCCGGGTTCCAGGACGCCCATGTGCACCCGCCGACCGCCGGACGTAACCGGCTCACCGTGTCGCTCAACGAGATCAGCGGCCGCCGGAACTACCTCGCTGCGGTCGCGCAGTATGCCGCCGCGAACCCCGACGAGCCGTGGATCGTCGGGGGCGGCTGGGCAATGGAGTACTTCCCCGGTGGCAAGCCCACCAAGGAAGATCTCGACGCCATCGCCCCCGATCGGCCGGTGTTCCTCTTCAACCGCGACGTGCACGGAGCCTGGGTCAACTCCAGGGCCCTGGAGATCGGCGGCATCACCACAGACACCCCGGACCCGGCGGACGGCTCGATCGAGCGCGACCCCCGCACCGGTGAGGCCACCGGCACGCTGCACGAGGGCGCCGCATACTCGTTCAACGACAACGTAGTTCCGGTGCCCGACCAGGCCGCGTGGGAGGCCGCGCTGCTCAACGCGCAGGCTCACCTGCACTCGCTCGGCATCACCGGGTGGCAGGACGCCTGGGTCACGCCCGAGACCGAGGCGGCATACCGGGCGATCGCGGCGTCCGGCCAGCTCACGGCGCGCGTCGTCGGCGCGCTCTGGTGGGACCGGCACCGCGGCCTCGACCAGGTCGCCGATCTGCTGGCCCGGCGGGAGGCCGGGTCCGTCGCCGGAGCAGGCAGCTTCCACCCGACGAGTGTCAAGATCATGATCGACGGCGTGCTCGAGAACTTCACCGGTGCCTTGCTTGAGCCGTACTGCGACGGGCAGGGCGGTCACACGGACAAAACAGGCCTCGCCTACGTTGACCGGGCCGATCTCGCCGAGGCCGTCACCGCCCTCGACCGGCACGGCTTCCAGGTGCATATGCACGCGATCGGTGACCGGGCGGTCCGCAACGCTCTTGATGCCGTGGCCGCCGCCCGGTCGGCCAACGGCGTCACTGACCACCGACACCACATCGCGCATATCCAGCTGGTGGCGCCGGCGGACAGGGCGAGGTTCAGTGAGCTTGGCGTCGTGGCGAACTGCCAGGCGTACTGGGCTCAGATGGAGCCGCAGATGGAGCAGCTCACCATCCCGTTCCTCGGCCCGGACCGGGCCGACCAGCAGTACCCGTTCGCGGACCTAGTGCGCTCAGGTGCCCGGATCGCTATGGGCAGCGACTGGTCGGTGACGACCGCGAACCCGTTGGAGCAGATGGAGGTCGCGGTCAACCGGATCGACCCGGAGAACCGTTCCAATGCGCCGTTCCTGCCCGAACAACGGCTCACGCTCGCCCAGGCTGTCAGCGGTTTCACGCTGGGCACGGCCTACGTGAACCACGACGACCAGGAGACCTGGTCGATCGAGGTCGGCAAGCGCGCCGACCTTGCCGTACTGGACCGCGACGTCTTCACAGCACCGGTGACCGAGTTGTCGGACGCCTCGGTCGAGATCACCCTCGCCTCGGGCCACGTCGTCTTCGAGCGCCGCTGAGCACGCCCGCAGCTCTGCTGGCCGAACCGCCCGACGACGCCGGGCTCCAGCGCCGGTAGCGTTGAGCCTGATGAGCAAGCAGACCGACCACTATTTCACCGCCGAACCGGCCAGCGCCGCCGAACGGCGCCAGCTTCGGGTGCACCTGGCCGGCAGGGAGGTCATCGTCCATACGGCGCCCGGCATCTTCTGTCCGGACAGGGTCGACATCGGCACCGCCGTCCTGCTGCGCGAGGCGCCCGTTCCGCCGCCGACCGGAAACCTCCTGGACATCGGCTCGGGGTGGGGCCCGATCGCCCTCAGCCTTGGGCTCCTCAGCCCGGATGCCAGCATCTGGGCGGTGGACGTGAACCAGCGTGCCCTCGCTCTGGCACGTGACAACGCCAAAGCATTGGGAATCAACGACTTTCAGGCAATGACACCCGATGAGATGCCGGCCGACATCCGCTTCGACGTGATCTGGTCCAACCCGCCGATCCGGGTCGGGAAACCCGCTCTGCACGATCTGCTCATGAAGTGGCTGCCCCGCCTGACACCCGGCGGCGCGGCATACCTGGTCGTTCAGAAGAACCTCGGATCGGACTCGCTGCAACGCTGGCTGACAACCGAGCTCGAAGCCAGGGAGCCGGGCACCTTCAAAGTTGGCCGCCAAGCCACCGCCAGAGGGTTCCGACTCCTGTCGGTGAACCGCATCAACGTGCACAGCCACACTCACCACAGCGGGTGATCAGGCCAGGGTCGTGACCCCGTCGGCCACCAGCACTGCCGGACCGGCCAGCTCGACTTCCTGGCCGGGCAGCGCCCGAACCTGCAGCGTCCCACCGGGCAGGTCGACCCGCCATACATCGGCGGCAGTGTCCGCTCCGGCCCACCAGCGCGTGGCCAGCGCCGCGGCGGCAGCGCCCGTGCCACACGAGCGGGTCTCACCGACGCCGCGCTCATGCACCCTCATGGCGATGTGCCCGGGGCCGATCGGTCGAACGAACTCGACGTTGGTGCCATGGGGTGCAGCGGGGTTGACCTCGGGGACCTTGGTCAGGTCCAGCGAGGCCAGATCTGCCGAGTCCGGCAGTGCCACGACGACATGGGGGTTGCCAAGTTCCATGCTCAGACCGGGCATCGGGTCATGCCCCTGGACCTTGACCATGACATCGAAGCCCTTCTCGCGGGCGCCGTCGACGTCCACGATGCGCCAGCTGCCGAGATTGACGGCGATCAGGTCGCCGTCGAAACGGACCCGCTTGACGCCATCGCGGGTGGCGATGGCGAACTCGTCTGCCGTCTCAAGTCCCTCACGGCGCAGGTACGCGGCGAAGACCCGGGTTCCGTTGCCACACATCTCGGCGGGGCTGCCATCGGCATTGCGATAGTCCATGAACCAGCGAGCCTCGCCCCCCTGATCGCGCACGTGCGGCTCGGCCGCAGCCTGAGTCGGGACAACGCGGATGACGCCGTCGGCGCCGATACCGGCCCAGCGATCGGTCAGGCGCCTGACCTGGTCAGCCGTCACGTCGCGAGAGCCATCGAGATCGGCCAGCAGCACGAAGTCGTTCTCGGTGCCGTGGCCCTTGGTGAAGTGCATCATCTCGCCCGTGTCAGTCATCTCGCCCATTGTTGCTCACCGCACTGCCTCGCGCCGAGCCGATGACACGAAGCCTCACGCCGAGCCGATGATGTCGAGCGCGCGCTCGGTCAGCTGCGGGTCGTCATAACCCAGCCAGTGGATGCGCGGATCAGGCCGGAACCACGACTCCTGCCGCCTGGCGAACCTGCGGGTCGACGTGATCGTGTCCTCGATGGCCTGTTCGGCAGTGAGGATGCCGTCGAGGTGCGCCAGCGCCTGGCTGTAGCCCAGAGCCTTGGCTGCCGTCCTGCCCTCGCGCAAGCCGGCCGCGTCCAGGCGGCGTACCTCGTCGAGCAGGCCTGCGTCCCACATCTGGTGAACTCGAACTTCAATCCGCGCATCCAGAGCCTGCCTCGGGACGCAGAGGCCAATCGTGATCGTGGGCAGCTGGTACTCCCGGGTCGGCAAGCTGGCTGAGAACGGTCGACCGGTGAGCTCGATGACCTCAAGGGCCCGAACCACCCGCCGCTCGTTCTTGGGTTCAATGGCCCGCGCCGCAACTGGATCCGCCCTCCCGAGTCGCGCATGCATGGCCGCGATGCCCTCGACGGCGAGCTCACCCTCCAGCCTGGCACGAACCGCCGGATCGGTCGGCGGAATCTCGAGACGGTCGAGAGCCACGCGCACGTAGAGGCCCGAGCCGCCCACCAGGATCGGCAGATGTCGTCGGGCCCGGACGCCGGCCATGTCCAGCCGGGCTTCACGCTGGTATGCCGCGACGCTGGCCTCCTGACGAACGTCCAGTACGTCGAGCTGATGGTGGGCGATGCCCCGGCGATCCTCGATCGGGGTCTTGGCCGTGCCGATGTCCATGCCGCGATAGAGCTGCATGGCATCGGCGTTGACGATCTCGCCGACCAGTCGCTGAGCGAGGGTTAGGGCGAGATCCGACTTTCCGCTGGCTGTCGGCCCAACGATCGCAATCACGTGCATGATCGGCGCCAGCTCGCAACGGCCCAGCCGACGCCGTAGGGCGCCCCTGCCCAGAGCACCTCACTGACTGCCGTATCCGCCCTGTCTGCAACGCCTGCCGCGCCAGCCGTATCTGCCGCATCTGCCGCCCCTGCCGCACCCACCGGTTCTGCCGCCCCTGCCGCACCCACCGGTTCTGCCGCCCCTGCCGCGGCCACCAGCACCGGCCACACCTGGGATCCGGTTGCGCCCAGCTCATCACCCATGTCTGCGTCGACCTGGGCCAGGCGACTCGGTTGCCCGGAGGCAAGGGCCGCCCAGACTCCCTCGTCATACGCCTGGGCTCGCGTGTCCTGGGCCCTCGGCGCCTTGAGACCGTGACAGGCCGCGCCGTCGGCCACCAGGATCAGGCCCACCTGGGTGCCCTCCGCGCCCAACCGCTCGCCCAGAGCAGTGGCATCGCGGCCGCTGGTCGTGATCCACAGCGCAGACGCCCACAGCTGCGCATGCTCGGGGTGTGTGGCGATGTCACGACTCGCAAGGTAGCGAGCGACCATTATCGGCGTCGGCAGCTCGCTGTCTTCGGGCTGCCCCTCGACCAAGGCTGGGACGACAACGTCGCGCCCGAAGCTGGCGAACGACACCGGCCCGGCGGCGTTGAACTCCCCCGGCTGACCCGGGCCCACCACGACGAGCTGTACCGAACCCGAACCCGAACCCGAACCAAGACCCAGGCCCGAACCCAGACCGAGAGACGGCGCTGACACCGCGACGAGATCGGAGACGGCACGGGACACCACCAAATCCGTGGCATCACGCAGGTCATCCAGCTCGTGGGCCGCCGAACCCATGAGCTCGACGACGAACGCCGGAGGTCCTGGGACAACGGCTGTGGTGATGAGCACGGCGAGTCAGTCGCTCAGCGACAGGCCGCGGTGGCTGCCACGGCTGTCAGCGGCCGACGGAGGGACGGCATACCAAGAGTGACCGCGGGACGACCCGAGCCGGGCACGTCCTGCAGAGCCGCCCAGGCGTCGCCACCCGTGGTTCGACGAACGGTGAAGAGACCACCCTGAACACCGGAGTCGGCAACGAGGTGATGCGGCGCGGCACGGGTCACGCTCACCTCCACGACGTCACCGGGGCGCGGCACCTCAGCGCCCTGCGGAACCGCGAAATGCACAAGGCGGTTGTCGCGCGCCCGTCCGGACAGTCGAGCGGTCGCGGCGTCCTTGCGGCCCTCCCCCTGAGCCACCAGCACCTCGACAGTGCACCCCGTGAGCTGGAGATTCTCCGCCCATGAGAGCTCTTCCTGAACCGCGAGCAAGCGCTCATAGCGTTCTTGAACGACGGCCTTGGATATCTGGTCCGGCATGGTCGCGGCCGGGGTGCCGGGGCGGATGGAGTACTGGAAGGTGAACGCGCCGGCAAACCGAGAAGCCCGCACCACGCCGAGCGTCTCCTGGAAGTCCCCTTCGGTCTCACCGGGGAATCCGACGATCAGGTCGGTCGTGATCGCAGCGCCGGGAATGTGCTCACGAACGGTGTCGAGGATGCCGAGGTAGGCGGCGCTGCGGTAGGACCGCCGCATCGCCTTGAGCACCCTGTCCGAGCCGGACTGCAGCGGCATGTGAAGGCTCGGCATGACGTTGGGCGTCTGCGCCATTGCCCGAATGACGTCCTCGGTGAACGCCGCCGGGTGCGGGCTGGTGAAGCGGACCCGCTCAAGGCCCTCGATCTGCCCGCAGGCACGCAACAGCTTGCCGAACGCCAGCTTGTCGCCGAACTCCACGCCGTACGTGTTGACGTTCTGGCCGAGCAGGGTGACCTCGATGACGCCCTGAGCCACAAGTGCCTCGATCTCGGCGAGGATGGCACCGGGGCGACGGTCCATCTCCCTGCCCCGCAGGGTAGGCACGATGCAGAACGTGCAGGTGTTGTTGCAGCCCACCGAGATAGAGACGAACGCGCTGTATGCCGAGTCACGTCGGGTGGGCAACGTCGAGGGGAATACGTCCAGGCTCTCGAGGATCTCGACCTCAGCCTGCTTGTTGTGACGAGCGCGATCCAGCAGAGCAGGAAGCGAGCCCATGTTGTGGGTGCCGAACACGACGTCCACCCAGGGTGCCCTGTCGACGATGGCGGCACGGTCCTTCTGAGCCAGGCAGCCGCCGACCGCAATCTGCATGGCGGGGTTCTTGATCTTGGCGGGGCGAAGCTGACCGAGGTTTCCATACAGCTTGTTGTCGGCGTTCTCCCGGACGGCGCAGGTGTTGAACACCACGACGTCCGCGGTCTCCGGCGGATCGAGGACCCCGGCGATGTCGACATAGCCGGCGGACTCCAGCAGGCCGGAAAGCCGCTCGGAGTCATGAACGTTCATCTGACACCCGTAGGTGCGCACTTGATAGGTCTTCATCGCATCGTCAAGCGTACGTGTTCCTTTGCCCATAGCGTTTGAGCGGTCAGCACGAGGACGCCCTGAACTCGCCTGTTCCCGTTGCAAGGCCGCCGCTGCGCCACCAAGGTCCCTCGTGATCGCGTGTCCTAGTCCGGCAGGTGTTCGGGCGCATCCGCGATGGCCTCGCGGATGACGGCGTGCGTCACGCTCGAGGAGTACCCTTTGCGTGCCAACATGCCGGCCAGCCGTCGTGTCTGCACCTCGATGCCCAGGCCGTGCATCGCCCTTAACTTCTTGTCCACCAGAGCACGAGCCCGATCCCGCTCATCCTCATCGGAGATGGACGACAGCGCCTCGTCGGCCAGGTCACCCTCAATGCCCTTGGTGCGCAGTTCGCGGGCAAGCGCGCGTCTGGCCAGACCGCGCCCGGCCTGCTGGGTACGCACGAGCATGTGGGCATAGGCCTCGTCGTCAACCAAGCCCACCTGGGTCATCCGGTCAAGAACTGCGCCTGCCACCTCTGCGGTGCAGCCACGCTGCGTGAGCTTCTGCAGCAGCTCGGCGCGGCTGCGTGGGGCCATGGCCAGCTGCCGCAGCACAATCTGACGTGCCACGTCGCGCGGATCCGGCTCCGCGGCCTTCTTCGCCACCTCAGGAACCGGATCCCCCGCGGAGGCTGCGCTCGCGTCGGCTAGGGCAGCCTCTGCGGTCGGAGCGTCATCATGCGTCACCTTCGTGACGGATCAGAAGTCGACCGGCACGGCTTTGACTGGCGTGTCCGCGACTGACACGTCATTGAGTGGCTCAGATCTGAGTAGCTCAGGCTGGATGGGAACAACCGTGATCGGCACGTCTTTGACCGGCCGTGACTTGGCCGGTCCCTTCTTGATCGGCACGGTCTTGACCGGCCGCCCGGCCTTGGCCGGCAGCGAGGCGACCAGCGCCGCGGCGCTCGGCTCAGGCTTCTGGTCGACCCGTGGGCCGATGCCGAGCTTCTCCTTGATCTTCTTCTCGATCTCGTCGGCAAGGTCGGGGTTGTCCTTCAGGAAAGACCGTGCGTTCTCCTTGCCCTGCCCCAGCTGGTCGCCCTCGTACGTGTACCAGGCACCGGCCTTTCGCACAAAGCCATGCTCGACGCCCATGTCGATCAGGCCACCCTCGCGGGAGATGCCGTACCCGTAGATGATGTCGAACTCGGCCTGTTTGAACGGGGGGGCGACCTTGTTCTTGACGACCTTGACGCGCGTGCGGTTGCCCACCGGGTCGGTGCCGTCCTTGAGGGTCTCGATACGGCGGACGTCCAGCCGGACCGAGGCGTAGAACTTCAGCGCCTTGCCGCCGGTGGTGGTCTCAGGCGATCCGAACATCACCCCGATCTTTTCGCGGAGCTGGTTGATGAAGATCATCGTGGTGTTGGTGCTGCTGATCGTTCCGGTGAGCTTGCGCAGGGCCTGGGACATCAGTCGGGCCTGCAGACCCACGTGGCTGTCGCCCATCTCGCCCTCAATCTCGGCGCGAGGAACCAGCGCCGCAACCGAGTCGATCACGATGATGTCGATGGCCCCGGAGCGGATCAGCATGTCCGCGATCTCGAGCGCCTGCTCGCCGGTGTCGGGCTGACTCACCAGCAGGGCATCGGTGTCGACGCCGAGCTTCTGGGCGTAGTCAGGGTCAAGGGCGTGCTCGGCGTCGATGAATGCCGCGATACCGCCGGCCTTCTGCGCGTTGGCCACTGCGTGCAAGGCAACCGTCGTCTTGCCCGAGCTCTCAGGGCCATAGATCTCGACGACCCGCCCGCGAGGCAGCCCGCCGATGCCCAGGGCGACGTCCAGGGCGATGGACCCCGTGGGGATGACGTCGATGGGGACGCGGACCTCGTCGCCGAGCCGCATCACTGCACCCTTGCCGTGTGCCTTCTCGATCTGCGCCATCACTGCATCCAGCGACTTCGCGCGATCTGCTCCAGCCATGTCCCTCACCTGCCATTTCTGTATAGGGGTCCGCCGTCTACCTGCGACCGACACCTATGCGGGGTTGCATCTCGTGTCGAGTCAGACGTTACGAGCGGCCACCGACAACCACCTCCATCAGGCGTAGACCTGTTGACGGTGGGACTGCCGGGGCAACCCATGGGGAAACCATACCCGAACAGATGTTCGATTCTGGAGCAGGACACGCCGCGATCTTGTGACCCAGGTTCACAACCACGGGTTCACAACCACGGGTTCACAACCACACGTTCACAGCCACGTTCACAGCCACACGCTCGCAACCACACACGTTCGCAACCACATGCTCGCAGCCACCGTTCGCCACGACCCGCAGCGCTCAGGACAGGAGCAGCCTGTCGAGCCGGCGGGCCGCCAGGACCAGTCCGAGCAGCCCCAGTGCCGCAAGGTAGGCCACGTGAACGAGCAGCCCGGGCCCGACCTCGCCCAGCATCAGCCCGCGCTCCAGAGCCACACCGTGATACAGCGGGGTGGCCTGCACGACCCACTGCACGGGGCCCGGGTAGGTCGACAGCGGAAAGAACGTCGCAGAGAACAGGAACATCGGCTGGATCGCCAGGGTGACGTAGTCGAAGTCCACCCATGACCGCATGAAAGTCGTCCCGAACATGCCGATCGCCGAGAACGCGAAGCCGATGAGCGTGGCGGCCGGCAGCGCCAGGAGCGCCCACCAGGAGTGCACGGTCCCGACCAGCCAGGCGACCAACAGGAACGCCGTGGCATACAGAGCACCGCGGATCAGCGACCAGGTGATCTCGCCCACCGCCACGTCACGCGGCCCCAACGGGGTGGCCAGCACCGAGTCGTAGAGCTTGGCGAACTTGAGCTTGAAGAACACGTTGAAGGTCGAGTCGAAGATCGCGCCGTTCATGGCCGACGCGGCCAGCAGGGCGGGTGCCACGAACTCCGCATACGGCACCGACTGGCCACTGTCGGTGGTCACCACCTTGATCAGCGCGCCGAGTCCGATGCCCAGCGAGAACAGGTAGAACACCGGCTCGGCGAACCCCGTCACAAGGGCGACCCAGCCGTGCCGGTAGCTCATGATGTTTCGCTCGACCAGGATGCGCGCCATCCCCGCGCCAGCGGGCATCGGCAGCACCCGCGCGATCCGCGAACCGAGCCCCTTGGCGGGCGAGGGAGACGCCTGGGCCGCGGACGTCATACGACGAGCCTCGCGATGAAGGCGCGGCGAGCGAGCCAGGCGCCGATGACGATCACGACCAGGAGGTATGCCGTGTGGCCGGCAACGGCCGCAAAGTCAGGTGATCCGAGGGCCAGCGAGCGGTTGGCCTGGACGCCGTGCCACAGCGGCATGACCCATGCGATCGGCCGCATGAGGTCCGGCAGCTGGCTGACCGGGAAGAAGATGCCGGAGAACAGGAACAGCGGCGTCATGATGAAGCGGAACAGGATGTTGAAGTTGTCGGGGCCCTCTTGTTTGGCCGAGAACGCAAAGACTGGCACGGCGAAGGCCATCCCGGTCAGCACGGTGATCGGCAGGCAGAGGAGCACCCACCAAGAGCTGAACGACCCGAACAGTGCAGCCACCCCGATAAAGATGGCCGTGGCACCGGTGACCTGCATCATGACGTAGAGAAGATGGCCGAGCAGGACGTCGTCGATGCCGATCGGCGTGGCAAGCATCGCGTGATACTTCATGTTCCAGCGGATCGCCCCCATCACCGGATAGGTCGACTCCCCCATCGCCGCCCACATCGACTGTGCCGCAAGGATTCCCGGCACCACGAACTGCAGATACGGCACCCCGTCGACACCTCCTGTGGATTTGTCGACGAGTCTGCCCAGGCCCAGGCCCAGGGACAACAGGAACATCAGGGGCGAGAGGAATCGACCGAAGATGCTGCCCCGCCAGGTGCGCTTGTATGCGGTGAGCCAGGACCCGAAGACCGGTCGCCATTTCGCGGGCAGCACTCTGCTCGACGGTGTGGCAGTGGTCCCGACCGATGCACTCATCAGTCCACCAGCGTCCGCCCGGTCAGGTGCAGGAACACATCCTCCAAGGTCGATCGCCGGACCAGTGCGGACATGGGCCGGACACCCCGCTGGTGAACCTCGGCAGCGGCGGCGTCGCCGTCCTCGGTGTAGACCAGCAGCCGATCGGGCAGGACCTCGACGCGCTCACCGATCCCGGCGATGGCCTCGCCATGCTGGGCATGGTCGTCGGTGTCGAAGCGCAGCTCGAGGACCTCGCGGGTGGAGTACTCGGTGATCAGCGAGCGCGGCGACCCATGGGCCACGATCTTGCCGTGGTCCATGACGACGAGCCGGTCGCACAGCTGCTCGGCCTCGTCCATGTAGTGCGTCGTCAGGACCAGGGTCACGCCGGAGCGCTTGAGCCGGAACAGCCTGTCCCAAAGAACATGGCGCGCCTGGGGATCCAGCCCGGTGGTGGGTTCGTCCAGGAGAAGAATCTCGGGACGGCTGATCAGCGAGCGGGCAATCGTCAGCCGTCGCTTCATGCCACCCGAGAGCGGCTCGACCGTGGACTTGGCCCGGTCAGTGAGCTGCGCGAAGTCGAGCAGCTCGGATGTCCGAACGCGAACCTCACGCCGGGAGAGGCCGAAGTAACGGCCATAGATCCAGAGGTTCTCCTCCACCGACAGCTCTTCGTCGAGGGTGTCCTTCTGCGGAACGACGCCGAGGCGCGCCCGGATCTGCGGGCCATGAGTGGCCGGGTCCTGCCCGAAGACTCGCAGCTCGCCGCAGCTCACCGGCGACACACAGCCGACCATCTTCATTGTCGAGGACTTGCCGGCGCCGTTGGGCCCGAGGAAACCGAACGACTCGCCCCGCTCCACCGCGAAGTCGATCCCGTCCACCGCGGTGAAACTGCCGAAGGTCTTGGTCAGGCCGGTCGCGTGGAGAAGGAAGTCGGGGTCCGGATGAGTCACACACCCAACGCTATCGTCTGCGGAGAAGGCGGGAGTCAACCCCTCTGCCGGGACTTATCTGGGCTCCGCAGCTCCTTGCCGAGCCAGCGTTCCTTCGGCACGTCCATGTCGGCACACAGGGCCAGCCAGGCTTCGCGCGGCTTGACCCCTGACTCGAGCGCCTGCATGGGGGTGCGGTTGCCGAGCGCTCCCAGGACGTGATCACGCGCCAGGGAGTGAGCATAGGCAGCACCAAACTCGTCGTCCATCAGCCGCCAGAAATCGCTCAGTCGCATTCGGGGAGTCTTTCACGGACCGCTCAGATCCAGCTGATGTGTTGCCGCAGATAGAGGAAGCCCACGAACGCGAACACATCGAGCAGGACATGGGCGACCACCAGCGGCAGGACGCGCCGGGTGCGCTGGAACCACCAGGCGAAGATCAGCCCCATCACCAGGTTGCCGACGAACCCGCCCAGCCCCTGATAGAGGTGGTAGCTCCCGCGCAGCATGGCGCTCGCGCCCAGCGCCTGACCGTTCGACCAGCCGAGCTGACGCAACCGGGTCAGCAGGTAACCGACGACGACGATCTCCTCGAGCACACCGTTCTGGACAGCCTGGAGCAGCAGGAGAGGCACGCGATACCAGGTGTCGGGGACGTCCACGACGGCCAGGTTGGCGCTCACCCCGAGCTGGTGGGCGGCCCAGACCAGGATCAGGCCGGGTATGCCGATGAGGGCGGTGAAGCCCAGACCCTGCACCAGATCTCTGCGCCAGGGTCGACGGTGCAGCCCGATACCGAACCCGGCGGTCCCCGGGTCGCGCGAGAGCAGCACCAGCACCAGCAGGACCGGCATGAGTCCCTGAACAACGCCCGTGACGTCGTAGGCGATATTGAGCCACATGTGAGCGGTCTTCGCACCGGAGGCGACTGTTGCCGTGGTCGCCGAGATGCCACCCCTGACGGTCAGCTCGGCCTTCAGGTAGCTCAGCAGGGCGTAGACACCGGACATCCCCAGCGAGACGCCGAGCACGGCGAGCACTTCGACGCCGCGGTGCTTGACCGGTGGATTCATCGTCTCGACTGTGGAGGTCACGCCGTCAGTCTGCCCGAAGACTCACGGCACAGGTCGGTCATTGATCACGCATGACGGAACCGTCCGGCCCCGCGAGACGTCCTACCGACATGAACCGGAAGCGATGGGCCGAAGTCGCCGCAGCCGGCGGCGCACTCGCCGTGCTCATCGTCGTGGCGCTGCTGTTCAACAGCACTCGTACGGCGGGGCCGCCGGCGTCCCAGCGCGAGGCCTTTGGGTTCGATGCGGCGTATGCCGACCCCGATCCGATGGTGGTCGTGGCCCGCTACGGCGACTCGAGTAGCTGCCCCAGCAAGGCCGTGCGCCACACCCTCGTCCAGGGGCCAGCCAGGATCGTCGTGACGCTCACCCGCGCGCCCATGCCGACCGACCAGGCCTGCACTTCCGACTATGGCGCCAAGCTCGTCCGGATCTCGCTCACTGCCCCGCTGGGCAGCCGGGCAGTCGTCGATGGGTCGCGCAACAAGCCGGTGCCCATCTCGACCGGCTCCCCGCCTTTCGGCTGATCCATTCCTGGTGGGTGGCCCGGTCGGGTAACCCCAGTCAGATGTCGTCCAGGGTGAACCCGCCGGATGCCGGAGGACCGGCAGTCGGCCCCGCCGGAGGAGTCCCGGACGGCTCAGCCGGCGGAGTCCCGGACGGCGAACCAGCCGGTGCGCCCGGCTGACCCGGCGGCTGGGGCGCGGCGGCAGAAGACCCTGGCCCCGCTTGCCCCGCTTGCCCGAGGGGACCGTGCGCCGCGACGTGTGCGTCCACCGCGCCGAGTGCGGCCACGACAGCTTCGTGCGAGCCACCGCTGCGCTGTTCGGCGTAGAACGCGGCCCCGAGGTCGCGCAACAACCCGTCGGCGTCCCGGGAGGTCTGCGCCTCGTCGAGCTTGGCCTGCCCTTGAGCGAGGCCTTGCTGCGCCTTGGCAGTGGCCTGCTGCGCGGCTTCGCGCGCCTTGTCCATGAATCCCATGTGCTAATCCTGACTGCCCGAGAGCAAACCGCCCAGCGGACCTTGTTTGTCGTTGCCCACCCCCATGTTCTTGGCGAGAGCGTGGGCGAGCCCTTCGATGGTCATAGACTGAAGGATGACCTGGCCGTCGCCCTCAAGTGTTGCCAGCGAGAGCCCCTCGCCGCCGAACATCCCAGTCATCATCGTCTGGGTGTTGAGTGCCCCGACGCGCTCCACGCCGTAGCGCACGGTGTCCTGGAAAGCCACGACGCAGCCGGTGTCGACCTGGATCTTGCCGCCGTACTTGGCGGGGTTGAGCTCGATGAAGTTGCCGGCTCCGGCAATCAGCACCGTGCCGTGCCCGCTGAACCGCTCGAGGATGAAGCCCTCACCACCCTTCCTGCCCGTCTTGAAGCCAGAGAACGCGATGTCGAAGTCAACGGTGGACTCGGCTGCCACGAACGCGTCCTTCTCGGCGTACCAGCCGATCGTCCCGTCCAGCTCCAGGGCGCGCATCTCCCCCGGCAG
>Ga0208716_1000012_pt1 | contig 54183 bp, 45 predicted proteins | sample NGESurdeep092012_8_FD_184482 | JGI IMG/M metagenome (GOLD analysis project Ga0208716, IMG submission 184482) | Arctic peat soil microbial communities from Barrow, Alaska - NGEE Surface sample 415-3 deep-092012 (SPAdes) | ecosystem: Environmental > Terrestrial > Soil > Wetlands > Peat ...
CGCGGCCTGCCACTAGCAACCTGCCCGGCGGCCCCGGCCGGGATCTCGAGCGGCCGGCCGAGACATCGACCCGCCCGGCGAACGAATCGCCTCAATCAACGGAGATGAACCGCTGTGCCCAAGCCCGTGGTGCTGATTGCTGAACAGCTCGCCCAGTCCTCGCTCGATGTCCTCGGGACCGAGTTCGAGATCCGCAACGTCGACGGTGCCGATCGCGGCGCGTTACTGCCCGCGCTGAAGGAGGCCGACGCCATTCTGATCCGGTCAGCGACCCAGGTGGACGCCGAGGCGCTGGCCGCGGCGCCCAACCTCAAGGTGGTGGCGCGGGCCGGCATCGGGCTGGACAACGTCGATGTGCCCGCGGCCACCGCCAAGGGCGTGCTGGTGGTCAACGCGCCGCAGTCGAACATCATCACCGCGGCCGAACACGCGCTGGCGCTGTTGCTGGCGGTCGCCCGCAAGATCCCGGCCGCGGACGCCTCGCTGCGCGCTGGCGAGTGGAAGCGGAGCAAGTTCACCGGCGTGGAACTGGCCGACAAGACCGTCGGCGTGGTCGGACTTGGCCGGATCGGGCAGCTGTTCGCGGCCAGGGTGGCCGCCTTCGGCACCACGGTGATCGCCTACGACCCGTACCTGCAGCCGGCCCGTGCCGCGTCACTCGGCGTCCGTCTGGTGGATCTGCCGACGCTGCTGGCCACCTCCGACGTGATCTCCATCCACCTGCCGCGGAACCCCGAGACGCTCGGCCTCATCGGGGCGGCGGAACTCGCGACCGTGAAGCCTGGCGTGCTGATCGTCAACGCGGCCCGTGGCGGGTTGATCGACGAGCGGGCGCTGGCCGACGCGCTGACCGAGGGCCGGGTCGCCGGCGCCGGGATCGACGTGTACGCCACCGAACCGCTCGGCCCGGACAATCCGCTGCGCACCGCCCCGAACACCGTGCTGACGCCGCACCTGGGCGCCTCCACCGCCGAGGCGCAGGACAAGGCCGGCACCGCGGTGGCCCGATCGGTGAAGCTCGCGCTGCGCGGCGACTTCGTTCCCGACGCGGTGAACGTGCAGGCTGCCGGTCCGGTCTCCGATGAGTTGCGGCCGTGGATTCCCCTGGTCTCCCGGTTGGGCACCATCCTCACCGCGGTGGCCGGCGGCGTGCCCAGCGACCTGGTCGTCGAGGTGCGCGGTGATCTGGCAACTCAGGACACCTCGATCCTGCAGCTGGCGGCGGTCCGCGGGATCTTCGGCAGCGTGATCACCGAGGCCGTCACCTTCGTCAACGCGCCTGCGCTGGCCGCCGAACACGGTCTGACGTTGTCCGGCACCGCCACCGAGGAAACCGGCGACTACCGCTCGTCGGTGACGCTGCGGGCGGCGATGCCCGACGGCGCGTCGCGCATCGTGTCCGGCACGCTGTCCGGCGCGAACCAGGTGGCCAAGTTGATCGAGATCAACTCCCGGCACTTCGACCTGCGCGCCGAGGGCAACTTGCTGGTCGCCGCGTACGCGGATCGGCCCGGGGTGATGGGCACCATAGGCGCCCTGCTCGGCGAGGCGCAGGTCAACATCGAGGCGGCGCAGATCTCCCAGGAGCTGGATGGCAGGGCGGCGATCATGGTGCTGAGGGTCGACGGGGTACCGGGTCAGGACCTGCTGGATCGGATCGGCGACGCGGTCGACGCGAGCCAGATCCGGGCCATTCCGGAGAGCTGAGCCGGCCCGGCGGGTGACGGTCCGCCGTCCTTGCCGGCAGGTAAGCGCCACGGATTGCAGGGATGCGCGTCACCCGTCCGATCGCTCCCTGCCAACGCGCACTACTCCATTCCGGTGACGATCGCGGTGTCCGGCGCGGGTTCGTCCTCCGTTGCCGGGTACCCTTGCCGGGCCACGGTGGTCGGAAGGGACACCTTCCGGTCATCCGGGCGGCGGCGCCCGGAACGGCCGTCACCAGCCCGAATTGCCAAACGTGGCCCGCGACGGGCCGCGGCCAGGACACAGGTGTCCAGATCGGCCGGTCCCGCGGAAGCGGGACAGAGAGGTGCAGGCATGAAGCTCGCGGTCATCCCAGGCGATGGCATCGGTCCCGAGGTGGTGGGCGAGGGGTTAAAGGTCCTGCAGGGAGTGGTTCCGGGCGTCGTGATCGACGAATACGACCTGGGTGCCGCCCGCTGGCACCGGACGGGCGAGCTGCTGCCCGACTCGGTGCTGCGTGAGCTTCGCGAGCATGACGCGATCCTGCTCGGCGCGGTGGGCGACCCGACCGTCCCTTCGGGCATCCTCGAGCGCGGCCTGCTGCTCCGGTTGCGCTTCGAGCTTGATCACGCCGTCAACCTGCGTCCCGCTCGGTTGTACCCGGGAGTGCCTGGCCCGCTGGCCGGCGACAAGGCGATCGACCTGCTGGTGCTGCGTGAGGGGACCGAGGGTCCGTACGCCGGCAACGGTGGTCTGCTGCGGAAGGACACCGTGCACGAGATCGCCACCGAGGTGTCGATCAACACCTACTTCGGCGTCGAGCGAGTGGTCCGTGACGCCTTCGAACGCGCTGCCCGGCGCCCGCGCAAGCACCTGACCCTGGTGCACAAGACCAACGTGCTCACCCACGCCGGGCAGCTGTGGAGCCGGGTCGTCGAGGAGCTGTCGATGGAGTATCCGGACGTCAGCGTCGCGTACTCGCACGTCGACGCCGCGATGATCTACCTGGTGACCGACCCAAGCCGGTTCGACGTCGTGGTCACCGACAATCTCTTCGGCGACATCTTCACCGACCTGGCGGCTGCGGTCTCCGGCGGCATCGGGCTGGCCGCCTCCGGCAATCTCGACGTGTCAAGGGCCAACCCGAGCATGTTCGAACCCGTGCACGGCTCCGCGCCGGATATCGCCGGCACCGGGATGGCCGATCCGACGGCGACCGTGCTGTCCGTGGCGCTGCTGCTCGACCACCTGGGCCTGCCCGAGGCCGCCCGCCGGGTCGAGGCCGCGGTCGCGTTCGACCTGGCGACCCGGCAGAGCGGTTCGGTCGCCAAGACCTCCCAGATCGGCGACCGGTTGGCCGCGCTCGCTTCTAGTTGATCGGTATCGACTGTGTCGTTCCCTGTTTCGTCTTCCCCTGTTTCGATCTCAGCTGCTCCGTTGGCAGCGCAGCCCGGCACCGCGGCTCCGCGCAGTTCTCCGCTGGGCGATGCGTTCCATGTCTTCGACACCACCCTGCGGGACGGGGCCCAGCGGGAGGGCATCACCTACTCGGTGGCCGACAAGATCGCGGTGGCCACTCTGCTGGACGACCTGGGGGTCGGGTTCATCGAGGGCGGTTGGCCCGGCGCGATGCCCAAGGACACCGAGTTCTTTGCCAGGGCCCGGTCCGGTGAGCTGAACCTGCGGACCGCGTCGCTGGTGGCTTTCGGCGCCACCCGCAAGGCCGGCCTGCGGGCCGCGCAGGACCCTCAGGTGCAGGCGCTGCTGGAGTCCGGAGCACCGGTCGTCACCCTGGTGGCCAAGTCCGACGTCAGGCACGTGGAACGCGCGCTGCGCACCACCCAGGAGGAGAACCTGGCCATGGTGTCCGACACCGTGGGGTTCCTGGTGGACAGCGGTCGCCGGGTGTTTCTGGACTGCGAGCACTTCTTCGACGGGTACCTCTTCGACCGCGACTACGGCGTCCGGGTGCAGGAGGCCGCGGTGCTGGCCGGCGCCGACGTCGTCGTCATGTGCGACACCAACGGCGGCATGCTGCCGATGTGGGTGGAGCGCATCGTCACCGAGGTCCGCGAGCGGACCGGCTTCCGGCTGGGCATCCATTGCCAGGACGACACCAGTTGTGCGGTGGCCAACACCGTTGCCGCGGTGCAGGCCGGCGCCACCCACGTGCAGTGCACCGCCAACGGCTACGGCGAGCGGGCCGGCAACGCCGACCTGTTCGCGGTGGTGGGCAACCTGATGACCAAGATGGGTCTGCAGGTGCTGCCCGACGGCGGGCTGGTGGACATGGTCCGCGTCTCCCACGCGCTGGCCGAGCTGGCGAACATCGCCCCGAACACCCATCAGGCCTACGTCGGATCGTCGGCGTTCTCGCACAAGGCGGGCCTGCACGCGTCGGCGATCAAGGTCGACCCCGAGCTGTACAACCACCTCGACCCGAGCAGGGTCGGCAACGACATGCACATCCTGATCACCGAGATGGCCGGCCGGGCCTCGGTCGAGCTGAAGGCCCGGGAGCTGGGTATCGAACTCGACGAGCACCCGGAGGCGGTCGGCCGGATCGTCGACACCGTCAAGTCCAGGGAGGCCGCCGGCTGGTCGTACGAGGCCGCCGACGCCTCGTTCGAGTTGCTGGTGCGGGACGAGTTGGCCAGGGGAGCCACCGGGGTACAGGTGCCGCGGGCGTTCCAGCTGGAGTCGTACCGGGTGATCGTAGAAAACACTGTGAACATCGCGAACACGCCGAACATCGCGAACACGCCGAACATCGCGAACACCCCGAACACGCCCAACTCCCCGAACGCAGCTTTCCCGGTGACGTCAGAGGCGACCGTCAAGGTGCACGTGGGCGGCCGGCGAATCATCACCACCGCAGAGGGGAACGGTCCGGTGAACGCGCTGGACTCGGCGTTGCGCAGTGCCGTCGTCGGCCAGTTCCCCGAGCTCCGCGAGGTCGAGCTGGTGGACTACAAGGTCCGCATCCTGGCGGGCAACGCCGGTACCGATTCCATCACCAGGGTGCTGGTCTCCTCCGCGCGCGGAGGCCGGGAGTGGACCACCGTCGGCGTGCACGCCAACGTCATCGAGGCATCGTGGCAGGCGCTGGTTGACGCGCTCGTCTATGCGCTGGGTCAGGGCTCGGCCGAGGTGCGCGCCGGCCTCGACCCCGCCATCGGGCAGGCTCCCGCTGGCGCACACGCAGGGTTGACCGGAGCGGGAGCCCTGTGAGATTGCACGGCGAGACCAGGCACGGCAATTCCGGGCACGGTGCGACAAGCCTGCCGCGGCGGATTTCGGCGCTGCCCGCGGCCGGCGCGCGGACATCGGCAGAGGGGCGAACCTGATGCGGCTGGCCAGAATCGCCCATCCCGACGGCGTCGCGTTCGTCACCGTCACTGCTGGTGAGGGTGACTCCGAATCCGGCGCCGGGGCCATCGCCCGGGAGATCGCGGATCATCCGTTCGGCACGCCGACCTACACCGGCCGGTCGTGGCCGCTGCCGGACACCCGCCTATTGGCGCCGATCCTGCCGTCCAAGGTCGTCGCGGTGGGCCGCAATTATGCCGACCACGCCGCCGAACTGGGCAACACGCTGCCCGCCTCGCCGATGATCTTCATCAAGCCGTCGACGTCGGTGATCGGGCCGAACGTGGCGATCGCGCTGCCCGCCTCCTCCGAGCGCGTCGACTACGAGGGCGAGCTCGCGGTGGTGATCGGCCGCCCGTGCCGCGACGTCCGCGCGGAGAACGCGGCATCGGTCATCCTGGGGTACACCGTCGCCAACGACGTCACCGCCCGCGACCAGCAGTGCGCCGACGTGCAGTTCACCAGGGCCAAGGGGTACGACACCTTCTGCCCGCTCGGGCCGTGGATCGAAACCGAGCTCGACCCTTCGGATCTCGCGCTGCACACCGAGCTGGACGGCGTCACGGTGCAGGACGGCCGGACCTCGGACATGGTTTTCACGGTGGGCGAGATCGTCGAGTTCGTCTCCGGCATCATGACGCTGCTGCCCGGCGATGTGCTGCTGACCGGGACCCCCGCGGGGGTGGGCCCGATGCAGGTCGGGCAGAGCGTGTCGGTGACGGTGGAGGGTATCGGCACGCTGACCAACCCGGTGGCCGCGCGCCGCTGACGCCGTCGTCGCTGACGCCGTCGTCGCGCGGAGTCGCCCGAGCATCGCTCGCCCGGTGCCGGCGGATTCCCCGACTGATTCCGGGGCCCGGGACAACGCGCATTACTGTTGACGGGCCATGACAGACACCGACATTCCCGCAACCCGGCCGGTCCGCGCCCGCTTCTGCCCGTCCCCGACGGGGACGCCGCACGTCGGCCTGGCCAGGACCGCGCTGTTCAACTGGGCGTTCGCCCGGCATCATCACGGCACCTTCGTGTTCCGCATCGAGGACACCGACGCCGCCCGCGACTCCGAGGAGTCCTACGAGGCGCTGCTCGACGCCATGACCTGGCTCGGGCTGGACTGGGACGAGGGCCCGGGGGTTGGCGGCCCGCATGCTCCGTACCGGCAGAGCCAGCGCGCGGACATCTACCGCGCGGTGGCCGCCGAACTGGTGGCCGCCGGGCACCTGTACGAGTCCTACTCGACTAATGACGATGTCACCGCCCGGCACCTCCGATCAGGACGCGATCCGAAGCTCGGCTACGACAACTACGACCGCACACCGGATCCCGAGCTGGTCGGGGCGGCCGTCGATGCCGGGCGGGCGCCGGTGCTGCGGCTGCGGATGCCCGACCGCGACATCGGTTTCACCGACCTGGTCCGCGGCCGGATCACCTTCCCGGCCGGCAGCGTCCCCGACCCGGTACTCGTCCGTGGCAACGGTGAGCCGCTGTACACCCTGGTGAACCCGGTCGACGACGCGGCCATGGGGATCACCCACGTGCTGCGCGGCGAGGACCTGCTGCCCTCGACGCCACGGCAGATCGCGCTCTACGAGGCGCTGATCGACATCGGCAGGGCCGAGATCGTCCCGGAGTTCGGGCACCTGCCGTTCGTCACCGGCGAAGGGAACCGCAAGCTGTCCAAGCGCGACCCACAGTCCAACCTCTTCAAGTACCGAGACGACGGGTTCATCACCGAGGGAATGGTCAACTACCTGGCGTTGCTCGGCTGGTCGCTGGGCGACGATCGGGACATCTTCTCGCCCGCCGAACTCGTCGCGGGATTCGACGGCAAGCGGATCTCCGGCAATCCGGCCCGCTTCGACCGGCGCAAGGCAGAGGCGATCAACGGGGCTCATCTGCGGCTGCTGTCCGCCGAGGATTTCGCCGCCAGGCTGCAGGTCTATCTGGTGATGACCGGCGTGCTGCCCGCCGAGCCGTCCGCGGCGCAGCGGGAACTGGTCGCCGCGGCCGCCCCGCTGGTCCAGGAACGGTCGGCGCTGCTGTCCGAGGCCGCTGCGATGCTGCGCTTTCTCTTCGTCGGCGACGGCTTCGCGATCGAACCGGTGGCCGCCGACAAGGTGCTGACGCCGGCCGCGCTGCCCGTGCTGCAGGCCGCCATCGCGGTGCTGCCGCCGGCGGAGTCGTTCACCGCGGCGGCGGTCGCCGAGGCGCTGAAGGGCGCGCTGGTCGAGGACCTCGGTCTCAAGCCCAAGGCCGCGTTCACCCCGGTGCGGGTCGCCGTCACCGGGCGCACGGTGTCCCCGCCGCTGTACGAGTCGATGGAACTGCTGGGCCGTGAGTCGACCCTGCTGCGACTACGGGCCGCGCTCGACCGGGTCGCTTCGGCGGTCTGAGCGGCAACCGGCCGGGTCGGCCGGGTCGGCCGGGTCGGTCGGGTCGGCCGGCTCGGTCGCGCGGGCGCGGTTCGCGCATTGGGCCCGCACCGCGAAAACGAGGAGCGGCATGGATTTCCGCGTTCGCTCGCCGGGCAGGTAGACTCGACCCCCGGCGCCCGCCCCGGCGAGGCCCTTGGGGTATGGTGTAATTGGCAACACAGCTGATTCTGGTTCAGCCATTCTAGGTTCGAGTCCTAGTACCCCAGCGGAATTTCCGCTGATGAAAAGATCGCCCTCGGTGAGACCAATCGGTCGGTACCGTCGTGCGGCAGCGTGGTCGAGGCCTTGGTCTTGGCGTCGTAGCGGGCCCGATCGTTCGTGTAACATCGTGTTCCGGAATGAGCCGCCTGATGGCGAGTCATTCCTCTTGGTTTCTAGGGCCCCGTCGTCTAGCGGCCTAGGACGCCGCCCTCTCACGGCGGTAGCGAGGGTTCGAATCCCTTCGGGGCTACGCAGGCAGTAACAGCGCACAACCCCCACCGCGGCTGGCGGTGGGGTTGTTGCTGCTTTGGGGGTGCTACTCCTGCCGGCCTCGCGCCCCGCGCAGCGGCTCCATGCGGGTCGCCTGGCCTCCGATCGACCCCCGGGAGCCCCGAGCCATCCACCGGGCGTCACAGGCGCGCTGTGAGCGCGTCAGCGGCCTCCATCAGGTCGCCGGCCCACCGCGCGCCTGGGCGCCGGCCGATCCGCTCCACCGGCCCGGAAACCGACACGGCGGCGATCACCGATCCGCGCGGGTCGCGCACCGGGGCGGAGACCGAGGCCACCCCGGCCTCCCGTTCCGCCACCGACTGGGCCCAGCCGCGCCGGCGGACCTCGGCGAGTATGCGCTCGGTGAACGTGGCGTCGACGAGCAGCGCTCGCTGGGTGGCGGGATCGGCCCAGGCCACCAGCACCTTTGCGCCGGACCCCGCGTTCATCGGCAGCCTGGCGCCGAGCGGAACGGTGTCGCGCAACCCGGCAACCGGCTCGGCCACCGCGATGCAGATCCGGGACAGCCCGTCCGTGCGGTAGACCTGCACGCTCTCGCCGGTGCGATCCCGCAAGCGCGGCAACACGTCCGCCGAGGCGGTCACCAGCGGATCGGGAGCGCCGGCGGCCAGCACGGCGAGATACGGCCCCGGGCACCAGCGGCCGTTGCTGTCCCGGGTGAGCAGTCCGTGCACTTCGAGGCCGACCGCCAGCCGGTGGGCCGTCGCGCGGGGCAGCCCGGTGGCGGCGCACAGATCTGCCAATCCCGATGGGGCCGCCGTCGTCGCCTCGAGCACCTGGACCGCTTTGTCCAACACCCCGATGCCGCTATGCTGTCCCATGCAGCGATACTAGATTCCCGAATGCTGAGATGTCCAACAAGCGGTTCCGGCCGCGGCAGGACGTCCCGAGTTTCCCTCGCCTCGGCCGAATGGCAGGCGGCACAACGATTGACGGCCACTCACCCGGCCGGACGGACGGAAAGGTCGGCAATGGGGCAGACACTCGCCGAAAAGGTGTGGGCAGCGCACGTCGTGCATGCGGCGGAGGGCGAGCCCGACCTGCTGTACATCGACCTGCACCTGGTGCACGAGGTGACCAGCCCGCAGGCCTTCGAGGGCCTCCGGCTGGCCGGCCGGCCCGTGCGACGACCGGGTCTCACGCTGGCCACCGAGGACCACAACGTGCCCACCCTGGGGATCGACCTGTTGATCGCCGATCCGGTTTCCCGTATCCAGGTCGATACCCTGCGGGCGAATTGCGCCGAATTCGGTGTCCGGCTGTTCCCGATGGGCAATGCGGAGCAGGGAATCGTGCACGTCGTCGGCCCGCAGCTGGGATTGACCCAGCCCGGAATGACGATTGTCTGCGGCGACTCGCACACCTCCACGCACGGTGCCTTCGGCGCTCTCGCCTTCGGTATCGGCACCAGCGAGGTGGAGCACGTGCTGGCGACCCAGACGTTGCCGCTCAAGCCGTTCAAGACGATGGCCATCACCGTCGAGGGTGCGCTCGCCCCCGGCGTGACGGCGAAGGACATCATTCTCGCGGTCATCGCCAAGATCGGAACGGGTGGCGGCCAGGGCTATGTCCTGGAATACCGCGGCGAGGCCATTCGCGCGCTGTCCATGGAAGGCCGGATGACGATCTGCAACATGTCGATCGAAGCCGGCGCGCGGGCCGGGATGATCGCCCCGGACGAAACGACCTTCGCGTACGTTGCCGGCCGCGATCACGCGCCTGCCGGCGCACTGTGGGACGAGGCAGTGGCGTACTGGTCAAGCCTGGCCACCGATGACGACGCCGCCTTCGACGCCGAGGTGATCATCGACGCGTCGGCACTCACGCCGTTCGTCACCTGGGGGACGAATCCCGGGCAGGGGCTGCCGTTGTCGGCGTCGGTTCCCGATCCGGCCGCGATCGGTGATGACAACGAGCGGATCGCCGCCGAGCGGGCGCTGGAGTACATGGGGCTTGCGGCCGGCACGCCGCTGCGTGACATCCGCGTGGACACCGTCTTTCTGGGCTCCTGCACGAACGGCCGGATCGAGGACCTGCGGGCCGCTGCCGAGATCCTGCGCGGCCGGCACATCGACCCGGACCTGCGGATGCTGGTGGTGCCCGGCTCCATGCGGGTGAAGGTGCAGGCCGAAGCCGAGGGTCTGGACACGGTTTTCACCGAGGCGGGCGCCGAGTGGCGCAGTGCGGGCTGCTCGATGTGCCTGGGGATGAACCCGGACCAGTTGAGCTCCGGCGAGCGCAGCGCCTCGACGTCGAACCGCAACTTCGAAGGACGGCAGGGCAAGGGCGGCCGCACCCACCTGGTTTCGCCGCTCGTCGCGGCGGCCACCGCGGTACGCGGAACCCTCTCCTCCCCGGCCGATCTCGAGCCGGTCGGCGCGCTGGCCACCGCGGGAACCTGATCCGGCTCACCCGGTCGGCTCGATCAGCAGGCGCGACCAACCTGCCCGACCGACCGACGAGGCCCTCGAAACAGACTGACCTTTCCGGCTCGACCAGCGGGCACACCCGTGACAGGAGACAACCATGGACGCCTTTCGCACCCACACCGGAGTCGGGATCCCGCTGCGGCGCAGCAATGTGGACACCGACCAGATCATCCCGGCGGTCTATCTCAAGCGGATCACCCGTACCGGCTTCGAGGACGGGCTTTTCGCCGCGTGGCGGTCGGACCCCAACTTCGTGCTGAACCAGCCCGCGTTCACCGCCGGCTCGGTACTGGTGGCCGGCCCCGACTTCGGTACCGGTTCGTCACGGGAGCACGCCGTCTGGGCATTGCTCGATTACGGGATCAAAGTGGTCATTTCGTCCAGATTCGCCGATATCTTCCGCGGCAACTCCGGCAAGGGCGGATTGCTCGCCGCGGAGGTGACCCAGGACGATGTCGAGTTGTTGTGGAAGTTGCTGGAAAACGAACCAGGCGCCTGCGTGACGGTCGATCTGGAGCAGCAGACCATTGCCGCGAGGTCCCTGGTGATCGGTTTCAGCATTGACCCGTACACCCGTTGGAGGCTGCTGGAGGGCTGGGACGACATTTCCCTGACCCTGCGACATGCCGATGAGATCAGTGAATTTGAGAACAGCCGGCCGGCCTTCGCGCCGACCACCGGGTGAGCCGCATCGACCCTGATCATTATCGGTCTAGCCGACGAAGCATCTTGTGCGACAAGCGTTTTCACGAAAGGTACGCTCCTCCAAGGACTGCCGCCGGAGCCGCCGGAACCCCCCTCGAGATGCTTGTGCAAGGCGTGAGAACCCTTAGAACACACAGGATCCTGGGCATGTTGGGCTGGCGCTTGCCCGGATTTGCGCCTACCGTTTGCGGCTAATCGGCCCTCACACTGCCCTGGGCCGGAGAGTCCTGGGAGGGACCGTGAACAAGACCGACCTGATCAACCAGCTCGCCGAACGGTTGGACGGCGACAAGAAGGCCGCCCAGACGGCGGTCGAGGGCTTCATCGACCTGGTGCAGCGCGAGGTGCAACGCGGCCGGAATGTGTCGATTTCGGGCTTCGGTGTCTTCGAAAAGCGGGCCAGGGCCGCGCGAACCGCACGCAACCCGCGGACCGGCGAAGCGGTCAAGGTGAAGAAGACCACCGTGCCGGCATTCAGGCCCGGAAAGTACTTCAAGGACGTCATCTCCGGTTCGGTCAAACTGCCGAAGGCGACCGCGAAGCCGACCAGCGCTCGCGCCGCCGCCGCCGCTGCAAAGTCCACCGCACCGGCCGCTGCCGCCGCAAAGACCACAAGGGCACCGCGCGCGACGGCCGCGGCCAAGCCCGCTGCCACCGCACCGCGCACCCGGGCCGCCGCCGCGAAGGCCGCGCCGGCCACGCGTACCCGCGCCGCTGCCGCGAAACCAGCAGCCGCGAAGGCAGCGACCACGCGGGCCACCAGGGCGACCACGGCCAAGGCCGCCACCACGGCCAAGGCGCCGGCCACCCGCCGGACGACCGCCAAGGCTGCCGCGAAGTAAGCGGCCTATTCACAGGATTCGCGCTGCACACCCGGCCGGTGCCCTGGATCGTGGGGCGCCGGCAGGGGTGTCGCCGGACTTACCCGAGCACAGGCGTTCTCCGCCCGATGTTCGGCAGGAACTGGTCCGAATGGAGATCCGCCGGCATGTGATGCCTCGCTGATCGACCGCCGGATCAGACCACCGGCGCCGGATACGGGTCGGCCTGCACGAGCCGGCGGTCCTCGAAACACAGGTACCAGTAGGCGGCCTTGGGTGTGCTGACCTGACCGATCGCCAGATCCGAGCGCCCGGCAAGGGATTTCACCACGCCCGGGATGACGCCGCCCTGGCTGCACACCACCGCGCAGGCGCCGGCCGGTTCGGCGCTGGACAGTTCCACCAGCAGCCGTCGTGCCCCGGCGGGGTCGTCCCGGTAGGTGTCCTCAGCCAGCAAAGACTCGGTGCTGATGGGCAATCCGATCTTGCCGGCCAGCGGCGCGACCGTTGCCCGGCACCGTTCCAACGGCGCGCTGAGCACGGCGCTGGGCGCGAAAGCCGAGAGTTCGGTGACCAGGGCCTCCGCCTGCCGGCGGCCCTTTGCGTCGAGCGGGCGGGTGTCGTCGTCGTCGCCGTCGTAGGACTCGCGGTGGCCGGCCCTGCCATGGCGCAGCAGCACCACGGCCGGCAGGTCGGCGGGTTCCAGCGCGAAGGTGCCCAGCACCGCCCTGTCGAACTCGTAGGTCATCCGTTCCGCGGCCTTGGCCGGCGGCAGCCACTCCAGCCGGTCCACCTCCTTGTTGGCGGTGAACGCGCCCCCAATGCTCCGAGCCGCGAAGTACTGCACCGTTTTCGGCCCGGTCGGCACGCGGTACGACACGGTCGTCAGCGACCGCCCGATGGCAGCGCTGAACCCGGTCTCCTCCTGCACTTCGCGTGCGGCGGTGACATGCGGGACCTCGCCGACCTCGGCCTTTCCCTTGGGCAGCGACCAGTCGTCGTAGCGAGGCCGGTGTACCAGCGCCACGCGCACACCGTGCCGCCTGGACGGACGCCACAGCACGGCCCCCGCAGCGCGGATGACGGTGCCCGGCCCGTCGGTCGGAGCTGGTCTCATTCCGCCCGTGCGTTGCCTCGACGCAGCAACTCCTCCTGGATGTCCTTGCCGGGCGCGTCCGCGGGCGACTTCGTCCAACCGTCCGGACCCAGCACCCAGCAGCGGGTGTCCGGTCGGGTGATCATGTCGAACAGTGCCGCCATCCGGTCGGTGGCCGACTTGTCCTTGACCTGGACGAGGGCCTCGACCCGCCGATCGAGGTTGCGGTGCATCATGTCCGCGCTGCCGATCCAGTACTCCTCCTGGCCGGCCGGCAGTTCCGCCGGGTCGGCATGGTCGGTCCGCTCGTCGGCGCCGAAATCGGTCTCAGCAGGCGATTCCACCGCGGTGCCGTGCCCGTTGCGGAAGTAGAAGATCCGCGAGTGCTCCAGGAAGCGCCCGACAATCGAGCGGACGGTGATGTTCTCGCTCAGCCCGGGCACACCGGCCCGCAGCGCGCAGATCCCGCGGACCGTCAGGTCGACGGTGACGCCGGCTCGTGACGCCCGGTAGAGGGCGTCGATCACACCCTCGTCGACGATCGAGTTCATCTTCAACCGCACCAGTCCGCCGCGTCCGGCACGTTGGTGCTCGATCTCCCGCTCGATCCGGGCGACGATGCCGCTGCGGATGGAATGCGGTGCCACCAGCAGGTTCCGGTACTCGGTCTGCCGGGAATAGCCGGTCAGCACGTTGAACAGGTCGGTCAGGTCGGCACCGATGTCCGCGTCGGCGGTCAACAACCCGAGATCCTCGTAGATACGGGCGGTCTTGGGGTTGTAGTTCCCGGTGCCGATGTGGCAGTAGCGGCGCAGCGTCTTGCCCTCCTGGCGGATCACCAGGGCTGTCTTGCAATGGGTCTTGAGCCCGACCAGTCCGTAAACCACATGCACCCCGGCCCGTTCCAGTGCCTTTGCCCAGGAAATATTGGCCTGTTCGTCAAATCGCGCCTTGATCTCCACCAGGGCGACGACCTGCTTACCCGCGGCGGCGGCCTGGATCAGCGCGTCGACGATCGGGGAATCGCCGGATGTCCGGTACAACGTCTGCTTGATGGCCAGCACTCGCGGATCCGCAGCGGCCTGCTCGATAAAGCGCTGGACTGTAGTCGCGAACGACTCGTACGGGTGATGCAGCAACACGTCCGTTTCGCGCAAAGTGGCGAAAACGCTCTTGGGAGTTTCGCCTTCGGCGAATGCGGGGTTGGTGGCCGGCACGAACGGGGGATCCTTGAGCGCCGGCCGATCGAGACCGTAGAGCTGCCACAGGCTCGAGAGGTCCAGCAGCCCCGGCACTTCCACCGCGTCGGCCGGGTCGACATCCAATTCTTGCAGCAGCCGGGTCAACAGCCGTTCGCTGGTCGTGTCGGTGATTTCCAACCGCACCGGCGGGCCGAACCGGCGCCGCGCGAGTTCGCGCTCCAGGGCCTGCAGCAGATCCTCGTCCCGGTCCTCCTCGACCTCGAGGTCCGCATTGCGGGTGACCCGGAATACCTGGTGCTCGGAGACGTCCATGCCGGGGAACAACTCGACCAGGTGGGCGGCGATGAGATCCTCGAGGGGCAGGAAATCGTCGACCCCGCGCGCCACCCGGACAAACCTGTCCACATTGTTGGGTACCTTGACCCGGGCGAACCTTTCCAGTCCGGTTTCCGGATCGCGCACCACGATCGCCATGTTCAGGCTGAGCCCGGAAATGTAGGGGAAGGGATGCGCCGGGTCGACGGCCAGCGGGGTGAGCACCGGGAAGATCTGGGTGCTGAAGTATTCGGCCAGCCGTTCCCGGCCGGCGACGTCGATCGATTCCCAGTGCACGATGCGGATCCCGGCCTCGGCCAGCGCCGGCAGTACGTCGTCGGTGAAGCAGCGGCCCTGGCGTTCCACCAGTTCCTGGGTGCGCGCGGAAATCAACGCCAGTTGCTGGGACGCGGTCAACCCGTCGGCACTGGTCACCGACAGACCCATTTCCCGCCGGCGCTTGAGGCCCGCGACCCGGACCATGTAGAACTCGTCAAGGTTCGAGGCGAAGATCGCCAGAAATTTCGCCCTTTCCAGCAGCGGCTGGCTCTGGTCCTCGGCCAGCGCCAGCACCCTGGCATTGAAGTCCAGCCAACTCAGCTCCCGGTTGGAGAACCGGTCGGTGGGCAGCGGCTCGTAGTCGACTGACTCGACCTCTCGGCGCGCGGGGGTGCCGGTCGGCGTATGGAACGGCTGGATGGCCTCGGCCTCCACCGCGCTGCTGCCCCCGTTGGTCTCGCTTGTCGGTGCCTTTTGTGTCGGTGCCTTTTGTGTCGGTGCCTGCTGTGTCGTCTGCTCTGTCGTCTGCTCTGTCGTCACTGTCTGCGCCACCGCTAGCGCCCCGGCCGCCGGCGGCGTCGTCGTGGTGGCGCGCCCGGTCGATGGCGCCCTGCCCGCGGCGGGCGTGCCTGCGGTCGACCTGGTCCCTCTACTGGTGGTCACGCTGTCATTCTCACGTGTGCGGCGTGTCCGGTGCCACACCACACCCGGTGAACAGCAGATATCGCCTGACGCCGGGGTCATGGCCCGGCAGGCCTTAGGGTGATCGGCAAACGCCGGCGCGGGCGCTCCGGCGTTGGTCGCCCGCGGGCGCTGGAGAAGGAGCCGAGAGTGGCGCGAGGTCCCTGGTACGAGAAAGGCAACGCTTGGCTGACGTTCTGCCAGATCGTCATGTATCCGGCGGCGTTCCTGCTCGGCCGGAAGAAGATCGTGGGCTCGGAGAAGTTGTCCCGCAGCGGCGGGTACCTGCTGGTGGCCAACCACATCTCGCACCTTGACCCGCTGTACGACTCTGTTGTGGTTCGCAAGGCGGGCCGGGTCCCGCGGTTCCTGGCCAAGGCCTCGCTGTGGAAGGTGCCGGTGTTGGGCGGTGCGCTGGCCGGGTCCGAACAGATCCCGGTCGAACGCAACGGTGCGGGAGCCGGCCAGGCGAGCCTGGAGAAGGCGACCGAATCCCTGCGGAACGGCAAGCTGGTGCTGATCTACCCGGAGGGCACCGTCACCCGCGACCCCGGTCACTGGCCGATGAAGCCCCGCCCCGGTGTCGGCGCGCTCGCGCTCAGCGGCGACTTCCCAGTGATCCCCATGGCGCACTGGGGGACTCACCAGGTGTACAGCTCCTACGTCGAGGGTCGCCGGTTCCATCCGCTGCCCCGCAAGGACATCCATATCGTGATCGGCGATCCGATCGACCTGACCGAACTTCGCTCCCGCCCGGTGGACGCCAGGGCGATCCGGGACGCCACGTTGCTGATCATGGATTCGCTGCGCGACCTGGTGGCCGAGATCCGTCATGAGTCGCCGCCCAAGGAGTACTTCGATCTGAAGAAGGCCGAACGGTTGGCGAGCAGGCAGGCGAAAAAGGACGCGGCCACCGCTTCCGCCACCAACGACCCGGCGTCCCTTCCGGTGGCCGGCCGCCCACCGGAAGGGGACGAGGGGACGCATTGACCGCACCCGTCAGGCCGATCGAGCACATCGCGGTTCTCGGTGCCGGCTCCTGGGGGACCACTTACGCCAAGGTGCTGGCGGACGCCGGCCGTTCGGTGACGCTCTGGGCGCGCCGGGATTCCATCGCCAGATCCGTGCGCGCCAAGCACGTCAACGACGAGTACCTGCCCGGCATCGAGCTGCCGGAGACCATCTCCGCCACGTCCGATTTCGACGCCGCGCTGGCCGATGTCGACGCGGTGGTGCTGGCCGTGCCGAGCCAGGCGCTGCGGGAGAACCTGCGCGTCTTCCGCGACTCGCTGCCCGACGCGGTGCCGATCGTCTCACTGGCCAAGGGCGTCGAGATCGGCACCGGGTTGCGGATGAGCGAGGTCATCGAGCGGGTCGGTCAGCTCGACCCGAGTCGCATCGTCGTGCTCACCGGGCCGAACCTGGCGGTGGAGATCGCGCTGGGCCGACCGACCGCCACCGTGCTCGCCTGCACCGATCACGATCGGGCCGTCGCCGTTCAGGTGGCCAGCGCGAATTCCTATTTCCGGCCGTACACGATCACCGACGTCATCGGCGCGGAGATCGCCGGCACCGGGAAGAACATCATCGCGCTGGCCTGCGGGATCGCCGACGGCCTCGGGCTGGGGTTGAACACCGCCGCGTCGCTGATCACCCGCGGGCTGAACGAGGTCAGTCGGCTCGGAGTGGAGCTGGGGGCGCAGCCGGCCACCTTCGCCGGCCTGGCCGGGCTCGGCGACCTGGTGGCGACCTGCTGGTCCCCCTTGTCCCGCAACCGCACCCTCGGCGGCCGGCTGGCCGCCGGCATCGGGCTGGAGGCGGCGATGGAGGCGACGGGTGGGCAGGTGGCCGAGGGCGTGGTGAGCTGCCGTTCGGTGCGCGATCTTGCGCTGCGTCACCAGGTCGACATGCCGATCACCGAAGGCGTGTACCAGGTCTGCTACCGCCACCTGCCGCCGACGCAGATGATCCGGTACCTGACCGATCGGCCGCACTCGCCCGAGTAGGCGGTCGCGGTTGCCCACGGTCGGCGGGCTGGTCGTCGGAGCGCGCGTCCGGATCCGGCTGCCCGGCGAGTCGCGGGCCGGGCGTCCCGGGGCTGGGCTCGGGACCCTAAGGTGGGACGCCATGAGCCCCTCGCGCATCCGGGTGGCCGTCGTCTTCGGCGGTCGCAGCGGTGAGCATCCCGTGTCCTGCATCTCGGCCGCCGGGGTGCTGGCCAACCTGGACACCGACCTGTTCGACGTCACCGCCATCGGCATCACTCCCGAGGGCAGTTGGCTGCAGATCGACCCCGCGGCGATCCCGGTGCGGGACGGCCGGAATCTGCCGGCCGTCACCACCGGGTCCTCCGTCGTGATGCCGGCCGACCCGACCGCCGCGGCGCTGGTGCCGCTGCTGACCGGCGGGCCGGGGCCCGCGGTGCTGGCCTCGGCGGATGGCGCCCCGGCCTCGGGCATCGACGTCGATGTGGTGTTCCCGGTGCTGCACGGCCCGTACGGCGAGGACGGCACCATCCAGGGACTGCTGGAGTTGGCCGGGGTGCCCTACGTGGGCGCCGGCGTGCTGGCCTCGGCGGCCGCGATGGACAAGGAGTTCACCAAGAAGCTGCTGGCCGCGGAGGGACTGCCGGTCGGTGATTGGGCGGTGCTGCGGCCAGGGCGCGCCTCCCTGACGCTCGACGAGCGGGAACGTCTCGGACTGCCGGTGTTCGTCAAACCGGCCAGAGCGGGTTCGTCGCTGGGCGTCAGCCGGGTCGACGCCTGGGCCGACCTGGACGCGGCGATCGACCACGCTCGCCGCACGGATCCGAAGGTGCTCGTCGAGTCCGCGGTGCTGGGCCGGGAGATCGAGTGCGGCGTGCTGGAATACCCGGACGGCCGGGTAGCGGCGTCGCCGACCGCGGAGATCCACCTGACCGGCGACCACGACTTCTACGACTTCGACGCCAAGTACCTCGACGACGTCGCCACCTTCGACATCCCCGCCGATCTGCCGGCGGCCGTCACCGCCAGGATTCAGGAGCTGGCCCGGCGGGCGTTCTCCGCGCTGGACGCACAGGGCCTTGCCAGGGTTGATTTCTTCGTTCGCCAGGACGGCGAGGTGGTGATCAACGAGGTGAACACACTGCCCGGCTTCACCCCGATCTCGATGTACCCGCGGATGTGGGCCGCCGGCGGGCTCGGCTACCAGGAGCTGATCACCACGCTGATCCGCACCGCACTGGCCAGAGGCACCGGCCTGCGCTGACCCCTTTCTGGCGCGGATCAACTTCCCCGACGCGGATGAACGTGCGGGTTATGGGACGGACGAGCACCGAGTGAACGACTTCGTCCGCGCGACCGCAGCCAGCCGCGGGTTGCGGCAGCTCGCAGAGGACTGGGATCCCACCCCCACCCGGCCGCGGTCGACGCGGCCACCGCGGATCATCTGCCACCGCGCGCGCGAACGTGCGGGTTAAGTGACGGAAGTGAAGCGAGTCAACGACTTTGGCCGCGCCAGCGAAGTTGATCCGCGCCAGAGAGGGGCGCGCCGCCGGGCCGAAACGCCATGAGCGGGGCTACTCGCCGTCGGCGGGGATCGGGACGCCGTCGGCGCAGATCGCCCGCGGCGGCAGGGCACGGCCGACGGTCTTGGACACCTCCTGCCACGGACCGGTGCTGTTCACGCTGTCGGGGACGGTCAACGCCACCCGCACCGAGCGATCGACGACCAGGTAGGTCGTTGCGCCCTGACCGCTCAACGGCAGCCAGGTCACGCCGTCGACCACCTGGACCGGTGCGGAGCAGGTCAGCTCGGCGGGAGTCGGGATGCCGCACCGCAGCACCACCGGAGGATCGCCCCAGGCAGCCACCGCGCCGGCCTGGATGTCGGAGATCCCGCCGTCCGACGTGCCGTCAAGCCGGTCCGTGCCGCCGGGGTCCGCCGGTGAGCCGATCAGCTCGCGGCGGTCCAGCCCACTCAGCACGGTCGGCAGGCCCGCCATCAGCTGGGCGCAGGCCGGTGTGGCCGCTCCGGGCGCTTCGACCTCGCCCAGTGCCAGCGGCGCGGTGGGGTCGGTCGCGGGCTGGGAGCCGATCCTCCCCGCCAGCACCACGACGACCACGATCGCGATCAGCGGCACAGCGATGGCCGCGGCCAGCCGCCACGGCGGAAGTCGGTCGCCGGACGGGGACGGCTGGGATGGTGGCACGGGTGGAGTGGAGTCACTCACCGGGCACGTCGGGACAACCACCTCGGGACAGCACTGAAAGATCGGCGGGGCGATCAGAGGTGTACGACGGGGCAGGTCAGTGTGCGGGTGATGCCGGAGACGCTCTGCACCCGTGCCACCACGAGTTTGCCCAGCTCATCGACGCTGTTGGCCTCCGCGCGGACGATCACGTCGTACGGCCCGGTGACGTCCTCGGCGCTGGTCACCCCAGGCAACTCGGCGATCGCCTTGGCCACTGCAGCGGCCTGACCGACCTCGGTCTGGATGAGGATGAACGCCTGCACCACGGTGTGCCCCTTTCGTCTGACTCCTGCTCGCGGCACGAGCGTATCCCGGTCAGATGCCGCACATGACCTGGCCGTCATGATCACCCGCGCTGACCGGCCGACCACCCACCGCAGGCGAACCGCCAACCCTGGTGACGCGGGTGGGCGCCGGTCGGGCACGATGGCGGAGCCACCCTGCCGGCACCCGACAACGCGCCAGTTCCGGACGACCGCCTGACCGACTTCCTCTCCGAGCCGTCAGGGCAACCGTCACGACAAGCATCACATCAGCCGTCGAATCAGCCATTCAGTGCCAACATCCACCAGCGAGGTGTCCCATCAGCACCCCCCACCGTCCGCCGGATCGACCTGCGGCCAGACCATCGGCCGCCGCACCGCCCGCCCAGTCGGCGACGATCGCGCACACCGGCGAGTTCGCCGTCATCGACGTGGTGACGTCCGGGATGAGCCAACCGCCGACCACCCTCATCGGTCCGGGCGATGACGCGGCACTGGTGGCAACACCGGACGGCCGGGTGGTGGCCAGCGTCGACGTGCTGGTCGACGGGGTTCACTTCCGCACCGACTGGGCGACCGGCGAACAGATCGGCCAACGCGCCGCGCTGGCGGCGATGGCCGACATCGCCGCCATGGGGGCAGCGCCGACCGCTCTGCTGGTGGGCCTGTCCGCTCCGCCGTCGACGCCGACCGAGCTGGTCGCCGCCATCGGCCGCGGACTGAACGCGGAGGCCGTCAAGGCGGGTGCCGGGGTGGTCGGCGGGGATCTCACCCGCTCGGAGGTGCTGACGATCGCGGTGACGGTGCTGGGCGACCTGCGCGGCGCCGAACCGGTTCGCCGGTCGGGGGCACGGGCCGGTGACCTGGTCGCGGTGGCCGGCCGCTTGGGCTGGGCCGCGGCCGGCCTCGCCGTGCTGTCCCGGGGATTCCGTTCCCCCGCGGCGGCCGTCGGTGCCTACCGCGTCCCGGACCCGCCGCTGCAGGCGGGAATTGTCGCCGCGGCAAGCGGCGCAACGTCGATGATCGACGTGTCCGACGGCCTGCTCGCCGACCTCGGCCACATCGCCAGCGCCTCCGGTGTCACGATCAACGTCGTGACCGCGCGGCTGCCGGTGAACCCGCGGCTCGTCGAGGTCGCCTCTGCACTGGGCCGCAATCACATGCAGTGGGCGTTGACCGGCGGTGACGATCATGCACTGGCAGCCACCTTCCCGCACGGCGCAGTGCTGCCGCCGGGCTGGACGAACATCGGCACGGTCAGCGCGGCCGAACCGCAGGGCGCCGCGAAGCCCGGGCCGCGCGTAGGGGCGGTCACCGTCGACGGCGCGCCCTGGGAGCAGGCCGGCGGCTGGGACCATTTCGGCTGAGCCGCCGGTAGCCTCCCGTCATGCCGCAGCCGCTGAAGACGATCATCGATCCGGGCTGGGCGGACGCCCTGCAACCCGTCGCCGCCGGCATCACGCTGATGGGCGATTTCCTGCGCGCGGAGGTTGCCGCGGGCCGGCAGTACCTGCCGGCCGGCCCGAACGTGCTGCGCGCGTTCCAGCGTCCGATGGACCAGGTCAGGGTGTTGCTGGTGGGTCAGGACCCGTATCCGACACCCGGGCATCCGATCGGGTTGTCGTTCGCGGTCGACCGGCACGTCCGGCCCCTGCCCCGCTCGCTCGGCAACATCTACCGGGAGATGCGTGACGACGTGGGCATCGCCCCGCCGGCGCACGGCGACCTGACTGCATGGTCTGACCAGGGAGTGCTGCTGCTCAACCGGGTGCTCACCGTGGCGCCGGGACGACCCGCGTCCCACCGGGGCAAGGGCTGGGAGCCGATCACCGAGGCGGCCATCCGCGCGCTGGTCGAACGCGGCGGCCCGCTGGTCGCGATCCTGTGGGGCAAGGACGCGCAGACCCTGACGCCGATCCTGGACGGTGTGCCGATCATCGCCTCTGCCCATCCGTCACCGATGTCGGCCGATCGCGGATTCTTCGGTTCCAGGCCGTTCTCCCGCACCAACGTGCTGCTGGCCGAGCAGGGCGCGGCGCCGGTCGACTGGGCCCTGTGATGACGCCCCTGAGCCCGCAGCAGTGACCCGGCCACGTGATCCCGGCTGACCCGCGGCACTCCCGCCGGCTGACCGTCGCCCTGTTCGCGGGCGGGATCGCCACGTTCGCCGAGCTGTACGCGGTGCAGGCGGTGCTCCCGGCGCTCGCCGCCGAATGGAGCCTGTCCGAGTCAACCGCGTCCCTGGCGGTATCGGTGGCCACCGGCGCGCTCGCCCTTTCGGTGCTGCCCTGGGCCGCGGTGGGCGACCGGATCGGTCGGGCGGGCGCGATGCGGGCGTCGGCGGTCGTCGCCGCGGTGGCCGGCGCGGCGCTTCCGTTGGCGCCTTCCTTCGAGGTCCTTCTGGTGCTGCGGGCGGTGGCCGGGTTGGCCCTTGGCGCACTGCCCGCGCTGGCGATCGCCCACCTGGTGGCGCGGGCGCCGGCCGGGCGGGTGGCCGGCATCGGCGGGCTGTACATCGCCGGGACCACACTCGGTGGCCTGTCCGGACGGGTGATCACCGGCGCGGTGGGCGGGGTGGCCGGCTGGCGGTGGGCCGTGGCGACCACGTCCGTGCTGGTGGCGGCGGCGGTCGTGGTGTTCGTCATCCTGCTGCCTGCCGATGAGGGGCCGGCCCGACGACCCGCCCGGGGCAGGATCCGCGCGGCGATGGCGGACCCGACGGTGTGGGTCTTCTACGCCCAGGCCTTCCTCCTGATGGGCGGGTTCGTGACGGTCTACAACCTGCTGGCGTTCCGGCTGCTGGACGACCCGTACCGGCTGCCGGCGTCCGTGGTGAGCCTGCTGTTCCTGACCTACCTGGTCGGCACAGTGGGTTCGTCGGGGGTGGGCCGGCTCGTCGGCCGCTGGGGGCGGCGGCCGGTGCTGATCGCCGCCGCGTTCGGGATGGCCGTCGGCGTCGCGGTGACGGTGGCCACTTCGCTGGCGCTGGTGCTGGTCGGTCTGGTGATCGCGACGTTCTGCTTCTTCGTGGCCCACGCGATCGCGGCGGCCTGGGCGGGTCAGCAGGTGCCGTCGGCGCGATCCCAGGCGTCCGCGCTGTACTCCCTGGCCTACTACGCGGGGTCGAGCCTGCTGGGCTTCGCCGGCGCGGTGGTGTTCGACAGCTCGGGCTGGACCGGCGCGATGATCATGGTCATCATCGGCTGCGTGCTGGCCGCCGGGATCGCCACGCTGGGCGCGCCGCGCCGAATGGCGGCAAGCTGAGCAGGGAGCGAACACAGGGGGATTCATCCAGATCGCGGCATGTCCGCCAGCGGAGCACCGTCTTACGGTGACGGCGCCCGGACCCGCGGCGAACGGCGGTCGGCGGAGGAGAGGGTTTCACCACGTCATGACAGCGAACCTGCCCTCAGAGCCGATCCCCCGCAAGAAGATGTGGCGGCTCGGCCTGTGGATCGCGGCGCGGGTGCTGGTCACGGTCACCCTGCTGATCACCGCGTACTACCTGATACCGACTCCCGATGCCGGCACCGACTCGGACCTGCCCTGGCTGCTGTTGGCGTTGACGATCTTCGGCATCATCGTGGGGATCCAGATCCCCGCGATCGTGAATTCGAAGTACCCGAATCTGCGTGCCGTCGCCGCGATGTCGGTGACGGTGCCGCTGTACCTGCTGATCTTCGCGCGGATCTACCTGTCCAATTCATTGGCCAACCCCGGGGCGTTTTCCGAGCAGCTGGACCACACCAAGTCGCTCTACTTCACGATCACGGTCTTCGCCACCGTCGGCTTCGGCGACATCACCCCGGAGACGAACCCGATGCGGCTGCTGGTGAGCGTGCAGATGCTGCTCAACCTGGTCGTCATCGGTCTGGTGGTCAAGTTGCTGCTCGGCGCGGCGCAGCGCGGGGTGACCAAGAAACGGGCGTCATCAGTGGCCGCGGCGGCCGCTGGCCACAGCAGCGAGGAGGCGACCGGCACTGCGGCTGGCCACAGCAGCGAGCAGGCGACCGGCACTCAGGAGCCCGCAGCTGGGACGGGTCACCAGGTCACCGCGGCGGCCGAGCAGGCCGATGCCGAGCCGCCCCGACAGGGGGCGCGGGATGAAGGCGTGGGGTCGCCCGGGGACACTCCCGGTTGATGGGGTGACGCCCTGTGCTCAGCGTTCGGGCACCGGAGGCTTCACCACATCCTCCCGACCGGTCAGAGCAGCTCGGGATCCCAGGCGTCGATGGCGTGTGCGGAGCGGGTGACGCGTTCGGGGCTCCCAGCGGCCTCGTCCACGGCCAGCACCGCGTCCACCGCCTGCGCCGCCGCGCGGAGCGAGGGCACCACAAGCAACGCGGCGACTCCGGATCCGGCGGTGATCGACCAATCGGTCAGCGGCTCGCGGCCCAGTATCTCCAGCAGCCGGCGGTGCCCCCGTTCCGGTGACAGCGAACTGGCCAGCAGGTAACTGTCCGCGCCGGGCGCGAGCCGGTGCGCGAGCACACCGCAGACGGTGCTGGGCAGGTCGTGGATCAGCACCGGGGTCCGCCGGATGGCGGCCTGCGCGATGAATCCGGTGAGCGCGGCCAGGTCGGCGCCACCCCCGGTGCGCAGCAGGGTGAGCACGTCCGAACCGGCCTTGCGGACCCGGAACAGCGCGTCGCGCACGGCGGCGGCCTTGGTGATCCAGGCGGCGTCGTCAACGCCGGAGCCGCGGGTGGTGGCGTCCACCGGCTCCGTCCCGGTCAGCACGGCGACGAGCACCGAAACCGGGGTGCTGACGCCGACCCCGCACACGGCACCGATCAGCAGGTCGGCGCCCTCGTCGACCTCGGCGTCGGCGATCTGCCGTCCCGTGGCGATCGCCGCCTCGAGTTGCTCGTCGTCCAGCGCGTCCTCGATGTCGATCCGTCCGCTGCGGGGGCCGGCGTGCACCACCCTGACCCCGACGCCGCTGACCGCAGCCAGCGTCGCCGTCAGCCCCACCCCGGCGGTCAGGTCGGCGACCCTGCGCGCGGTATCGGTGGGGACGGCCGCCGACACCCCGAGGTCCGCGACGCCGTGATCGGCGGCCATCACCACCAGTCGCGGGCGCTGCGGGGCGAGTGATCCGGACGCCATGCCGCGCGCCGCCGCCAGAGTGTCGAGCACCGCGCCCCACACACCCAGCGCCCCGGCCGGCAGCCGATCGCGGCGGGCCGCGGCGGCGGCGGCCGCGGCCAGGTCGGGGCTGGGCACGGCCGGAAGGTCCAGTGTCATGAGGTCTCTTCAGATGTCTGCGAGCGGGCGGGCCATTGGCCGTGAGGCCGGAATGGGTATGACGGTAAACGGCTGTGAAAGTCGCGTCCCGGCAGACACCCGCCGGCCTCCCGGATACCGTCGAATGCACGGGCTGGCGGTGGCGTCCGGACACCCAGATCAAAGTCGGGATCAAGGAGCGAAATGGTTTACCTGTGGCGGTATGCCGACGAGGCCGGAGTCGTCGCGGACGGCCCGATGGTGGAATTCCCCTCCCAGGAGGCAGCCGAAACGTGGCTGGGCGAGGTCTATTCCGATCTGCTGGACGAAGGCATCACGGCGGTCAGCCTGTTCAACGACCGTCAGGCCGTGTACGGCCCCATGTCCCTCTCGCCCGCCTGATCGTCCCCTTTTCGGCGCGGATCAACTTCGCCGGCGCGCATCAAGTCGTTTACCCGCGTCACACGAGACACAAAACCCCCACCCTTCATCCGCGCGACAGGCACACTCGCGCGCTCCGACGCCCCCGCGGGTCAATACGTCCGTCGTCGAGCCGGGCTCGTCGCCGAATGCCGGCCGAAAACCGGCCGCAGCGGGCGCGTGGGCCTAATCGACCATGCCCGTCGGAAGAGCAGTCGGCGTTGGTTCATCAGGGCGCGCGTCAGCTGGTTTGAAACCGTTCCCGACGTCATTCCACGTCTCGCGCTGAGCCCACGACCAGAGCGTGACCTGCATCACCCTTGTTAACGACGGTTTACATCTGGCATCCTGAGGATCGTCCACAAGACCTTGGAGCCTGAGATGACCGACTTCGCCGAACCCGCCGAATACGCCGACCTGCGTGCCGCGGTCCGGGAGATCACCCGAGCACACGGGCCGGCCGCCTACGCCGAGCACGGGCGCACCTCTACGCCGATGTCCGGGCTGTGGAGCGATCTGGGCAAAGCCGGCTTCATCGGCATCAATGTGCCCGAGGAGTTCGGCGGCGGCGGCGCCGGGATGAGTGAGCTCGCGCTGGTGGCCGAGGAGTCCGCGGCCGCCGGCTGCCCACTGCTCACCCTGCTCGTGTCCAGTGCGATTGGTGTGGAGATTCTCAAGCGGCACGGATCGCCTGCGCAGCAACGCCAATGGCTGACCAGGCTGGCCGACGGCAGCACCAAGATCGTCTTCGCGATCACCGAACCCGACGCGGGCAGCAACGCCCACCATCTGGCGACCACCGCCCGCTCGGACGGCGAGGGCGGCTACCTGATCAGCGGGCAGAAGTACTACATCTCCGGCGTCGACGAGGCCGCCGCGATCCTCACCGTCACCCGGACCGGCACCGATCCGGTGACGGGCAAGGCGCAACTCTCGCTGTTCATCGTGCCGATCGACGCCCCCGGCCTGACCTGGAACCGCCTCGAGGTCGCAGCGCAGATCCCGGATCGGCAGTACACCGTCTTCTATGACGATGTCCGGGTGCCGGCGTCCGCGCTGGTCGGCGCGGAGGGCAAGGGCTGGCGACCGCTGTTCGACGGGTTGAACCCGGAGCGGATCACCGCGGCGGCGCTGGGGGTCGGCATCGGCAGGTACGCCGTGGCGACCGCCGCCGAGTACGCCAGCAGCCGCAGCGTCTGGGGTCAGCCGATCGGTGCCCACCAGGCGGTGGCCCACCCGCTGGCCAAGGCGAAGATCGACGTCGAACTCGCGGCGCTGATGACTGCCAAGGCCGCCTGGCTCTACGACCACGGACAGCCGGCCGGTGAGGCGGCCAACATGGCCAAGTACGCCGCCGCCGAAGCCGCCGTCGCCGCGGTCGACGCCGCCATTCAGACGCACGGTGGCAACGGGCTCTCGGTCGAGTACGGCCTGCTGCCGCTGTGGGGAATGGCTCGACTGCTGCGGATCGCCCCGGTGAACAGCGAGATGGTGCTCAACTACGTCGCCCAACACACCCTCGGGCTGCCCAAGTCGTACTGAGCAGTCCGAAGTCCGGCAGTCCCCAGCGGCGATCGCGCGGGAAATCGCACCGTCGCGGCACACCTAAACTGGCCCGGTGACCACCACCGCCGAGCGCAACGACCTGCCCAGCAGGGAACTGGCCACCCAGTACGACCCGGCGGTGGCCGAGGTACCCCTGTACCAGCGCTGGCTCGACGCGGGTTACTTCCGCGCCGACGAGCAGCGGGTGCTCTCCGGAGAGCGCCGCCCGTTCTCCATCGTGCTGCCCCCGCCGAACGTGACCGGCAACCTGCACGTCGGCCATGCCCTTGACCACACCCTGATGGACATCCTGGCCCGCTGGCATCGCATGTCCGGTGACGAGGTGCTCTGGCTCCCGGGCATGGACCACGCCGGCATCGCCACCCAGACCGTCGTCGAGCGCCGGCTCGCCGTGGACGGCAAGACCCGGCACGACTTCGGCCGTGACTTGTTCGTGCAGAAGGTCTGGGACTGGAAGCAGGAATCCGGCGGCGCCATCCTCGGCCAGATGAAACGCCTCGGAGACTCGGTGGACTGGGACCGCGAACGGTTCACCCTGGACGACGGGCTGTCCGACGCGGTGCAGACGATCTTCAAACACCTCTATGACGAGGGCCTGATCTACCGCGCCGAACGAATCATCAACTGGTGCCCGGGATGTCGGACCGCCCTGAGCGACATCGAGGTCGAGCACAGCGAGGACGCCGGCGAGCTGGTGTCCGTCCGGTACGGCTCGCTGGGCGACGATTCCGATGACGATTCCGAGGATGGCGGCGACAGCATCATCGTCGCGACCACCCGGCTGGAGACGATGCTGGGTGACACCGCGGTCGCGGTGCACCCCGATGACCCCCGCTACGCGCACCTGGTTGGCCGCACCGTGCTGCTGCCGCTGGTCAACCGGGAGATCCCGGTGATCGCCGACGATCACGTCGAGCCGACGTTCGGCACCGGCGCGGTGAAGGTCACCCCGGCGCACGACCCCAACGACTTCGAGATCGGCCGCCAGCACAACCTGGCCATGCCCACCATCTTGGACGGATCGGCTCGCGTCACTGATACCGGAACGCCTTTCGACGGGATGGACCGGTTCGAGGCACGGGCAGCGATCAAGCAGGCGCTCCGCGAGCAGGGCCGGATCATCGGCGAGAAGGTGCCCTACATCCACGCGGTCGGGCACTGCTCCCGATCCGACGACGTCATCGAGCCCCGGCTGTCCACCCAGTGGTTCGTCAAGGTCGAACCGCTGGCCAAGGCGGCCGGCGATGCGGTCCGGGACGGCCGGACGGTCATCCACCCGCAGGAGCTGGCCGCCCGGTATTTCGACTGGGTCGACAACATGCACGACTGGTGCATCTCCCGACAGCTGTGGTGGGGACACCGGATCCCGGTCTGGTACGGCCCCGACGGCGAGGTCCGCTGCGTGGGGCCCGACGAGGAACCGCCCGGGGATGGCTGGAGCCAGGACCCGGACGTGCTGGACACCTGGTTCTCCTCGGCGCTGTGGCCGTTCTCCACCATGGGCTGGCCGCACCGAAGCGACACGCTCAAGGCCTTCTATCCGACGTCCGTGCTGGTCACCGGTTACGACATCCTGTTCTTCTGGGTCGTCCGGATGATGATGTTCGGCCTCTACGCCACGAAGGACGACGACGGAGTCCCCTCCGTACCTTTCAAAACCGTCGCCCTGCACGGGCTGGTGCGCGACCAGTACGGCAAGAAGATGTCCAAGACCCGGGGCAATACCGTCGACCCGCTCAAGTGGATCGAGGACTACGGCGCCGACGCGGTGCGGTTCACCCTGGCCCGCGGGTCGAACCCGGGTGCGGACCAGGCGATCGCCACCGAGTGGGTGGCCGGCGGCGGCAAGTTCTGCTCGAAGCTGTTCAACGCCACCAGGTTCGCCATGATCAACGGCGCGACGGTGCCGGACTCGCCGCTCGAACCGGGCCGGCTCACCCAGGCCGATCGGTGGATCCTGGACCGGCTCGACGAGGTGATCATCCAGACCACCGACCTGCTCGGCGACTACCAGTTCGGCAAGGCCGCCGAGGGCCTCTACCACTTCGCCTGGGACGAGTTCTGCGATTGGTATCTGGAGCTGGCGAAGATCCAGATCGCCGCTGCGGCAACGGATACCGATGCCGGCAAGGACCGGGTGGAGACCACAAGGGCGGTGCTCGGCACCGTGCTGGACGCGCTGCTGCGGCTGCTGCATCCGTTCGTCCCGTACGTCACCGAGACGTTGTGGACCTCGCTCACCGGTGGGGAGTCACTGGTGATCGCCGCCTGGCCGCAGCCCTCCGGCCGGGTCGCCGACCCGACCGCGGTCACCTGGGTCGCCGACGCGCAGGCCCTGGTCACCGAGATCCGGCGGTTCCGGGCTGACCAGAGCCTGGCGCCGTCCCGCAAGGTCCCCGCCACGCTGACCGCCGCCGGCGGCCCCCGTGACGACAATGCGCTGCTGGCCACCGCGGCCGCGTTGACCCGGCTCGAGGATGCGGACGACTCCTTCACGGCCACCGCGGAAATCCAGCTCGCGCTTTCCAGAGGCACGACGGTGACGGTCCGGGTCGACACCTCGGGCACCATCGACACCGCGGCCGAGAAGGCCAGGCTCGGCAAGGATCTCGGCGCAGCGCAGAAGGAGATCGCCGATACAGCGAAGAAACTGGGCAACCCGGAGTTCATCGGAAAGGCACCTGCCGCGGTGGTCGACAAGATCCGGGCCAGGGCGGCGAAGGCCGCAGCGGACGTGGACAGCCTGACGGCGCGGCTCGCCGCCCTTGACGGGTCGGTGACGTGATCTCCGCGCCCCGCAACGGGTCAAGCGACGAGCCGGACGACGGCCCGGACGACGAGTCCGAATTCCCGGCGACCGGCGACATCAGCTGGGACGCAGGCAATCTGGGCCTGCCCGATCCGGTTGAGACCACATCGCCCGCCGACCCCACCGGCGAGATCGCCGCGGCTACAGCCGATCTCGACGACGACTCACCGGCCGACGAGGTACCGAATGCGCCACCCCTCACCCTGCAGGTGGTCGAGACGCTGCTGGATCGCCGACGGTCGGAGGTGCAGATCTCCCCGACATTGGCCCGGATCACCGCGCTGATGGACCTGCTGGGGAACCCGCAGCGTTCCTACCCGGTGATCCAGATCGCCGGAACCAACGGAAAGACCTCGACGGCGCGGATGATCGATGCGCTGCTCACTCGGATCGGCGTGCGGACCGGCCGTTTCACCTCCCCGCACCTGCAGCTGGTCACCGAACGGATCGCCATCGACGGGGCGCCCATCTCCGTCGAGCGGTACGTCGAGAGCTATGCGGATGTCGCGCCGTACGTCGATCTCGTGGACGCCTCCAGCGCCAAGGAGGGCGTGCTGCCGCTGTCCAAGTTCGAGATCCTCACCGCGATGGCCTTCTCGGCCTTCGGCGACGCTCCCGTGGAGGCCGCCGTCATCGAGGTCGGGCTCGGCGGAACCTGGGACAGCACGAACGTCGCGGACGCCGGCGTCGCGGTGATCACGCCCATCGGCATCGACCACACCGACTTCCTCGGCGACACGCTCACCGAGATCGCCGGCAACAAGGCCGGGATCATCAAGCCCGACTCGGTCGCGGTCATCGGCCCGCAGGAACAGGAGGCGATGAACGTCATCCTGCGCCGGACGATCGAGGTCGACGCCAGCGTCGCCCGGTACGGCAGCGAGTTCAGCGTGCTGGACCGGGCGTTCGCGGTCGGCGGTCAGCGGCTCACCGTCCAGGGCCTCGGCGGGGTGTACGAGGACGTCTTCCTGCCGCTGGCCGGCGAGCATCAGGCCGTCAACGCAGCGACCGCGCTGGCCGCAGCCGAGGTGTTCTTCGGCGCGGGGTCCAGCCGCCAACTCGACATCGCTTCCGTGCAGGACGGTTTCGCCACCGTTGCCACACCCGGCCGGCTGGAGCGGGTGCGCATCTCGCCCACGATCATGGTGGACGCCGCGCACAACCCGCACGGTGCGACGGCGCTGGCCGCCGCGCTCGCCTCCGAATTCTCCTTCTCCCGGCTGGTCGGTGTGCTGGCCGTGATGGCCGACAAGGACGCACCGGGGATCCTGCAGGCACTGGACGACACCTTCGACGAGATCGTGGTCACCCGGAACTCATCGCCGCGGTCGATGCCGGTCGCCGACCTCGCCGACCTCGCGGTCGACGTCTTCGGCGAGCAGCGGGTGCACACCGCCGCGCGGATGGACGAGGCCATCGCGCTGGCCGTTGACCTGGCCGAATCGGGCTCGGAAGACTCGTCGGGCACGGGCGTGGTGATCACCGGTTCGGTGGTCTCGGCCGGCGACGGCCGGGCGCTCGCGGGTCTGGCGCCGGAATGAGCGAACCCACGTCGGGACCCGAACCCGCCGCGGCCCCCGATCAGCCGCCCGGTGCACAACCTGCCGCGGCAGCACGGGCGACCCGGCCGTACGACCCGGAGCGGGGGCTGCGCGGCGCGATGTCCGCGACCCTGGTGCTGGAGGCCATCACGGTGCTGCTTGCCATCCCGGTGGCCGCGAACACCGGCGGCGGGGTCGGTCCGGCCGGCGTGGTGATCATCTGCGTACTGGCCGTGCTGTTGATCGGCGCCTGCGCGATCGTCTCCCGCCCCTATGCCGTGCCGGTGATCGTGACCCTGCAGGTGCTGATGATCGCGTGCTGGGTCATCACCCCGCCGCTGGGCATCATGGGTGTGGTGTTCGGGCTGGTCTGGGCGTTGATCCTGTGGTTCCGCGGTGAATTCCGGCGGCGGCTCGCGGCCGGTACGCTGCCGGGGCCGACGGGCGCACAGCAGTAGCCCGCACAGCGATAGCAACAGCGCCGGCAGGCATCGACCAACAGCACGCCCGATCCACACCGTCAGGCGGCCCACCGCCCGAACAAGGGAGTACCCGCTCGTGTCCGAAAGCACCCTGGTCCTGATCAAGCCCGACGGCGTCGCCCGCGGACTCGTCGGCGAGATCATCTCAAGGATCGAGAAGAAGGGCCTGACGCTGGTCGCGCTGGATCTGCGGATGGTCGAGGTCAGCGTCGCCGAGGTGCACTACGCCGAGCACAAGGGCAAGCCGTTCTACGACGGGCTGGTCGACTTCATCACAGGTGGGCCGCTGGTCGCCGCGGTGGTCCAGGGGCCGCGCGCCGTCAGCGCGTTCCGGCAGCTCGCCGGCGGTACCGACCCGGTGGAGAAAGCGGCCAACGGCAGCATCCGCGGCGACTTCGGGCTCGAGACCAAGACCAACCTCGTGCACGGATCGGACTCAACCGAATCCGCCGTGCGCGAGATCAGGCTGTGGTTCCCCGACCTGTGAGCGGACCCAGCCCATCGGAATCTGAGCCCGAATCTCCTGACTTCCAGTCACCGGGTCCGGACCAGATCACCCTGCGCAGGGTCGGTCCGGGCGGTACCTGGGCGTCGGACAGCGCCTTCGGCGTCGCCGTGGTGACGCTCTGGCACCGGGTCGCGGAGTCGGGCGGCGCGGTCGGCTTCGCGCCGACGGCCAGCCGCGCCGAGGTCGCCGCGGTCGTTGCGGGGCTCGTGGACGATCTGCGTTCCGGTCGGGCCTTCGGGTTCGCGCTGAACCGTCACCGCACACTGGTGGGCGTCGGAGTGCTGCGCCCCGGACGGGGCCTGTCCCGGCACACCGGCGAGATCGTCGCGGTGATGGTCGACCCCGACCTCCGCGGGTCGGGATCGGGTACGCGTCTGATGACGGCACTGCTCGGGCAAGCCCGGGAGGTCGGACTGACCAGGGTCGATGCGTGCGTTCGTGAAGGTGCTGGGTTGGAGGACTACTTCGGCCGGTTCGGTTTCGCAGTATGGGGCCGTCGGCCCGGCTGGATCCGTCTCGGGCTCGGACAGGAGCGTGACGAGATCATCCTGGGAGCCGACATTGGCGCCGTGAACCCTGTGAACCCTGTGAACCCTGTGAACCCTGTGAACCCTGTGAGCACCGCTCCGCTCAGCACCTCAAGAGGAGCCATCGCTCCGGGGACGCCAGGATGACCGGCGGCGCCCGGCGGATCGTCGACCTGTCCCACCCGATCACCGACGGCCTGGTCACCTACCCGGGCATCCCCGCCCCCGTCATCGGCACCCACCTGTCGTTCGACGAATCGGCGTCGCACTATGCGGCCGGGACCGAGTTCACCATCGGCACCATCTCGATGGCCGCCAACACCGGCACCTACCTCGACACCCCGGCGCACCGCTACCGCGGCGGTGACGACCTCGCGGCGGTGCCGCTGGAACGGATGGTCGAGCTGGACGCGGTGGTGGCCAGGGTGCTGAGCGCCGATCCGCCGATCGAGGCGGCCGTCGGTCGCCCCATCGACGAAACGCTGCTGCGTTCGGCTCTCGGCAACGCGGACCTGGTCGGCCGGGCGGTGTTGGTGCACACCGGTCACGCGCGGCACTGGGGCACGCCGGCGTACTTCACTGCGCACCCCTACCTCACGGACGACGCGGCGGAATTCCTGGTCTCGGCCAGACCCGCGCTGGTCGGGATCGATTCGCTGAACATCGATTCCACGCACACCGGCCGGCGCCCCGCGCACACCTGGCTGCTGGCTGCGGGTATCCCCATCGTTGAGCACCTCACCGCGCTGGATCAGTTGCCGGACAGCGATTTTCGATTCTCGGCGGCTCCGCCGGCGGTGTACGGCATGGGCACCTTCACGGTCCGCGCGTACGCCGTGGTCCGGTAGTGGTCCGGCCGCACCGTCGAACAGGTCAGCGGTCGGAGTCGAGCGCGCCGCGGCGGTCCTGGCGTCCAGTGGCCAGGAACGCCCAGCCGACCATGACGGTGCCGAGGAACAGCAGGCCGAGGCCGATGGTCACCGGCGCCGCGATGTCCAGCCCGTTACCGCCCAGCATCATCGGCGCGGCCGCGGTGTGCGTGGTCGCCGCGTCTTCCTGCTGGTGAGCGGACGCCGGTGCGGTCACCAGCAACACGAACGCCAGCGACAGCAGCGCGACGGCGACCGTGACGATGCCGATCTCCCGCAGGGGCAGCCGTCGACCTGCGAAGGCATTGCTCGGCGTGGTCATCGGTGCTCTCACCCCACTTAGTCCTGATCGGTGTGTGCGCGTTGCGTCCGGACAACTGGCCCGCAGGCGGGCAGCCGGACGGTGATAGGACGTCCGAGGGCGCGACGAGGTTGCCCGGCCGTGCGATCCGGTGAGGGGTGCCGGCGGCTGAAGTCCAGAGTAGCCGCGGCCGCCGGCCTCCGGGACGGAGCGTGCCGCGTGTCGCGCATTCGCCACCGCAGCGTTGTCTCCGCTGCTCAGGGCCCTTCAGCGGCCGATCAGCCGGTGCACAACGGACGCTGGGCAGCCGCCGCGGAAGTGCACAGCGAACACACAGCAGCGGGCTGCGACTGCGCCCGGGACTCAGACGTGCGCCGGCCGGGCAAACCATGGAGGCGGTGTCGGCGGGCGGCGGTAGCGTCGGAACCCATGAGGGAACGTCGAGAGCCGCGGCGAGCCGGCGAGGCACCGGCGTCCACCCGGCCCGCGAATTCGGCCCCCCGGCCCGCCGACACCGGCGAGGGGACCGAGCGTCCCGCGCCGATGATCTTCGCCCGCGGGCTGCGCAAGAGCTTCCCGGGGCTGTCCGGTCAGACCGTTGAGGCGGTGCGCGGCATCGACGTGCAGGTCCAGCGTGGTGAGTCGTTCGGCTTCCTCGGACCCAACGGCGCGGGCAAGTCCTCGACCATGCGGATGATCGCCTGCGTTTCCCCGCGGACCGGGGGAGAGCTGTCCATCCTCGGCCTGGATCCGGAACTCGACGGCATCCGGATCGGCGGTCGGCTCGGGGTGGTACCCCAGGAGGACAACCTGGACCTGGAGCTGACGGTCCGGGAGAACCTCTTCATCCGCGGGCGCTATTTCGGTATTTCCCGGTCCGAATGCCGACGGCGGGCGCAGGAGTTGATCGAGTTCGCACAATTGACCGAGAAGGCGGACACCAAGGTGGACGCGTTGTCCGGTGGGATGAAAAGGCGGTTGACCATCGCCCGGTCGCTGATCAATGACCCGGAGTTGCTGCTGCTCGACGAACCGACCACCGGGCTCGACCCGCAGGCACGACATGCGTTGTGGGACAGGTTGTTCCGCTTGAAGAATCAAGGCGTGACGCTGGTCGTCACCACCCATTAAATGGACGAGGCGGAGCAGCTGTGCGACCGGCTGGTGGTGATGGACGGTGGGGTGGTCGTTGCCGAGGGTTCCCCGACGGAATTGATCGGCAGCTATTCCTCGCGGGAGGTTCTCGAATTGCGGTTCATGCCCGACGCCCAGCAACAGGCCGAACCGGTCGTGGTCGATCTGGTCGAGCGGGTGGAGGTCCTCCCCGACCGGTTGTTGCTGTACACCCAGGACGGTGAGGCGACGTTGGAAGCCGTGTACGCCCGTGGGGTGCGGCCACGATCGACCCTGGTACGGCGATCCACCTTGGAGGACGTCTTTCTGCGGTTGACGGGCAGGAGATTGGTGGACTGATGGCCACCATCGACCACTCCCGACCCGGGCCCCGTCCAGCGGAGGCCGACGCGCCTTCCGGTGGCCGGCTGATGGTCTGGGAGTACCTGATGCGCTGCTGGCGGCGATACGCGGTGCTCAGCCTGTCCGAGGCCATCGGCACGCCGCTGCTGTACCTGCTCGCGCTTGGTCTCGGGCTCGGCTCGCTGGTGGACGAGGGGCCGCAGTCGGCGGCGCTGGGTGGGGGTGAGCTACCTGCAGTACATCGCCCCGGCGTTGCTGGTGGCCGCGGCGGTGCAGATCGGGGTCAGCGAGGGGTCCTACCCCGCCTACAGTCGCTTCAAGTGGAGCAAGGTCTTCTGGGGCGTGACGGCCACCCCGGTCACCCCCGGGCAGGTGTGCGACGGGGAAGTGCTGTTCATCGGCACCAGGCTGCTGGCCGCGTCGTCGCTGTACTACCTGGTGCTGCTGGTCTTCGGGGTGGCCGGCGGACCGGCCGGCCTGCTGATGATCCCGTCCGGCGTGCTGACCGGGATCGGCTGTGCCGTGCTGATCCTGGCGCTCGGCGCCGCCCTGCATTCGGACGGCGGCGCGTTTGCGATGGTCTTCCGGTTCGTCGTGGTGCCGTTGACGTTGTTCTCCGGATCGTTCTTCCCGATCTCCCAGCTCCCGCTGGCGGTGCGCTGGTTGGCCTGGATATCGCCGCTCTGGCACGGCAACGAGCTTGCTCGCGGTTTCGCGCTCGGTACCGCGGAGCTCTGGCCCACGGTGGGGCACGCGGCCTACCTGGCGGCCCTGTTCGTGGCGGGACTGGCGCTGGCCAGGCGGCTCTACCGCCGGCGGCTGATCGTATGACCGGGTCGAGGATTTCCCCCGGCCGCGCCACCCGCCAGCCCGCGACGCTGATCTCCAGGGTGCTGCCGCTGCAGCTGTACGCGGGGCGGGCGCACGCGGTGCTCGAGCGCTCGTTGCTGGTCAGCCGGCGGGTGCGGTGGATCGTGCTGTCCGGTTTCTTCGAGCCGGTCTTCTTCCTGTTCGCGATGGGCAACGGACTCGGCGCGCTGGTCGGCGACGTGGGCGGCGTCAGTTACGCGGCCTACATCGCGCCCGCACTGCTGGCCACCTCGGCGATGAACGGTGCGCTCTACGACTCGGTGCACAACGTGTTCTTCGAGCTGCGGTACGAGAAGCTCTACGACGCGATGTTGGCGACGTCGATGGGCCCCGCGGACGTGGCACTGGGCAAGATCGGCTGGTCGCTGCTGCGCGGTGGGCTCTACTCGATCGCATTCGTGCTGGTGATGGCGGCGATGGGGTTGTTGTCGTCCTGGTGGGCGTTGCTGGCAGTGCCCGCCGCCCTGTTGATCGCCCTGGGCTTCGGTGCGGTGGGGATGGCCGTCACCAGTTTCCTGACCACGTTCCAGCAGCTGGATTGGGTGAACACCGCGATCCTGCCGATGTTCCTGTTCTCGACCACGTTCTACCCGTTGGATGTCTACCCGCGGGGAATCCAGATCGTGGTGGAATGCCTGCCGCTGTATCAGGGCATCGAATTGATGCGTGGGCTCTGCCTTGGCCCGGCCGCGCCGGCCTTGCTCCTGCATGCGCTGTACTTCGTGATCATGGCCGCGGTCGGGTTGGTGGTCGCCAGCCGCCGGCTGGGCACCCTGCTGTTGACCTGAACTGATCATCGCGGCAGCGGGTCGCGGGCCGCCGGAGCGCCGTGTGGGATACTGACAGAGGTTCAGTGCTGAAAACATTCGGCACAGGACCCGGGCCTGGTCGGTGCAGGAGCGGTCCTCGGCCCCGGTGAGTGAGACGCCGGGCCGCGTCGAGGACGGAACGCCGCGAGCCGATCGGCACGACGCACACCAGACTTCCCGCCGCCGGTGACCGCCGGGCTGCGGGTCCGAAATGTACGGGGTCCCTGTGCGGACGCGTCATGTACGCGCCCGGGGGCCTCGGGGAGGACTACACGTATGTCGATCACGCCCACCCTCGAGAGCGCCCTCGCCGACCTACCGGCCAAGCCGCGAGTGCATGAGCTGTCCAAGAGGATCGGGATCAGCAACAAGGAACTGCTGACCGCACTGGCCGAACGCGGCCTCACCATCAAGAGCGCCTCCTCGTCCGTGCCGGCCGACGTCGCGCGCCAGGTCATCGAGGCGTTCCTCGCACCGGCCGACGCGCCCGACGGCCAGGCCGCCGGGACCGCCGACGAGTCCGCAGCAGCGCCCGACGGGAACGACGCGGACAAGGGCCAGCACCCCGACCTGCCGACCGGCACCCGGCCGTTGTTCCTGCCTCCCGAAGTTGTCAGGGCCGAGACAGACGGTCAGGGCGGCGATGGGCCCGGACCCGACGACGCCGAAGGCGCCCAAGACCGGCCGGCCGGTTCGGGCCGGCGGCGGCGTGGCCGTTCGGGCCGCCGCGGTGGAGGCGGACACCCCGTCGAATCCGAGCCGACGCTGACCGACCGGGAACCGGAAAGTGCAACCGACGGTGCCGCGACGAGCGGACCGGATGCGGAGACCTCGGCCGACGGCCGTACAGACCACACCGCGGACACGGCCCAGGCCACCGACGAGAGCGACGGCAGCGACGACCAGGCGAGCGACGACCAGGCGAGCGACGATCAGGCGGGTGACGCCAGCGGGCGCGGTCGCCGCCGGAGGCGGGGACGTCGCGGTCGTGGTCGGGTGAGTGATGATGCGGCCGGCGATGAGGCGGCCGGTTCTGATGGCGAGGGAGCCGACGCGCAGCGCACCGACGAAGGTGCGGGGGACGATTCCGCGGCACCCGGGTCCTCCGACGCCGGCGCGACGGACGAGGAATCCGCGGAGAGCGGGGAATCCGCGGAGACCGACGAATCGGACGACCGCGGCGCCGGCAGCGCGGGCAGCCGACGCCGTCGCCGTCGCCGGCGGCGGGTCACCGGCGAGGACGGCCCCCGCGGGGACGACCCCGACAACACCGTGGTGCACGTCCGCGAACCCCGATTGTCGGGCGCCGCAGGGTCCGGCGCGTCCAGCGGTTCCTCCGAAGTGCAGGGCGTTCGCGGCTCCACCAGGTTGGAAGCGAAGCGTCAGCGACGGCGCGATTCCCGCGATTCCCGTCGCCGCCCGCAGATCCTCACCGAAGCCGAGTTCCTGGCCAGGCGCGAGTCGGTCGAGCGGGTCATGGCGGTCCGCCAGCGCGGTGACCTGGCGCAGGTGGCGCTGCTCGAGGACGGCATCCTGGTCGAGCATTTCGTGTCGCGGGCCGGATCCGACTCGATGATCGGCAGCGTCTTCCTCGGCAAGGTGCAGAACGTGCTGCCGTCGATGGAGGCCGCGTTCGTGGACATCGGCCGCGGGCGCAACGCCGTGCTGTACGCCGGTGAGGTCAACTGGGACGCGGCCGGGCTGAACGGCAAGGCCAGGCGCATCGAGACCGCGCTGTCCAGCGGCGACACCATCCTGGCCCAGGTGTCCAAGGACCCGATCGGGCACAAGGGCGCTCGGCTGACCACGCAGATCTCCCTGCCTGGCCGGTTCCTGGTGTACGTGCCGAACGGCGGCGCCACCGGGATCTCCCGCAAGCTCCCGGACACCGAGCGCAAGCGGCTGAAGTCGATCCTGGACCGGATCGTGCCCGAGGACGCCGGGGTGATCATCCGGACCGCCGCTGAGGGCATCGCGGAGGACGAGCTCGCGCGGGACGTGGAGCGGTTGAAGGCCCAGTGGGAGGACATCTCCCGCCGCGCGGCGGCGAAGACCTCCGCACCCACTCAGCTGTACGCCGAACCGGGGACGTTGCTCAAGGTCGTCCGTGACCTGTTCAACTCCGACATCAGCCGGCTGGTGGTCGACGGCGACGAGGCCTTCGAACCGGTCTCCGAATACATCACTGCGGTCGCCCCGGAATTGGCGGACCGGCTGTCCAAGTACGAAGCACCCGCCGGCGGCGGCGACGTGTTCGCCACCTACCGGGTCGACGAGCAGATCGGCAAGGCACTGGAGCGCAAGGTTCATCTGCCGTCCGGCGGTTCACTGGTGATCGACCGCACCGAGGCGATGACGGTCGTCGACGTCAACACCGGCAAGTACACCGGCTCGGGTGGCAATCTCGAAGAGACGGTGACGAAGAACAACCTGGAGGCCGCCGAGGAGATCGTCCGGCAACTCCGGCTGCGGGACATCGGCGGGATCATCGTCATCGACTTCATCGACATGGTCCTGGAATCCAACCGCGAGTTGGTGCTCCGCAGACTGACCGAGTGTCTGGGACGGGACCGCACCCGGCACCAGGTCGCCGAGGTGACCTCCCTCGGGCTGGTGCAGATGACGCGCAAGCGGATGGGCACCGGCCTGCTCGAGGCCTTCTCCGAGCCCTGCCCGCATTGCGGCGGGCGCGGCATCATCCTGCACGACGCGCCGATCGACCTCACCCCTGGCGAGGACGCGCCGGCCGAGCGGCGTGCCGGGAAGAACCGCCGCAACCGCGGGCGTGACACCGAGCCGACGGAGGACGTGGTCACCAGGGTGCAACACGCCCTCGGGCGCAAACCCGATCCACGTGGTCCCAAGCCACCGCCGGCCCTGGTCGGCGATGACGACGAACTCGAGGTGGTGCCGAGGGGTCGGCGTGACAGCGAACGGACGGACGGTTCGCCTGGCGACGACGCTGGGCCGGACACCGTGGGCGGGGTGAGCGTTGGCGTGCTCGGCGGTGCTGTCGACGGTGACGTGCTGGACGTCGGCGTGGTGACTGTTGAGAACGCTGACAACGCCGAGAACGCCGACAACACCGAGAACGCCCAGCGAGTCGCAGCAGCCGAAGAAGGTGCCGGCGATAGCGCTCCGGTCGAAGCCGCGGCACCGGAGCAGCCCCGGCAGCCGCGCCGCAGCCGACGGTCGGCGGGCCGTCCGGCCGGTGCTCCAACCGGCGCGACGCAGGCGGTGGACATCATCGTGCGACCGGTGACCCCGGAGTCCGGTGCGGAAAGCAGTGATGCCGACCGCGATACCGGCGCTGACGCGGTGAACGACGCCACAAACGACGCCGCAAACGACGCGGTGAACGGCGGAGCGAACCCGAACGGCAACGGTGAGACCGGATCCGAACCCGCCGCCCCAGCGGCACCGGTCCGGCGTCGCGCGGCACGGCGTCCGGCCGGCCCGGCGGCCGCGCCGATCCCCGTCGATCGGGTCGACGAGGGCGGCCAGACCGATCAGCAGGCCGAGCATCAGGATCAACCCCACGACGCCGAGGAGGGCGGCCAGACCGATCAGCAGGCCGAGCATCAGGATCAACCCCACGACGCCGACGAGTCGGTCCCCGCTGTATGAACTGTCTGAACCGCCTGGTCCGCCCTGCCTGATCCACGTCACCGGAACGGCAGTTTGCTCCCCCCGCCCGGCGGCGCGTATCGTGGTCGTTCGGCACGCTGCTGCGCAGCGCGCTTTGCGTTGCCCTGGTTTGGTTCGTGTCGCACGGACGGACTCCTTCGCGAGATCGGGGTCCGTCGAGGCCCTGTCCTGATGCCAGCTGATACCGATCGTCTGACACCCGATGGTGGCCCAGAGGGTGGTACTGGCGAGTGTCGGCGGCCCGGAACCGCCGGTGCACCCAGCAGTAACCGAACTGAGAACGACAGCAACAGACCAACGCCCGGGGACCCCGGCACCACGACAGGCAGGAAGGCGCGTCCACGATGTACGCGATCGTCAAGACCGGCGGCAAGCAGTACAAGGTCGCCGAAGGTGACGTCATCGAGATCGAGAAGCTCGAGGGCGAGCCTGGCGCGGCCGTGACCCTGCCGGCCGTTCTCCTCGTCGACGGCCCGAAGATCACCACCGAGGTCGCGACCCTGGCCAAGGTGACCGTCTCCGGCGAGGTGGTCGCCCACACCAAGGGCCCGAAGATCGTCATTCACAAGTTCAAGAACAAGACCGGGTACCACAAGCGGCAGGGCCACCGTCAGCCGCTGACGCAGATCAAGGTCACCGGTATCTCCCTCGGCACGGCCGGTTCCTCGGCCGCCGACGCCGGCTGATTCTTCCGAGAAGGGCACTGATTCCATGGCACACAAGAAGGGCGCATCCAGCTCCCGCAACGGTCGGGACTCGAACGCGCAGCGCCTGGGCGTCAAGCGGTTCGGCGGCCAGGTCGTCAGCGCCGGCGAGATCCTGGTCCGCCAGCGGGGCACCAAGTTCCACCCGGGTGATGGCGTCGGCCGCGGGAAGGACGACACCCTGTTCGCGCTGACCGCGGGCTCGGTCGAGTTCGGCACCAAGCGCGGACGCAAGACGGTCAACATCGTCGACGTTGTGGATGTCGATGTTGAAATAGACACCGCCGTTGACGAGGTCGAGCCGGCTCCCGTCGGAGCCTGACCCTGACGAGAAAGACACCACACTTTCCCTGCGAGGGGCGGGCCCGAACACTCCGGGACCGCCCCTCGCGGCATCTGCAGCACCCGCTCGCCGTCTCGACACCCAGCGGCCACATCCGGACCGAGAGTCATTGAGCCGAGATGACAGTCCGCCGGTGACCGGCCGGGCACCACGCAGCAGCATCCACCGACACAGATAGGACCGGCACATGGCGAGGTTCGTGGACCGCGCCGTTCTGCACCTGCAGGCGGGCGACGGGGGTCACGGCTGCGCCTCGGTGCATCGCGAGAAGTTCAAGCCGCTGGGTGGCCCGGATGGTGGTGACGGCGGCAACGGCGGAGACGTGACGCTGGTCGTCGACCCGAACGTGCACACCCTGCTGGACTTCCACTTCCGCCCGCACGCCAAGGCGGGCAACGGCCGCCCAGGTCAGGGCGACGACAAGGACGGCGGCAACGGCGAGGGCCTGGAACTCCGGGTCCCCTCCGGCACGATGGTGCTGTCCACCGACGGCGTGGTGCTGGCCGATCTGGTCGGCGCCGGCGCCCGGTACATCGCCGCGCACGGCGGCCGCGGCGGCCTCGGCAATGCCGCACTCGCCTCCCGCGCCCGCAAGGCCCCCGGATTCGCCCTGCTCGGCGAACCGGGCGAATCCGCGGACGTGGTGCTGGAGCTCAAATCGGTCGCCGACGCCGGTCTGGTCGGGTTCCCGAGCGCGGGGAAGTCCTCGTTGGTCTCGGTGCTGTCCGCCGCGAAGCCGAAGATCGCCGACTACCCGTTCACCACCCTGGAACCCAACCTGGGGGTGGTGACAGCCGGGTCGGAGGTCTTCACCATCGCCGATGTGCCCGGCTTGATCCCGGGCGCCAGCCAGGGCAAAGGCCTCGGCCTTGAGTTCCTCCGGCACATCGAACGGTGTGCGGTGCTGGTGCACGTGGTGGACTGCGCGACGTTCGAGACCGGGCGGGATCCGCTCTCCGACGTCGAGGCGCTCGAGTACGAGCTGGGCCAGTACATCCCGTCGCTGTCCAGCGACCTGGCCGACCGGCCGCGGCTGGTGGTGCTGAACAAGATCGACGTGCCGGAGGCGCGGGAGCTGGCCGAGTTCGTGACGCCGGACCTGATCGCCGCCGGCTATCCCGTATACGCGGTGTCCGCAGCGACCCATGAGGGACTGTCGGAGCTGCGGTTCGCGCTCGCCGAAATGGTCGCCGCCGACCGCGCGGCGCGCCCGACCGCACCCGCCCCGCGGATTGTCGTTCGGCCCAAGGCCGTTGACAGCGAGCAGTTCCAAGTTCTGCCCGATCCGGAGCTTGACGGCGGTTTCGCGGTGCACGGGCAGCGGCCCGAACGGTGGATCCGGCAGACCGACTTCACCAACGACGAGGCCGTCGGCTACTTGGCCGACCGGCTCGCCCGGCTCGGTGTCGAGGCGCAGCTCGCGGCGCAGGGCGCCCGGCCCGGCGCGCCGGTCACCATCGCGGGCGTCACCTTCGACTGGGAGCCCACCACGCTGGCCGGGGTCGACGTGGTGCCGACCGGGCGGGGTACCGACCTGCGTCTTGAGCAGTCCGAGCGGGTGCGCGCGCCCGAACGCAAGGCCATGCACCGGCTGCGGCGCGGGCTGGAGGTCGAGGGCCTGGAGGGCTACGGGCTGGCCGACGAAAGTGACCTGACCCACGATCTGACGCACGATCTGATTCCCGAGCTGCCCGACCGATCCCTCGACGAGGACCACCGCTCGTGAACGCGCCGTCGGCGCAACTGCCCGGCGCTCCCGCCGGCAATGCTGCCGCGGGAACCCTGTCGGCCACCCGGTTGGCCGTCGGCCGGGCTCGGATCGTTGTGGTCAAGGTCGGCTCGTCGTCCCTGACGACCTCTGCCGGCGGGTTGGACCAGGCGCGCTTGGACGCCCTGGTGGACGCGGTGGCCGGGCGGGTCGCAGCGGGGTCCCAGGTGGTGCTGGTGTCCTCCGGGGCCATCGCCGCCGGGCTGGCTCCACTCGGCCTGCGTCGCAGGCCGAGGGATCTGGCCACCCAGCAGGCCGCGGCGTCGGTGGGCCAGCAGTTGCTGGCGCAGCGTTACGCGACCTCCTTCGGCCGACACGGACTCCGGGTCGGCCAGGTGCTGCTGACCAGCGACGACGTGGTACGCCGCGCCCATTACCGGAACGCCCAGCGCACCTTCGGCAAGCTGCTCTCGTTCGGGGTGGTCCCCGTGGTCAACGAGAACGACACGGTAGCGACTGCGGAGATCCGGTTCGGCGACAATGACCGACTGGCGGCTCTGGTCGCGCACCTGGTCGGGGCCGCCGCGCTGATCCTGCTGTCCGATGTCGATGCGCTGTACACCGGCGACCCGCGGCTGGAGACGTCGACGCCGGTCCGCGAGGTGCTGGACGCGGCGGAGCTGGCCGGCATCGCCATCGCCGCCTCGGGTACCGATGTCGGCACCGGCGGGATGGAGTCGAAGCTGACCTCGGCGACTACCGCGACCGGCGCCGGGATCCCGGTGCTGCTGGCCTCGGCCGCCGACGCGGTGGCCGCGCTGACCGTCTCCCCGCCCGGCGACGACGCTGCCGGCCCGACCGTCGGGACCGCCTTCGCGCCGGCCACCCGGCGGACCAGCGCTCGGTTGTTCTGGCTACGGCACGCCGCATCGTCCTCGGGTTCGCTGAGCCTTGATCACGGCGCCGTCGCCGCCGTGACCCAGCGGCGGAAGTCGTTGCTGCCCGCCGGGATCACCGGTGTCTACGGCGATTTCGAATCCGGTGACGTCGTCGACCTGCTGGCCCCGGACGGCCGGATCGTCGCCCGCGGCTTCGTTGGCCACGACGCCGCCGAACTGCCGGGGATCGTCGGCCGATCACTGCCCGAACTACCCGCTGACCTGCGCCATCCCGTCGTGCACGCGGATGATCTGATCGCGGTACCGTCGGTGTCCGGTGCCGCAGTGGGACCGGGATCGAGATCAGGACAGCGATCGGGACCGGTATCGGGACCCTCGCATCCGACCGCATCGCTGACCAGCCACAGCGTCAAAGGAGCCTGAGCATGTCCGTGATCGACCAGGATTCACCGCGGGTCGCCGACCGGCAGTCGATGCCGGCATCGGGTCCCTCAGCCGCCGGTGACGCTCAGCCGGCCGTCACCGGCGTCACGGCAACCCGCGACGAGGTGCTGGAATCGGCGCGGCGGGCGAAGGTCGCCGCCGCCGCCGTCGCGCTGCTGCCGCGGTCGGTCAAGGACGCGGCGTTGATCGCGATGGCCGACGCGCTGCTCGACCGGCGCGTCGAGATCCTCGCGGCCAACGCGATCGACGTGCGCGCCGCGCAGGCCGCCGGCACCCCCGATTCTCTGGTGGACCGCTTGCGGCTCAACGATTCCCGGGTCGAAGCGATGGCGCAGGGGCTGCGTGATCTTGCCGGTCTGCCGGACCCGGTCGGCACCGTTGTGCGTGGTTCGGTACTGCCGAACGGGCTGCAGCTCACCCAGATCCGGGTGCCGATGGGTGTGGTGGCGATCATCTACGAGGCGCGGCCGAACGTCACCGTCGACGCCGCCGGTATTGCACTGAAGGCCGGCAACGCTGCGCTGCTGCGCGGTTCGGCGTCCGCTCATGAATCCAACCTGGCGCTGGTGGACATCCTGGCCGAGGCGGGGGTCGGTGCCGGTCTTCCCGTCGACGCGGTCCAACTGGTGCCCGGCACCGACCGAGAGTCCGTCAAGCACCTGATGACGGCCCGCGGCCTGGTCGACGTGATCATCCCGCGCGGCGGGGCCGGCCTGATCCAGGCCGTCGTCAACGGATCCACCGTGCCGGTCATCGAAACCGGCGTCGGCAACTGTCACGTCTACGTCGACGCCAGCGCCGATCAGGCCATGGCGCTGGCGATCCTGATCAACTCCAAGGCCAGGCGGCCGTCGGTATGCAATGCGGCGGAGACGCTGCTGGTGCACGAGGCGATCGCCGCCGATTTCGTGCCCGCCGCTGTGGCGGCGCTGCGGCAGGCCGGGGTCACGGTGCATGCCGACCCCGCGGTGGCAGGTCTGGTCGGCGGCACAGAGGGCACAGACGGCGTGGACGGTGTCGTTCCGGCCACCGCCGAGGATTTCGACACCGAGTACCTGTCGCTGGACATCGCGGCGGCGGTGGTGCCGGACGTCGACGCGGCGATCGCCCACATCAACGAGCACGGCACCGGGCACACCGAGGCGATCGTCACGTCCTCGATCGAGGCAGCGCGCGATTTCGTCGCCAGGGTCGATGCGGCTGCAGTCATGGTGAATGCGTCCACCGCGTTCACCGACGGCGGCGAATTCGGCTTCGGTGCGGAGATCGGCATTTCCACCCAGAAACTGCACGCCAGGGGGCCGATGGGCCTGGCGGAACTGACCAGCACGAAGTATGTCGTCACCGGAACCGGCCAGGTGCGGGCGTCATCGTGATCGTGGCGTGCACCCCGGTCTCGGGGCGGTGGTGGTGACCAGCGGACCTCTCGGCGCTGCGGGCTCTGTCCGTCCAGTGGGTTCGGCCGGTGCTGTGGGTTCGGCCGGTGCTGTGGGTTCGGCCGGTGCTGTGGGTTCGGCCGGTGCTGTGGGTTCGGCCGGTGCTGTGGGTTCAGTGGGCACGCTCGGCGCCCCCGGTGCGGTACCCGCCGCCCGGCGGATCGGCGTGATGGGCGGCACTTTCGACCCGATCCACCACGGCCACCTGGTGGCCGCGTCCGAGGTGGCCGATCGGTTCACCCTCGACGAGGTGATCTTCGTGCCCACCGGGCAGCCGTACCAGAAGAGCGGCGAGAGCCCGGCCGAACACCGCTATCTGATGGCGGTGATCGCGACCGCCGCCAACCCGCGGTTCACGGTGTCCCGGGTGGACATCGACCGGCCGGGGCCCACCTACACCCGCGACACGCTCGCCGATCTGCGCCGCACCGACCCGAGCGCCGAGTGGTTCTTCATCACCGGCGCCGACGCGTTGGCCGCCATCATGGAATGGAAGGACGTCGAACAGCTTTTCGATCTAGCCCATTTCATCGGCGTGACCCGGCCGGGATACCACCTGAGGGATCCGCAGTTGCCGGACGGCGCGGTCACCCTGGTCGAGGTCCCCGCCCTGGCGATCTCGTCGACCGATTGCCGGGACCGGGTCCGCTCCGGCGCGCCCGTCTGGTACCTGGTGCCCGACGGGGTCGTCCAGTACATCGCCAAACACCGCCTGTATCAAGGAGATTCATGACCGCAACCGATAGTGCCCTGGCCATGGCCAGGGTGGCCGCGCAGGCCGCCGCCGACAAGCAAGCCAAGAACATCCTGCTGGTGGACGTCTCGGACCGGCTGGCGATCACCGATATATTCGTGATCGTCACCGGCACCAACGAACGGCAGGTCGGCTCCATCGTCGACGCCGTCGAGGAGAAGATGCGCGAGGCCGGGGTGAAACCGACCCGCCGTGAGGGTGAGCGCGACGGCCGCTGGGTGCTGCTGGACTTCCTCGACGTCGTTGTGCACGTGCAGCATTCCGAGGAGCGGGTTTTCTACGCCCTCGACCGGTTGTGGAAGGACTGCCCTACGATTCCGTTCGTCGATGCGGCGCTCCCGGATGGCGTTCCCAGCGCTTCCGGAGGGACGCCGGTGCCCGCGGCGCCCGTCGACCTGTGACTCTCGAACACCTCATCCTGCTGCGCCACGGCCAGACCGATTGGAACCTGAATCAGCGGCTGCAGGGCCACCGGGACATCGCGCTGAACGCGCTGGGCCGTCGTCAGGCCATCGAGGCGGCGCCGTCGGTGGCGGCCTTGGCGCCATCGGTGATCGTCTCCTCCGACCTCGGACGCGCCCGCGAAACCGCCTCTGCTGTCGCGGTTCTCACCGATCTCGCGGTGCCAACCGATGAGCGGCTGCGGGAGACGTCGATGGGTCTGTGGGAGGGCCTGACCCGCGACGATGTGGTCGCGAAGTGGCCCGGTGAGTGGGACCGCTGGCGCACCACGTCGGCGCACGCCGCACCGCCCGAGGGTGAGTCACGCTGGCAGGTGGCGCAGCGGGCCAAGGAGGTCGTCGACGAGTTGGACTCCGGAACGGCGCAGCGCGCCCTGCTGGTGTCGCACGGCGGGCTGATCGTCGGGCTCACCGGGTGCATGCTGGATCTGCCGGACGACACCTGGTCGACGCTGATCGGCGTGGGCAACTGCCACTGGGTCATCCTGCACCGCTACGCCGGTGCCTGGCGCCTGCATTCCTACAACACCGGGCTCGGCGGGGTAGTGCTGCCGCGGGGCGAGGACGAGGTCGCCGGAACCTGAACGCCGGTCGATGTGCTGGGGCGCGGGCTATTTCGTCTTCCCGGTGGTTGCCAGCGCGTGCCGTCGTTCCATGATCCCCTGGACCACCTTGACGCTGCGTTGGTGGCGGTCCATCGCCCGTTCCCAGGCCTGCACGGCGGCCGCCGACGGGCGCTTCGCCGGATCGAGAAGTTCTTTCAGCAGCGGATTCTCCAGCTTGTTGAACGCTGCGTGCGCGTCCCGCTCGGCCGCCTTGGCTTTCGCCAGTGCGGCGTCCAGGCGGAGCCGCTCCTTGACCGCCGCCTCGGTTTCCTTTCCGATCCGCCACGCCTCGACCTCCTCGGGCAGGCGCATGTACTCGTCGTGCGCGGCCTCGCGGGCGGCTTGCGCGGCGACCAGATCCCGGGCCGCCACCTGCCGCATGGGCGCGCTCGGCGCAAGGTCTTTCACGGATCTGAAATTCTCCATCGCCTGGGTGTAGGCCTCGTCCGCAGTGTCCAGCTTGGTGTAGACCTCCTCGTTGTAGGTCCGGCCTCCTCCCCACAGGCTTTCCCGCACGTCGGCGGCCTCGGCATATCCCAGCGTGTCGACCCGGAGCTTCTCGGCGGGGACGTCGCCGCGGTTCGCCTTCATCACCGCCTCGAACACCAGCGGGTCCAGATGTTCCTTGGCCAGCACCGGGTTGGTCCTGGCCGCTCGGAACAATTGCAGCGCATGATGAGCCTCGTGCATGGCGATGCCGCAGACATTGGCGAACTCCTCTGCGGTTTGGGTGTGCCCCTTGAGCAGGTCCGCCTTGATCTGCAGCTCCCAGGACTTGGCGTTCATCGAGCCGTTCTCGGCGGCGCCCCGGTCGCCGAATGCGGGGTGTACGTCGGGCACGCCGAACTGCCGCAACTGTTGGTTCACCACGTCGGCCAGCAGCTGCAGACGCTGCTCGGCGTTCAGCCCGGTCCACTTCTCGTACAGCGGAGCGAGCTGAGCGGCCCGCTTCCGTGCTTCCGGTGTGGCCCGCTCGAGGGCCTGGATCGCCTCCAGCGACTTGGGTCCGCCGACCGCCCTGGGTCCGGCCTGCAGCGAGACGCCGGTCTCGGCCGCCCAGCCGGGCCGTTTCACGTCCAGGAATTCACGGGCCTCCGCGAGGCGCGTTTCGGCGCCATCACCGGTGAAGTGGATCTCCAGGGCCCGGCCGTGACCGGCGTCGGTGATCGACACCGACCCCTGGAACATGCCGGCCACGTCGCGAGCCAGCATTTCCCTGGAGGCCTCGAAGCGGTTCAGCAGCGATCTGCGCTCGGCGGGCATCAGTCCGTGGCCGAGACCGGTGCCCGCGTGCAGGTCGGCACTGAGCCGATCCCACCCACCGCTGTCCCGCAGCAGCCGCTGCGCGACGTCCTCGGGCATCTTCATCGGATCGGGTGCCTTGGTAGCGGGCGGATCGGCCTTCGGGTCGGCACCGGCCTTCGGATCGGTGCCGGCCTTGGGATCGGTGGCCGTGACCGGTGCCCCGCCGCCGCGCCAGGACTGGTATTCCCGCGCGGCGCGCGCCGACGGCCCACGGAGCGCGACGTCCATCGCCCCGGCCTTGAGGGCGTTGTCCACGATGAGATCGGCGAACTCGGTGGCGTTCTTGGGCAGCGCCTGGCCGGCCACCACGGAGGCGAGCACCGACTCGACCGCGGTCGTGTACACCGATGACGTCATGGCCGCCGCGGAGCTGGTGGCGATGTCCCGGACGGCCCCACCCGCTGTGCCGGTGATCTGGGTCAGCCTGGCGGCCATCGCAGCCTGGAAGCGGGATTGCAGGGCACCGCCCATCAGACCCATGACGGTGGCCATTCCCGCTTGCTTGACCAGGCCGATGAAGCCGAAGTCGGTCCGCTGGCCGTGCGCCATGGCCGAGGCGTTCTGCGCGCCCTCCTGGACGAAGGTGTACCCGCCGGCGACCAGCGCGGAACCGGTGATGCCCAGCGGGCCGGCGGCGATGCTGGCGGCGATGGAGCCCGCGGTCTTGACCCGGCCCAGCCATTTCACCGCGATCCGGGCACCGCTTTCCACCCGGTTGTCGTAGGCGAAGATCCTCTGCGCGGCCTGTGCCGTGGACAGTTCGGCCATCGCCAGCAGCGGCACGGCCAGCTCGAACTTGTGTTCCGCCAGCAGCGGTCTCGCCTGCTCGATCAGCGCCTTGGGCTCGTCCCACTGCCGGATCGAGGGGTAGTCCTCATCGCCCTCGCCGACGGCCTCGATGATGTTGCGGACGATGTCGACGCCGAACCAGCCCCGGTTCTCCTTGTTGATCTTGCTGCGTTCCTTGTGCACCTCGGTGGCGTCGTCGAACGCCGCGACGGTGTCGGCGAATGCGGTCCGCAGTTGCTTCCAGTCCTGCCGGTCGGTGACCTGCGCGGCGTACTGCTCGGCGAATTGGTGACGGACGTCCGCCAGGCTGATCAGGCCCTTGGTCGTGTAGCTGCTCAGCGCGGTGCGCCGGGTGATGATCTCGTCGTCGTGCTCGGGGTACATGTCGAAGACCGGCGGGGACTTGGCCAGTTCGGCGATCGCCCAGTCGCGGAAGGCCTTCTCCGCCTTGATATCCCATTCCGGCTCGGCGCGGACGTCGTCCGCCAGCAGCAGTTGCGGGTCGACGGTGAGTTTGTCGCCACCGGGGGGCTTCTTCGGGCGGCCCGCCTCGATCTTCGCCTTGGCCTCGTTGTACGGGCCGTACCCCGAGTACATGCCCTGCGGCCCGGGTTCAATGCCCGGGTACCGGCTCTTGAAGTCGGCGTACAGCTCCCTGACCTCGTTGTCGATGTGCCGGCTGATCGCGTAGTAGTCCACCACGCTCTGCCACCGGTTGAGCTGCTCCTCGGTGAGTCCGGCGAGCAGACCCGGCAGTTGGGAGCGCAGGGCCGCCCGGACGTCCGCGCCCCTTTTCGGCCGGTTGGCCGTGGTGTACTGCGGTCCCCCCGGCCCGGGCTGGCGTTGCACGGCCAACACCGTCGCGCGATTGCCGATGTGGGCCTGCAGGGTGGGCAGGTCGTTCGTGCGCAGCGCTGCACCGGTGATCAGTGGGTTCGGTGGTTGGTGGTGGGATTGGTCATTCGGTTGGTGGGTCGCTGCTGACGGCGGGGCGGTCCGCTGGGTGTCGGGGCTGTTGTCGGCGCTGGTGTCGTGCAGTGGCGTGGGACGGCGGATCCTCGCCTTCTGCCGCACCAACGCTCGCCTCCCCGATTCTTGATGCAAAGTGTATGGAGGGAAGCACTTCCCGAAAGGGCACGGTTTGGTGCGCGATGGGAGCACAGCCACCCAGCCGGCGTGAAGGTGCACTCCGGTGTGCGACGCGGCGGTGGTCGGGGTGTGCAGCGTCGAGGCCGAACCAAAGTTCCGACGGCTGGCGGCGGGTATGGCGGCTCGCTTATCGGCGTGTGATTCCGATCGCCCGAAGATCTCGCGGCCGAAGATCCTTCACCACGGCCTTCGCGTCTTTGGTCACGAATCGCACGCTGTATTTCGTCGTGAAAAAGCGTTAAGAACGCTGGTAACTGGTCAGCCGTCCGTTGATTTTATCGCCCTCAATCAAATTGGAAATGGCTGCGACAGCGTTCAGCGTGTCTCAATGATTCGCATTCTTGTTGTGGGATCATTGAGGAATGGAAGAGCTGGGTGTAGCGGACCTGATCGCAATGGTTCGCGCGCTGCAGAGCCAAATGAATTCGATGCGGGAAATGTACGAGGCCCGGATCGCGGAACTCGAGGCAGAGAACGCCGCGTTGAAGACCCGGGTGGCGGATCTGGAAGCGCAACTGCGGACCAACTCGCAGAACTCCTCGAATCCACCGTCCACGGACGGACCCGGACAGCCCGCGACCCGGTCGCTGCGCAAGCCCTCGAAACGCAAACCCGGAGGGCAGGACGGCCACCGCGGACAGACCCTGGCCCAGGTATCGGACCCGGACGTGGTGATCCGCCATGAACCGTCCTGCTGCCGTGGCTGCGGATCCGACCTCACCGGCGCCGCCGAGGTGAACTGCTCCCGCCGGCAGGTCTTCGACATCCCGCCGATCAAGGTGCACGTCACCGAACACCAGATCATCAGCCGCCGCTGCCCCTGCGGGAAGACCACCACCGGCCTCGCCCCGGCCCAAGCCGCCGCACCGGTGCAGTACGGGCCGGTGATGTGCGCCGTCATCATCTACCTGTTCATGGGACAGTTCCTGTCCAAGAAGCGCACCGCCCAGGCCATCGGCGAACTGTTCGGCGTTCCTGTGTCCGACGGCACCGTCGCCGCCGTGACCGCCCGCGCCGCCGCTGATCTCACCGAATTCCTGGCCCAGGTCAACGCCCGCATCAAAGCCTCCCTCGTCGTCCACTTCGACGAAACCGGGCTGCGCTGCGAAGGCCGCAACCATTGGCTGCACTCCGCCTCCACCCCGCGCTACAGCAGACTGTTCTTCCACCGCAAGCGCGGTACCGAAGCGATGAACGGCATGGGCATCCTGCCTGGATTCGCCGGCACCGCCGTCCACGACGCGTGGTCGCCGTACGACACTTACACCGCCGCTCAGCACGCCCTGTGCAATTCGCATGATGCGGAACCCGGGATTATGTGGACCGGGGCGTGGGGGGCTGCGAGCGTGCCTGCGGTGGTGGTTTTCTGGCGCGGTGTTGCGCGACGGGTTCCGCATAATTGCGTGCCTCGGCTGATGATCGTCCTCCTTGGGCATGGCGCCTGGGGAGAGGAGTCGATCCGTGATGTGGAATCGGTCGGAGGTCAAGGTTGCGGGGCCGTTGGCCGCGTATGCGGCCGGGTTCGCCCGGGAGTTGCGGAGCCGCGGGTATGCCGACCTGTCGGTCGCGGGGCAGCTGCGGTTGATGGCGCACGTGAGTCGATGGTTGTCCGGGCAGGGCCTGGACGCGGCCGGGTTGACGCCCGAGCGGATCGAGGAATTTGCTGCCGCTCGACGGGCAGCGGGTTACCGGAGACTGCGGACCGTGAGAGCGGTTGGTCCGCTGCGGGACTTCCTGCTGATGCAGGGCGCTTGTGTCCCACCGCCGGAACGTGGTCCGGTGGACGCCGAGGGCGAGCTGCTGCAGCGTTACCGGGGATACCTCGTCGGCGAACGTGGCCTGGTGGAGCGTGTGGTGGCGAGGTGGCTGCAGGCTGCAGCGTTGTTCCTGGCGGATTGTCCGGGGCCGGCTCGCGGCGGGCCTGAGCTCGGCGCGGCAGAGGTGGCCGCCTTCATCGCGCGGGAGCTGCCGCAGCGAGGCATCTCGTCGGGCCGGGAGTTTGCGGCCGCGTTGCGGTCATTCCTGCGGTTCCTGCACGTGGAGGGTCTCATTGGCGCACCGCTGGCGCAGGCGGTGCCGCCGGTCGCCAGTCACCGTGGTGCGGGTCTGCCATGCGGGATAGCGCCGGTGACGCTTGGGCTCCTGTTGACGAGCTGCGATCGGCGCACCGGGCGGGGACGCCGGGACTATGCGATCTTATTGTTGTTGGCGCGGTTGGGCCTGCGCGCCGGTGAGGTCGCTCGGCTGCGTCTTGACGATATCAACTGGCACACCGGCGATCTGGCGGTGCATGGCAAGGGCAGCCGCGAGGACCGGCTGCCGTTGCCCTGCGATGTCGGCACCGCGGTGGCCGGCTATCTGCGGCGAGGCCGGCCGCGCGCCGAGACCCGGGCGGTGTTCCTCCGGGCGATCGCCCCAGCGGTCGCGTTAACCCCACAGGGGGTCACCTGGATCGTCTACGCGGCGTGTGATCGAGCGGGGGTGCCCAAAGTCGGGGCGCACCGACTCCGGCACACCGCAGCGACCC
>Ga0208716_1000014_pt1 | contig 53790 bp, 51 predicted proteins | sample NGESurdeep092012_8_FD_184482 | JGI IMG/M metagenome (GOLD analysis project Ga0208716, IMG submission 184482) | Arctic peat soil microbial communities from Barrow, Alaska - NGEE Surface sample 415-3 deep-092012 (SPAdes) | ecosystem: Environmental > Terrestrial > Soil > Wetlands > Peat ...
CCGGTCGCGGCCGGCGCGGCAGGCACGAAGCTCATCGCGGACCTCGCGACCGACACCGGCACCGCCTCGGACGGTGGCAAGACCTGGAAGTTCACGCTCAAGGACGGCGTCAAGTGGCAGGACGGCTCGGACATCACCTGCGCCGACATCAAGTACGGCGTCTCCCGGACGTTTGCCACCGACGTCATCACCGGTGGCCCGAACTACGCCCTCCAGTTCCTTGACATCCCGACGGACCCCAAGGGCGGCTCCGTCTACAAGGGCCCCTACGCCAAGGACACAGCCGGCCAGGCCCTCTTTGACAAGGCGGTCACCTGCGACGGCAAGGCGATCACCTTCAAGCTGAGCAAGCCTGTCGGTGACTTCAACTACACCGTCAGCATGGCCGCCTTCTCTCCCTACAAGGCAAGCCTGGACAAGGGTGACAAGTCCAACTTCGCCGTCTTCTCCTCCGGCCCGTACAAGCTCGAGGGAACGTGGACGAAGGGCACGGGCGGCACGTTCGTCCGCAACACGAACTGGAGCGCTAGCACGGACACCATCCGCAAGGCGCTTCCGGACAAGATCGTGTTCACCGAGGGTCTGACCGACGAGGTCATCGCCCAGCGACTGATCAGCGACCAGGGCAATGACAAGTTCGCCGTCACTGACCGCAACGTTCCGCCGGCCATGCGCCCGACGGTCAAGGCCAACCCTGCGATGAAGACTCGGTCCGAGAACGTCGACGCTCCATATGTCGACTACCTGCTGCCGAACTTCAAGAAGATGACCAACCCCAAGGTTCGTGAGGCTCTCGTCTTCTCCACCGACAAGAACGGCTGGGTCGCAGCCAACGGTGGTACGGACTCCGGCAAGGTGGCGCAGTCGATCATCAGCCCGGCAGTGCTCGGTTACAAGGCGTTCAACGCGTTCAACGCGCCAGACGGCGGTGACCCGGCGAAGTCCAAGGCTCTGCTGACCGAGGCCGGCGTCAAGATGCCGTACCCGATCACACTCACCTACAGCGGTGGCACGCCCACCAGCCAGAAGGGCGCTGCTGCCCTGAAGGCCGGCTGGGATGCCGGTGGCTTCATCACCACGCTGAATGAGCTGACCGACACCTACTACGACGTCATCCAGAACCCTGCCAACGCCAGCAAGTACGACGTAACGTGGGGCGGCTGGGGTGCTGACTGGCCGTCGGCTTCCACCGACATCCCGCCGCTGTTCGACAGCCGTGTCAACCTGACCGCCGCTTCCAACGGCCAGGACTACGGCTACTACAAGAACGACGCGGTCAACAAGGCGATCGATGCGGCTTACGCCACCGTCGATCTGACCAAGCAGGCCACCATGTGGGGCGATATCGACGAGACCATCGCCAAGGAGGTCGGCTACATCCCGCTGCGCACCCAGAAGTTCTTCCTGACCTGGGGCTCCGGCGTCAGGGGCTGGATCGACAACCCGGGGGTCAGCAACTACCCGGACCTCGGCAGCGTGGGCGTGGACACCAGCGTGAAGTAGGAGAGTTTGCACAACCCGGGGCGGCCGCGCTAGGACGCGTGTCCGTCCCGGGGCTGGGCACCCAGGCATTGCTGAGATGTGAGCCCAGCCACGGACCGTCGTCGTTGTATCCCCGCTCGACCAGAAGGTGAGGTGATGTCGCCGCTTCGGTGGTGACCGCTCATGCTGTACTACATCATTCGACGGATCATCGCCGCGATCCTGATGCTCGTGGTCATCAGTATCGTCACTTTCGGTATCTTCTACGCCGGCCCCACGGACCCGGCGCGACTGACGTGCGGCAAGAACTGCACACCGTCCTCGATCGCGGCCAATCGCCATGCGCTCGGTCTGGATAAGCCGGTGACCGTCCAGTACGCGAACTTTGTCAAGGGTCTGGTCTCTGCTCGCACCTTCCCGGACGACCCGGTGTTCGCCAAGAACAACCCGGACAAGGTCACCCACTGTCCCGCACCCTGCCTGGGCTACTCGCCGCTGGAGACCAAGCTCGTCACTGATATCGTCGCGGATCGGCTTCCGGTCACGCTGTCCATCTCCTTGGGTGCCTTCGTGATCTGGATTGTCCTCGGCGTCGGCCTGGGCATTATCGCCGCGCTCAAACGAGGTCACTGGCAGGACCGCGGCATCGTCGCCATCTCACTGGTCTTCTACTCCTTCCCGGCGTTCTTCATCGCACTACTGATGTACAACTATCTTTCGACGCAGTGGCAGCTGCTGCCGCCGCCCAATTATGTGTCGATCTTCCAGGATCCCGCTGGATGGTTCCAGGGTCTGCTCCTGCCGTGGTTCTCCCTGGCCGCCCTGTTTGCCGCCGGCTACGTGCGACTGACTCGCGCCTACATGCTCGAGACCATGGGCGAGGACTATCTGCGCACCGCGCGGGCCAAGGGCCTGGGCGAGCGGACCGTCATCTTCAAGCACACCCTGCGGGCGGCGTTGACCCCGATCGTCACCGTTGCCGGGCTCGATTTCGGTGGGCTCTTCGCCGGTGCCGCCATCACCGAGACGGTCTTCAACTTCCAGGGCCTGGGCAGGGCCGTGGTGACGTCCGTGTCGGTGTTCGACCTGCCCGTCATCGTGGCGCTCGTGCTCGTCGCAGCCTTCTTCATCGTGATGGCCAACCTTGTCGTCGATGTGCTCTACGGCGTGATCGATCCGAGGGTTCGCCTTGCCTGACCACGCGCCTGATAAAGGAATGTCAGCGACCCCAGTTCGTGAAAGGCACGCCCGTGAGCAGTGACCCTCTTTCCGGCAGTGACACTCTGGTGGCTGACTCCCGGGAGCCGTTCCTGGAGGTCAAGGACCTGCATGTTCACTTCCCGACCGACGACGGCCTGGTCAAGGCGGTCGACGGTCTGGACTTCACGCTCGCACGCGGCCAGACGATCGGCATCGTCGGTGAGTCGGGCTCGGGGAAGTCGGTAGCCAGCCTGGCCATCCTTGGCCTGCACCGCCGGTCGAAGGCCAGGCTGTCGGGCCAGATACTGCTCGACGGCGAGGACCTGCTGGCTGTCTCGGACCAGCGGATCCGTTCTCTGCGTGGCAACCAGATGGCGATGGTCTTTCAGGATCCGCTGTCGGCCCTTCACCCGTACTACACGATCGGAAACCAGATCGTGGAGGCCTACCGCATCCACAACTCCGTGAGCAAGGATGTGGCCAGGAAACGGGCCATCGAGATGCTCGACAGGGTTGGTATCCCCAACCCGGACCGCCGCGTCGACCAGTACCCGCACGAGTTCTCGGGTGGGATGCGCCAAAGGGCAATGATTGCCATGGCGCTGGTGAACGATCCCAAGCTGCTCATCGCCGACGAGCCGACCACCGCCCTCGACGTCACGATCCAGGCCCAGATCCTCGATCTGATGAAGGACCTTCAGAAGGAGTTCGGGTCAGCGATCATCATCATCACCCACGACCTTGGCGTGGTCGCCAACGTGGCTGACGACATCATCGTGATGTACGGCGGCAAGTGCGTCGAGAAGGGCAGCGTCGATGAGGTCTTCTACGCTCCGCAGCACCCGTACACCTGGGGCCTGCTGGCGTCGATGCCGCGTCTGGACAAGGTGCGCAGCGACCGTCTCGATCCCATCCCGGGTAATCCGCCGTCGTTGATCAACCTGCCGTCGGGCTGCGCGTTCAACCCACGTTGCGCTCATCGTTCAGAGGTCGAGGGCGATCGCTGCAGGACCGAGGTGCCTGACCTGCTCGAGGCCAGGCCGGGGCAGAGTGCCCGCTGTCACATCGACGCCGCGCGACGAGCCGATATCTACGCCCAGATCTCGGGCCAGGAGCAGATCCCCGTTCAGATCCCCGACCTGGTCCAGGACCCGGTCCAGGACCAGACCTCTGACCAGAAGCCGTGATGGAGGAACCCATGAGCGCAGTTACTGATACACCGGTCGACCGGCCTGCCGCGCGCGCCCATCCCGAGACGATTCTGCGGATCACGGACCTGTGCAAGTACTTCCCGCAGCGGAAGCCGGGCATCATCTCCCGTGCTGACGCCCCGGTGAGGGCGGTCGACGGGATCACCCTGGACGTCGGTCGCGGCGAGACGGTCGGCCTGGTGGGTGAGTCCGGTTGCGGCAAGTCAACAGCCGGACGCACTTTGCTGAGACTGCTCGAGCCGACCAGCGGCACCATCGAGTTTGCCGGCAAGGACGTGACCAACGTCAAGGGCGGAGAGCTTCGACGTCTGCGCCGCGAGATGCAGATGATCTTCCAGGACCCGTATGGCTCACTGAACCCGCGTCATACGGTCGGCAAGATCGTGGCCGCCCCGTACGACATTCAGGGCATCAAGCCCGAGGGTGGGGTCCGCAAGGCGGTCCAGGAGCTGATGGAGCGCGTGGGCCTCAACCCCGAGCACTACAACCGATACCCGCATGAGTTCTCCGGTGGGCAGCGTCAGCGGATCGGCGTCGCTCGCGCGATAGCGCTTCAACCGCAGCTGATCGTGTGTGACGAGCCCGTGTCGGCTCTCGACGTCTCCATTCAGGCTCAGGTCATCAACCTGCTCGAGGACATCCAGGATGAGCAGAAGCTCGCCTACATCTTCGTTGCCCACGACCTGTCGGTCGTACGTCACATCTCCGATCGCGTCATCGTGATGTACCTCGGCAAGATCATGGAGACAGCCGACCGGGACACGCTCTACGCAAAGCCTCAGCACCCCTACACGCACGCCTTGCTTTCCGCAGTGCCTGTGCCAGACCCGCGCCGCGCCGCCTCGCGTGAGCGGGTCCTGCTTCATGGTGATCTGCCGAGCCCTCAGCACCCGCCATCGGGGTGTGTCTTCCGGACCCGATGCCCCAAAGCCCAGGACGTGTGTGCCGCTGAGACGCCGCAGGTGGTCGAGATCGCGCCCGGGCACCGAGTTGCATGTCACTTCCCCGAGGAGCGTACGCTCTTATAGCGTCGAGAGGGGTCGGCCACGAGCGTCACCGGCCGACCACCCAGAGGAGTTACCACCAGTATGCGCGCCAGAACATGCAGCATTGCTGTCGTCATTGGCTTGGGCCTCACCTTGGCGTCAGCGTCCTGTTCGTCGCAGACGGCTGCTCTCGCGGATCCCGCCTCGGTGGTCCCGACAGCGACAGGGGGGACTCTGTACGTCCTGCGTCAGGGCCCTGTTGGCACATGGGACCCGCAGCGGCTCAATGAAGGAGCCGATATGGCGTTTGCGGGACGGGTGTTCCAGCGGACCCTGACGGCGTGGGCACCGGCTGCCCGGCAGGATACGTTGCCGGCTCTTGCGCCCGACCTGGCAATCGACACCGGGAAGGTTGCCGACGGGGGGAAGAAGTGGAGCCTCACCCTGCGCAAGGACGCCGTGTGGCAGGACGGCAAGCCCGTCACCTGCGCCGACGTGAAGTACGGCATATCACGGACCTTCGCGACCACCCAGATCACCGGTGGCCTGACCTACGCTCTGGACTTCCTGGACGTGGCGTACAACTCGGACGGCTCCAGCACCTATGTTGGCCCTTACGGAAAGACCGGCCAGGCAGCGTTCGACAAAGCGGTCACCTGCTCCGGTCAGACCATAACGTTCAAGCTCGCCAGACCCGTGCCGGACTTCAACCAGGTGTTGGCCCTGGCGGCCTTCGCCCCGGTGCGCTCGGACAAGGATCGTGGCGCCCAGTCGGCAACCGAGATCTTCTCCGACGGTCCCTACATGCTCAAGGGAGCCTGGAGGGTGGGCAAGGGTGCGACGTTCGTGCGCAACCCACAGTGGCATCAGACGACCGACCCGATCCGCAAGGCGCGTCCGGGCGCGATCATCTATCAGGAGGGGGTCCCGGTTGAGACGGTTCTGAGCAGGATCATGACGAATGCGGGGTCAGACTCCCTTGCGGTGACGGCGGACTCCGCCCCCCAGGTGCTGCAGAACGACATCCTGTCCAACCCGTCGATCACCGCCAGGTCGTCGAACCCGCGTAGCCCGTTCGTGGACTATCTCGTGCCGAACTTCAGCCGGCCGACGATGAGCAATCTCGCGGTACGGCAGGCGCTGGCGACGGCCACGAACCGGGCGGCATATGTCACTGCCCTGGGCGGAGACTCAGCTGCGGAACCCACCTACGCGATGATCAACAAGTCCTTGCCGGCCTATCGTGGCTTCAATCCCCTGAGCGTCCCGATTCGTGGTGACGCAGCCAGGGCGCACACCCTTTTGCAGGCCTCAGGACTGACTCTGCCGGTCAAGATCACGGTGGCCTACCGGAAGGGCTCACCAGCTGACAATGCGATGGCCGCCCTGCAACAGGGGTGGCAGGCCGCTGGGTTCTCGGTCACCCTCGTGGGCATCGAGAAGGAGTACTTCACCAACATCGCCTCTGTCCAGAACAGCCGCAACTACGACGTGATGTGGGCTGTGGGTTCCGCGCAGTGGCCATCGGGATCGAGTGTTATCCCGTCGCTGTTCGACAGCCGGCTGAACCTCAGTGCCAGTTCTTCAGGTCAGGACTACGGCCGGTTCGCCAGCTCCGCCATCGGTGCCAAGATCGATGCCGCCGCTTTGATCGCGGACGCGTCCAAACGCGAGAAGGCCTGGGGGGACCTTGACCAGGCCCTTGCCGCGAACGTTGCGGCTATCGCCCTGAGCAACTCCAAGTCGGTGTTCGTGCATGGCGCCGGTGTGACGGACTACGTCGACAACCAGGCACTCTTCGGCACGGTCGACCTCGCGACGGTGTCACTTCGATGAGCGGTCACCTCACGTCCGAGGACGCGACGGACGGGGTAAGACGGGCGAGGCTCCTCTTCGTTCATGCGCACCCGGATGACGAGACTCTGACGACCGGTCTGACCATGGCCACCTACGCTTCGCGCCACCATGACGTTCACCTGCTCACCTGCACCCTCGGCGAGGAGGGCGAGGTGATCCCGCCGGCGCTGGCGCATCTCGGTGCCGACCGCGATGACACCCTCGGGCCCTGGCGAAGAGAAGAGCTCCGGGCGGCAATGTCGGTTCTGGGGGTCACCCATTCGGTGCTGGGGGAGGACCCGCAACACGGCGTGGCCTCGCGGTATCGCGACTCGGGAATGGCCGGCACCGCGAGCGCAGAGCGTCCGGATGCTTTCGTGCGTGCTGACCCTGGCGAGGCCGCAGCCATGGTGGCGGCTCACATAAGAGCACTTCGGCCGGACGTCGTCGTGACCTACGACGAACAAGGCGGCTACGGGCATCCGGACCACATCCAGGCCCATCGCCTGACAATGTCAGCTCTTTCGGCACTGGCTGCGGAGGCCGAAGCCGGCGGGGTGGCCGTGCCGGTGGCTTTCTGCATTCTGACTCCGGCGAGCTGGGCGTCGCAGGACCGCGCGTGGCTGCATGACAATGTGGCCTTACAGCGCTCGAACTGTGTTGTCTTGCAACAGGATGAGCCATATCCACCGTCAGTGGTGCCGGACGAGTCTGTCACTCACGTAGTGGAGGAGCCCACATTGGTCCAGATGCAGAGCATGGCGCTGGCCCAGCATGCCACCCAGGTCGTCGTCCACGAGGGCTACTACGCATTGTCCAACCACATAGCGGGCCGGCTCAGCGGTCGTGAGGGTTTCGCGCGTTTCGACCCCGTGGCCGGCCATCTCACGCCGGCGGCGCCTGGCGCATCACCGGTCAATGGCCTGCTGGAGAATGACTTGCTGCAAGACGCTCGGGGCAACGGATGAGCCAGAACACGACGGACGGCAAGGACGCAGACCTGCCGGACATCGACACCTTCCGGCGGGCGATGGGTCGCTTCGTCACGGGCGTCTCGATGCTGACCACGCGGACCCGCGATGTGGACTATGCGATGACCGCCAGCGCGCTGACCTCCGTGTCGCTCGAGCCGTTGTTGCTGCTGGTCTGTATCGAACGTGAAGGGCGTTTTCACGACGCCGTGATGGATGCGGGGTTCTGGGGTATCAGCGTGCTGTCCGCTGGCGACAGATCAGCTGCTGACTGGCTGGCAACACGAGGGCGGCCCCTGCATGGTCAGCTGGATCGGATTCCTCACCACCGTGGTCCGGCGACCGGGGTGGCCCTGTCAAACGATGCACTATCCACGTTCGAGTGCCGAATCACGGCCGTGCATCCGTCCGGTGACCACAGCATTGTGGTCGGCGAGGTGGTTTCGGTAACAAGCTCACCGCACTCAGGTGAGGCTCTGGTGTACTACCGCGGAAGGTACGGAACCCTGGCATGACTGCAAGCTGGTTCCCGCCCCGCCCAAGGTGACCACTGCGATGGCTCACGGCTGGCAGATCACGGAACCGATCTCGACGTTCACGACGCATTTCAGAAGAACGGGGCTCAGGTCAAGACGGTGCGTTTCAATACCCACTACATCCCTGAGGACAGCGTGACGTGCACCGCCCCGGCGACGCCCTGGTGGTTCAGCTTCCCAGGTAGCAGTACTCGTGGTGGGTGCTGAAGCCAAGCCGCTGATAGAGGCCCCTGGCCGGCGAGCTGGCGTGCAGCACCTGCAGATACATGGATCGTATGCCGCGTGCGCGCGACGAGTCCGCCAGCGCGCCCATGAGCTGCACCGCGACACCGGTACGCCGATGTTCCGGCGCCACGTGCAGCGCGAAAACCCCCGCCCAACCCTGCGCGAAAGCGAGTCTGGCGACGCCGACGACGCCACCATCGACCTCCAGCGAGGCGAACACCTGCTCCGGTGAACCGCACATCACCGCTCGGACCACGGAGCGCGTGACCGTGGTGTTGAGGCCGCCACGGGTGGCCCAGGCGTCCCACCATTGAGGCGAGGGGGTGGACTCGAGCCGAACCTGGGCGCCCGACGGATGGGTGAGCTCCGGTGGCAGCGCCCGGGTGGCAGCGGTCATCACTGCGGTGCTGTTGAACGGCTCATAGGCTCGCGTCAGGAGCTCGCGGCCGAGCAGGTCGTCCTCGACGGCGAAGCCTGCCGGGCCGAAGAGGGCGAACAGGCGCCGCAGCCCCCGCTCGTCATACCAGCTCTCGCAGTGGTCGACCGCCTCGGACAGCGACACACCTGGGTCGCCAAGCGGCAGAACCGAATTGGCCCGACCGGTGAACCCGGCCCCTGCCCGCAGGAGCCAGCCGCCCAGCTCGGCGCGTTCGAGCGGCGGCATCCCCTCGACCATGATCCGCTCCAGGTCCTGCATCGAGATGGCCAGGTGTGGGGCCCCCCGGCGGGCCGGAGCGGGTGGGACCTCCTTGGCTGCTGTGACGGCGGCCCGGCCGATCACCTCCACGCCTCGTCGGGTCCGGACCGAGACGGTGTCCGCGTCCAAGGCCACGATGTCGCCCAACGCATCCGTGACGCCGTGTTCGATGCGGCGACGGACCACGGCACGCATTCCGGGACGGAGTCCGTCGAGGGGGTCTGGGTCTGTCATGGCTGAGATCTCACTACTTTCGATGGGCTATCTGGTCATTGGCTGGCCCCGCGTACAGGCTGCTCTCCGGGCTGGGCGCATACTAGGCGTTGTCTGCAGCCGCCCTTCAGGAGGACCACTCACTATGACTTATGTCATCGCTCAACCTTGCGTCGACGTCAAGGACAAGGCCTGTATCGAGGAATGTCCCGTCGACTGCATCTACGAGGGTGAGCGCACGCTCTACATTCACCCTGACGAGTGCGTCGACTGTGGCGCATGCGAGCCGGTCTGCCCGGTCGAGGCCATCTTCTACGAGGATGACACCCCCGAGCAGTGGAAGGACTTCTACAAGGCCAACGTCGAGTTCTTCGATGACCTTGGGAGCCCCGGCGGCGCCGCCAAGCTCGGCAAGATCGCGAAGGACCACCCGCTGATCATGGCTCTGCCGCCGCAGAAGCACGAGGAGTAGGACCGACCGGTCAGCACCACAATGGGCTATGACTTCGACCAGCGCGATGGATAGACTTCCGGAATTTCCATGGGACTCGCTTGCTCCTTACAAGGAGCGGGCGAGTTCTCATGTTGGGGGGCTCATCGACCTCTCGGTGGGAACCCCGGTGGATTCGACGCCGGAGGTCGTCAGGACCGCCCTCATCGAGGCGGCCGATGCCCATGGCTACCCCCAGACGTGGGGCACCCCCGCCCTCCGCGAGGCGGTGGCGACGTGGTTTGCCCGCCGTCGGGGCGTTCCGGATGTGAATCCCGACGGGGTCCTACCGACGGTGGGCAGCAAGGAGCTGGTGGCCTGGCTGCCGACGTTGCTCGGCGCCGGCCCCGGTGATGTTGTCGCGTTCCCCGCCCTTGCCTATCCGACGTATGACGTGGGCGCACGACTTGCGGGCGCGTCGCCGCAGCCGTTGCGCAGCCTGAACGGCGACGGACCGATTGATGACGACCTGACTGGTCGGATGAGGCCAAAGCTGTTGTGGGTCAACAGCCCGAGCAACCCCACGGGTGGCGTTCTGGGCGTCGAGCATCTCGCGAACGTGGTGCGATGGGCGCGGCAACACGGAGTGATCGTCGCCAGTGACGAGTGCTATGCCGAGCTGGACTGGCGAGGCGGTCAGGAAGGTCCGGGCTCCGGGCTGGGCACTCCGGGGGCCGTTCCTAGCATCCTTGACCCACGGGTATGTGACGGAACTCACGAGGGCCTTCTCGCGGTCTATTCGCTGAGCAAACAGAGCAACATGGCGGGCTATCGTGCCGCCTTCGTGGCGGGGGACCCGGTCCTTGTCGGCAGGCTGCTCGAGGTTCGCAAGCACGCCGGGATGATGGTCCCGTGGCCGGTTCAGCAGGCCATGGTCGCAGCCCTGGCGGACAACACACATGTGGCACGGCAGAAGGCGTGCTATGGCAAACGACGTGGGCAGCTCAGGACCGCCCTGGAGAGCGCCGGATACCGAATTGAGCACTCGGAAGCGGGTTTGTACCTCTGGACGACGAGGGATGACCGCGGTTCTGACGGCCGCGGCGACGCTGCCACGGACCGTGCCACGGAGGCTGGTTTTGGCTGGTCCCTGGTTTCTGAGATGGCCGCGCGCGGCATCCTGGTGGCGCCGGGCAGCTTCTACGGCGCGGCGGGCGGGCGTCATGTGCGCATCGCCCTGACGGCTACCGACGAACGTATCAATGCCGCGACGAGGCGTTTGGGCCAGCCGTAGACAGCGCGACCAACGGTGTTCGACACTTGATCTCAGGTCCCGCGCCAACTTTTGCTGGAGTAGCGTGATCGGATTCGCATGACCCGGCAATGGAGCCGGCATACAAGGAGGTCACAACTTCATGAGTATCGACACAGCTGACGCGATCCTGCGCACCGGCGACCAAGAGCTCGCTTGCCCGTTGCTCCATGCCACAGAGGGCAGCGACGCGTACGACGTATCGAAGCTGTTGAAGGAGACGGGTCGCGTCACGCTCGACCCGGGCTTCGTCAATACAGCCTCGTGCCGCTCGGCGATCACGTACATCGACGGTGACGCCGGCATCCTTCGCTACCGCGGCTACCCGATCGAGCAGCTGGCCGAGAACTCAACCTTCCTGGAGACCTCTCACCTCCTCATCTATGGCGAGCTGCCGACCGCCGTAGAGCTGGCCGACTTCGACGCGCGGATCCGCCGCCACACGCTGCTGCACGAGGACCTGCGGAGCTTCTTTGGCGGCTTCCCGCGAGACGCGCACCCGATGCCGGTGCTGTCCTCGGCGGTTTCCGCCCTCTCGACGTTCTACCAGGACAGCCTTGACCCGTTCGACGCCGAGCAGGTCGAGATGTCGACCGTTCGACTGATGGCCAAGCTGCCGACCATCGCGGCATACGCCTACAAGAAGAGCATCGGCCAGCCGTTCCTCTACCCCGACAACTCTCTGTCGCTGGTGGAGAACTTCCTGCGGATGACCTTTGGCTTCCCGGCCGAGCCGTATGACTTTGACCCGATCATGGTCAAGGCGCTCGACCAGCTCCTGATCCTGCACGCCGATCACGAGCAGAACTGCTCCACGTCTACGGTGCGTCTGGTCGGTTCGTCGCACGCCAACTTGTTCGCCTCCGTCTCGGCCGGCATCAACGCGTTGTTCGGGCCCCTGCACGGGGGCGCCAACCAGGCGGTGCTCACGATGCTCGAGCAGATCAAGGCCGACGGCGGTGACGTCAACGAGTTCGTGCGCAAGGTCAAGGCCAAAGAGGGCGGGGCCAAGCTCATGGGCTTCGGCCACCGCGTCTACAAGAACTACGACCCGCGTGCAACCATCATCAAGAAGACCGCCGACCAGCTTCTCGAGAGCCTCGGCCAGCGCGACGAGCTGCTCGACATCGCCTTCCAGCTGGAGCAGCTGGCGCTCTCGGACGACTACTTCATCGAGCGCAAGCTGTACCCGAACGTGGACTTCTACACCGGGCTGATCTACCGGGCAATGGGCTTCCCGCCCAAGATGTTCACCGTGCTGTTCGCCCTCGGGCGACTGCCGGGCTGGATCGCCCAGTGGCGCGAGATGATCGAAGACCCCGATCTCAAGATTGCCCGCCCACGCCAGCTCTACGTGGGGCCGCTCGAGCGCAAGTACGTTCACGTCAGCAGGCGCTGACCTGGCATTCCACCGCGCACCGAAGCGCCCGGCAAATCCTGTGTGGATGTGCCGGGCGCTTCGATTTGCCTTCATACGTGGACATGCACGCGTCCGTCTACAGGTCAGCCACGGCTGCCATCCAGTTCATGATGGGTGCCAGGACCGCTTGGTAGGCGTCCAGTGAATGTCCGATGTTCTGGACGATATAGGGCTGTACGCCGGGCACGTTCTGCTCCCGCCGCAGGAACTGTTTCGTCTGCGGGTATGACTGAGGGTCCGTGTTCGAGCTCATCACCAGCAGGTGCACCCGCGCCGGCGGGCGGTGCTCGATCAGCCACGTCGGAGAGCTCTCCAGGGCGAGCTTCGGGTACTTCTTCAGGAGCTTAGCCAGGTTGCCGGTGCCCCCGCCGGGCTCGGGGGTGTAGTAGCCCTCGACGGAAGCAGCCGCGCCGAAGCGTGCGGGTTCGCGCAGGTGCAGAAGCGCGGCGCAGTAACCACCGGTGGACCAGCCCATCACGCTCCAGCGCCGGCCATCCTTGGTGACCCGCAGCGTTGAGGTGGCCCAGTTCCTGACATCCTGGTTGAGCCAGGTGAAGGACTGCGGGCCTGCCGGGTAGTTGGTGCACTCGGTCTCTACGGGCAGCGCCACGTTCATCTCGGGGAACACGGCCACGAAGGGTGCCACCCGGCCGCTGCGGATCTCCTGGCTTGCGGTGGTCGCGAAGTTGAGCCGGTCAATCACGGGCTGGATGTGCACGTCTGCCCCGCCCAGCACCATCACGGCGGGGAAGACGGTCTTGGCGTACCGGCGGTCGTGATACTGCGGCGGCAGCCACGTCACCACGGTCTGTGAGATGCCCGACTGGGCGCCCTTGAGGGTGATCGTCTTGTAGCTTCCGATGTCGGACGCCGGCCCGGAGGTCAGCGGCAGGATCCGTCGACGCGTGCCCACCACGGCGTTCAGCCCCAGACGTGCCCCGGCTACCACAACCGGCGGCGCCGTCGGGGTGCCCCACAAGGACGACCATGTGGGGTAGAAGCCGTAGTCCCGGTTGACGCTGACGGCGACAGCGCTGATGGCTGATGCCTGCGCGAACAGGACACCCACGAGGAACACCGGAATAGCCCAGCGGGACTTTCTCGGTCCTCGACGCCACAGGATGAGCAGCGCCACCGGAATGCTGATGGCGAGGGCGATGCACAGCGCCAAGAACCGCAGCGAGGTGAGTGGCAAGGAAGATCCTCCTGCGGTGTTCACGGGGCTGACAGGTGGCTAGACGGGCGCGACAAAACCATACGTGTTTCCAACGCTTAACGCCGGGTGATTAGCACCGAGGTCGGGGCAATGGGCTTGGCGGCGGCGTGCCACGACCAAGCATCCTCGCCCCGCGCGCGGGTCCAGGTGCGGTCGCCGACCGTGACGCTGGTGATGCCGTCGGCCTCCGCGTGGGTCACAGCCCAGGAACCCGCGGCCCAGGCCTGCTGGGCATTACCGCCGGTCGCGCGGACATTCCCCTCCTCGACGGCGGCGATCACGCCCAGCTCGGCGCTGAGGTGTGCGGCGATGGCGGCCGCACGGGTGCTGACTGTTGCTGCGTCCAGTCGGCAGCCGATGCCCCCAGGAGAGTGCCCGGCCAGAGTCGAGGCGAGGATGCGGCCCTCCTGCTCGTGGTCGGCGTAGGCCTGCGGGAACCCGCTGTGCTGGACTTCCTGGGCCACCTTGGTGATATCTATGGACTCATAGCCGTTGATCTTGATCAGGGCGTCGTAGAACGCGTTCGTCGAATGGACCGGGTCCAGGATCTGCGCCTCGGTGCCCCACCCCTGACTCGGGCGTTGCTGGAACAACCCGAGCGAGTCGCGGTCGCCGAACTTGATGTTGCGCAGCTTGGACTCCACGATCGCCGTCGCGTTGGCGATCGTGGCGGCGCGCGCGGGCAGGCCGCGTTTGAGGGCCAGGACGGTGATGGTGGCCGCGTTGGCGCTCTGCTCAGGTGTGAACGTCACGCTGCGGCCAAGCGCGGTAGCGCGACATGAAGGCTCACCGAAGTTAGTCCTGAACGAGGTGTAGGCGAAGAAGCCCGCGCCGCCCACCATCAGGATGATGACCGGGAGGACGATCCGCCCGACCCAACGCTTTCGACGTCGACCGCGGCCGATGGACCTGCCCGGGATCCGGGGCTCAGTCGTTGGCATGCAGGGCCGCGTTCAGGGAGATGCCCGCACCGGAGCGGGAGCGGGCCTCGACAGTGCCGGTGACCGAATTGCGGATGAACAGCATCCCCGAGCTGCCGGAGAGCTCCCTGGCCTTGATCACCCGTCCATCCTCGAGGGTCAGCTTGGTGCCGGCCGTGACGTAGAGCCCCGCCTCCACGACGCAGTCGTCACCGAGCGAGATGCCGATCCCCGACTCGGCGCCCAGCAGGCAGCGTTCTCCGATGCTGATCCGGTCGGTGCCACCTCCGGAGAGCGTTCCCATGATCGAGGCGCCGCCGCCGATGTCGGACCCGTTGCCGACCACGACCCCCGCCACGATGCGGCCCTCGACCATGGAGGTCCCCAGGGTGCCCGCGTTGAAGTTGACGAAGCCCTCGTGCATCACCGTGGTGCCTTCGGCCAGGTGGGCACCCAGTCGAACCCGGTTGGCGTCGGCGATGCGGACCCCGCTCGGCACCACGTAGTCGGTCATCCGGGGGAACTTGTCGACGCTGAAGACCTGGACAGGACCGGAGTCGCGCAGTCGCAGGCGAGTGTGCTCGAAGTCCTCGACGGGACACGGGCCCGCGTTGGTCCAGACGACGTTGTTGAGCACCCCGAAGATGCCGTCGAGGTTGATGGTGTTGGGTCGCACGAGACGATGCGAGAGAAGGTGCAGACGTAGATACGCATCTGAGGGGTCGGCAGGCGCCGCATCAAGGTCGATTGCGACATAGACCACTTGGGCACGTACACCCCGGCGAGGGTCCTCCTTGGCGGCGGCAGCGAGCTCGGCCGGGGGACCGTAGGGGTCCTCGGTCTCAGCGGGTCCGAGCGCCGGGGCGGGAAACCACGTATCGAGGACCTGGCCGCCCGTGGTCACCGTCGCCAGTCCGTATCCCCACGCGCTGCGCTCGCTCGTCATGGGCCAAGACTAGGCGAGGGTCCCAAGGGCGCTGACGTCCGCCGGATACCCTGCCTTCCATGTCCTTCATCAAGTCAACCGCAGCCAGGCTCGATCTGGGGACCGATGTCGTGGCCCTGACAGCAGCGCTGTGCGACATCGAGTCCGTCAGTGGCAACGAAAAGCGGATTGCGGACGCCGTCGAGGCGGCCCTGCGCCCGCTGCAGCACCTGCAGGTGACCCGTGACGGGCACGCCGTCATCGCCCGAACCAATCTGGGGCGCAGTGAGAGGGTGGTGCTGGCCGGTCATCTCGACACGGTCCCGCTGACCGACCCGCCGAACCTTCCGACCCGCTTTGACGGCAACAACCTGGTCGGTCGCGGCACCTGTGACATGAAGGGCGGGGTAGCCATTCAGCTGCGCCTGGCGGCCTTGCTGTCCGAGCCGAACCGCGACATCACGTACCTGTTCTACGACTGTGAAGAGATCGAGAATCAGCGCAACGGCCTGGCTCGCGTGGGGCGCAACCACCCGGAGCTGTTGCAGGCCGACTTCGCCGTGCTCCTCGAGCCGACCGACGGCGTCATCGAGGGTGGCTGCAAGGGCACCCTGCGGGTCGAGGTCACTGCCAAGGGCAAGGCGGCGCACTCGGCGCGGCCGTGGAACGGCCACAATGCGATCCACGAGGCGATGACCATCCTGGGCCGGCTGGTGGCATATGAGCCGCAGATCATAGACGTCGACGGGCTCGACTACCGCGAGGCGCTGAGTGCCGTCGGTATCCGGGGCGGTATCGCCGGCAACGTCATCCCCGACGAGTGCGTGGTCACGGTCAACTACCGTTTCGCCCCGAACAAGTCGGGCAAACAGGCCCTGGCCCACGTGTGCGAGCTGTTCGAGGGGTATGCCGTGGAGCTCACCGACACCGCGGACGGTGCGAGGCCCGGGCTGGACCTGCCAGCGGCCAGGGACTTCGTAGAGGCGTTGGCTGTGCCCGTGTTTGCCAAGGAGGGCTGGACGGATGTGGCCAGGTTCTCCGAGCTGTCGATCCCGGCGGTCAACTACGGACCGGGAGACCCCAACTGGGCTCACCACGATCAGGAGCACTGCCCGGCGGAACAGCTCGTTGGCGCGGAGGCGGCGTTGCTGCGCTGGCTCGCGCCAGCGTTGGCATAGGTAGGTTTGTTCCGTGACCGAGAAGAGCTATGACTACCTGACCGGCCCCGTCACGCTGCGTCGCAGCCAGGTGCCACCGACCACGACCGATCAGCGTTTGCTGGACAACGTCGGGCCGTCCGACTGGCTGCATGCGGACCCCTGGCGGGTGCTGCGGATCCAGAGCGAGTTCGTCGAGGGGTTTGGCGCACTCGCCGAGGTCGGCCCTGCCGTCAGCGTCTTCGGGTCCGCGCGAACCAAGCCGCTTGACCCGAGCTACGCCCTGGGCGTGGCAGTGGGCAGGGCGTTGGTGGAGGCGGGCTATGCCGTCATCACAGGTGGTGGCCCGGGTGCCATGGAGGCCGCCAACAAGGGGGCCCTGGAGGCCGGCGGCACCTCGGTCGGGCTCGGCATCGAGCTGCCGTTCGAGCAGGGCTTGAACCGCTATGTCGACCTGGGCGTCAACTTCCGATACTTCTTCGCCCGCAAGACCATGTTCGTGAAGTACGCGCAGGGGTTCATCGTCCTGCCAGGAGGTTTCGGCACCCTTGACGAGCTCTTCGAGGCCGTGACGCTGGTACAGACCCGCAAGGTCACCTCCTTCCCGCTGGTGCTCATCGGCACGGCGTACTGGGGTGGTCTGCTGCAGTGGCTGCGCGAGACCGCCGCGGACACGGGCACCATCAACCCGGCCGACATCGACCTCCTGCACGTCACCGACGACGTCGACGAGGCGGTCAGCATCATCGTCAGCGGGGGCAACGACATGACTGCCGAACGTCCCGAATAGCAGGCTCCTGGTGCTAGGCGAGCGCCCGCCGAGCCAAGGCAGGGATGCCGCTGCGCAGGCCGGCGACCATGTCCAGCACCTGCCGGGTCTGGGCGACGTCGTGGGCGCGTACCATCCGCACACCCTCCCATGCCCCGATGGCAGTGGTGGCCAGCGTGCCGGTGACGCGGTCGGACTTGCGGCCGTTCAGCCCCAACGTCTCGGCGATGAACTTCTTGTTGGACACCGCGAGAAGCACCGGCCATCCCGTTTCGACCAGGGCGCTGACCTGGCCGGTGACCTGGAGCGAGTGGTAGGTGTTCTTGCCGAAGTCCGGGGCGGCGTCGATCAACAGGCCGTCCTCGCGAACGCCGGCCGCCATCGCCGCATCGGCCTGACGGTTCAGGTCCTCGACCGCTTCGGCGACCACATCGTCGTAGCGGACCCTCTGCGGGTCGGTGCGTGGCGGATGCCCACCCGTGTGAGCGCACAGGTAGCCCGCACGGTGTGCCCCGGCGACCGCGGTCAGCTCAGGATCGTGACCGGCCCAGGCGTCGTTGATCAGATCTGCCCCGGCCTCACAGGCGGCATCGGCAACGGTGGCCCGCCACGTGTCGACGCTGATCACCAGATCTGGGTAGGTCTCGCGGATCGCCGCGATGAACGAGACCACCCTGCGTAGCTCCTCGGCAGCGCTGACCTCGGGCCCGGGGCCTGCCTTGACCCCCCCGACATCGACCGCGTCGGCGCCGTCCGCCACGGCGCGGGCCACGGCCGACATGGCGAGCTCGTCGTCGAGATAGCGGCCCGCGTCATAGAAGGAGTCCGGTGTGCGGTTGATGACTGCCAGCAGGCCGGTCTCGCCCGGTGAGAACTTTCGGTCGCGCAGACGGAGGTCGCGACCGTGGGGAACATGGCGGGGCATGACACGATCATCTCGTGATCCTGTTCTTGGTGCTCATCGTCATTCTGCTGATCGGTCTCACCGTCGCCGCCGTGATGGGAAAGATCGGTGGTTTCATGGCCGCCCCCACGTCCAGCCAGTCCTTCGGCGGCCTCCCGGCAGGGCCCCTGGCCACAGACAGCCTGGCGCAGCTGCATTTCGACCAGGCGCTGCGGGGCTACCGCATGAACCAGGTCGACGAGGTGATCGACGCCCTGACGGCGCGTGTGCGCGAGCTCGAGTCGGAGGTCGCGTCCTCGTCCGCCCAGGGTGGGTCAACGCCCGCGGCGTCCGCCTCGGACGACGTCAGCAGCGAGCCACAGGAGTAATGACCCGACGATGGGAACTTTTGCAATCGAGCGCGTCGTTGCTGCCCCGCCAAGTCAGGTGTGGGGCGTCGTCACCGACTGGGCGGGCTACGCACGCTGGATGCCGTTGACCACCATGCGCCTGGACCGGGGCCCGACGGGTGTCGGCTGGTCTTTCGCCGGCCTGACCGGCGTCGGTCGCCTGCGTTTCTCCGATGTGATGCGCATCACCAACTGGGCACCTCCGTCCGAGGAAGGGCCGGGGTCGTTTCGACTGGTCAAGGTCGGACATCTGCTGGCCGGATGGGCAGAGGTGAACGTGCTGCCGATCGCGGGCGGCGAGCAGACGCAGCTGCAGTGGCGCGAGGACATCGTGATCCGGCCGATTCTTCTGGGCAGGTTGCTGGCCCCCCTCACGGATCGCTTCAACAAGGTGCTGTTCACCAAGGTGGTCAACGCCATGGCGCTCGAAGCCACGCACGCACCACGGGCCAGTGACCCGGGACAGAACGCCTCAGGGCGATAGTGAGCGCGGCAGGCATCGTGGTCGATGACAGCGGCGTGGCGCGCTGCTGGTGGGCAGCTGGAACGGACGACTACGTGGCCTATCACGACCACGAGTGGGGTGTCGCGGTTCATGGTGAGACCAGGCTCTATGAGCGTCTGACGCTCGAGGCCTTCCAGTCAGGGCTTTCCTGGCTGACGATCCTGCGCAAGCGTGAGGGTTTCCGGGCGGCCTTCGCCGGGTTCGATGCCGAGACTGTTGCGGCCTTCGGTGAGACCGACATCGAACGGCTGACGGCCGACTCCTCCATCGTGCGCAACCGGCTGAAGATCAGGGCCGCAGTCACCAACGCCCAGGCTGTCGTTCGGCTGCGTGAGCACGGTGGGCTCGATGAGCTGTTCTGGTCCTTCGCGCCGGTCGGTCACCGTCAACCGCGTACCCCTGCTGATGTCCCTGCGACCACAACAGAGTCCATTGAGCTGGCAAGAACCCTGAAGCGAAACGGTTTTGTCTTTGTCGGTCCCACCACGGCGTATGCCGGTATGCAGGCCTGCGGGCTTGTGAACGATCATCTGGCCGGCTGCCACAGGGGTCGGCGATGAGGCGTAGCTTCGTATTCCGGGGCTTGCGATATGGGCGCTCTGCCGCGCGTTTTCGGTGTTGTTGCTGACCATCGTCTCGCATTACCAGGCACCCGTGGTCTGGACCGGCCCCCATCCGAACTACTTCTCGATGACGGTGCTCTGGGACGGCTCCTGGTACCGCCTTATTGCTGAGTCCGGATACCCCGCCACGCTTCCGGCAGATGCCCTCACCGGCGCCGTCCAGGAGAGCGCGTGGGCTTTCTACCCGGTGTTCCCGATGATGTCTCGGTTCCTGATGAAGGTGACCGGGCTGGGGTTCCCCGTCATCTCCCGCCGCTGTTTCCGCTCGTGGTGGTTCTGATCGGCGGCGGCTGGCGGGACCGGCCTCCGCGCTGGCTCGGGTGGCGGACGGGGTTCCTGGTTGTCCTGGGCCTGGCAGGGCAGGTGTGGTGGGTATGGGCCCTGCTGCGCTTCGTCCCTCCGACGGGCTTCCCGCGGTAAGGGGGTCACCGACGCCTGCGATCCCGCTTTAGGCGACACTCGTATGGTGGTCCAGAGCGATACGGTGATCCGCCGTGAGTCCGGTGAGGACGAGGGCGCCGGAGCTATGTCGCCACCTCGATGGACCTGGGAGCGTGTGCTGCCCTGGGTGATGGCGCTGGTCTTCGCCGGTGTTTACGCGACGGTCTCTGTGGCCCGGGTCGAGCGGTTGGCGATACGGTCGTTCGACCTGGGGATCTTTGAGCAGGCAATCCGTCACTATGCCCACTTTCAGGCTCCGATCGTCGACCTCGAGGGTGCCGGTCACAACTTCCTGGGCGACCATTGGAACCCCGCCATAGTCGTCTTCGCGCCGTTCTACCGGCTGTTCCCGACGCCCGTGACGCTGTTGGTCGGACAGGCCTTGGCGATCGCCCTGGGTGTCGTGCCCATCACCCGTGCGGGGATGCGGCACCTGGGCCGATGGTCAGGGGTCGCGGTCGGTCTGGCATTCGGCATGTCCTATGGCATCCAGTCCGCGGTGGACTTCGACTTCCATGAGGTGTGCCTGGCTGTGCCACTGCTGGCGTTCGGGCTCGAGGCGCTCCTGGCGGGTCGTTGGGCACGCGTGGTGGCCTGGGTGGCCCCTCTCGTCCTGGTGAAGGAGGATCTCGGACTGACCGTCGCGGCCATCGGCCTGGTGCTCGTGCTGGTCGGTGCGCGGCGATGGGGTGTCGGCCTGGCAGCTTTCGGACTCGCCTCTCTCGCGCTCACGGTGAAGGTGCTGATCCCCTACTTCAACGCGGCGGGCCGCGTCGGCTCGGCCAAGCTTGCGGCGCTGCCCGGGACGGGTAATCTGCTGAATAGCCTTGCCGACGTCGCTCTTCAAGTCGTGACACCCGGGCCCAAAGCCACGACCGTGCTGCTGTTGCTGGTGGTGACAGTCTTCCTGTCCCTGCGATCGCCGCTGATGATCTTGGTGCTGCCCACGCTGGCCTGGCGCTTGATCTCCACCAACCAGAACTTCGGCGGGCAGTCGTTCCACTACGACCTGGTGCTGATGCCGATCATCTTTGCTGCCTTTATCGACGGCGCGGCCCGGGCCCGGCGCGGTCGCTGGCGGCCGTTGCGCTGGTATGCCCGCGCAGCCCCGACCCTGGCACTGCTCGTAGGGGTGTTCTTCTGCACGCGTTACGCGTTCAAGGACCTGGTTGTTCCGGCGACCTACCAGCCCAGTCCTCGTGCCAATGCCGCAGACCTGGTCTTGTCGCAGATTCCCGACGGTGCGACGGTCGAGACCGACCTCGGCCTGATTGCCAAGCTCACGAACCGAACCCGCGTTTTCTATGTCGGCAGTGCCGCACCGGTGGTACCGCAGTTCTTCCTGATCGACGACAAGGCGGGATGGAACCCGCCCCTTCCTGATCCGGTGAGATACATCGAGTCCTTGCACCCCGGAACGACATACGCGCTCGTCGCCGGAGCGGATGGCTACCGGCTGCTGCGCCGAGCCGGCTGAGCCGAGTTTCAGCGACCCTCAAAGGTCGGTTTCTCTTTGGCGAGGAACGCGGCCACAGCGGCGGCGTGGTCCTGACTGGCGCCGGTCAGGGCCATCTGGCCGGCTTCCTGGGCAAGCGACTCGCTCAGCGGGTGACCTGCCGAGAAGGCGACCGAGCGCCGGATGGAGCCGTAGGCCAGGGTCGGGCCTGCAGCCAGGGTCCGGGCAAGCTCGGCGACAACGACCGGGAGCTCCGCCTCGCTGACCACGCGGTTGACCATGCCGAGCTCGAGCGCCTCAGCCGCCGGGACGGTGCGCGGGAACATCAGCAGCTCCTTGGCCCTGGCGGTGCCGATCAGCCGCGGCAGGGTCCAGCTCGCTCCCGAGTCGCACGACAGGGCGATCCCGGCGAAGGCGAGGTTGAAACCGCCGGTGTCGACGATGATGCGCAGGTCGGCGGCGAATGCGAACGATGCACCAGCGCCTGCAGCGACACCGTTTATCGCGGCGATGACCGGTTTGTTCATTGTCGAGAGCAGCTCGACGATGGGGTTGTAGTGCTCCGGAACCGTTGACCACAGGGACTCGTCCCGGGTGGAGAGCAGATTGACGTGCTCTCGCAGGTCCTGGCCCACACAGAAGGCCCGCCCGACGCCCGTCAGCACCACGCAGCGGACAGCGGGATCATCCGCCACCTTCACGAGGGTCGCCAGCAGGAGGTTCTTGGTGGCTGTGTCCGTGGCGTTCATCGCCTCGGGACGGTTCAAGGTCACCGTGGCTACGCCGTCGGTGAGGTCGAGCAGTACCTCTGTCATCTGTGGTCAGCTCCTTGTCTTTCGCTTCTGCGTCCAGGTAGCTGGCCATGAACGCTCGTTCCGACGGCATTATGTCGCGGCAGTGTCCGATCCAGATTTCCTACTGGGGGAGGTTGGCACGATAATAGGCACCGGAGAGTGTGCAACGGAGGTCTTGGGCCGCGCGCGCCCCTACCAGAAGGACTCCAGGCAAGTAACGAAAGAGGGATTATCCATGGCGGCGATGAAGCCGAGGACCGGGGACGGGCCGCTCGAGGTCACCAAGGAAGGCCGTGGCATCGTGCTGCGCATGCCCATCGAGGGCGGTGGCCGCTTGGTCGTTGAGATGACGCCAGCCGAAGCGTCCGCACTGGGCAAGGCCATCCAGGGCTGCCCCGGCGTCAGCTGATACGTCCCTGAATGGCTGTACGTCCTGAACATCAGTTTCTGAGTGATGATGAGCCTCGACCGGATTCTGGCCGAGGCTCATCATCGTCCAAGACGGAGAATCTGCCGGCTAACGCTTGACCGCGGCAAGGATTCCGTCGCCGACTGGCAGCAGGGCGGGAAGCAGGGACTCGTTGTCGCGCAGCTCCTTGCCCAGGTCTCTCAAGGTGGTCGTGGTCTCGTCGCGAGTGGCAGGATCGGCGACCTTGTCGTGCCAGAGCATGTTGTCCATGGCCAGGACGCCACCGGAGCGCAGCAGCCGCAACGCCTGCTCGACGTACTGCGGGTACTCCTCCTTGTCGGCGTCGATCACGACCATGTCGTATGCCCCGTCGGTCAGGCGGGGGAGCACGTCCAGGGCCCTGCCCGAGATGACCCGGGTGCGTTGTGGAGCGATGCCCGCAGCCGCGTAGGCCTGTCTGGCCGCCCGTTGGTGTTCGGGCTGGTGGTCGATGGTGGTCAGGATGCCGTCCGACGGCATACCCGACAGGAGCCACAGGCCTGAGACGCCGGCACCAGTGCCGACCTCGACGACCGCTTTGGCATTGACCGCGGCGGCGAGCAGACGCAGAGCTGCGCCGGCGCCCGGCATGACGGGTACGCAGCCCAGCTCCTCGCTGCGCACCCGGGCCTTTTCGATGACCTCGGTCTCCGCGATGAACTCCTCGGAGTAGGCCCAGCTGGCCGGTTTCTGTGCGCTCATGGGCTTCACCCTACTGCGCGTTGTGCACGGTTTGTATGAGGCTGACGGGGTGCGGCGCTTCGGGGAGACGAACCACCCGCCATACCCAGCAAGCTCACAGGTTGGTCGGGAAGCATCGTGGGTATCAAACCCGCCAGCCGAAGGAATGATGACGTGACAGCCACGAGTGACCGCGCCGTTGCGGAGCATGCGCTCGAGCCGTCGAGCGCCGCGGGCCAGTCCTGGGTTCCGCCGACCTGGGAAGAGATCGTCACGGAGCACTCGGCCAGGGTCTACCGTCTGGCTTATCGCCTGACCGGCAACAAGCACGACGCCGAGGACCTGACCCACGACGTGTTCATCCGTGTCTTCCGCTCGCTCGACTCCTATCAGCCCGGCACGTTCGAGGGCTGGCTGCACCGCATCACGACCAACGCCTTTCTCGACAAGATGCGCCGCAAACAGCGGATCCGCTTCGATGCGCTCTCCGACGATGCGGCCGCTCGGCTGCCCACCCTTGAGGTCGGTCCTGAGCAGTACTACACCGACACCCACTTCGACGATGATGTGCAACGTGCCCTTGACGCATTGTCTGCGGACTTCCGTGCCGCTGTCGTGCTGTGCGATATCGAGGGACTGTCGTACGAGGAGATCGCGACCACGTTGGGCATCAAGCTTGGCACCGTCCGTTCGCGTATTCACCGAGGCCGATCGCAGCTGCGCGAGGCTCTCGCGCATCGTGCGCCCCATCCGGGCAAGACCGCTCAGCCGTCGCGGGTCCGCAGGGGCTTCGCGTTGGGACAAGTAGTCACCGGGACCAGGTGAGCCCCATCGGCCGTGACGGGACTTCGGGGATCTTGGCCACCATTGGACTGGCCGGTTTGAACACGCAATGGGCACAATTGACCCATGAATGACGAACAGCGCCCTCTTGGTGGGCAGGAAGAGCTTGCCCCGGGGCGGGCTCCCGAGTACATCGCGCCGAACCCTGAGCGGGCCGCCGAGGACACGGCGCCGGTGAACCTCGAGAGCACGACACCCATCGCCAACTACCCGCCCCCCACGGGGAGCCCCTTCCTGCACCCAAGCCCGCCACCTGAAGGCCCCACTTTGGCGGCCTCGCCGGTGACTCCGCATTCCTCCGAACACCATGGTTCGCATGGCCTGCGAAGCCTTGGTGCGGGGGCGATCACGGCGATCGTGGCCGGCGGGCTCGCGATCGCCATGGTGGCCGCTCTTTTCGGGGGCATGGCTGGCGCATTCCTGATGAGCCGCGCCGACGGCGGCGACGTGTCGTTGCCCCCAGCTCCCGTCGGCTCATCCGTTCGCGCGAGCGGGTCCATCGCTGACATCGCGTCCAGAATTCTGCCCAGCGTGGTGACCATCAAGGTCGAGGGCCCCGCCGGTGCAGGCACGGGCTCTGGATTCGTGATGCGCCAGGACGGCTACATCCTGACCAACAACCATGTGGTCGACGCTGCCGGAGCGAAAGGCAAGATCACTGTTCTCTTCTCCGATGGCAAGAGCTCCGACGCCACGGTCATCGGCCACGACGAGTCCTACGACCTGGCCGTGGTCCGGGTTGACCGTCGAAACCTGCCGGTGCTCGTGCTGGGCGCCTCTCAAGCCGTGCGGGTGGGCGATCCGGTCATCGCGGTGGGCGCTCCGCTGGGCCTGGACAGCACCGTCACCAGTGGCATCGTCAGCGCACTGAACCGTCCGGTGACCGCGGGCGGGGCGGGCGCTTCGAGCGCTTCGTTCATCAACGCCATCCAGACCGACGCGGCCATCAATCCGGGGAACTCCGGCGGACCGTTGCTCGACATGGCAGGTCGGGTGATCGGCGTGAACTCGGCGATTGCGCGGGTTGCGAGTTCCGACACCCTTGATGGGCAGTCGGGCAACATCGGCGTGGGTTTCGCGATCCCCAGCGACCAGGTCCGCAAGACCGCCGAGCAGCTGATCGCCAACGGGAAGGCCACGCATCCGGTCATTGGCGTCCTGATAGACACCACTTACAAGGGTGAGGGTGTCAGGATCGCCAGCGCCCCCCAGAAGGGCAGTGCGCCTATCACGAAGGGCGGCCCGGCTGACAAGGCAGGGCTGCGACCAGGCGAGGTGATCATCAAGTTCGACGGGCGGCCTGTCACTGGCCCCGACGAGTTCGTTGTCGCCGTCCGAGCCAAGTCGGTCGGTGACACAGTTGAGCTGACCGTGCGGCGAGGAAGCACGGAGCGAACTGTCAGGATGACCCTGCAAGCGGCTAACTGAGCGCGCGCTGCCACACCACCCACAAGAGCGGGAGCTACGAGGTCCACACGTGTTTGACATCAACGGCTGGGAGTTCGTCATCCTGGTGATCGCTGCCCTCTTGGTGATAGGTCCCGACCGGATGCCGGAGTACGCTGCCAAGCTCGCGAAGCTGGTCAGACAGGTCAGGGGAATGGCAGACACGGCCAAGGAGCAGCTGCGCGAGCAGATGGGGTCGGAGTTTGACGACGTCGACTGGAAGCAGTACGACCCTCGTCAGTACGACCCCCGGCGTATCGTTCGTGAGGCTCTCATGGACGACGGGTCCGATGATGGCGAGACATCGTCTTCCGATGACGCCCAGGCCGGCGGATTCAAGGCGCCCTCATCCTTCAAGCGTCATGACCCGGACAAGCCCACGCCGTATGACGAGGACGCCACCTAGTCCGAGGCCGCGCGGGTCAGCCCCCCGAAGCTCTCGGCTCGGCTACTGGGTGCCCGGTGACAGGGCGGGCTTGGCCGAGACGGCTGTCCCGGCGGTTGGCGCGAGCCTATCGACTGGCGGGTGTCAGCCCGAGTGGGCGACCCGCGAGTCCACGGGTGCGGGTCGAGAGGCCGCGGGCGATCCCGCGCAGAACGACCGCCGAGGGGCTGTTGGGCTCACTCAGCACGACCGGCATGCCGATGTCGGCGCCTTCGCGCAGCAGTGTGTCGAGCGGGATCTGACCCAGCAGCGGGACCGGTGCGCCAATGGCCAGCGCCAGGGAGTCGGCGACGACCTGGCCGCCGCCGGACCCGAAGACTTCGTGGCGGGTGCCGTCCGGCAGCTCCAACCAGGACATGTTCTCGATGACTCCGGCGATCCGCTGATGGGTTTGCAGGGCGATGGAACCGGCGCGCTCTGCCACCTCGGCAGCGGCCTTCTGGGGCGTCGTGACGATGAGGATCTCGGCGTTCGGAATGAGCTGTGCGACAGAGATCGCGATGTCGCCGGTCCCCGGCGGCAGGTCGAGCAGCAACACGTCCAGGTCGCCCCAGAACACGTCGCCCAGGAACTGCTGGAGCGCCCGGTGCAACATGGGCCCGCGCCAGACAACGGGCTGGTTGCCGGGGACGAACATGCCGATCGAGATGACCTTCACCCCGTGGGCCAGCGGCGGCAGGATCATGTCGTCGACCTGGGTCGGACGTCGTTCGGTGCCGAGCATGCGCGGGATCGAGAAACCGTAGACATCGGCGTCGACCACACCAACTCTCAGGCCCTCCTCGGCCATGGCAACAGCCAGGTTGACGGTCACCGAGGACTTGCCGACACCGCCCTTGCCGGAGGCCACGCAGTAGACCCTGGTGAGGCTGGCGGGCTGGGCGAAGGGGATCTCACGCTCGGTGTTGCCGCCGCGCAAATTGGTCCGCAGCTCAGATCGCTGCTCGTCGGTCATCACCCCGAGGGTCACTTTCACGCTGGTGACCCCCTCGACCGCCAGCAGGGCAGCAGTGGTGTCCTTGGTGAGGGTCTCCTTGAGCGGGCAGCCCGAGACCGTCAGCAGGATGGTGACCGAGGCGAGGCCGGAATCGTCGACCTCGACCGACTCGACCATGCCGAGCTCGGTGACGGGTTTGCGGATCTCGGGGTCGATGACCTTGGAGAGGGCGGCGAAGAGGGCGTCGTGCGACGGAACGGGCATGGCTTAATGCTAAGTCGGTCTTGGACCTTTCCATGCACCGGGAGATGAGTCACCGGATCCGGAGGGTCGCCCATCCGCCGGAAGCCGTATGCCGCGCTGTTCCATCTCGTCCAGCTGGGAGCGCAGCTCGGAGCGGAGGAAGTCACGGGTAGCCATGTCCCGCAAGGCAATTCGCAGTGAGGCCACCTCGCGGGTGAGGAACTCGGTGTCGGCCAGGTTGCGCTCGTTGCTGGCCCGGTCCTGCTCGAGAGCGACCCGGTCACGGTCCGTCTGACGGTTCTGGGCCAGCAGGATCAACGGCGCGGCATACGACGCCTGGAGACTGAGCAGCAAGGTGAGGAAGATGAACGGGTAAATGTCCCACTTGTAGCCGAAGATCCCGACGACGTTGACCGCGACCCAGAACGCCACGAAGACCGTCATGTAGACGAGGAACCTGGCCGTCCCCATGTAGCGGGCGAACTTCTCGGCGAAGCGCCCGAACGTGTCGGGGTCTACTTGCCGCGTGGTGAACAGAGCGCGCCTCGCCTCGCGCGGCTGGTCCAGGCTGGGGGCCCTGCGGGCACGTTCACGGGCCATGCGTCACCTCGTGGGGCTCTTCGTGCCGTTCCTCGCGCCAGTCCTCGGGAAGAAGGTGGTCCAGGACGTCATCTACGGTCACCGCGCCGACAAGCCGGCCGTCCTCGTCAACCACGGGGACACCGACAAGGTTGTAGGTCGCGAGCATGCGGGTGACACGCCCGATCGGAGCGTCGGGGGTCAACGGCTCGAGGTCCTTGTCCAGGATGCTGCCGATGAGCTCGTGTGGCGGGTCGCGCAAGAGGCGCTGGATGTGAACCAGCCCGAGGAACCTGCCGGTCGGCGTCTCCAGGGGCGGACGGCAGACGAACACCGTTGCGGCCAGAGCGGGCGAGAGCTCGACCCGGCGGACCACAGCCAGCGCCTCGGCAATCGTGGCCTCGGGGCCGAGAATCACCGGCTCGGTCGTCATCAGGCCACCGGCGGTGTCCTCGTCATAGGTGAGCAGGCGGCGCAGGTCGGCAGCCTCGTCCGGCTCCATGAGCCGTAGCAGCTCCTCGGCGTTCTCCGGGGACAGCTCCGAGAGCAGGTCGGCCGCGTCGTCGGGCTGCATGGTCTCGAGGATGTCGGCGGCCCGCTCCCTGCCGAGACCGCGCAGGATCTCGACCTGGTCGTCCTCCGGCAGCTCCTCAAGGACGTCGGCGAGCCTGTCGTCGTCGAGCGCGTCCGCCATCGCAGCCCGGCGCTTCGGGTTGAGGTCGTGGATGACCTCGGCGAGGTCGGCGGGCTTCAGGTCCTCATAGCTTTCGAGCAGCTTTGCCGCGCTCTGGTCCTCGGCCTCCTGCTGGAGCCCGGTCACCTCGTGGATGTCCACCAGCACCGTTTCGCCGCGACGTCGACCAAGCCTCGACAGGCTGCGGGTGCCGCCGGATCCCTTCCGGGCGAACACCTTGACGATGACCCAGTCCCGGTTGGGCTCCTGCTCGATGGCGATGTCCTCGACCGTTGCCTCGAAAGACTCTTCCTCGGTGCTGACCCGGATCATCCGCTCGAAGAGCTCGGCGAGCACCAGCGTCTCGCCGGTCCGCTGCTCGAATCGGCGCATGTTGACCAGGCCGGTGGTGATGACCTGTCCGGCGTCGACGCTGGTGACCCGGGTCATCGGCACGAAGACGCGCCGCCGGCCGGGCACCTCGACCACGAGGCCGATCACGCTGGGAGCCCGACGGCTCGAGCTGAAGTGGACGACGACATCACGAACCCGGCCCACCTGATCACCGAGTGGGTCGAACACACTCAGCGCTGCCAGGCGTGCGACGAAGACGCGCGTCATGGGGCTCACGACGCCTAGGCTATCTGGATCAGCGGCGAGTGCCGCGGCGCCACTTCGGTCGGCCGTTGATATGCCAGGGGTGCCACGTACGGGTGGTGGCCGGCGTCGGGGCCGCCTGCGCGGCACGGGACTGTTGCGAGTAGTTTCCCGGCCCCTCCAGGGCGTCGCCCTGGGGCATCAGCGCGTAGATGGTGGCTTCTTTGGCCCACCTCGTGATGATGTCTCCGGCAGGGGCGTTGAGGCGGGAACCCTTCAAGGCCGCGGTCACGTCCTCCCAGCGCTTGTCGTAGGGCGTGACGACGCTCGCCTGGGCAGGCACCGTCACCAGCCGTCCGCCCGTGCTTTTGCTGCGGAAGGTCACGGCGAGGTCCGCGGGAAGCGTCGGCAGGGTCTGCTCACCAGGGCCGGTGACCACGTATGCCGCGCCGTCGAGCCACACATGCCATGCAGGCCAGGCCCGGTCGCCGGGGATGTCGATCCACAGCAGTCCGGACTTCTTGCCTGCCTCGGAGAGAAGAGCGTTCAGGTCGGTCACGCCATGAGCCTAGTGCGCTCGCTTTGGGAGGCGTGGGGAAGGTCACCCCACGGCGTCGGTGGCGAGCCGGCATACGGCTGGGTAGCCTCCCATCATGACCTCTGCGCCTTCGATGCCCGCACGCCCGCTGCGCTCCCGCCGCTCGAACCTCGCGGTTCCCGGTTCGAGCACGAAGATGATCGACAAGGCCAGGGGGCTCGGTGCGGATCAGGTCTTCCTGGACATCGAGGATGCCGTGGCACCTCTGGCCAAGCCAGATGCGCGCAGGAACATCGTCGCGGCCCTCAACGAGGGTGGCTGGGGCGACACGATTCGTTGCGTTCGCGTCAATGACTGGACGACCCAGTGGACCTATGCCGATGTCGTGGAGGTCGTCGAGGGCGCCGGTGCCAACCTCGACGCCATCATGCTGCCCAAGGTCCAGACTCGGGAGCAGGTCGTTGCCCTTGACCTGCTGCTGACCCAGATCGAGAAGTCCACGGGTCTGGAGGTCGGCCGGATCGGGATCGAGGCTCAGATCGAGAACGCGCTGGGCCTGACCAACGTCAACGCCATCGCCGCCGCGAGTCAGCGCGTCGAGACGATCATCTTCGGGCCGGCCGACTTCATGGCCTCCATCAACATGAAGAGCCTCGTGGTGGGTGAGCAGCCCCAGGGATACGACGTGGGCGATGCCTACCACCACATCCTCATGTCGATCCTGATGGCGGCGCGGGCCTACGACAAGCAGGCCATCGACGGACCGTACCTGCAGATCAAAGACATCGAGGGGTTCCGGCGGGTGGCAGGTGCATCCGCGGCACTTGGCTTCGATGGCAAATGGGTCCTGCACCCCGGCCAGCTCGCCCCCGCCAACGAGGTCTACAGCCCTCGTCAGAGCGACTATGACCACGCCGAGAACATCCTGGACGCTTATGACTTCTTCACCTCCGAGGCCGGTGGCAAGCTGGGCGCCGTCATGCTCGGTGACGAGATGATCGACGAGGCCTCGCGCAAGATGGCTCTGGTCATCTCGGCCAAGGGCCGCGCCGCCGCGATGACCCGTCAGGACCAGTGGGCGAGACCCACCGAGTAGCTGAATGACTGAGCCAGCGCCCGGTGTCTCAGGCGAAGCGCTTGCGGAGCCAGCTCATCTGGGCTCCTGCGTGAGCTGTCCAGAACTCCTCGGAGTGCGCCCCGGCATCGAAGGTGGCGGCGGCGGAGGGGAGTCCGCGTGCGAATGCCCGGTTGGCCACGATGAACGGGTCGTCGCGCCCGCAGTCCAGACGAACCGGCATGCGGGCCAGCTCTCGCCGCACGGCGAACACGTCGTTTCGGGCAAAGTCCTTGCTGTCATCGAAGGCGCCGTCAGCGGTGTCGCCGGGCGACTGCCACAGTGCGGCGCTGGCGCTAGCCACGCCGGCTATCCGGCTGGGCCCAAGCTTGCTGGCGAGCAGTAGCGCGCCGTACCCACCCATGGACCACCCGATCAGGCCTATGCGGTCTGTGGCCAGACCCTTGCCTGCCAGGAGCGGCAGGAGGTCTTGAACGACCATGGCGCCGGTGTCGATGCCGGATCTCCTTGCGTGCCAATAGAAGTTGCCGCCATCGACCGTCGCCACGGCCAGGCCCGTCGGCGCGACGTGGCGCTCGATGTGGACTGCGTCGAAGGGCCAGTCGGCGTCGCCGCCGTAGCAGTGAAGGGCGACCACGAGCGGCTGGGGCGCCGCGACGGAGCCTCGGTGGGCAGGTCGGGCCAGACGCCACCGCACCTCTTGGCCGGGCCAGAACCTGGAGGAGAAGGTGCCTTCCTGCATGTCGACCGCCGCTGGCCTGTCCGCGCCGGAGCTGCAGGCGACCAGCCACGGCGCGGCGACGACTCCGGCCAATACCGCCCGGCGGGCGATAACGGTGCTCATGGCCGAGACCAACCCCTCTCCACCATCGCGACATGGCCGAGGCCATGAAGTCGCCGAAGAGCTCCTCCTCGTCGACGACAAGACCGTCGACTACAAGACCACGGGCTGTGAACCACGCACACATGCTACGGCTGTCGCGTTGCAGGAGCTCGGGCCCCTGTCGAGGGCAAACAGCCCGTCGCGCAGGTCATTCGTGAGAGCCGAGGGTTCCAGGGATGTCATCCGTGTTGGGACTCACACGGCGAACGCTGTCACGGGAAGGGGGCGGCTCAGGCATACTCGCTGGTAGTTCCCGGATTCCACAGGTGAGGACGGCATATCGCGATGACACGACTCCAGCACACCGAAGGCCTGACCGACGAGCAGAGCGAGCTGCTCAAGCTGGTGCGCCGGTTCGTCGACGAGCAGATCATCCCGGTCGCCATGGAGCTCGAGCGCAAGGACGAGTACCCGACCCAGATCGTCGAGGGCATGAAGGAGATGGGGATCTTCGGCCTGATGATCCCCGAGGAGTACGGCGGCCTGGGCGAGTCGCTGCTGACCTACGCGCTGTGCGTGGAGGAGATCGCCCGCGGCTGGATGAGTGTCAGCGGCATCATCAACACGCACTTCATCGTCGCCTACCTGCTGCTGCAGCACGGCACGCCGGAGCAGAAGCAGAAGTACCTGCCCCGGATGGCGACCGGTGAGGTCCGCGGAGCGTTCTCGATGTCCGAGCCGGGCGCCGGTTCGGACGTCGCGGCGATCAAGACCAAGGCCGTGTCCAGCGGTGACGGTGAATGGACGATCAACGGTCAGAAGATGTGGCTGACCAACGGCGGAACCTCGAATCTCGTTGCGGTGCTCGTGAAAACGGACACCGGCGATGACTCTGTCTACCGGAACATGACGACGTTCCTGGTCGAGAAGGAGCCCGGCTTCGGCGAGACGGCCCCCGGTCTGACCGTGCCCGGCAAGCTCGAGAAGATGGGCTACAAGGGCGTCGAGACGACCGAGCTCATTCTCGACGGCTACACGACAACAACGGATCAGATTCTTGGCGGCGAGCCGGGCAAGGGCTTCTACCAGATGATGGACGGTGTCGAGGTGGGCCGGGTCAACGTCGCCGCCCGCGCCTGTGGTGTCGCGCTGCGAGCGTTCGAGCTCGGGATCGACTACGCCCAGCAGCGTGAGACCTTCGGAAAGAAGATCGCGGAACATCAGGCGGTGTTGTTCCGCCTCGCGGAGATGGCCACCAAGATCGAGGCCGGCCACCAGATGATGGTCAGGGCGGCGCGCCTCAAGGACTCCGGCGAGCGCAACGATCTCGAAGCCGGCATGGCTAAGTACCTGGCCTCCGAGTACTGCTCCCAGGTGGTCGAGGACTCGTTCCGTATCCACGGCGGCTACGGCTACTCCAAGGAGTACGAGATCGAGCGGCTCTACCGTGAGGCGCCGATGCTGCTCATCGGTGAGGGCACGGCGGACATCCAGCGGATGATCATCGGTCGTCGGCTGCTCAAGGACTATGCCCTGCGTGGCTGAGTTGCGCTCACCGCGTATCGCTGCTGGGCCGAAACGCGCGAGAATGTCTATATGAGCTCCCAGCCGAACATGTCAGGGCGATCGCGGATCCCGATCGGCGGCCTCATCCTGGAGTACCCGATGTCGCTCGGGACGTACGACAAGTACGAGGACGCTCAGAAGGCGGTCGACTACCTGTCTGACCACGAGTTCGCCGTGGAGAACTGCATGATCGTCGGGACCGACCTCAGGCAGGTCGAGCGGGTGACCGGGCGGTTGACGCGCGGGCGGGTTGTCGGGGCCGGTGCCTTGTCAGGTATGTGGATGGGGCTGTTCGTGGGGCTCATCTTTGCCCTGTTCGACCCGAACAGCAGCACCTGGGCGGTGATGGCCACTGTGGCGTTCGGTGCCGCCTTCGGCATCATCTGGGCGCTCCTGGGGTATGCCGCGACCAAGGGTCGGCGAGACTTCACCTCGGTGAGCCAGGTGGTGGCCACCCGCTACGAGGTTCTCGTGGAGCACAAGCTCGCCGAGCAGGGCCGCGCGCTGCTTGCCAAGATGCCCGGTGGCCAGCCCCTCACGGCCTGACCGCTTCGTTCAGCCCCTCACGGCCTGACAACCTCGTTCAGTCCCTTCACGGCCTGCTGGCTTTGTTCAGCCCTCACGGCCTGTCGGTGGTGCCGAAGGGACTCAGCTCTTCTGAACGCGGGCGATCCAGGCCTCGACGTCGGTCGAGGTGCGGGGCATGGCTGCGGAGAGGTTCTCGCAGCCGTCCGCGGTGACCAGGACGTCATCCTCGATGCGAACCCCGATACCGCGTAGCTCAGCCGGCACCAGGAGGTCGTCAGCCTTGAAGTAGAGCCCTGGCTCGACGGTGAGGATCATGCCGGGAGTCAGCTCGGCGCCCATGTACTCCTCGCGGCTGGCCAGCGCGCAGTCGTGCACGTCCAGGCCCAGGTGATGGCTGGTGCCGTGGACCATCCAGCGCCGGTGGAAGTTGCCGCTGTCCTTGTCCAGGGTGGCTTCGACGTCGACGCCCTCAGGCAGCAGGCCCCAGGCGTGCAGGTGCTCGGCAATGACCCGGATCGCGGCGTCGTGCACGTCGGAGAACTTCGCGCCGGGCCGGACCGCGGCAATCCCGGCCTCCTGCGCGGCGTACACAGCGTCGTAGACCTTTCGCTGGGCGTCGGTGAACCGGCCGTTGGCCGGAAGCGTGCGCGTGACATCGGCAGTGAAGAGTGAGTCCACCTCGACGCCCGCATCGAGCAGCAGCAGGTCGCCGTCATTGATGTCACCGGTGTTCTTGATCCAGTGCAGGGTGTTGGCGTGGTCCCCGGCGGCGCAGATGGAGTCATACCCGATGCCGTTGCCCTGGTGGCGGGCGTGCAGACCGAACACACCCTCGACCCAGCGTTCGCCGCGGCCGCGTTCGATTGCCTGCGGCAGGTCCGCGATGACGGCGTCAAAGCCGTTGGCCGTCGCCGCGACGGCGTCACGCATCTGCCCGATCTCCCACTCGTCCTTGACGAGTCGCAGCGTGGACAGGAAGTGTGCGAGCTCGTCGTCGGCATCGCGGATGGCCTGCGACTCGCCGGCTTCATCGGTCTCGGTGGCGCCTTCACGGATAGTGTCAACCGCAGCCGTAAGGTCCCGGTCCGCGTCGCGCACGATGCGGATCGCCGTCGTGCCGACGTCCTTGCCCATGCTCTCGGTGAGCTCGTCGATGTGGCGCGCTGACAGGGCCAGCTCGGCCTCGATGTCGGCCAGACCGGAGCGGGCGCCGACCCAGAACTCGCCATAGCGGGAGTCCCCGAAGAACTCCTCGGTCTCGCGACCGGCCAGTGGACGGAAGTACAGGTTCGACTCGTGCGAGCCGTCCTGTCGTGGCTCGAGCACCAGGACCGCGTCGGGCTCCCGATCGCTGCCCAGGCCGGTCAGATGGGCGAAGGCACTGTGTGGGCGAAAGATGTAGTCGCAGTCGTTGCTGCGCACCTTCAGACCACCGGCCGGTATGACGAGCCGTTCACCCGGGAAGGCAGCCGAAACCGCGGCACGGCGCAGTGCGGCATACGGCGCGACCGGTGCCTGGTCGGGCTTGTCCGTGGATCGAGGAGCCCAGCCGGCGGCCACGAACGCACGGAACTCGTCGTTGCTGGGGCGGCCGCGATGCTCTGCCTTGTGCTGTTCTTCGCTCACTCCCACATCGTGCCACGGCGCATTCGTCCCTGCGCCACCGCTCTGCGACAGTTGTCACGTGTCAGTCATCACCCCAACCCCACGTCCGCCGCGATCCTCCCGCGTTGCGGGCAGGTCGTTGCGTGAGCGAGCGGGGCACGCCGTGCGAGATATCGGCCCGCTCACCGACTCGCAGGCACTGTGGCAGGGCGCTGACGGGGTTGACCAACGAACGGCCAGTACCGTCATCGACCTTGCCATGCGCGTCGGCGAGACACTGCTGTCCACCGGTGCCTCCGCCTCGGACGTGGTCGCGACGGTTCTGCGGCTCACTGATGCCTACGGCCTTCGCTCCGTCCATGTCGATGTGACCTTCACGTCCATCTTCGTGTCCTACCACCGAGGTCCGGACGCCGACCCGATGACGGTGATGCGCGGCATCAAGGTGCGTTCCACGGATCTGACCCGTCTCGAGCGCCTTCAGACGCTGGTGCGAGATATTGCCGACGAGAGAGTGCACATCGATGAGGCCCGGACCCGTTTCCGGGCCGTGATCACCGCGCCACATCCTTATCGGCGCTGGGTGGTGACGGGTGCCCTGGCCACCGTGGCGGCCGCTGTGGCAGCTCTGTTCGGCGGCACGTGGTTCATCATGGCGCTGAGCTTCGTCACCACGGCGGCTGCCGACCGGGTGCAGCACTGGCTGGCTCACCGGGGGATTGCCGCTTTCTTCACCCAGGTTGTGGGTGGCGCGATCCCGACTCTCGTGGCGGTGGGGTTGCTCGCCGCGATCTCGGCCGGCGTTCCCGGTCTGTCAGGGATCTCGCCGTCTCTGGTCGTTGCCTCAGGCATCGTCGTGCTGCTTGCCGGGCTGTCCGTGGTCGGCGCCGCCCAGGATGCGATCGACGGCTACTACGTCACCGCGGGCGCGCGAGGCTTCGAGGTTCTGGTGCTGACCTTCGGCATCGTGGTGGGTATCGGTGGCATCCTGGCGATCGCCCAACGCTCCGGCGTCTCGATGCAGTTCACCGCAAGCTCACAGCTTTCCACCAACATCGTCGTGCAGGTGCTTGCCGCGATGGTGGTGTCCGGGGCTTTCGCCGTGTCGGCCTACGCCGGTCCACGCGCAGCCTTCTACTCGACGATGACCGGGGGTCTGGCCTGGCTGGCCTATCTCGGCGCGATGCACCTCGGCATGGGTCCGGCAGCCGCCAACTCGTTCGCGGCGCTCATCGCAGGTTTCGTATCACAGCTCGGCGCCAGCCGCCTGCGGGTGCCGGCCCTTGCGTTGACCACGGCCGGCATCGTGCCGTTGCTGCCGGGACTCGTGGTCTACCAGGGGCTGTTCGAGATCGTGCGCAGCACGCCAGGTGCGGGTTTGTCGACCGGCTTGACGACACTGCTTGGCGCCGCTGGTATCGGGTTGGGACTCGCCGCCGGCGTCAGCATGGGCACGTTCCTGGCCCGGCCCCTGCGCACCGGACGCGATCGTGGCCAGCGACGGGCACTGCGACGGTCGGCCGGCGACGCCCGCGAGTAGTCCAGACGTGAGGCTCGCCTGGCCAGACCCGACGTGAGGCTCGCCTGGCCAGACCCGACGTGAGGCTCGCCTGGCCAGACCCGACGTGAGGAAGGGCACGCGGCGCGCCCCTCGCCGCATTCCGGATGTTCGGGCACGATGTCGGTTATGCAATTTGGTCGCAGTTACGAAGAGTTCGAAATCGGCGCCGTCTACAAGCACTGGCCCGGAAAGACGGTCACCGAGTACGACGACCACCTGTTCTGTCTGCTGACGATGAACCACCATCCGCTGCATCTGGACTCGCACTATGCCCAGGAGACCACCCAGTTCGGGCAGAACGTTGTGGTCGGCAACTACATCTACTCGCTGCTGCTGGGCATGAGCGTCGCCGACGTCTCCGGCAAAGCCATTGCCAATCTCGAGGTGGAGTCTCTGCGCCATGTGGCGCCGACCTTCCACGGGGACACCATCTATGGCGAGACCACCGTCCTGGACAAGTGGGAGTCCACCTCCAAGGACGACCGTGGCGTTGTCCATGTCGAGACCAAGGGCTACAAGCAGGACGGCACGCTGGTCTGCATCTTCAGGCGCAAGGTCATGGTCCCCAAGAACAGCTACCTGCAGGCGCGTGGCGGAGACCAGCCCGGCCGTCCGACTCTGGTGGACCCTCCGCCCAAGAGCTGACCAGAGGGTTGGCCTCGGGTCTGGCGACTGCGGTGGTGTCTTCTGCCACGAACTGAGAGTCGCGGGCGGTGACCTAACCTTGGGCCATGCGCATCGACCTCCATACACACTCGACTGCAAGTGACGGAACCCAGTCACCGGCCGAGGTCGTGGAGTCCGCGGCCGAGGCTGGTCTGGACGTGGTCGCACTGACCGATCACGACACGACCTCGGGCTGGGAAGAGGCCGCGGCTGCCGTGATGCACTTCGACATCGCGCTGGTTCCCGGGATCGAGATCTCCTGCCAGCACGAGGGAATCAGCATCCACCTGCTCGGCTACCTTCAGGATCCGGCGGCGTCGGGTTTGCTCGCGGAGCTCGACCGGTCGAGGGAGAGCCGCGAGACCCGGGCGCAGCGCATCGTCGAGCGGTTGTCGGCAGATGTGCCACTGAGCTGGGACGACGTCCTCGAGCAGATCGAGCCGGGCGCCACCATCGGACGCCCGCACATCGCAGATGCCATGGTGGCAAAGGGGATCGTCTCGACGCGTACAGACGCTTTCGCCACATACCTGAAGAACGGATCCCACTATTACGTCTCGCACTATGCGCCCGATCCGGTGCGGGCGGTGAGTCTGCTGGGGGAGGCGGGTGGCGTTGCAGTCATGGCTCACCCGTTTGCCAGCATTCGCGGGGCCGTCGTGGGTGATGCGGTCATCGAGGCCATGGCGGATGCGGGGATGGCCGGGCTGGAGGTGCACCACCCGGACCACACCGACGCCCAGGTGCGCCACGGGGCGGACCTGGCTGCATCGCTGGGCCTGTTCGTCACGGGCTCCTCGGACTACCACGGTGAGGGCAAACCCAACCGGCTCGGCGAGAACACCACCGATCCCATTGTCCTGCAACAGATTGAGAACCTGGCGACGGGCGTACAGGTGCTGCGCCGGTGAGCTCTTACTTCGACCTGGAGCTCTTCCTCTCGGTGTTCGTGACGTTGATGGTGATCATGAACCCGCCCGGCGCCGTGCCGATCTTCCTGGGGCTGACGGCATCGCTGACACACAAGCAGCGGGACGTCGCGGCCCGCCGGGCTGCCCTGGTGGCGCTGGGTGTGATCGCGGCGTTCGCCGTGTTCGGGCAGCAGATCCTGACCTATCTGCACATCAGCCTGGCTGCGCTGCAGGGTGCCGGTGGTCTGCTGCTGCTCCTGGTGGCGCTGCAGCTGCTTGTCGGCCAGGAGTCCGGCGTCAATTCCGACGCCGGGGTCAACGTGGAGCTGGTGCCGCTGGGGACACCGATTCTCGCCGGCCCGGGAGCGATCGTGGCGACGATGCTGGCTGTGCGACAGGCCAACGGCGTTGGTGGTTTCCTGGCGGTGACGGGTGGGCTCTTCGCGGCGATCCTCATCGTCTGGCTGTTCCTGCGGTTTGCCGGGCAGGTGCACCGGCTGCTGCGGGACAGCGGCACGATGCTGGTCACCCGGATCGCCGGCCTGCTGCTGTCGGCCATCGCGGTGCAGATGATCGCCAACAGTGTCCGGGCTTTTGTTACCACTGGAAGCTAGTGTCACCACCGGCAGCTAGCCTGCACGGGTGAGCGACGCGCCGGTGCAGCAGACGTTCAGCGGTATGCCGCAACGTCTCTACTCAGCAAGCCCCAGCAAGCTGCTGGCCTGGCTCGACTGCCCTCGCCGGTACCGCATGCAGTACCTCGACCGACCCAGGCCTCCCACCCGGCCGCCACGGGCGCACACCTCCGTGGGGGTGGCCACGCACAACGCCTTGCGAGACTTCTGGGACCTGGCACCAGTCGAGCGCACCCCGACGGCTGTGGAGCGGCTGGTGCGGCAGTCGTGGATCGACGTCGGGTTCCGCGATCCCGAGCAGTCCGCTGACTGGCGGGCGCGCACAACGAGGCGGGTGACGGAATACCTGCGGGGTATCGACCGTGACCGACAACCGCTGGGCGTCGAACGCACCGTTTCCCTGCACACCGAGACGCTGGCCGTGACCGGTCGCCTTGACCGGCTCGATGACCGCGACGGTGAACTGGTGGTGGTCGACTACAAGACCGGACGGGCACGGCTCACCGGCGACGACGCACGCACCTCCCTGCCTTTGGCACTGTACGCGGTCGCGGTGGCCGGCATGTTCCGTCGCCCCTGCGCCCGGGTCGAGCTTCACCACCTGTCGACGGGCGAGGTGCTGGCGCACGAGCACACCCAGGAGACCCTGCAGCGCAAGGTCGCCGAGGCTGAGTCGATCGCGTTGGACCTGCGCCGGGCCGATGCCGACTATGCCGAGCTGGGGGTTGAGTCGCCGCTGTTCGAGCCGCGCGTCTCGCCGATCTGCATGTGGTGCGACTTTCGGGCGCAATGCCCGGCCGGTCAGCTGGTCGGTCCGGAGAAGTCCGACTGGGCGGGGCTGGAGAACGACGGCCCCGCAGGGGTGGAGCCCCCCGACCCTGGTTGAGGCCCCAGGCTATAACGGGCTCGTTGGGGCGGCCGGTGACAGACTGTGCCCGAACCCAAGGCTGTCGGAGAGGCGTCAACAGTGACTCAGACAACGCAAAATCGCGAGCCGGACAATGGCCGCGAACAGGACGAGCGATCAGTGACGCGGCTGGGCACGATCGTGGCCGTGGCCAACCAGAAGGGGGGGGTGGCCAAGACGACCTCGGTTGCCTCGCTCGGGGCCGCGTTCGCCGAGCTCGGCAGAAGAGTGCTGCTCGTCGACCTCGATGCGCAGGCCTGCCTGACGTTCAGCCTCGGAGTTGACCCAGAGGCAGTCGAGGTGAGCATCAACGAGGTGCTGGTCGGACGCGGTGTCTCGGCGCGCGACGCCATCGTGAAGTGTGCGGACGGCGTCGACCTGATCCCGAGCGTCATCGAGCTTGCGGGAGCCGAGGCGCAGCTGATGCCGCGGCCCGGACGTGAGTTCGTGCTGCGCTCGGTCCTCGAGCCGCTGCGGTACGACTACGACGTGATCCTCGTGGACTGCTCGCCGTCGTTGGGCGTGCTGACTCTCAACGCCCTCACCGCTGCCCAGGGGGTGATCATCCCGATGGTGTGCGAGATGCTCAGCCACCGCGGTGTCGGGCAGCTGTTCGACACCATCACCGACGTGAAGAGCATCCTCAATCCCGGGCTCGAGGTCTTCGGCATACTGCCCACGCTGTATGACGGCCGCAGCAAGCATGCCCGGGCCGTGCTGGCCGATGTGGGCGCGCGTTATGGACTGCCGGTGCTCAGCCCGCCGATCCCTAGGACGGTGCGGTTCGCCGAGGCGCCGGCGATGGGCCGCTCGATCCTCGCAACGTCACGGTCATCCAAAGGCGCAACGGCCTACCGTGACGTCGCTGCGAGTCTTCTACCCCGCCTCTAGCTCCTCAGGCCTTGGCTGAGCCGGCTCCAGCGGAGTCGCCCTGACCGCCGCGGGTGCGGCGACGGTTACGGCTACGTGGTGGCTTGGTGCCTTCGGCGCTCTTGGGGCGATCGCTGCTCTTGGGACGATCTGCCTTCGGGCGATCTGCGGACGCGCGCTCGCGGCCCTCAGCCGAGTGCGTGCCGCGCTTGGAAGGTCCACCGGAGTGACTGCCGCCGCCGTGACCAGCGGACGAACGGCCATGCTCTGATCCTCCACCTCTGTGGCTCTTGCCCGTCTCACCGAGGTCTTCGACCTTCTCCGCAGCCAGGCCCTCGCGGGTCCGACTGGACTTGGGCAGCCGCCCGGTCGCGGTCGTGGGGATGTTCATCTCCTCGAAGAAGTGCTCGGACGAGGAGTAGGTCTCTGTCGCCTCGGGGATGCCGAGGTCGAGGGCCTTGTTGATCATGCCCCAGCGGTGCAGGTCGTCCCAGTCGACGAACGTGACGGCAACACCGGTGTTGCCCGCGCGTGCCGTGCGGCCGATTCGGTGCAGGTAGGTCTTGTCGTCTTCGGGGCACTGGTAGTTGATGACGTGCGTGACGTCGTCGACGTCGATACCACGCGCTGCCACGTCCGTGGCGACCAGCACGTCGACCTTGCCGTTGCGGAAGGCGCGCATAGCCTGCTCACGGGCACCCTGGCCGAGGTCTCCGTGGATGGCTGCCGCGGCGAAGCCACGCTCGGCAAGATCGTCGGCGACCTTCGCGGTGGTGCGCTTGGTCCGGCTGAAGATGAGCGTCCGGCCGCGGTCCTTGGCCTGAAGCATGCGGGCCAGCATCTCGACCTTGTCCATGGCGTGCGCCCGGTAGACGAACTGCTCCACCGCTTTCACGGTCTTGCTGTCCTGGTCTTCGCCCATGGCCCGGATGTGGGTGGGCTGGGTCATGTAGCGACGGGCCAACGCGACGATGGCGCCCGGCATCGTGGCGGAGAAAAGCATCGTCTGGCGGCTGGCGGGGGTCTGCGCGAGCAGCTTCTCGATATCCGGAAGGAAGCCGAGGTCGAGCATCTCGTCAGCCTCGTCGAGCACGACGCTCTTGACGTAGGAGAGGTCGAGGTAACCCTGCTTGGCGAGGTCGAGGAGCCGGCCCGGAGTGCCGACGACGATCTCGACGCCGCGCTGCAGAGCCTGAACCTGTGGTTCGAAGGCGCGGCCGCCGTAGATGGTGACGACACGGACGCCGCGAGCCTTTCCGGCGCGCTCGAGGTCGCCAGAGACCTGAACGGCGAGCTCGCGGGTTGGTGCGACGGCCAGGGCCTGCGGCTTGCCGGCGGTCTTCAGCGTCGCAAACGCGTCGTCCTTGGGGCTGATCACCCGCTGGATCATCGGGATGCCGAATCCGAGGGTCTTGCCGGTGCCGGTCTTGGCCTGGCCGATGATGTCGTGGCCGCCGAGGGCAACCTCCAACGTCATCGACTGGATCGGGAAGGGGTGGATGATGCCGGCTTCGGCCAGTGAGGCGACGATGTCGGGGTGAACGTCGAAGTCCGCGAACGTGGGTTCCGGCGGAGCAGGAACGACGGTGCTCTCGGTGGGCTCGGCAGCGTCAGTCGCTGTCTTGGTCTTTTCGGGGGTCATGAGTTTCTCTCGATCGGGCGAGGGCCACACGCGTGTCCGAGGGTCTCGGCAGGTTGCAGGCCACGCTGCAAAGCGGGCCGATCGGAGTTCTTCGTGGGTGCAGCGCAGTCTCACTGGCTGCTGATTTGTGCCGACCGGGCACCGATGTCAGGACCCAGTCTAGCGGTGAGCACTACTGTGTGCGTTCATGGACGATCTAGAGCAGCAGGAATCGGTCGACGATGGACCAGGGAACGGGGCCGGCCCGGTCCAGGGGTCCCCTGTGGAGGGCTCTCCCGTGGAGGGCGATCCTTTTGCTGATCCCGCCTATCGCGCAGCGGTCGTCGACCTTCTCGGAGCACTGGCCTACGGCGAGCTGACGGCCTTCTCGCGGCTGGCCGCAGATGCCGAGATGGCTCCGAACCAGCCGGCGAAGGCCGCTCTGGCGCGGGTGGCTGTCGCCGAGTTCCATCACCACGAGGCGTTGACCGCCCGGCTCGCCGAGATGGGCGCCGACCCAGATGCGGCGATGGAGCCCTTCATCGTGCCGATCGACGAGTTCCACGCACGCACCAGGCCCAGCGGCTGGCTCGAGGGCCTGGTCAAGGCTTACGTGGGTGATGGCATCGCAACGGACTTCTACCGCGAGATCTCGGCGTACGTGGATCCCTGGACGCAGACTCTGGTTCGTTCCGTCCTCGAGGACGTCGGGCAGGCGGAGTTCGCGGTCAAAGCGGTCCGAGAGGCCATCGAAGCCGACCCCAGGGTCGCTGGCCGACTCGCGCTGTGGGGTCGCCGCCTGGTCGGTGAGGCGCTGTCCCAGTCGCAGCGGGTGGCCGTCGAACGTGATGCCCTGGCCAGCTTGCTGGTGGGCGGTATCAACCGCCCCGGTGCGGACCTTGCCGAGATGGGGCGGATGTTTTCCCGGCTCACCGACGAGCACATCCGTCGGATGGGGCAGCTCGGCCTGAGTGCCTGACGTCCGAGCCTCGGCGTTGACGTCTCCAGCGCTCGTTACGCCTCAGGCGCTCGTTCAGATCGTGCCGAACCCCACTGAGCCCTTCTTGGCTGCCCCGAGGTCGACGTAGCCGATCGTGGCCACCGGGACGATCACGCGACGGCCCGAGTCGTCGACCAGGTTGAGCAGACCGCCTTTGGTCAACGCCTCGGTCACCAGGGCCTCGATCTCCTCAGGGGACTGCTGGGACTCCACCACGATCTCGCGCGCGACGTTTTGCACGCCGATCTTGACCTCCACGGGAAAGCCTTTCCTCAGAATTTGAATGTCCTGGGACATTTGATGTCTTGGGACGATACGTCGAAGGCTAACCTGCGTCGGAGTCGGATCCTTCCCGCTCGATCTTGGGGAAGCCGCCTAACCCACGCCAGGACAACGTGGCCACCAGCCGGGCCGCTTCGTCGCGGGGAATCGACGAACCCTGCGACAGCCAGAAACGCGCGCAGATCTGGGCCATGCCCGACAGCGCCATGCCCAGCAGATGCGCCTCGGCGTCGGGGAGGTCTGTGTCCTCCTTGATGACTTCGGCGATGGCCTCGGCGGAGTCCTGCGACATCTTGTCGACGCGCTCGCGGATGGCCGCCTCGTTGATCAGGTCGGACTCGAAGACCAGGCGGAACGGTGCGCCGTCGCGACCGACAAACTCGAAGTAGGCGCCGATGCTGGCTGCCACGCGATGTTTGTTCACCGTGGTGGATGCCAGGGCAGCCCGGATCAGATCCAGGAGCTCACCGGCGTGCTGGTCGAACAAGGCCAGGTAGAGATCGAGCTTGCCCGGGAAGTGCTGGTACAGAACGGGTTTGGAGACCCCCGCCCGGTCGGCGATGTCGTCCATGGCTGCGGCGTGGTAGCCGGACTCGACGAATACCTCCTGCGCGGCTTCGAGCAGCTGGGCCCGCCGTGCAGAGCGAGGCAACCGTACGCCGCGGCTGCGGGTGTCCGAGTGCATCGACACTGGTGATGTCCCTTTTCTCTCGGCGGGTGACTCAGGTTGAGGGGGTGACTCGGGTTGAGGCCGATTCAGATATCCGAAGTCTGCACGTCGTGACGCGGCAGACGGGTCGGTCAGCGACAGGTGGACGGTCATACGCCTGCCGAAACGCATCTTACGCGGGAGTAACCTCGCCCGCATGGCCCTTCCACCGCTCGTCGAGCCATCGGCGCCGTTGTTCGCGCCCGAGATCGAGCGTTATTCCCGGCACGTGCTCATCCCAGAGGTGGGCATGGAGGGCCAGCGCCGTCTCAAGAACGCCCGGGTGCTGGTCGTCGGTGCGGGTGGTCTGGGGTCCCCGGCGCTGATTTACCTTGCGGCGGCCGGCGTCGGAACCATCGGTGTGGTTGACGCCGATGTGGTGGAGCTGTCGAACCTGCAGCGGCAGGTGGTCCACGGAGTCGCCGACGTCGGCCGGCTGAAGTCCGAGTCCGCCGCGCAGAGGCTGGCCTCGGTGAACCCGTTGGTGGCAGTGGTGCGGCACGACGTCCGGATCGACTCGACCAACGCCCTCGAGATCATCGACGACTACGACCTCGTCCTGGACGGCACAGACAACTTCCCGACCCGGTATCTGCTCAACGACGCATGCGTGTTGCTCGGCAAGCCGGACGTCTGGGGGTCGATCTTCCGGTTTGACGGTCAGACCAGCATCTGGTGGGCGCAGCACGGCCCCTGCTACCGCTGCGTGTTCCCCGAGCCGCCACCACCTGGCCTGGTGCCATCCTGCGCCGAGGGTGGGGTCCTCGGGGTTCTCTGCGCGGCTATCGGATCCATCCAGGCGGCCGAGGCTGTGAAGCTCATCGTCGGCATCGGGGATCCGCTGGTTGGCCGGTTGATGGTGCACGACGCCCTGCGTCAGAGCTGGGACGTCCTGACTGTGCACAAGAATCCTGACTGCGCCGTGTGCGGTGAGCGCCCGAGCGTCACCGAGCTGGTCGACTACCAAGCCTTCTGCGCGGCGAGACCTCCTGCCGGCGCGGGTATGGCGGGTGGGCCCGTGCCAACTGCCGCAGGCGCCGCAGTGCCCCAGATCTCGGCCCTGGAGCTGGCTGACCTTCTCTCAGGCAAGGGTGGCCTCCCGGATGTCCTCTTGGTCGATGTGCGCGGGGCCCAGGAGCGGGCGATCGCTGGCATACCCGGAGCGCTGGCCATCAAACTGGACGAATTCCGTTCCGGGGCAGCGGTTTCGTTGATTCCGTCCGACCAGCCGGTCGTCATCTTCTGCAGGTCGGACGTTCGCTCGCAGGAGGCCTCACGGATCCTGATCGAGGCTGGACACGCGGACGTTCGCAGTCTGCAGGGCGGAGTGCTCGCCTGGATCCGCGACGTCGACCCCGCTCAGCCCAGGTACTGAGCTGAGCTATGCCTGATGACCAGACTGGACCCGACACGCTTCCGGACTTCGCCGAGGCGGTGCTCGACCTCGTGGATCAGATCCCGTCAGGCATGGTCCTGGCCTACGGAGACGTTGCCGAGCTGCTCGGGCAGGGCGGCCCCCGGCAGGTCGGGTCGGTGATGTCTCGCTATGGCTCGTCGGTGACCTGGTGGCGGGTGATTCGGGCGAGCGGTGAGGCGCCGCAGGGTCTTCAGGACGAGGCGCTCGCGCACTGGCGTACGGAGGGGACTGCGCTGGTGCGGGGGGCGCTGGCCGGACGCCGGGTGGACATGACGCGGGCTCGATGGGATGGCGAAGGTGGGCAGGGCGGACGAAGCGAGCCCGGCCTGGGCAGTCGGCGCGAGGCGCCCACGGGGAGGCAGTGAAATATTGTCCTCCACAACAGGAGGTATTTCGCCCGTTTGGGGTAGTCTCCATCCCGTAGTTGCTGTGCATCGCACGTCTTGAACGCTTGCGGCCTTGTGCCGGGGGTGCGCTTTGTTCCAGTCTGGAGCGGACGACGAACACCGCGACGATCGGCCCCGGCAATCGGGATCGACAAAGCGCTCTTGGAGGAAAAAGATTATGGCAACTGGCACCGTGAAGTGGTTCAACGCTGAAAAGGGCTTCGGCTTCATTGCTCCCGAGGACGGCAGCGCCGACGTGTTCGCGCACTACTCGGCCATCGCCAGCAGCGGATACCGCTCGCTCGATGAGAACCAGAAGGTTGAGTTCGACATCACCCAGGGCCCGAAGGGCCCGCAGGCGGAGAACATCCGCCCGCTCTGATTTGATGCAACTCGTCTGATCTGAGTCTGCAAAACCTGTTTTGCATCACGAATGCCCCGGCTTATGGCCGGGGCATTCGTGCGTCCGGTGCCCGTCTGCCCACCGCGTCGCCGAGGGTGTCGGTCCGCCGTGATGGAATCTGCCGGTGCTGACGTTGCGAAGGGCCCCAAGCCTGGTTACCCAGGCTCCGGGCCTGGACGATGAGCAGGCTGCTGTCGTCGCCCACCGGGCCAGCGGTCATGGCTCAACGGCTACGCGGCCCCGTGGCTCAAGGGCTATCCGCTATCAAGATGCGGGGGTATTGCGCGTCCTCGGCGCTCCGGGCACGGGCAAGACGACCACCGCCATCGAGGTTGTCGTCGACAGGGTGCACAAAGACGGGATCGCGCCCGATCAGTGCCTGGTTCTGACGGCTTCCAGGACCGCGGCCGCCGACCTGCGCGAACGCATCACCGCACGGATCGGTGGCACTTCGACCGAACCACTGGCACGGACCCATCAGGCGCTCGGTTTCGGTATCCTCCGACAGGCCGCCGCCCTGCGCGGGGACGCCAACCCCCGGCTTCTCAGCGGACCCGAGCAGGATGTCATCCTGCGAGAGCTCCTCGCCGGTCACGCATGCCGAGAGGGCAAGGCTCCGGACTGGCCCGCCCACATGCAGGCAGCGCTGGCCACCAGAGGGTTCCGCACCGAGCTGAGGGATCTGCTCATGCGAGCGGTCGAGCGTGGTCTTGACGATGGCGGTCTCGCGGCCCTGGGAGTCGCTCACGGTCGTCCCGACTGGGTTGCGGCTGCACAGGTTCTGGCCGAGTACGACGAGGTCACGGCCCTCTCGCGTCCGGGGGCCTATGACCCGGGGTCGATCCTGGGCGCGGCTGCCGACTTGCTCGAGTCGGACCCCGAGACACGTGAGCGCCTCGCCGCCGGCCTTCGTCTGATCGTGGTCGACGACGCACAGGAGCTCACGCCGGCCGCTGCCCGGCTCCTGAGAGTGGTCCGACAGCCGCACATCGACCTCGTCCTCATCGGTGACCCGGACGTTGCCGTCCAGACGTTCCGCGGCGCCGACCCTGCCATCCTGGGCACGGATCACGCCCGATTCGGGACCGGTCCCACGATCACCCTCGCGACGTCATACAGGCAACCGCAGGCATTGCATGAGGTGAGCCTCCGGGTGACCCGTCGGATCGGCGCACTCGCCGGCGGAGTCCACCGCGAGCTCGACCACGTCCCCGAGGGCGGCCGTGCCGATGTGCGCCTCCTTCGGGCGACGTCGCAAGAAGCTGCGCTGATCGCCGCAGAGCTGCGGGCCGAGCACCTGCTGGGCGGCCTGGCGTGGTCCGAGATGGCCGTGATCGTCCGCGGGCAGGGACGCACCAGCACGCTGCGCCGGGTTCTCATGGCTGCCGGCGTGCCCGTGGCGGTGCCATCCACCGAGGTCCCGGTCCGTGAGGAGGTGGCGGTGCGTCCCCTGCTCGCGTTGCTCGAGGTGGCCCTCAATGTGGCGTCCGGACACCCGGACCCGATCGACACGCAGACCGCCGTCGACACGGTGCTGTCCCCGATCGGTGGAGCAGACGCGGTGGGACTTCGGCGACTACGCAGAGCGCTGCGCCGTGACGAGCTCGAGAGCGGCGGCGGGCGCACCAGCGACGAGCTGCTCGCTGCGGGACTCGTGGCGCCGAATACGTTGGGGATGCTGGGTCCTGAGGGTGCGCCGGCTCGCCGGGTCGCCAGGGCGATCGCCGCGGGGGTGATCGCTGCCCGCACGGTGGACGCCGGCCCGGGCGCGCATTTCGCGCCGGGAGTGACCGCCGAGAGCGTGCTGTGGGCCTTGTGGGACGCGACCGGGCTGGCCGAGAGCTGGCGCCGGCTGGCGCTCAGCGGTGGACTCTCGGGGGCCCGCGCCGATCGTCATCTCGATGCTGTCGTCGCCTTGTTCGATGCCGCGGCAAAGTATGTCGACCGGTTGCCCCAGATGGGGCCGCGCGGGTTCCTCGAGCACATACGTGGGCAGGATGTCGCGGGCGACACCCTCGTGGCCCGCGCGCCCAGCCATGACACCGTCTCCCTGCTCACCCCCGCAGGCGCGGCTGGACGTCAGTGGCGCTTTGCCGTGGTTGCGGGCGTCCAGGAGGGCGTCTGGCCCGACCTACGCCTGCGCGGGTCCCTGCTGGGCTCGGAGCGGCTGGTCGACGTCATCACCGGTCGTGGTCAGTCGTTGCGGGCGGCCCAGGCGGCAGTCCGGTATGACGAGACCCGGCTCTTCCTGGTCGCCGTCAGCCGCGCGTCCGAGCGGCTTCTGGTCACCGCAGTGCGAAGTGACGACGAGCAGCCATCGGTCTACCTCGACATCGTGGACCCGCCTGACGAGTCGGGTGACGGGGAGGAGCTGAGGTCCTTCAGCGAGGTGCCCCGCCCGATGACGCTGACCGGGCTGGTGGCCGAGCTCCGTCGCGAGGTGGTGGTGGGCGCGACGGCGAGCGACCGGCATACCGCCGCGGGTCAGCTGGCACGACTGGCGGCTGCACGGGTCGCCGGCGCCGACCCGTCCTCGTGGTGGGCACTGACAGCTTTGAGTGATGACCGACCCCTGCGAGCCGAGGGCGTGAGCGTCTCCGTGTCGCCATCACGCATCGAGAGCTATGGCGACTGCAGCCTGCGATGGCTCTTGTCCACCTGCGGCGGGGACGGCCCCAGTGTCGGGGCCGCCAACATCGGCACCCTGATCCACGACATCGCAGCGGACCTCGGTGACGCCAACGAGGCCACCCTGCGGGCGGAGGTCGACCTTCGATGGGGCCGGTTGGGACTGCCTGCCGGATGGGTGTCACGCCGGCAGCAGTCCGAGGCCCAGACAATGGTGGCCCGGCTGGCCCGCTACTTCCAGGAGTCGGCCGCCGGCGGCTGGGAACGGATCGGCGTCGAGCTTGATATGCAGGTTGAGCTCGGGCGCGCCGTTTTGAAAGGCAGGGTGGACCGCCTTGAGCGCGATGGCAGCGGTGGCCTGCGGGTGGTCGATCTCAAGACCGGCTCCGGCAAGCCCACCCGGGGCGATCTGCTCCGCAACGCCCAGCTCGGCGCCTACCAGGCAGCGGTTGAGCATGGGGCGTTCGCCGGCCATGGAACCGTCTCGGCCGGGGCGGCGTTGCTGCAGGTCGGCAAGGCGGCCGGCGCCAGGACCACCCTGCAGGAGCAGGTGCCGTTGTCAGACGATGACGATCCGGGGTGGGCTCAAGTCCTGGTGAAGGAGACCGCCGAGGGGATGGCGGGCAGCGACTTCACGGCCACCGTCGGAGCGGCGTGCACCTTCTGCGCGGTCAGCTCCAGCTGCCCGGTCCGGCCCGAGGGCAGGGTGATCTGAGTGCCGGGTCATCCCATGCGGCACTCAGCGCGGTCGATCGCCGACGCACTGGGGAACCCGTCGCCGACCGCTGAACAGCGCGCCGTCATCCAGGCCCCGATGCGTCCGCTGCTGGTGGTAGCCGGCGCCGGCTCCGGCAAGACCGAGACCATGGCCTCGCGGGTCGTCTGGCTGGTCGCCAACGGTTACGTCGAGCCCGATCAGGTCCTGGGGCTCACCTTCACCCGCAAGGCAGCCACAGAGCTGGCAGAGCGCATCGGGCGGCGCCTGCGCCGGCTGCGTCACGTTGGCATGTGGACCCCCGCCCAGGATCAGGACGGCGCCGAAGTGATGGGTGGAACCCCGACAGTCTCGACCTACCACTCGTATGCCGGTCGTCTCGTTGGCGAGCATGCGCTACGTCTGGGGGTGGAGCCCGAGTCGCGTCTGCTGTCCGAGGCTGCTGCCTGGCAGTTCGCCGCCGAGGTGGTCGAGCGCCATGACGGACCGATGGATGACGTTCCGTTTGCGGCGTCGACCGTCGTCCGTGCCGTTGTTGACCTGGCCGGTGAGATGGCCGAGCACCTGCTGGTGCCCGCGGACCTGCATGCGTTGATCGACCGATTCGAGGCCAGGGTCGGTGGACTGCCCAAGGGGGCCAGCCGTGCGCGAGCTATGCCCAAGGTGGTCGCCGATGCGCTGACCGCCCTGAAGGCCCGTCGACAGGTGTTGCCGCTCGTCGATGCTTACGTGAAGCTCAAACGCAGCCGGGACGCTCTCGACTTCTCGGACCAGATGGCGCTGGCGGCCACTCTGTCGCAACGGTTCCCGGACATCGGTTCGATGGAACGTCAACGGTTTAGGGCAGTTCTGCTCGACGAGTTCCAGGACACCAGTGAGGCACAGCTGGTGCTGCTGCGGCACCTGTTCGTCACCGAAGGCGAGCTCGTGCCGGTGACCGCGGTGGGCGACCCCAACCAGTCCATCTACGGCTGGCGCGGAGCGAGTGCCACGACGTTGACCCGCTTTCCTCGTGAGTTCGCCGACGGTGACGGCGACGCGCAGGTGCTGCCCCTGTCCACGAGCTGGCGCAACGACAACGCCATCCTGCTGGCGGCCAACATCACCTCGGGTCCGCTGCGGGCCAGGTCGACGGTTGACGTGGAGTTGCTCCGTCCACGCCCCGATGCCGGTCCCGGGCGATTGCACGCGGCCCGGCTGCTGACCACCGAGGCCGAGGCAGCCCATCTGTCAGGCTGGATCGCGCACCATTGGCTGGATGCGCAGGGTCGTGCCACCGGGGTCTCGGCGGCGGTGCTTTGTCGCAAGCGTTCTCAGTTCGATGCCGTGATCGATGCCCTCGAACGGGCTGGCCTCCCCGTGGAGGTGGTGGGGCTTGGCGGGCTGCTCAGCACACCAGAGGTGTCGGACATCGTGGCGCTCTTGTGGGTGGTTCAGGACCCCACTCGCGGCGACCAGCTGATGCGGTTGCTGACCGGGCCGTGGTGCCGGCTCGGTGCCGCGGACCTCGAGGGGCTGGCGGTCTGGTCCCGGGTCCTTCAACGCCGTCATGCGGCTCGTGCACACGAGGCTCGGCCGCAGGAGGCCAGGGCGGCGCAGGTCACGGACCAGGCTCCCGACAGCGCCGACAGCCTCAGCATTGTCGAGGCGCTCGACGAGCTGCCCTCCGTGCAATGGGCAGGCCCGGGCGGATCCCGCATCTCGGCGATTGCCCTGAAGCGCCTTCTCGGACTTCGCGACGTGATCCGGGCCTTGCGCTCGATGACGGGCATGCCTCTGGCGGATCTGGCCGGCGAGGCCGAGCGCGCCCTGGGCCTGGACATCGAGGTGCTATCCCGCCCGGAGCACACGCCGACGACGGCCCGTGCCCATCTCGACGCGTTCGCAGACGTGGCGGCCAGCTTCTCCGGCTCCGCCGATAGGCCCACGTTGGGTGGCTTCCTGTCCTGGCTCGATGCCGCCCGGGCGCAGGAGCGCGGGCTGGACAAGGGGTACGTCGAGGTGTCCACCGATGCCGTTCAGGTGCTCACCGTGCACGCAGCCAAGGGACTGGAATGGGACGTGGTGGCCGTCCCGGGACTGGTCGAGGGCTCGTTCCCGGCACGCTCCAGCTCGACTACATCGTTCAAGGACGGCAACTGGAGGATGAGTCCGCCAGCTGACAAGGGCTGGATCGGGGGTCTGTCCGGTGTTCCTTACGACCTGCGAGGGGACTGCGATGGTCTCCCGGTGCTGCGATGGAAGTCGGCCCCCGACCTCTTGGCCCTGGAGAACGAGGTCAGCGACTTCATCAGCGCGGGGGGCGAGCACGGAATCGACGAGGAGCGACGGCTGGCCTACGTGGCATTCACCCGTGCTCGCCATGAGCTGCTGCTGACTGCGCCGGTGTGGGCCGACCCCACGACCCCTCGGATCACCTCGCGTTTCCTGACCGAGCTGGTTGATCACCCTGACCTCTGTCTGCGCCCTGCGGCATGGGAGCGGCTGCCCGAGCCCGACGGTGACACCAGGCCCGCCAACCCGCGCCAGAGTGAACCGTTGAGCGCGATCTGGCCGGCGGATCCGATGGCCGCCCGGCGTGATCGGCTCGGCGACGCGGTGCGGGAGGTGCTGGGCGCCATCGCGGAGCTCGACGCCCAGGGCTCGCCTGCTGAGGTCTCGCGTGGTGAGGTCTCGCGTGGTGAGGTCTCGCGTGGTGAGGTCTCGCGTGGTGAAAGCTTCCCTGACGAGCCAGCGGTGGTTGGTCGCGAACGCGAGCTCGCGATCCTGCTGGCCGAACGCGACTCCGCGGTCCGCCTCCGTGACATCGAGGTCAGAGTCCCACGCCACCTGTCTGCTTCCGCGGTTGTCTCTCTTGCCGGTGACCCGCAGGCGTTCGCTCGTGATCTTCGCCGGCCGATGCCCGCTGCCCCGGCGCTCGCGGCCCGTCGCGGTACCGCCTTTCACGCCTGGGTCGAGCAGCACTTCGCGCGGGCCGCATTTGTCGACTTGCTCGACCTGCCGGGCAGCGCCGACGACGATCCCGGTGACGACGAGTTGCTGCCGCTCATGAAGGAAAGGTTCCTGGCCAGCGAATGGGCCCGGCGCATTCCGGATGCCATCGAGATCGCGATCGAGACCACTGTGGCGGAGATGGCGATACGGGGTCGCATCGATGCCGTATTCCCCCGCCCGGGGGGTGGGTTCACCGTCGTGGACTGGAAGACCGGCGCCAAACCGTCAGGTGACGAAGCCAGGGTTCGTGCTCTGCAGCTGCAGGCATATCGCCTGGCCTTTGCCAGGCTTCGGGGGCTGCCTCTGGGCCAGGTCGATGCGGCGTTCTACTACGCCGGCACGGGTGAGACGGTGTTTCCGGATCTGCCCGATGACGAACAGCTTGCGACCTTGCTGCAGTCGATCCCCACCTAGCGGCCGGTGCTCAGCAGTGGGGGGGG
>Ga0208716_1000015_pt1 | contig 52646 bp, 49 predicted proteins | sample NGESurdeep092012_8_FD_184482 | JGI IMG/M metagenome (GOLD analysis project Ga0208716, IMG submission 184482) | Arctic peat soil microbial communities from Barrow, Alaska - NGEE Surface sample 415-3 deep-092012 (SPAdes) | ecosystem: Environmental > Terrestrial > Soil > Wetlands > Peat ...
GTTCGGTCGTGACCGGACGTGGTCGCCGTTACACTGGAACGGTCGCTCTCCGGCAGGAACACGGTTCTCGAGTTCGGACCCAAGACGTTGGATGGCTACGGCTTCCATGATTCGCGCGGGCCTTGAACTGCCAGTCCAGGCGGCTTGTTGAGGCGAAAGGGCATCAGTGGCAGGCGTAGCAGCATCCAGCGGTTCCACGCGGACTCGTCGGGCATCCGCAGCCCATCCCGTTGACGACATAACGGGACCGGTTGACGACGCGGCCGCCGACACTCCCCCCACCGCCCCCGACATCGCCGATGACCTGGCAGAAGACGTGGTCGTCGCGGATCTGCCCGACGACGCCAGCGTCGAGGTGCTGTTGATCGACGAGACCGTCGAGGTCGATCTCATCGAGGTCGGCGACGAACCCGTGGTGGCAGCCGACGACGACGGTGAAACCCCGGCGGCGGCGACCGCCGAGAAGAAGGACGGCGAAGCGACCGAATCCGAGGAGTTCTCCTGGGATGACGAGGAGGAGTCCGAGGCCCTCAAGCAGGCGCGCAAGGATGCCGAACTCACCGCGTCCGCCGACTCCGTTCGGGCGTACCTCAAGCAGATCGGCAAGGTTGCCCTGCTGAACGCCGAGGAGGAGGTGGACCTGGCCAAGCGGATCGAGGCCGGGCTCTACTCCGCCGAACGGATGCGTCAGTGCGAGGAGGTCGGCGAGAAGCTCCCCAACCAGCTCCGTCGTGACCTGCGGTGGATCAAGCGGGACGGCGAGCGGGCCAAGAATCACCTGCTGGAGGCAAACCTGCGACTGGTCGTGTCGTTGGCCAAGCGCTACACCGGGCGCGGCATGGCGTTCCTCGATCTGATCCAGGAAGGCAACCTCGGCCTGATCCGTGCCGTCGAGAAATTCGACTACACGAAGGGCTACAAGTTCTCCACGTACGCGACCTGGTGGATCCGCCAGGCCATCACCAGGGCCATGGCCGACCAGGCCCGCACCATCCGCATCCCGGTACACATGGTCGAGGTCATCAACAAGCTCGGCCGGATCCAGCGCGAACTGCTGCAGGACCTCGGCCGCGAACCCACGCCGGAAGAGCTCGCCAAGGAAATGGACATCACCCCGGACAAGGTGCTGGAGATCCAGCAGTACGCTCGGGAGCCCATCTCGCTGGATCAGACCATCGGTGACGAGGGTGACTCGCAGCTCGGCGACTTCATCGAGGACTCCGAGGCGGTCGTCGCGGTCGATGCGGTGTCGTTCACGCTGCTGCAAGATCAGCTGCAGGCCGTGTTGCAGACGCTGTCCGAGCGTGAGGCGGGCGTCGTGCGGCTTCGCTTCGGCCTGACCGACGGTCAGCCACGCACCCTGGACGAGATCGGCCAGGTCTACGGGGTCACCCGCGAGCGGATCCGGCAGATCGAGTCGAAGACGATGTCCAAGCTGCGCCACCCGTCGCGTTCGCAGGTGCTGCGCGACTACCTGGAGTAGGGCGCAACCGGCCGCCGGCACCGACCTGACCGGTGGCGACTGGACCGGTGCGGATCGCTCGCCCGGGACGGCAGGCGCTGAGACGCTCGGGCGTTGCCTCGGGAGCGGGGCGGGCCAGCGTGTTGTTCTGGTCCGGCGTTGTCTGCCCGGCGCGACTACAGTCGGCTCACCTCGGCGTGTCCGCCGGGCCATCACGACAGCAGAAGGGCAGGTCCTCGATGGCCGACAACGAGCCTGATTCCACCACCGAGATCGGCGAGGTCGATCGGCAATGGGAGCGGACCTCGCTGACGCACCCGGAAGACGCGGAGGCGCGCAATGTCTCGGGCGCCATCGAGGAGACGGATGACGAGTTGGCGGCCGACCTGGCCGACGGCTCGGACATCGCGGCGAAGCTCCGCGGGGACGCCTGATCGACCTACCATTGCGACGCGCATACCTGGCCGCCGATCGCCGCACATCCGGGCGGCCACCGTCCCTCCACGGATCGTCACGGCAGGCAATTCCGTCCGCCGGCGCGAATGCAAGGACGGGTGACCACGCCGCGGAATCACCCTCCATTTTGTCGGACATCGAGATCACCGCCGGGCGGGTCCCATCTCCGCTTGCACCATTGGCGTGAAGAATGGTCGGGCCAGGTGGCCATCCACCGTGCGCATTCTGTTGCCGTCCGGCCATGATCGAGCGTCGTCGGCAGCCGGGCCACCCGAGAAACGTTCTGCCGACTGATGATTGGCTGCCCCTCCCACCGAACACGCCGACAATCGGTGATCGCCGGAACGGTCATGGTGACCATTCATCACAATCGGGTCCATCGATCGCCTCTCGGTCGGTATCCATTGATCAGAGCTCGGTTCAGCGCCCGACCCCCGGGCACTACCGCATCCGGAACATCCCGCTGCTCGGCTCGAAGGTCACCGCCGTCGTGTCGAAGGACGCCCCGATCGCACCTGACGAGGCCAGCGTGGCCACCGTGCCGGTCGTGCATCGGGATCCCGGCCCGATCAGCCAGCCGTCCTGACCCATCCGGACCGCGGCCTCCACGTCGTGCGTGGAGGCCACCACGGGGATGCCCCGCTCGGTCGCGATCCGGCGCAGCACCGCCAGCAGTTCGATCCGCGCGGGCGCATCCAGGAAAGCGCTCGGCTCGTCCAGCAGCAGCAGCGCGGGTTCCTGAGCCAGCGCCCTGGCGATCATCACCCGCTGCCGCTGACCGTCGGACATCCGGGCCAGCAGCACCTCGACCAGGTCCTCCGCGTGCACCGCGACAAGCGCATCGCGGACCGCCTGCTGATCGACCGGTCGTAGCGTGCCGCTGCGCTTCTGGTGCGGGAACCGGCCAAGGGCAACGACATCCCCGCCGCGGAGCAAACCAGGGTCGAACCGCTCGGTCAGCACCACCGCCAATTTCGCCGCCCTGGCCCTGGGGTCGAGTCCGGCGAGCGGATCCCCGGCCAGGGTGACAGCGCCGGCCAGTGGGCGCTGCAGGCCGGCGATCGACCGGAGCAGCGTCGATTTTCCGGAACCGTTGGGACCCAAGAGCACGGTGACCCGACCGGCGATGGCGCGCAGCTCCAGCCCGGCCAGGATGATCGTGTCGGGCCGGCGCCAGCCACCCTGATATCCGACCGACAACCCTTCCAGCACAAGGTCCCCGGCACCGGGTCCGTTTCCCGCGGGTCCCTCGGGGCCATTTCCCTCGGGCCCATTTCCCTCGGGCCCATTTCCCTCGGGGCCATTTCCCTCGGGGCCATTTCCCTCGGGGCCATTTCCCTCGGGGCCATTTCCCTCGGGGCCACTCACGCCGGGATCCTCACCGCCCGGATCGCTGTCACCGGAGGTCGACGTCATGCCGCTCCCGCCGCCAGCGTGCGGCTGCGCAACAGTGCGATGACCACGACCGGAGCCCCGATGGCCGCCGTCACCACATTGAGCGGCAGCACCCCGTCGCTGCCGGGCAGTTGCGCGAGCACGGCGCACAGCTGGCAGACCACGGCGCCCATCAGCACCGCGGCCGGCACCAGCAGCCGGTGATCTGCCCTGCCCAGTGCGAGCCGGGTGAGATGGGGGATCGCGATGCCCAGGAACGCAATCGGGCCGCAGAAGGCCGTCACCGCGCCGGCGATCACGGCGGTGGCGACGATCGCGACGGTGCGGATGCGGCGCACTCCGACGCCCATGGAGGCCGCGTAGGTCTCTCCCAGCAGCAGCGCGTTCAGTGACGGCGACAACCACGCGGCCATCAGCACACCCACCAGGACCGCCGGCGTCAGGAACATCAGGTCCTGCCAGCTGGTGCCGCCGACCGAGCCGAGCCCCCACAACACGAACTTCTGGATCCGGGCGGGATCGGAGAAGGCCAGCAGCAGCGAGACCACGGCGCCGCTGGCCGCTCCGATCATCACGCCGATGATCAGCAGGGCGACCACCGAGCGCACCCAGCGGCCGAGCACCAGCACCAGTGCCAGCACGGCGAGCGCCCCCAATCCCGCCGCGACGACCGTTCGGAAGCGGCCGCCGGCGCCCAAACCGGCCACGAAAGCACCCGCCCCGGTGCCGGTGCCGAGCAGCGACAGCGCCACCCCCAGCCCGGCACCCGAGGACACTCCGAGGATGTACGGATCGGCCAGCGGATTCGCGAACAGCGTCTGCATGAGCAGGCCGGCCACCGCCAGCCCGGCGCCCGCGAGGATCGCGGTGACCGCGCGCGGGAGCCGGACCTGTTCCAGCAGCACCGTCCAGGTGGGATCGCCGGCGTCACCTGTCGTCAGGTAGCGCACCGTGGCCGACGGCGGGATCGGCACCGATCCCACGCCGATCGCCAGCACCGCCGACAGCAACGTCAGCACCGCCAGCCCGGCCAGCACGAGGGTCGATCGCTGCATCCTCATCGCGTCGACGTCACCGGCGCCGTCCGATCCGGCTGGGTCGACTCATTGGGTCGACTCATTGGGTCGACCCAATTGGGTCGACTGATGGGACCGAGCGGGGCGACCGGCGCTGGCGGCCCTGTCGACAACATCCACACCGTCAGGACAGCTGCAGGTAGAACGCGAAATCGTGGCCGGGCATCAGGTCCGGGTGCAGGATCGCGACCAGGTCACCCAGCACCAGGTCGGGCCGTGCGGTGCCGAGCTCGTAGTAGTTGTTGCCACCTTCCGCGGTCACGTCCTTCGCCGCGTTCCACACGTTGCCCGACTGGAACGCCGCGAACTCGGAGAACCGGGGTTCCTCCGACAGCGCCTCGGCCTTGCTGGTCCACGTCGTGCTGGCCAGCCACGCCGGAGCCTTGCCGGCCTTGGCCAGTACCGACTCCAGATCGGTGCTCACCGATCCCGTTGACGGATCGTCGGCCCAGGCCGTGGTTCCGCCCGCGTCTGCGATCAGCCGGGAGTTGAACGACTGGCCACCCGGGACGTACCAGGTGCCCTGGTATGGCTGACCTGGCACCACCTGCACCGGATCGGCGGACGCCACCTTGTCGGCCAGCGCCGTGTAACTCTGTTCCACCGCGTCGAACAGTTCCGCCGCCTGCGCCTCGGTCCCGGTCAGCGCCGCGAAATACTTGATCCACTCGGCACGACCGAGCGGGTCGTTCTCCAGCCATTCCGCGTCGGCCAGCACGGGGACGCCGGCGGCGGAGATCACCGCGTAGGCCGGATCGTCGGTGCCCGCGGTGATCACCACATCGGGCTTGCCGGCGACCACGGCCTCGGCGTCGACGCTGCCGGCGGCGGCGTACTCGACGACGCCGGGCTCCGCGACCCGATCGAGCACCTCCTTCTCCGAGATCAGCGACTTGGACGCCACACCGGTCAGTACATCCAGCCGGTCTAGCGCGACCAGGTTGGGTAGGTGAGTCGTCGATCCGGAATACAGCGAGGTGACCGGGGTCGTGACGACCGTGGCACCGGCCAGGTCACCGGTGAGTTCCGGGGTGGGCGCACCGCACTTGACCAGCACATACGATTGCGGCGATCCGCCCTGGGTTGGCTGAAGCACCGTGAGCACCTGGTAGGACTTGTCGTACTCGACGGTGAAGTTGGTGGCGTAGTCGATCTGGGACTTCACCGGGTAGTAGTCGGCGGCGGGATCGAACGTGGTGATGCAGCCGTTGGCATCCAGTCCGGCGGCCGCGTTCAATTCGGACGCGGGCGTCGAGGCGGCCGCGCCGTCGCCTGCGAGGCTGATCGTGGCACCGGTTGATCCTGAGGGTGCTGCCGTGGACGTACCGGACGACGCGGAGTCACCGCAGCCGGCGAGCACGGCCGCGATCAGCGCGATCGGCACCGCGATGGCGGCAACACGGCGACGATGGGGACGGGCGTGGTTCATCTGAGCTCCCTGACGGGCCGAGCGGTGGCGGGTCCGGAGCCAGCGGCACGGGCCCGTTGGGCCCGATCGCGCGCGACCGTCCCTCGCGGTCCCGAACGCCGTGGACCGGTGGCCCACGCAGCGATGGCAGGTCTTCGGACTTTCGGGCGCCGCCGACGAAACCCGGATCTCCGGGTGCGCCGGTGTCCTACTGGCCATCGCTTCCCAGATGCAGCTGCATCCAGTGCTTGACCCCGCCAGGTGCTGGCAAGGTGATGGCGGTCGTTCCCGATCACCGCTGCGGGGCAGTCCCGGATTCGCACCGGGTTCCCTGTTGTCCCACGACCCCTGCCGGCGAGCTTTCGACAAGCACGCTGTGCGGGGCCGCGGACCATCAGCCGTCCCGGAGGTTACTCCTGCGCGAAAGCGGGTCGGCACCGCCGGTTGTATGACCGGGGGAGCCGCCGTCGCCGATGGCGGCCGCGATCGGCACCGGAGGGCCACGGATCGGGGCAGCTCAGGGTGTCGTCACGGACAGCGTCTCCAGCCGGGTGACCGGCCGGCAGCGGCCGTCCACCATCTCCAGCACCACGTCGCCGAGCGCGGCGTCCGACGCCCGATGAGTGACAAGTAGGACGCTGCGCTCGGCGGTCGGCCGCATGATCAAGTCGGTGACCGCGTCCGCGGTGGCCGGGTCGAGGTGTGCGGCCGGCTCATCCGCGAGCAGCACAGGACGGTCGGCCAGCACCGCTCGGGCCAGCGCCACGCGTTGTCGTTCGCCACCCGACACCGCCTGACCGTGCTCGCCGACCCGGGTTTCCAGCCCGTCGGGAAGCGAGTCCAGCCAGTCGCCCGCCCCGACCGCCCGGAGCGCGGCCGCCAGGTCCTGATCACTCGCGCCGGATCGGGCCAGCCGGACGTTCTCGGCCAGTGAGGAGTCGAACAGGTACGCCCGCTGGTCACACCAACCGAACAGACCGCGCACCGCGTCGGCGTCCAGCTCGGCGACGTCGAGCCCGTCCACGGTGATCGTGCCCGCGGTCGGCGTCAGGAACCCGAGAAGCACTGCCAGCAGAGTGCTCTTGCCCGAACCGGACTCACCCAGCAGCACCGTTCGCCGGCCCGGAACCAGGTCGAGATCGACGTCCGTCAGCGCCTCCCGCCGGGCTCCCGGCCACCGGGCGCAGACGCCGCGAACCGCGATCACCGGCCCGCCCGGATCACGTGGCAGCGGAAGCGGATCGAGCGGCCCCGGCGCCGTCACCGGCTGGGTGTCCAGCACGGCGAACAACCGGCCGGTCGAGGCGGCGGAGCGGCGCAGGGTGGACGCCGCGAAGCCCACCGCCTGCACGACATCGGTCAACGCCAGCGGGGTGAGCACGATCACCGCCAGCAACACCGGGTCAAGGTCGGCGTCGACCACCGCAGGGACTCCCCACCGGGCGGCCAGCCACACCGCAGCGCCCATCGACAGCACGGCGAGCCCGGTGGCCAGGCCGGCCGCGCGGGCGGTGGAAACCGTCACCCGGTGATGCTCTTTCTCGATGGCGTCGAGTTCGGCCATCCGCCCGTCCAGCGCCCCGAGGACGGTGAGCTCCGGCAGATCGTCGAGGATCTCGTTCACCAGTCGGGCACGCTGGGCCCGCTGCCGGACCACCAGTCGTTCCGTCCGCGCTGTCCACCTCGCGGTGATCAGCGGCGCAGCCACGCAGGCCAGCACCAGGCAGCCGGCGAGCGCGGCGCCGGCCGCGGGCAGGATCAGCACCGAGAGCACCACCGTGCCGCCGCCCACCAGCACCGCCCCGGCCAGCGGCAACAGGCCGCGCAGGAACGCGTCGCCGGCGTCGTCGACGTCGTCCACCAAACGGGAGAGCAGATCACCGCGCCGCCACAGCGGCAGGCCCGCCGGGGCCAGCACGGCCAGGTGCGCGACGAGTCGCTCCCGCAGCCGTCCCAGCACTCGGAACGCCGCGTCGTGCGAGACCAGCCGCTCCAAGTAACGCAGCACACCGCGGCCGATGCCGAAGGTGCGGACCGCGACAACCGCGACCATCAGGTAGAGCACCGGTGGCTGCTGGGCTGCCCTGGCGATCAGCCAGGCCGAGGTGGCCATCAGGGCGACGGCGCACCCGGAGGCAAGGCCGCCGAGGATCGCCGCGCCCAAGAGTCGACCCCTGACCCCGCGGGCCTGGCCGATCAGCCGCACCAGCGGTGACCGGTGGCGCCGCGCGGGTCCGTGCCCGGGCCCGGTGTCCGCGGTGGCACTGTCGGCGGCGGCGGTGCCAGCGGTGGTGTGGGTCACCATGGCCCCACCGCAGTCAGCGCGTCAGGATTGCCCTGCGGCAGCGTCAAGGGTGCGTCGGAGTCCAGCTCGATCACCTGGTCGGCGATCGCCAGCGGCGCGCTGCGATGGGTGACCAGGACGACTGTCCGGCCGACGGCCCCGCGGGCGATGCCGTCCAGCACGCGGCGCTCGGTCTCTGCGTCCAGTGAGGCCGTGGGCTCGTCGAGCAGCAAGACCGATGACGGCCGGGCCAGCGCACGGGCCAGCGACAGCCGCTGACGTTGCCCCTGACTGATACCCGACCCACCCTCGCCGAGCGGGCTGTTCCACCCCTGGTCCATGGAGTCGACGAAAGCGTCGGCGTCGGCCCAGACCATGGCGGCACGCAGGGCCGCGTCATCGACCCCGTCGTTCCCGAGCGCCAGGTTGTCCCGGATGGACCCGGCCTGCAGCGCCGCGCCCTGCCCGGCCCAGGACAACCGGGAACGCCACGCTCCGGGGTCGATGTCGGCCAGATCGATGTCCGGGACGAGAGCCCCGCCATCCGGTCCGCTCCCGCGGCGGTTGCCTGTCGCGCCTTCCACCAGGACGCGCCCGGAGTCCGGGCCCAGCATCCCGGCGAGCAGGTGCAACAACGTGGTCTTGCCGATCCCGCTCGGCCCCACGATGACGGTGATCCGACCGGGCGGCAACCGCAACGTCAGCGGGCCAACCGCACCCCGCTCCCCCGGCGTCCCGACGGTCACGCTCTCCAGCCGAAGACCGGGCACCGCGGGCAGGTCGGTTCGCGTTCCCGGTGGTGCGACCGGAGTTTCGAGTACCGCCAGCACCTTGGCGGTAGCCGCGACCCCGTCCGCCGCGGCGTGGAACTGGGTGCCCAGTTGACGCAGCGGCAGGTAGGCCTCGGGCGCGAGGATCAGCACGGCCAACCCGACCTGCAGCGTCATGTCGCCGTAGACCAGCCGAAGCCCGATCGCCACCGCCACCAGCGCGACGGACAGCGACGCCAGCAACTCCAGCACCATCGAGGACAGGAAGGCGACGCGCAACGTCACCATCGACGTCTTCCGGTAGTCCTCCGTCACCCGGCGCACCGAAGCGGCCTGGGCCTTCGCCCGACCGAACACCTTCAGCGTCGGCAGGCCGGCGATGACGTCGGCGAAATGCCCGGCGAGCCGGGACAGCGACTCCCACTTGGCCTTGGTCTGCCGGTCGGTGTACCAACCGACCAGCGCCATGAACAGCGGGATCAGCGGCAGGGTGAGCGCCACGATGATCGCGCTGGTCAGGTCGGCGGTGAACAGGTAGCCCAGCATGATCAGCGGGATCAGCACGGACAGCACCAGCTGCGGCAGGTAGCGCGCGACGTAGTCGTGCAGCGAATCGACCCCGGTCGTGGCCAGCACCGACAACTCCCCGGAGTTCTCCCCGGACCGCCACCGCGGACCCAGAGTCGCAGCCTTGCGCAGCAGGTCGCGGCGCAGGCCCGCGGTCACCGAAACCGCGCTGCGTTTGGCGATCTCCTCCGACGCCCAGGCCAGGCCGGCTCGCACCGCGATGACCACGGCCAGGGCGACCAGGCGATCGGCGACGTCCGGCAGGTCGGCCCCGCCGATGATCACGTCGGCCAGGATGCCAGCGAGCAACACGGCCTGGGTGATCACCGCGATCGCACTGAGCACCGCCAGTCCCACTGAGACCAACAGCAGCGTGCGCACACCCGCGGCGTAGCGCATCAGCCGGGGGTCGAGTGGTCTCACTGGTCCAGTGTCACAGAACGGTCCGACAGTGCCGGTGACGCCGGCGCGCTCATGATCGTCGCGCGGTCACCGGCAGCGTCGAACGGACCAGCGTCACGAAGAGGCCGGGGTGTCGGACCCACCGGCGTAGGCGGGGAGCTCGGTCGGTGACGGCGGGATGTTCTTGACGGAGATCCGCTTGCGGAACACCCAGTAGCTCCAGGCCTGGTAGGCCAGGATGATCGGCACGAAGGCGAGCGCCACCCAGCTCATCAGGGTCAACGTGTACGGCGTCGATGCGGCGTTCTCGATGTTCAACGAGAACGCCGGATCGGTGGTCGACGGGAGCACGTCCGGGTACAGCGAGCAGAACCAGCCGATCACCAGCGCCGCCGTGGACACGGCAGAGAGCACGAAGGCCCAGCCGTCCCGGCCGACCCTGGTCAGCCCGTACGCCGCCACCAGGGCAACCACGGCGACCGCGCCGACGATCATCGACAGCGTGGTGCCGCGGATGAACTGCTGCCAGATCACCGCGATGGCCATGGCCAGCACCGCGAACGGGCCGACCGTGGTGGCGAACTTGCGCGCCCGGCCGCGGACCTCCTCGGTGGTCTTCAGCGCCAGGTACACGCCGCCGTGGGTGAGGAACAGCAGCAGCGTGGTGATGCCCATGATCAGCGCGAACGGGTTGAGCAGGGTGAAGAAGTTGCCGGTGAACTCATGCTGTGCGTCGATCGGCACGCCGCGCACGATGTTGCCGAAAGCCACTCCCCACAGCAGCGCCAGCAGCCACGAGGTGATCAGGATCGACCAGTCCCAGCGGGCCCGCCACACGTCGGTATGTCCCTTGCCGCGGTACTCGAATGCCACACCGCGGACGATCAGGCAGACCAGGATCAGCAGCAGTGCCAGGTAGAACCCGGAGAACATCGTCGCGTACCACTCCGGGAACGCCGCGAAGGTCGCGCCGCCCGCGGTCAGCAGCCACACCTCGTTGGCATCCCACACCGGGCCGATCGTGTTGATCAGCACCCGGCGGCCCTTCTCGTCCTTGCCGACGATCCGGAGCAGCGCACCGACGCCGAAGTCGAATCCCTCCAGCACGAAGTAGCCGATCCACAGCACGGCGATCAGCAAGAACCAGAGAACGTTCAGCGACACGGAGGATGCCTCCTCGTAACGGCTGGGCGCCGGCGTCGGCGTTCAGCGGGTGGTGAATGGGTGGTGACTGAGCCGGGTGATGAGGTGGGTGGTGAGTTGAGTGGGTGGGCTAGCTGGTCGAGAACTCGGTCGGCGGCCGTCCCTGTTCGTTCGAACGACCCGATCGGTGCGGCACATCAGTAGGCGAACGCCAGCGGTTTCTCGTCCGCATCGGTCTTACTGGACGGGCCGGTCCCGGCGCCACCGTCCGGCGGGAGTCTCCGCTGGACGGATGCCAGCGCCTCCTCCTCGGTCGGCGGACCGATCTTGACGTACTTGACCATCAGACCGACCTCGATCACCGCCAGCACGCCGTACAGCACGGTGAAGATGATCAGCGAGGTCAACACGGCGCCGCCGGATACCGCGGGAGAGACCGAATCGGCGGTCTTGAACAGGCCGACCACCGTCCACGGCTGGCGGCCCATCTCGGTGAAGATCCAGCCGGTGGTGTTGGCGACGACCGGTCCGGCGATGGAGATCATCGCCAGTCGCCACACCCACTTGGATTCCGGGAGCCGGCCCTTGCGGGTCAGCCAGAGACCGACGATCGAGACCAGGATCATGATGAAGCCGGCGCCCATCATCAGCCGGAACATCCAGTAGACCAGCGGGATGTTCGGCCGGTAATCGCCTGGGCCGTACTGGTTCTCGAACTGGGCCTGGACGTTGTTGATGCCCTCGACGGTGCCGTCGAACGATCCGGTGGCCATGAAGGACAGCACGCCTGGCACGCGGAGCGACCACACCTCGCTGCTGCCGTCAAGGGTGCCGATGGTCACCAGCGAGAACGAGGCGCTGGAGGTGGTGTCGTACAGGGCCTCCGCGGACGCCATCTTCATCGGCTGCACCTCGGTCATCACCTTGGCCAGCATGTCGCCGGTGACGAGCACGGCCAGCGAGCCGATCAGCATCCCGACCAGGCCGATCCGCACGGACGGCCGGAAGACCGAGACCTCACGGCGCTTCATCAGGAAGTACGAGGCGACGCCGGCCAGCAGGGCCGCCCCGCTGAGCACCGCGGCGGCGAGCACATGCGCGTAGGCGGCGAGGTTCAACGGCTGGGTCAGCACGGCCCAGACGTCGTTCATCTCGGCGCGGGCACCCTCGAGCCGGTCCTCGTTGACCGTGATGCCCACCGGGTTCTGCATGAACGAGTTCGCGGCGATGATGAAGAACGCCGACAGCATGGTGCCGATCGAGACCAGCCACATGCAGGTCAGGTGCAGCTTGGCCGACAGCTTGTCCCAGCCGAAGATCCACAGGCCGAGGAAGGTGGATTCCAGGAAGAAGGCCAGCAACGCCTCCATTGCCAGAGGCGCGCCGAACACGTCACCGACGAACCGGGAGTAGCTCGACCAGTTCATCCCGAACTGGAACTCCTGCACGATGCCGGTGACGACCCCGATCGCGAAGTTGATCAGGAACAACTTGCCCCAGAACTTCGCCGCCCGCAGATACACCGGATTGCGGGTGCGAACCCAGGCCGTCTCGATGATGGCGATGAAGAAGGCCATGCCGATCGTGATCGGCACGAAGAAGAAGTGATAGACGGTGGTGATCCCGAATTGCCATCGGGCAAGCGCCAGTGAGTCCATCGTGGCTCCTTCGTGCAGGTCGTTACTTCTCGTTACGTGCGTTAGGCCGATCGAGAACGATCGGTGATGATCACGAGCCTGACGCCGGGCCACCACGGCATCCAAGGACCAAGGTCCCTAATTCAGTGTGACGCGTCTCACGCGAATCCGCAGAAATCGACTCGTGTCCTACGCCACGGGCGAACGCGCGGGATCTGGCGGGGCGCGGATGGCACGATGAAGGAGTTCGGAAGAGCGTTCAACCATCGGTCCACGGACCCGGTGGTATCGAACAACCTGCAGGAGGCTCTGTCGTCTTAACAAGAGCAGTCGCTGTAACAGGAGAGCTCGGCTCCAGCCGCAAAGGCCGGATCACCGGATGGCCCCGCAATGGGGCCCACGGTATGCGCACGGTACGGACGTACCGCCACCACCTGAGGTGGCCGACGATGGGAGGACACAATGACCGGAGCACTGGCCAGTCCCACGACACTCACCGCCACCGACCGCTGCGATCGCTGCGGTGCCGCCGCCGTGGTCCGCGCAGTGCTTCCGACGGGCGGTGACCTGTTGTTCTGCGGCCACCACGCGCGCGAACACTCGACCCGGCTGGAGGAACTCGCCGCGGTCATCCACGACTCCCGCCACGCCTGACCCGGCCCGCCACCTCCCGCACATCTGGCACCTCACATCTGGCACCTCACATCTGGCACCTCACATCTGGCACCCTCACATCTGGCACCCTCACATCTGGCACCCTCACATCTGGCACCCTCACATCTGGCATAGGAATATCCATCGCTCAGGGGCGCCCCGCACCGGGGTGCCCCTGAGCGTTCTCCCGGCCAGCCGCACTCCCTGCCCGTCGCCCGCTCACCGCTTCCGACGCCAGGATCGCGCCACACTGGACCGGTGGTCCCCGGTCCGGATTGACGGGTGGCGGTAGGCCCGAGGAAATGGATTCGGGACATCAGGACCCCGCATGCGCTGCCGGCCGACGTTTGTCGACGGAGCGCCCGGCCGAAGAAGGGTGGGTCATGGGGCAGCCGATACCGGGACGGTCGCCATCCGGATACGGACCGCCATTTGCCCTGACGGCCGCACCGCGGGCGGATGTCCTGGGCGCCGTGCTGCTGATTGTCGGCGGGGTCGCCGGCATGGCGCAGCTGTTCCTGCCGTGGCGGACGGTGACGGTCGGCCCAGCGAGTTCGGCGGGCGCCGGAGCCCCGGCCGGCGACGACGGCCCGATCACCGGCTGGCAGATCTACCGGCTGATCAGGGCGGTGCCCGGACCCGGGGCAGACCTGTCCGTGGTGATGTACACCGTGCTGGGTGCGGCGGTCGGCGGCGGTGCATTGATCCTGCTCGGGCTGGCCATGATGATGCCCATCAATCACCGCCCGCTCGGTCTTGCGGCGTTGCTGATCTCGATCCTGTTGATTCTCGGCTCGTGCTGGATGTTGGTCCGTGCCCGATCGATCTTCGACGTGGGCCTGAGCGGGTTGTTCGACCAGGCGCAAATCGGCTGGTACCTGTTCCTGGCCTGCGGGGTGCTCGGCCTGATCGGCGCCCTCAAGGCCATAACAACTTGACAGAACGCTCCTGACATCCGGCTGTGCAAGCGACCGCGCGCACATCCGCTTGGACCGTTACAGCAGGCCGAGCAGGTGATCCCGGCGTCGTTCGAGGATGTCCGGTCCGGCCGCAGCCGACGCCGGACCGGGAACCGCGCGGCGGATCTGCGAATGCAACTTGGCGTGCGGAGCGCCGGTGCGCGCCGCGACCCGCGCGACCAGCTCATTGACCTCACGGCGCAGCGCGGCGGCGGCCCGCCAGCCGGTCACCTCGGGGTCGGACGTCTCGTCATCGGCGGCGCGGGGAGCGCGGTGGGCACCGTCGGGATCGCCGGAATCGCCGCTGCGCAGCCGCCCCGCGGCGTCCACCCGCCGTCTCAGGTGGGCGTCCCGCTGCGCCAGCAGGGCCGCCGTCTGCTCCGGCGAGAGCAGCCCGGGCAGGCCGAGGAACGCCTCGTCCTCCGCGGTGACCGACCCGTCCCGTCCGGCCGCGCACTCGCCCCAACGGGCGGCATCGCCTCCACCAGCGGCCGTCACCGCCCGCCCCGAGTGCATCAAGTGGGCGAACTCGGCCTGCGAATCCAGCGTGACCATGGCCGGTACCAGGTCGCGCTCCGCAGGTGCCGGCAGGTCGAGCGGGTCGACATCACTGTCGTCGGCGGGCGGCGGGGGGGCCACTACGTGGTTGCGGTCGAGTTCGAGCTCGGCCGCCAGCGCCACCAGCGGCCGCACCGCGGGCAGGAACACCGTCGCCGACTCGCCCACCGCTCTAGCGCGCACCACCCGACCGACGGCCTGGGCGAAGAACAGCGGCGTCCGATAGCTGGTCATCCAGGCCAGGCAGGCCGCACGCGGGATGTCCACACCCTCGGAGATCATCCGGACGCACACCGCGATCCGCTGGTCGGAGGTACGGAAGGCCTCGATCCGCTTCGATGCCGCTGGGTCGTCGGACAGGATCAGCGCCGGCGCCTCACCGGTGATCTTCCGGACCACCTTGGCGTAGGCCCTGGCGTCCTGCTGGTCGCTGGCCAGCACGATCCCCGCGGCGTCGGTCATGCCGATCTCGCGCAGATGGGTGATCCGCTCGTCCATCGCGGCGATCACGTGCGGCACCCACCCCCCGGCTGGGTCCAGCGCGGTCTTCCAGGCTGCGGCCTCCACCGATCTGGTCCCGGCGTCGGTCAGCGACGCGGCGATCACCTCGCCGGCGCTGTTCCGCCAGCGCGACACCCCGGTGTAGGCGGCGAACACCACCGGTCGGACCACCCCGTCGGCCAGTGCCTCCCGGTAGCCGTAGGTGAAGTCGGCGACGGAGCGGAGCAGGTCGCCGTCGGTCTCGTACGACACGAACGGAATCCGCTCGCCCGGCCTGGTCCGGAAGGGCGTGCCGGTCAGGGACAACCGGCGATGCACGTCGCCGAAGGCCTCCGCGGTCGCCTCACCCCAGGACAGCCCGTCGCCGGCATGGTGGATCTCGTCGAGCACCACCAGGGTCCGCACACGTCGGCAGCGAGCGGCGTGGATCGCCGGGCGCCCGGCCACTTGTGCGTAGGTCGTCACATAGCCGTCGGCGCCCGACGGCAGCGGACCTTGCGCGTTGGTCATCCCCGGGTCCAGGACCAGCCCGACGGCACCCGCGGCGTCCGCCCACTGCGTGCGCAGGTGGTCGGTCGGGCACACCACCACCACCCGGTCGATCACCCGGCGGGCCAGCAACCGGCCGGCCAAAGTCAGCGCGAAGGTGGTCTTCCCGGCACCCGGGGTGGCGGTCAGCAGGAACCCGGAGGCGCGGTCGGCATCGTCGTAGGCGGTCAGCGCGGCACGTTGCCACGGCCGCAGGCGCGTCTCGTCCAGGCGGACTCGAAGCACCTTCTCGCCCTCCTCGACTCGCGGAAAAACCCCCGACGCCACGGCCGATCGCGTTGCCGCGACTGCCATCCGGCGGCTCGAGGGCCGTCCACGACCATACCTGCGCCGCGGGACCGTTCCAGCAACGCCACAGGGTGTCATCCCAACTGCGCAGGGGAACATCCAGCAGCAAGCACGCAAGTCGAGCCGCGGCACGTCCGAAGCCACTCTGGACGCGCCAGGACGGAGGCTGGCCGATGGCCCGACGGCAGGCATCGGTGCGCGCGTCCGGCCAGTGCGCGTTACGGCCTCGTTTCCCGTTGTGTCGCTGTTCCGGACCGCGGGTGATCAGGGCATGCTCGTAGGGTGAGCAGCCCTCGTCCACCGTTCGATGACCCGACCCGGCGGCTACCGTCGGCCGGTCAGGCTGCCCCCCCGCATGGCTCCACCCCGCCGCCCGGTTCGTCCGGCACCGCGGCTCCGGTGGAAGATCCGGCACCGGGCGTGAACGGTGTGACCCAGGCCATGCCGGCCAACGGCCTCGCCTCGAGTTCGCCAGCGGACTCCGACGCCACCGTGGCGATCTACCGGACGGCGCACGCCCTGGCGACCGACGGGTCGAAAACGATCCCCTGGCACCAGCATGTCACCGGGCCGGTACTGGTCCCCCTGCCAAAGGTGCGGCACCGTTGGCGAAAGATCGCGGGCCGCACGCTGAGCAAGGCCTGGAGCGATTCGCTGTTCGGGATGAGCTCGCAGGCCGCATTCTGGTGCGCGCTGTCCACCGCCCCGCTGTTGCTGGCGCTGCTGGGCATGATCGGTTACGTCGCCGGCTGGTACTTCCCGGCGGGAACGATCGACCAGGTCAGGGACCAGATCCTGTTGTTCCTGAACACCATCTTCAACGAGGAGGTCGCCAACAACCTGGTCGGCGACACGGTGAACACCATCCTGCGCAACGGGCAGGCCGACGTGGTGTCGATCGGCCTGGTGATCAGCATCTGGGCCGGGTCGTCGGCGATGTCGGCGTTCGTAGAGTCCATCACCATCGCCTACAACCAGCACGAGTTCCGCCATCCGGTGGCCGAACGGTTCTTCGCCCTTGGGCTGTACATCATCGCGCTGGCGGCCGGGATCATCATGTTGCCGCTGCTGGCCATCGGCCCGGAGTATCTGCCGCGGCTGTTCCCGGAGCAGTGGCGCGATCAGGTCGCGACGATCGTCAACTACGCCTATTTCCCGGTGATCGCCTTCGGGCTGATCCTCATGCTGTCGGTGCTGTACAAGGTCGCGCCCAAGCACAAGCACCCCTGGTATCGCGGGGTGCCGGGCGCTTTCCTGGCCGCCGGCGTGTTCATCGTCGCCAGCGTCGGCCTCCGGCTGTACCTGTCGTACGTCTACTCGCACGGCCTGACCTACGGGGCACTGGCCACCCCGATCACGTTCCTGCTGTTCTACTATTTCGTGTCGATGGCCGTCATCATCGGCGCGCAGTTCAACAACGCCATGCTCGAGTACTTCCCGCCGAGCCGGTCCAAGCGCGAGCAACGCAAATGGCGGGCCTACGACCCCGCCCGCGAGGCCCCGGAGACTCCCCCGACCACCGGCCAGTCCTGATAGCCGCTCCGATGCGACCTGGACCGGTGTGACCGGAACGAGCGCCTGGATCAGTCGCCCTTGCGCATCCGGTCGTAGATCTTCTTGCAGTCCGGGCAGACCGGCGATCCCGGCTTTGCCTGACGGGTCACCGGGAACGTCTCGCCGCACAACGCCACCACGAAGTTGCCCGTCACGGCCGACTCGACGATCTTGGCCTTGCGGACGTAATGGAACATCTTCGGCGTGTCGTCAGTGTCCTGATCGACCGGCTTCTCGAGTACCTCGGTGGTCGTGCTCGTCATTGGTGTCTCCCGGCTGATTCGCTCTGCACGATCGTTACCGGTCATGATGCCACCGCCGGCGAGATCGTCGGCACCGGAATGAAGCCGTCACGAACACCGTCACGAAGATGGTCGCGAAGGAGCCCGTCGTGCTGTCCGGACCCATCCAACTGCACACCGAGGTGGCCGACGCCGTGCGGACCGGCCGGGCGGTGGTCGCGCTGGAGTCCACCATCCTGGCGCACGGCCTCCCGCGCGGCGACAACCGGACGATCGCGGACCGGATCGAGGGGCGGGTGCGCGCCGCCGGCGCGGTGCCGGCCACCATCGCGGTGTTCGACGGAGTGGTCCGCATCGGACTGACCGCGTCCGAGCTGGACCGGCTCTGCGGCGACGACGGCATCGCGAAGCTGTCCGTTCGTGACGTGGGAGTAGCGGTCGCGCTCGGTGTCACGGGGGCGACGACCGTGGCGTCCACGTCCGCGCTGGCGCACGCAGCGGGCATCGAGGTGTTCGCGACCGGCGGCCTTGGCGGGGTGCATCGGGGCGCGGCGGAGTCGTTCGACATCTCCGCCGATCTTGGCGTGCTCGCCCGCACCCCGGTCCTGGTGGTGTGCGCCGGGGTGAAGTCCATCCTGGACGTGCCGGCCACCCTGGAGTACCTGGAGACCTTGTCGGTGCCGGTCATCGGTTACCGCACCGACGCGTTTCCCGGCTTCTACCTGTCGGACTCCGGGCAGGGTGTGCCGTGGCGGGTGGACACCGCCGAGCAGGCTGCGGCAGTTGTCCGGGCGAGGGCGGCCCTTGGCACCGATCGCGCCGCCGTGGTGCTGGCCAACCCTTTGCCGGCCGACCGTCAGCTCGATCCGAGACTGCACGACAGGACCCTGGCCGACGGCCTGGCCCTGCTGGCGGACGAGGGCGTCGTCGGCAAGGACGTCACCCCGCGACTGTTGGAGTACTTCCACACCGCCACGCACGGCGAGAGCCTGCGGGTGAACGTGGAACTGGTGCTGGCCAACGCCTTCCTGGCAGGCGAGGTGGCCGCGGCGCTGTCCCGGCACCCGCCGGGGGCGGACGCGGTTCAGCCATGACAGCGGTGACCGCCGTGGCTGGGGCCACCGGCAATCCGCCGACGCCGCAGGTGACGGTGATCGGTGACGTCGGCCTCGATGTGCTGGCTCGGGTAGCCGGGCCGGTCGCGTTCGGTCAGGACACCAGGGCCAGGGTGAGCGTGGCACCGGGCGGCGCGGGCGGGAACACCGCGGCCTGGCTGGCCGGGCACGAACTGGACGTGACGCTGATCGCCAGGGTGGGCGCGGACGAAGCGGGCCGCGCCGCGGCCGCCGAACTGACCGCGGCGGGGGTGCGCTGCCGGTTCGCCGTCGACGACGTGCTGCCGACGTGCTGCGTCGTCGTGGTGGTCGCGCCCGACGGCGATCGGACCATGCTCTCGGACCGGGGGGCGAACGCCGCGCTGTCCCCGGACGACGTCACCCTGGAGCCGGTGACCGGCCGCGGTCATCTGCACCTCTCGGGATACGTGTTGCTGGACAACGCATCCCGCCCGGCCGGGTTGGCCGCACTGCGGCGGGCGAAGGCCATGGGCTGGACCACCTCGGTGGACCCGCAGGCCGCCTCGCACCTGGCCGCGGTCGGCGGCGGCAACTTTCTGCGCTGGGTGCACGGCGTGGACCTGTTGCTGCCCAACGATTCCGAACTGGACGCGCTGGGCGGCGCTGAGGTCGCCCTGCGCGCAGCGCGCACCGTGGTCGTCACCCACGGGCGGGACGGGGCGTCGTGGCTGGCGATCGCCGAGACCTTCAGCGTGCCAACGCCGGGGGGCGACCACCCGGTTTCCGCCGCCGATGGCACGACCGCGAGGGACACCACCGGCGCCGGTGACGCCTTCAACGCGGGACTGCTCGCCTCCTGGCTGCGTGGCGACAGCCCGGAGGCGGCGTTGCGGCGGGGCGTGGCAGCGGGCACCGCGGCGGCCGGACGAGTGGGCGCGCGGCCGAGGGCCGGCGCGGGGCCGACGGGCTCACGACCGCCCGGCGGCCCCCGTTGACAGATCTGGGTCGGCGTCGACGGTCTCGGTGTCGCGGACTCGGCTCTGGCCGACCTGGTATCCGGGCGCGGGCAGGGCGCGCTCGTAATTGATCGTGCCGGCAGGAACCACCTTCGCCCGCTTGCGCGCGGGGCGGTCGTTGGCGATCAGCACGGCCATCCACGGGAGCGGCACGGAAATCGCGATCACCAGTAGCGCCAACCACGGCGTCTGGTACAGCAGGCTGGCCACGATCAGGAACGGCACACGCATCCCCATCATGATCATGTAACGGGTGCGCCGGCGCTTGAGCTGATCGTCGTAGGACTCATCGGCCCCGGTGATCACGGTGGCCTGAACCCGCCGCGACCCGCCTGACCCGGAAGCGCCGACGCCGGCACTGCCGGTCCGATCAAAGGCCCCGTCGCCCGGTGTCACCGGACCCTGGCCAGAAAAGGACGTCATGCACTACACCCCGCTCCGATGAACACCTTGCTCGATCGAACGATCGCGGACAGCGGGCGTAGCCAGCCACCGGACTGCGCCAACCACACGCTACGCCGATGCCCGGTGCTGGCGGGCATCGTCGGCTCCCCCGATCCCCAGCCCGATCCCCGGCCCGATCCCCAGCCCGATCGCCGGCCCGGCCGGCTCGGCAGGGCGGGGCGGGGCCCTGCAGGACGAATCGGCCGTCACGTACTCGTACTGGCGACCTTGGCGGCGGCCTTCGCAGCATTCTTGGCCGCCCGCACCTGACCGAGCGATTCCTCGTCCACCACATCGGCGACCGAGATCCGGCTGCCGTCCTCGCCGAAGGCGCCCGTCGCTTCCCGCCAGCCCGGGGGCTGCACGCCGTACTGCTTGCCGAGCAGCGCCAGGAAGATGGCCGCCTTCTGCGCGCCGAACCCGGGCAGCGCCGCGATCCGCTTCCGCAGTTCCACGCCGGAGGGCACGTCGGTCCACAGGTTGACCGCGTCACCGCCGTACGACTCGACCAGGACCCGGCACACACCTTGGACCCGACCGGCCATCGAACCCGGGAAGCGATGCACGGCAGGCGGTCTGGAGCACAGCGCGGCGAATTCCTCCGGATCGGCGGCGGCGATGGCGGCGACGTCCAGATGCCCGCCCATCCGCTCGGCGATCACCGCCGGCCCGGAGAACGCCTTCTCCATGGGTACCTGCTGGTCCAGCACCATCCCGATCAGCAGGGCGTTGCCGTCGGAGGCGAGCAACGCGTCGGCCCTGTCGTCACCGGTGAGATACATCCGTGTCGCGCTCATGGCTGCCAGCCTGGCATATCGGCCCGGCTGTGCGCTCCGGCAGCGGTGACGGACGTCCGGCTCCGGACAGCCCAGGGATCAACCCCGACCATCAGCCTGGCCAGATCCATTCCAGATCGCCCTGCCGAGTCCTACTCTCGAATGATGGGCGCCACCGTATTGCTCACCCGGCGGAAGCGGCTCGACCGTTGGCGACAACCTGGCTGGGGCTTTCGCACGGTGAGTCTCAATGCGGTCGGCGCGGCGGCGGTGCTGGCGCCAGGGGCCGCGGCCGGCGCCGGTCTGGGTCTGCTGACGAGGACCCCTCCGACGGGCTCGCCGGCCGGAAGGCTCACCAGGGTGCTCGTCCTCGGGATCGGCGGCGCCGTCGCCGGATTGATCCTGGCCCGGATCGCGGACGAGCAGCGCTGGCGCAGCATGACGACGTCACTGCAGCTCGACGAACCCGACGAGGCATTGGACCTGATGCAGGAGATCCGGGCCGCCGGGGTGGAGGCGGACATGATCAGGGCGGACGCCGACGCCCATCCCGATTGCGGCGCGTACGCGTTGCGCTATCGACGCAGGGACGAGGGGCGGGTGCGCGCGGTGCTGGCCGCGCGGCGGGCCTGACAGGCGGCTGGGAACGCTGACCTGAATGCCGACCGGCGTCACCACGCGGGTCACGTTGCCGGTCTAGCCTTCCCGGGTGACGCAGCCCGACCCGCAGCCGAAAACACAGCTCGAACCACCCCGGGCCGGGCCCGCCGTGCCACCGCTGTCCGACGTCGATTTCCTCGACCGGTTCGGCGACGACCTGCGCGCCGCCGGCTACGACTCCGCCGGGGTGCCGGAGCTGCTCGGGGTGCCGGCGCACCGAGCGCTGGCCCGCGGGGAACTCGGGCCCGCCCTTCGAGCCACCCGGGACCCCTCCCCCTCGGCGACGCTGATCCGGCTCTTCCTGCTGGGTGCGCCGGAGGACGAGCAGCAGGTGAGCCGGGCGCTCCCCGGCACCCCGATCGCTGCGGCCGTCGCACTTGGCCTGCTGGAGCGGGACGGCCGGGACCTCAGGGCCGCGCTGGACGTCCGGCCACACGCCGACGAGACCACCGAGTTCCTGCTGGTCTCGGACCTGGACTCGGACACCCGGCCGGGTCCGGTTCGGCCCGATCATGTGCTCGGTGCCGGCGCCGCATCCATCACGCTGGCCAGGGCGGTGATCCGGGAACCGATCGGCACGGCTCTGGACCTGGGCACCGGCTGCGGCATCCAGGCCGTGCACCTCGCCTCGCACGCGCAGACCGTGCTGGCCACCGATACCAACCCGCGCGCGCTGGCGCTGGCGGCCGCCACCGCGCGGCTGAACGGGCAGACCTGGGACCTGCGCCGGGGGTCGCTCTACGACCCGGTCCCGAACGAGCGCTTCGACCTCATCGTGTCCAACCCGCCGTTCATCGTCGGGGAGGGCGAGCAGCGGTTCGCCTACCGCGATTCCGGGATCGCCGGTGACGGACTGTGCCAGGCACTGGTCGGCGGAGTCCGCGAGCATCTCAATCCCGGCGGCACCGCGCAGTTGCTGGCCAACTGGATCGTTCGGGAGGACTCCGACTGGCGCGCCAGGGTCGGCGACTGGGTGACAGGGACCGGGTGCCACGCCTGGGTCGTTCAACGCGAGATCGCTGACCCCGCAGAGTATGTCGGGCTCTGGCTGAAGGACAGCGGGGAAGCCGATCAGGGCGGTGGCTCCTCGACGGTGGCCGAGCTGACCAGTCGCTGGCTGGACTACTTCGACCGTGAGCGGATCAGCGGCATCGGCATGGGGGTCATCACGTTGCGCCGGGTCGACTCGGCCGAACCACAGGTCACCCTCGACGAGATCACCGGGCCGGACGAGGACGTCACCGGAGCGGAAGCCGCGGCCTTCCTGGCCCGGCGCGACTGGGTGGTGCGTACGGGCGACGCCGAACTGCTGGGAAGCCGGTTGTCGCTCTCGCCGGCCGCCGTGCTCGAGATGCGGGCGCTGGCCGGCCATCAGGGCTGGACCACCGTGCTGCGACTGCTGCGTCGCGCGGGCGGGCCGGGCGCGACCCTGCAGCTGGACGAGTGGGGTCAGGCGCTGCTGGGCGGCTGCACCGGCGAGGTGCCGCTACAACTGCAGATCGACCTGCTGGCGGCCGCGCACGGTCTGGACGCCGACGCGCTGACGGCGGCCGTGCTGCCCTCCATCCGGGTCGGCATCACCCGGGGGCTGCTGCACCCGGTGACGACCTGAAGCCGCCCGGGATCGCCCGGACCGGCTCAGTCCTGCGCCGAGCGCCGGCTGTTCCACGCGATTCCCCCGGCCACCACCCCGGCCAGCGCACCGAGGGAGAGCACCTTTCGGTAGCTCAACACGGAGAGCACCGAACCGGCCGAGAGCAGGGAGAACACCGAGCCCGCGGACAGCACCGAACCGAACGACGCGATCGACGACGCGGACCCGATCGACAGGATCGAACCCGACGAACCGATGGACAGGATCGAACCCGAGGAGCCGATCGACAGGATCGAACCCGACGAACCGATGGACCACTTCGACCCGGAGGATCCGAGCGAGGAAACCGGGCCGGTCAGATTCCTCTGGCCCGCCTTGCCCCGATGGCCGGCAACCACGGGCCGACCCCTGCCGCGAGCGCGCTTGCGGTGAGAATGCAGGTCAGGGACCGGGTTCTGTTCTGCGATGTCGCCCATGTCGCCATCGTGCCGCACCCGGCAAGACCGTGGGCCGGCGCCGATCAGCTACCGATCTGGGCCGATCTGGAACGGTCTGGAACGGTCTGCCAGGATCTCCCGGTGCGAGCCGTGGCGACCAGGGTGCTCACCGCGAGCGTCAGCGTGGACGAGGTCGTGGTCGGCGACCTGGATCGCCCCGGCCTGCTGGTCCTCCTGGGCGTCACCCACACCGACACTCCGGATATCGCCAGGGCGATGGCCGGCAAGTTGCACGAACTGCGCATCCTGCGTGACGAACAGTCCTGCGCGTCCGCAGCGGCCCCGCTGCTGGTGGTCAGCCAGTTCACGCTGTACGGCAGCACCGCAAAGGGCCGCCGGCCGTCCTGGACCCTGGCCGCGCCCGGTCACATCGCAGAGCCGCTGATCGACGAGACGGTCGGCGAACTCCGCCGGCGCGGCGCCGAGGTCGCTACCGGCATTTTCGGAGCGACGATGCAGGTCCAGAGCGTCAACGACGGACCATTCACCCTGATCGTCGACCTCTGACGGACTGACCGAGTGACCGACCGACCGACCGACCGATGGCGGCGCACGGATGCGGCCTCGCGGCTCCGGATACCTCACCGGCACGATCGGGATCGCATTCCCATGCGGTTCTCATGGTCGGCACACCCCAGGTCACAGGGAGCCGTTGTGAGGTATCCCTACCAGTAATTGACCCAGCGAACGCGGCACGTGAGCCGGCGCTCACTCGGCGGGTTGAATTCCTTCATTTCGGGGAACTAAATCCTGGCCGACAGACGTTCGAATCATTGCAGGGATACGACGAACGATCGGTCCATCGGACGAGAGTCCGAAGGACGTGACGAAGGGAGCACGACATGGCCGGTTCCCCCACTGACACCACCACCATGAGCACCACCACCATGATGACCTCGCGCGACAGCGAGGACCTGGACGCCCAGGGACCGTCAGCGGACCTGGTGCGCGTCTATCTGAACGGCATCGGCCGTACCGCACTGCTCACCGCCGAGCAGGAGGTGGACCTCGCCAAGCGCATCGAGGCCGGGGTCTTCGCCGCACACAAGCTGGAGTCGGCCAAGCGGCTGACGCCCCAGCGGCGCATCGATCTGAAAATGATCGTCCGTGACGGCAATCGGGCGCGCAACCACCTGCTGGTGGCCAACCTCAGGCTGGTGGTCTCACTGGCAAAGCGCTACACCGGTCGCGGCATGCCGCTGCTGGACCTGATCCAGGAAGGCAATCTGGGGCTCATCCGTGCAGTCGAGAAGTTCGACTACACCAAGGGTTTCAAGTTCTCCACCTACGCGACCTGGTGGATCCGGCAGGCCATCTCCCGTGGCATGGCCGATCAGGGTCGCACCATTCGGCTGCCCGTGCACCTGGTGGAGCAGGTCAACAAGCTGTCGCGGCTCAAGCGCGAACTGCACCAGCAGCTCGGGCGGGACGCGACGATGGCCGAGCTCGCCGCCGAATCGGGTATCCCGGAAGAGAAGATCGCGGATCTGCTCGACCACGCCCGTGATCCGGTCAGCCTGGACATGCCGGTCGGCAGCGACGAGGAAGCCCCGCTGGGCGACTTCATCGAGGACAGCGAATCAACCTCGGCGGAGGCCGCGGTGGTCGCGGGATTCATGCACGACGACATCAACAAGGTGCTGCGCACGCTCGACGAGCGTGAGCAGACCGTCGTGCGGTTGCGCTACGGGCTGGACGACGGTCGTCCCAGGACCCTCGACGAGATCGGCCGGGTCTTCGGCATCTCGCGCGAGCGGGTCAGGCAGATCGAGCGGGACTCGATGGCGAAGTTGCGCGCCGGCGAGCGGTCGGAGGCCCTGCGGGCCTACGCCAGCTGAGAAGCACCCAAGCGGACACCCGCCCCGGACGGGGCCTGGTGTCCGCGCGCCGGAGGGACCGGGTCTGCCACGGCGGACCCGGTCCTTCGTCGTCACGGCACTTCGTCGTCACAGCACTTAGTCGTCACAGCACTTAGTCGTCACAGCACTTAGTCGTCACAGCACTTAGTCGTCACAGCACCTTCGCAAGTTGCCCCGCACAAGTTTGGCTCCGGCGTGGTCCCGTCTGGGTGATCCGCCGGTATCGCCGGTTCTGTCACGATCAGTCGGTGACGACGACGACCCAGAAGACCGGCGCCGGCATCGTCCTGGCCGTGCTGGCCAGCAGTCAGTTCCTGATGACGCTGGACAGCTCGGTGATGAACGTGTCGATGGCCACGGTCGCGGGCGACCTCGGCACCACGATCACCGGTATCCAGACCGCCATCACGCTGTACACCCTGGTGATGGCCACGTTGATGATCACAGGCGGCAAACTGGGCACCATCATGGGCCGCCGCAGAGCCATGGGTATCGGCCTGGTCATCTACGCCGCGGGATCGTTCATCACCGGTATCGCACCCAATCTGACCGTCCTGTTGATCGGCTGGTCGCTGCTGGAGGGCATCGGCGCCGCGCTGATCATGCCGGCCATCGTGGCCCTGGTGGCATCGAACTTCCCGCCGGAGAAACGTTCCGCCGCCTACGGAATGGTCGCGGCAGCGGGTGCCGTTGCGGTGGCCGCCGGGCCGCTGATCGGCGGCGCAGTGACCACCTACGCCTCCTGGCGCTATGTCTTCTTCGGCGAAGTGGTGATCGTGCTGGCCATCCTTGTCGTGCTGCGCAAGGTCAACGATGTGCCGGCTCAACCCGGCCGCATCGACCTGATCGGGTCGTTGTTGTCCGTCGTCGGGCTCGGTCTGTTCGTCTTCGGCGTGCTGCGGTCCAGCGAATGGGGTTGGGTCATCCCGAAGGCCGGGGCGCCGTCATTCCTGAACGTCGCGCTGACCACCTGGTTCATGGCCGTGGGCCTGCTGGTCGTCTACGGGTTCCTGCGCTGGGAGAGCCGGCTCGAGGCCGCGAGTGCCGGGCATCCGGATGCGCTGCAACCGCTGGTCCGCCCGACCATGCTCGCCAACAAGCAGCTCACCGGCGGGCTGAGCATGTTCTTCGCCCAGTTCATGATCCAGGCCGGGGCGTTTTTCGCGGTGCCGCTGTTCCTCTCGGTGGTGCTCGGCCTCAATGCCCTGCAGACCGGTGTCCGGCTGGTGCCGCTGTCCATCGCACTGCTGATCACCGCGATCGGCATCCCCAAGGTGCGGCCAAGGGCCAACCCACGGCGGGTGGTCCGGATCGGCCTGCTGCTGCTCATCATCGGCATCGGTTTCCTGGTCGCCGGGATGGACCCGGACGCGGACGCCGCGGTGCTGAACATCCCGATGGTGTTGATGGGCCTCGGGCTCGGCGCGCTGGCCTCCCAGCTCGGCGCCGTCACCGTGTCCGCGGTCTCGCAGAAGGAAACCGCCGAGGTCGGCGGCCTGCAGAACACCGCCACCAACCTCGGGGCTTCGATGGGCACCGCGCTGATCGGGTCCGTGTTGATCGCCACCCTGAGCAGCGTGGCGCTGACCGGCATCGCGGACAGCCCGACGGTCAGCGATGCGGTCAAGTCCCAGGTCTCCACCGAGCTGGTCGGCGGCGTGCCGTTCATCTCGGACGCGCAGCTGACCACCGCGCTGGAGACCGCCGGGGTGAGTCAGAGCGATGCCGACGCCATCGCCGAGATCAACGCCAATGCCCGGCTGGAGGCCCTGCAGGTGGCGTTCGCGCTGGTCGGGCTGGTCGCGATCGGCGCACTGTTCCTGACCACCCGGATCCCGACCGTCCCGCCGGGCGCCGGCGGTGCTGGATCGGGCGCTGAATCGGGTGCTGATCCGGGCCCGCCATCGGGTGGTGACGCAGAGGCCGATCCAGCAGCGGGATCCGGACCGGACCCGAAGCAGGACGCCGCACCGCCGGCCGACTGACGACCGCCGCCTGTCGGACCGTCGTCGAGCGATCGCTACGCACGAGAAGCACCGGCGGGCACCGCGCAGCCTGGCTCAGGTCAACCGTCGGCGGGCATCCGGCCGCGCCGGCGGGGGGCCGATGCGTCCCGAGCCGCTCGTCACCGCTACTCCCCCGGGCCCGGCGAGCACCGGACGCAAATGCAGCTCCCGCACCTCGGGCAGGTCGTCGGCCAGCGCCGAGAGCCGCAGCGCCAGGTCGATCAGCGGTTCGCGGGCGACCACTCGCGTTCCCCGGTAGCCGTTCAGCAGCGGCGACGCGCTCGGCGCCGAGATCAGGTCGGCGGCGTCGACATCGGTCAGCGGCACGGCGCGGTAGGCGCGGTCGTTGAGCAACTCGGTGGCGACCCCGCCGATGCCGAACGAGATCAGCGCACCGAAGGACGTGTCGGAGGTGATCCCGAAGACGGTCGGCACTTCGGCCCGGTCGCGGGGCGCCATCGCCTGGACGTGCAGCCACGGTCCGGCAATCGACGACAGGTCGTCGTACGCGGCGCGCACCTGCTCGGCGTTGATCAGGCCCAGGCGCACTCCCGACTGATCGAAGCGATGACGCAGCGACTCGTCGAACGACTTGACGACGGCCGGGTACCCGATCTCGTCGGCCGCCGCCACCGCCTCCGCGCCGCTGCCGATCGGGCGGTACGGCACCCAGTCGACGCCGTAGCAATCCAACAGTCCGGTCAGCTCGGCGTCACTCATCGCCCGCTCCCGATCGTTCGGTCCACGCATCCGACCGATCAGTGCCCGCGCCGCCTCGGTGTTGATGCCCGGCAGGTCGGGGGCGGCACCCGCGGGGCGGGCCAGCCAGGCACCGTAGGTGACAGCCTGCGCGAGGGCTGCAACGGCCCGCTCCGGGGTCCGGAAGGACGGCACCGAGCCGCGGGCCGCCATGCCGTCCGCGCCGACCACCGACAGCTTCTCCACCAACCCGTCCACCGCGAGGAACGTGGTGACGACCGGCACGGTCGCTTTGCTGACCGCCGCGCGCAGCGCCGCGGCGTGCGCCAGACCGGGGGTGGCCACCGTCGGCACGTACACCACGACCAGCGCGTCGACGTCGCGGCGTCCGACCGCGGTGCGGACGGCGGCGGCCAGGTCCTCCGGCGTCACGTTGCCCCCGAGATCCAGTGCCTCGCCGTCGACGACGTGCAAGCCAGCGTCCACGCAAGCGTCGATGGCGAGCACCCCCAGCGCACCGGAGTTGCCGATGATGGCGATCCGGTCCCCACTCGGCACCGGCTGGGTGGCCAGCAGCTGGGCGACGTCGAACGCCGCCGTCAACGTGTCCGTCCTGATCACTCCCGCCTGCGCGAACAGGGTCGCCACCGCCGCGTCGGAGACCGTCTCGGTGTTCGCGGCGAGCCCTTCGACCACCGCTGCGTGCCGGCCGGATTTCACTGCGATCACCGGTTTCGTCCTGGCCAGCACCCGGGCCAACCGGGCGAACTTGCGGGGATTGCCGAACGACTCCAGGTACAGCAGGACGACCTCGGTGCGATCGTCACCGTGCCAGAACTGCACCAGGTCGTTACCCGACACGTCGGCGCGGTTGCCTGCGGAGACGAACGTCGAAAGGCCGAGCCCGCGGGTTGCCGCATCTGCCAGGATCGCGATGCCGAGCGCGCCGGACTGGCAGAAGAACCCCACCCGGCCGGGCGGCGGCACCACCGGCGCCAGGGTGGCGTTCATCCGGACGGTCGGATCGGTATTGACCAGGCCCAGGCAGTTCGGGCCGATCACCCGCATACCCGAACCCCTGGCCACCGCGACCATCTGGCGTTGCGCGTCCGCGCCGTCCAGACCGGCATCGGCGAAACCCGGCGTCATCACGACCAGACCGTGCACCCCCTTGGCCCGGCAGGCGTCCACCACCTCCGCCACGGTCGACGCCGGCACCGTCACCACGGCCAGATCGACCGGGTCGGGGATGTCGGTCACCGTGGGGTAGCAGCGCACGCCCTGCACCGAGACGGCATCCGGGTTCACCGGGTACACCGGCCCGGAGAAGTTGCCGCGCAACAGGTTTGCCAGCACAGCGTGACCGTGCTGGCTGACATCACCGGTGGCTCCGATGACGGCGATCGACCGTGGGGACAGCAACCTGGCGATCGACCTGGCCTCCGCGCGATGCTCGCGGGAGGTGGTCACCGCACGCGACTTCTCGGTCGGTTTGATGTCGAACTCCAGGTCGACCAGACCCGAGTCGTACTCGCGGTGCACGGAGTACCCGGCATCGATGAACACCCTGACCATAGACGCGTTCTGGGTGAGCACCATGGCGGTGAACCGGCGGATCCCCCGCTCCTGCGCCGCCGCGGCCAGGTGCTCGAGCAGGATCGAGCCGAGCCCTCGGCGCTGCTGGGAGTCCTCGACCAGGAAGGCGGCCTCCGCCGCGTCGGTGTCGCCGACCTCGTTGCGGTGGTAGGTGGCGGCCGCGATGATCTCGCCGCCCAGCACGGCCACCAACCCGACCTTGGAGTGGTAATCCACGTCGGTGAACAAGCCGACCTGCTCGTCGGTCAGCTGCCCGACGGCCGAGAAGTACCGCATGTACAGTGTTCTCGCGCTCATCCTGCTATGCATGGCCCGGATGGCGTCCGCGTCGGCCGGGCTGGTGGGTCGCAGGTGGGCCACCCCGCCGTCGGCCAGCACCACATCGGCCTCCCAATGGTGCGGGTACTCGAGCACAGCGGAGCGGGCGGTCACCTGCGGTCCGTCGTGAGCGGAGCCGATTCAGTCCCGGGGATCATGGGCATCCAGACCGTGCAGCGGGTACACCACATTTCGGGTGTCCTGGATGGCGCGGTCGACGGGGAGGTCCACGGTGCCGTCCCACCGCTCGAAGGTCACCGGCTGCCAGATGCCGTCGGACATGTCAATGGGTAGGGGGACCTCGGGCCGCGCCGCGGCAGCCAGCGCCAGCCAGTCGTCGGGAAGCGGCGTCGCCGGGTCGATCTCGCGGCCGGCGACGATCGCCAGCAGGTGCGTCCAGGCCCGCGGCACCACCCGCACCGGCGAGTACCCCCCGCCGCCCACCGCGAGCCAGCGTCCGCCCGTGATCGATTCGGCGATCTCCCGCAGCGCCAGGTAGGACGCTCGCTGGCCGTCGACCGACAGGTTCAGGTCGGCCAGCGGGTCCTCCCGGTGCGAGTCGGCGCCGTGCTGGGTGACCAGCACCTCCGGCCGGAACGCCCGCACCAGGCCGGGCACGACGGCGTGGAAGGCGCGCAGCCAGGAGGCGTCGGAGGTACCTGCCGGTAACGCCAGGTTGACGGATGTGCCGTGCGCCTCGCCGCGCCCCGTCTCCGTGGCGAAGCCGGTGCCGGGGAACAGCGAGAGCGGGGACTGGTGGATCGAGACGGTCAGCACCCGGGGATCGTCGTAGAACGCGGCCTGCACACCGTCACCGTGGTGCGCGTCGACGTCCACGTAGGCGACCTTGCGCACGCCGGCGTCCAGCAGGGCCGTGATCCCCAAGGCGACGTCGTTGTACACACAGAAGCCGGAGGCGTTGTCGGGCATGGCGTGGTGCAGCCCGCCGCAGAAGTTGACCGCGCGTTCGACCTCGCGGTGCGCGATGGCCTGCGCGCAGGAGATCGATGCCCCGGCGATCAACGCCGCGTTCTCGTGCATGCCCGGAAAGATCGGATTGTCCGGGGTGCCAAGGCCGTGGCCGAACGCGCCGAGATGGCCGTCGGACGCGGACGCTCGCCGTACCGCGTCGATATACCCGGGGGTGTGCACCCGGGCCAGGGTCTCGTCGTCCGCCACCTCGGCGGTGACGACCCGGTAGTCCGCGGTGACGCCCAGGCTCTGCGCCAGCGCCCAGGTCAACTCCCAGCGCAGCGGGTGCAGTGGATGGTCGCCACCAAGGTCGTAGCCGAGCATGCGCGGATCCCAGACCAGCAGTGGCGCACTCATGAACTAGAGGCTAGTGCCGGGTCCGGTTCGGCGCGGATCACGCCCCACCCCGTCCCGGCTCACGGCCCGACGGCCACCGGTCGGCCGGCCGCGCACCACTGCGAGTAGGAACCCGGGTAGAGCGCAAGGTCGGCCCCGATGACGGCGCCCGCCAGAACCAGCTGGCAGGCCGTGATGCCCGACCCGCACGACGCGGCCGCCCGGCCGGCAGGATCGGCGGAGTTGATCCCTTGTGGGTTGATCCCGTGCGAGGCGAACACCACGGCCAGGTCCGCAACCGGCAGGAACAGCCCGTCCGCGTCGACGAGTTCGGTCGCCGGCAGGTTGGCCGACCCGGGGATGTGACCGGCGACCGGATCCAGCGGCTCGACCTCGCCGCGGAAACGCGGCGCGGCCCGCGCGTCCAGCAGCACTGCCGAGGGGTCGGCCGCCAGCTCCGCGGCCTCGTCGATGGCGACCACCGGCATCCCGCCGGGCCGGACGGTCACCGACCCAGGAGCCCGCACCGCCGGCGGGCCGCTCGCGACCGGACGGCCGGCGGCGGTCCAGGCGGCGAACCCTCCGTCCAACACCCGGACCTGGGTGAGTCCGGACCAGCGCAGCAACCACCACGCCCTGGCTGCGGCCAGCCCCGGCCCTCCGTCATACACCACGACCCTCGAGACCTCTTCGATACCCGCTGCACGCCAGGCGATCTGCAGGTCGAGCGGGTCCGGCAGCGGGTGCCGGCCGCGCTCGCCCGGTGGGCCGGCAAGTTCGCGGTCGAGGTTGACGAACGCCGCACCGGGGATGTGCGCATCGGCGTACCCATCCGGATCACTGCCGGCCAACGTCCAGCGCACATCCAGGATCACCGGCGCGGGCGACAGAGAGGAATGCAATTCATCGGACAGTTCTTCGGCGGAAATCAGCCAGCGTGGGGACACCGTGCCCATTCTGCGGGGTGCTCGGCGGGGCCGGGCTGCCGGTCCGGGTCTGCCCGACCGGGTCACCCTCGCGACGCACGGCCATAGGGCTGGCGCCGGGTAGCATCATCAGGGCCAAGAAGGGGACTGCCAGGGTGAACGACCTGATCGACACAACCGAGATGTACCTCCGGACGATCTTCGAACTGGAAGAGGAGGGCATCGTTCCCCTGCGTGCCCGGATCGCGGAGCGGTTGAGCCAGAGCGGTCCGACCGTCAGCCAGACGGTGGCCAGGATGCAGCGCGACGGGTTACTGGTGGTCTCCGACGATCGGCACCTGGAACTCACCGACCTCGGCCGCGAGCGGGCCGTTGCCGTCATGCGCAAGCACCGGCTGGCCGAACGGCTGCTGCTCGACGTCATCGGCCTTGATTGGCAGGACGTGCACGTCGAGGCCTGCCGCTGGGAACACGTGATGAGCGAGCAGGTCGAACAGCGGCTCGTCACCCTGCTCGGCCACCCGCAAACCTCGCCCTACGGCAACCCGATCCCCGGCCTGGATCACCTGGGTGAGTCCTCCGAGGTCACCGAGACCCACCTGGATCTGATCGGCGCCGACGTCGCCGCCGGCCGCGGCGGGCGCTACGAGGTGCGCCGGATCATCGAGATCGTGCAGAACCAGCCGGTGGTGATGGATCGGCTGCACCGGGGCGGCGTGGTGCCCGGTGCGGTGTTGGAATTCGTCGTCCAGGGCGACCGACTGCTCGTCGTCGATGGGTCGACGACCACCGAATTGACCCCGGATGTGGCCCACGGCATTCACGTCCGCCCCGAGTCCTGACACCGGCACATCACACCGGCCGCCGCCGATTCGCGGCCAGAAGGCTATCGCCTGCAGGGACGTTCGTCCCTAGTGAAGGTCGTGCTGGTCGAACATCATGAACCCAAGGCACAGCACGCGGGGTTCGGGGACCCCGATCGGGGGGCAACAGCTGTGCGCCAGCAACCGTGATGGATGGGCCACGGCTCGCCGTCGATCGTGATGGGGGGACCGGTGACGGACACCAAGCGACTCCCGGGGTGCACGGAGGAACTGTGGCAGTGGCAACTGCATGCCGAGTGCCGCGGGATGGACAGCTCCGTGTTCTTCAGCCCGGACACCGAGCGGGGCCCCCGCCGACGGCGCCGCGAAGCCGCGGCCAAGGCCATTTGTGCCCATTGCCCGGTCCTGGCCGCGTGCCGTGACCACGCACTGCAGGTTCAGGAGCCGTACGGGATCTGGGGAGGTCTCACCGAGAACGAGCGGACCGGGCGTCTGACGCTGGCGGGTTCGGTGCGCGAGGGAGCCCCCGGTGCAGCGTCCGGGAAATCGATCTCGGCCGCGACGGTCGGCGGCCGCACCGCCACAGCCGTTGTCGGACCGGGTAAGGCCCGAAGCGCCAGCAACTGGACACCGCAGCCGAGAACGGTCGCGGCTCAGACGCCGACGTCCTGACGCAGCAGGATTCCGCGGACCTCGCGGGACACCTCGTCCGGATACCGGCCGGCGATCAGCCCGATCTCCATCCGATCAGCCCGATCTCCATCCGATCAGCCGGGGTGACGAATCCCGCCAGCTCGGTCCGGAGCGCACGCCCCTCGACTGGCGCAGCAGAACTGTGTCGTTCGCCGCAAACGATCATGATGGAGCTGCGCAACCTGAGGGCGTCAGCCGCGTCGAGAACGCCCTCAGATGGCGTCGTCGACCACCATCCCGTCGGAGCAGCGCGAGTCATTCCACACTGCGGACAACACTGCATCGGATACACGCATGTATGTCGATACGAGGATGTATCGGATCAGGCTCTTACTCACCCCTTGTCCGCTCCGAGACGTTGCTCGGAATGGTGTGACCGTGCTGGTTTTCGTCATCCTGGGCAACCCGAAGGACGCCGTTGTCATCGAGTACCCGAATGCCGTCCGCGGCGCCGCGCGGCCCGCATCGGCGGAACCGGATACAGCACGCGGGTGATGTCCCCGGCACGGCGTCGTTGATACGGTCTGGTATCGGATACCCGGATGAATGAAGGACTGGGTCGAGAGGTGAGTCCGGTAGCGCGAATCGCCGAACACACTCCGGCAGCGGGGCGTGCCGCCCGACATGCCGGATGGCGCCCCGATGGCGCTCCGGTGCGGGTGACCAAGCGGCGCGCCGAGACCCGCGGCAGGCTGATGCAGGCCGCGACAACCCTTTTCGCGGAGCGGGGATTCGGGCAGGTCAGCATCGAACAGATCTGCGAGGCAGCCGGTTACACCCGCGGGGCGTTCTACTCCAACTTCGACAGCGTCGACGAGCTGTTCTTCGCGCTGTACCAGGAACGCGCGAGCGTGATCGCGGAGCAGGTCGCTCGGTCGCTGACCGCCACCGCCACCGCCACCGCCACCGCCACCTCTGCTTCGATACCCGCCCTGGTCGACGGGGTCGTCAGTGCGCTGATGGTGGACCGGCAGTGGATCATGATCAAGACGGAATTCCTGCTGCATGCCGCGCGCTCGCGCGAGGTGGCGGCGGTACTGGCCGCGCACCACGACGAGCTCCGTGAGGCGCTCGCCGCCCACCTGTCCACCGTGGTCGACGTCGACGGCCTCCCGCTGGCGTTGCGAAACCCGGATGGACTGGCCCGCGCGGTCGGCACCATCCACGACGGCGCCATGCTCCGTCTCCTTCTCGACCCCGACGAGAAGGCCCTGCGCCGGTGGCTCAGGGTGCTGCTCATCGCCTTGCTCGACCACTCCGGGGATCGCCGGCACGATGCTGCCCGGCACCTATCTGCCGCTCCGGGCGGGGCCTGATGACCAGTCCGATCACCCGCCCGACCACCCCGTTCGCACCGTCCGCCGAGCACGTCGATGTGCTGATCGTCGGCGCCGGACTGTCCGGGATCGGCGCGGCCTGCCATCTGCGGCGGGAATGCCCCGATCGGTCGTTCGCGATCCTGGAGGCCCGCGGCGCGATCCGCGGAACCTGGGACCTGTTCCGCTATCCGGGAATCCGCTCGGACTCGGACATGTTCACCCTGGGGTACTCGTTCCGGCCGTGGTCGGGAGCGACGTCGATGGCCGACGCGCCGTCGATCCTGACCTACATCCGCGACACCGCCGCCGAGTACGGCATCGGCGGTCAGATCCGGTTCCGGCATCGGGCACTGACCGCGTACTTCTCGACCGCAACCGCCAGGTGGACGGTCACCGCGCACCGCGACGACACCGACGAGCCGGTGACGTTGACGTGCTCGTTCCTGTTCATTTGTTCCGGCTACTACCGCTACGACAAGGGTTACCGCCCGACCTTTCCCGGGGAGGAGAGTTTCGCCGGGACCATCGTGCACCCGCAGCACTGGCCGGCGGATCTTGACTACACGGACAAACGGGTGGTCGTCATCGGCAGCGGCGCCACTGCCGTGACCCTGGTGCCGTCGATGGCCGGCAAGGCAGCCCGGGTGACGATGCTGCAGCGGTCGCCGAGCTACGTCGCCGCGCTGCCGGCGACCGACCCGATCGCCACTCGGTTGCAGCGGTGGCTGCCGCAGCAGGTGGCCTCCCGGGTGATCCGCTGGAAGAACGTGCTGTTGGGCATGGCCACCTATCAGCTGAGCCGGCGCCGCCCGGCGGTGCTGAAGTCCATCCTGCACAGGAAAGTCGTGAGAGCACTCCCGGCCGGATTCGACGTCGACACCCATTTCGCGCCGACCTACAACCCGTGGGACCAGCGGCTGTGCATCGCGCCGGACGGAGACCTGTTCCGCGCCATCCGAGCCGGGACCGCCGACATCGTCACCGATCACCTCGCCGAGATCACCAGTACCGGAATCAACCTCACCTCCGGACGCCACCTCGACGCCGACATCATCGTCGCAGCAACGGGTCTGAATGTGCTGGCGATCGGCGGAATCGGGCTGACCGTCGATGGCCGGGAGATCACGCTGTCCGACACCGTTGCCTACCAGGGCATGATGCTCTCCGGAGTACCGAACTTCGCCCTGACCGTTGGCTACACCAATGCCTCCTGGACGCTGAAGGCCGATCTGGTCGCGCACTATGTGTGCCGGTTGCTGCGCTACATGGCGGCCGCCGGCTACCAGGTCGTCACCCCGATCGCCCCGGAACTGGGCCCGGGCGAACTCGCTCCGCTGATCGACCTCGATGCCGGTTACATCATGCGCAGCATCGCCGCGCTCCCCCGGCAGGGGCCGTCCACGCCGTGGCGACTGCGGCAGAACTATCTCCTGGACCTCCTGCTGATGCGTCGCGGACCGCTGACCGATGGCGTTCGTTTCGGGCACATGGGCGATCCGGCCATCGGGCCTGCGCTGACGGTGACAGCATGTCGTGCGGTGAGCAGCTCATGAAGCATGATGTTTTGTGAAGGGCCATGTTTCATGAAGGGCCATGTTTCATGAAGGGCCATGTTTCGTGAAGGGCCATGTTTCATGAAGGGCCATGTTTTCGGCGGTGGCACGGCCATCGTCACGGGTGCAGCCAGCGGCATCGGCGAAGCCCTGGCGCACGGCCTGGCGGCACGCGGCAGTCACTTGGTGCTGCTCGACCGCGACACCGACCGGCTCCCCGGCGTGGCAGCAGCGATCCGCGCGCGCTACCCACCCGTCGAGATCGACACCGTCGTGGCGGACCTCGCCGACCAACACGCCACTGCGCGGGCCGGCCGGCAACTGGCCGGGACCCACCCGCAGGCGACGCTGCTGATCAACAACGCCGGGGTGGTGATGGGCGGGCGCTTCGACCAACTGACTCTGGAGGAGTTCGGCTGGGTGGTTGACATCAACTTCCGGGCCGTCGTCACCCTGACCCACCACCTGCTGCCGGTGCTCCGATCGCACCCCGGTTCCCATCTGACCACCTGTCGAGCATCTTCGGGATCGTCGCGCCGCCGGGCCAAACCGCCTACTGCGCCAGCAAATTCGCGGTTCGCGGCTTCACCGAGGCGCTGCGGTCCGAACTCGCGCCCGACAACGTGGGCGTCACCTGTGTCCATCCGGGCGGGATCGCCACCCGCATCGCGATTACCGCCAGGTACGGGTCCGGGGTCTCCGAATCGGAGGCGGCCAGGGGACGGGCCAGAGCCAACCGGATACTGACCATTCCGCCCAGCACCGCGGCCGCGGCGATCCTGCGCGGCGTCGAACTCCGGCGGCCGCGGGTGCTGATCGGTTGGACCGCCAGGGTGCCCGACATGCTTCCCCGGGTCGCACCCACGGGGCACGGCACGTTGTTGGCCAAGGTTTTCGCCCGGAGCCGATGACCACCGGAGGCTGGGCGGACCGGGCACGGCTCGGCATTGTGGTCGGCGGCCGGGGGTGGAACCGTGGAGCACGCACGGGCCAATCCCGACAAGCCCGACGAGCCAACCGGGGACGAGGAGGTGGCCGGTGAGCGATTCTCAACCGCTGGGCCGCAGCGACCTGCAGGTACCCCGGCTCGGGGTGGGCACGATGACCTGGGGCGATCCCAGGGGATGGAGCCGGATCAGTCCGGCCACCCTTGCCTACGGCGGCGCCCACGGACCGGCGGCGGAACAGGAGGCGTTCGCGACCAGCCTCACGGCGGGTGTGACCCTGTTCGACACGGCGGCGATGTACAGCAACGGCGCATCCGAGCGCCGGCTCGGCGTGCTGGCCGACGGCACGGCGGCGCTGATCGCCAGCAAGTTTCCCCCGGGAATGCGGTCGACCGCCGAGGACCTGCCGCGCGCGCTCGCCGGGACCCTCGCCAGGCTCGGACGCCCGACGGTGGACCTGTACCAGCACCACTACCCGAGTCGGCGGGTGGACATCCGCCGGCTGATGGGGTTGATGGCCGATGCCGTCGCGGCGGGCAAGGTCACCGCGGTGGGAGTGAGCAACTACTCGGCCGAGCAGATGCTGATCGCGCACGCGGCGCTTGTCGAACGGGGTATCCCGCTGGCATCCAATCAGGTGCAGTACTCGTTGCTGCACCGTCGGCCCGAGACCAACGGCGTGCTGGACGCCTGCCGGGAGCTCGGCGTGACACTGATTGCCTACCAGCCGTTGGCCAGCGGCGCGCTCACCGGCAAGTACCTCGACGGTCAGCGGCCCAAGGGTTTTCGACGCTTCATGCCGTATTTCCGCCGCAAGGGGCGGGACTCGATGACCGCGGTGGTGAACCTGTTGCGGGAGATCGGCACGAGCCGGGGCATGGGTCCGGCCCAGGTCGCACTCCGGTGGCTGATCGAGAACGACTCTGTGCTGCCCATTCCCGGCGCGAAGAACGGTGCGCAGGCGCTCGCCAACGCCCGCGCCCTGTCGTTCCGCCTGACACCGGACGAAGTCGAGGCGCTGAACCGGGCGACTCTCGCCTGGCGCCAGTAGCCCTTACCCCTCAACAGCATTCGAGGTAGCCGTGTCCAGCACGATCTCGATCGTCACCGTGCCGAGCCGCCCGACCGCGGTGATCCCCGCCGCCACGACCTGGGCCGAGTTTCCCCGCGTGTGGAAGACCCTGCTGGACCAGGTCCACGCCGGTATGGACTGGGCGGGTCCCGGGCGCAAGGGCCGCAATGTGATGCTGTATCTCGATGATCTTCCGCATGTCGAGATCGGGGTCGAGCTCGACCAGCCGGCCGGGTTCGACCCGCCGATCATCCGCTCTCGGCTGCCGGCCGGGCTGGTGGCGAGGACGGTGCATCGCGGGCCCTACGACCTGCTCGGTCAGTCGCACGACCGGCTGCTGGCCCGGGTCCGCGAGCGGGGTATGCAGCGCGCCGGACCGCGCTGGGAGGTGTACGGGCATTGGCACCAGGAACCGGAGATGCTCGAGACGGAGATTTCCTACCTGCTTGCCTGATCACCAGACCCCGCACAGTGCGGTGATCGGGCTGCTTCGATGGGCACAGACCGCCACCCCGAGGAAGGACCCGAAATTGGCACGAACCATCGCCACCACGACCGCCGTCGATCGCGACGCATTGCTCGATTTCATCCGGCCACGGCACAACATGGTGCTGATCACCGGCAGATCCGACGGTTCGCCGCAATCGTCACCGGTCACCGGCGGTGTGGACGCCGACGGCCGGATCGTCATCTCCAGCTACCCGGAACGCGCGAAGACCACCAACGTGCGGCGCTCCGGCTCTGCCTCCGTGCTGGTGCTCTCCGACAAGTTCGGCGATGCCTGGGTCCAGATCGACGGCGACGCAGAGGTTCTCGACCTGCCAGCAGGGTTGGAGGCACTGGTGGACTACTTCCGGGCGATCTCCGGCGAGCACCCCGACTGGGACGAGTACCGCGCGGCGATGGTCAAGCAGGGCAAGTGTCTGATCCGGGTCACTCCCACTCGATGGTCCCCCATCGCGACCGGCGGGTTCCCCGCCCGACTGGCGTGACAGGCAGCGTGGGACAGGGAGCGCGCACGCACGCCGATCACCCCCGTCCCTCACGGGTCGCCGTTCTCGACGACTATCAACGCGTTGCCATTGCTTCCGCCGATTGGGCCTCGCTCGGCAATCACGTTGCGGTGCAGTCGTTCTCCGACCATGTGCAGGACCAGGACGAGATCGTCGAGCGGCTCGCGGGATACGACGTGGTGGTTGCCATGCGGGAGCGGACCCCTTTTCCCCGCGGCCTGCTGGCGCGGCTGCCGGACCTTCGGCTGCTGGTCACCACCGGGATGAGGAACGCGGCCATCGACATGCCGGCCGCGGCCGAGAGGGGCATCAGAGTGTGCGGGACGGAGCTGGTCGGCAGCTCGACGGTCGAGTTGACCTGGGCACTGATCCTGGCGGTGACGAGGGACATCCCCGGCGAGGACCGCCGGACCAGGGCCGGCCAGTGGCAGCAGCACCTTCCGACAGGTCTGGCGGGCGGCACCCTCGGCGTCGTGGGGTTGGGCAGGCTGGGCCGGCAGGTCACCGCCATCGCCAATGCCTTCGGGATGAACGTGCTGGCGTGGAGCCGCCATCTCACGGCCGACGGCGCGGCCGACCACGGCGCCGAGTACGCGGGCTTCGACGAACTGTTCGAGCGCAGCGACATCGTCACGGTGCACGTGACGATGAACGAATCCAGCCGCGGGTTGGTCGGCGCCCGTCAGCTCGACCTGCTCGGACCCGAAGGATTCCTGGTGAACACCTCCCGCGGGCCGATCGTCGATCAGCAGGCGCTCGTCGACTCGCTGCAGGCCGGCACGATCGCCGGCGCCGCGCTGGATGTCTTCGATGTCGAACCGCTGCCCGCCGACCACCCGCTGTGCCACACCCCGCGCACCGTGCTGAGCCCGCACGTCGGATTCGTCGGCAAACGCGCCTATCGGGTCGCGTACGGCGGCGCGGTCGAGGATGTCCGGGCGTGGTTGGAGGGTGCGCCGATCCGCGTCCTGAGCTGACGGCGCGGGCCGGAGGACGGTCCCCCACCGATGCCGCCGGTGACATGATCACCCGCGAGGACCAGCCACGGCACGCCGCGGCCCCGCACCCGCCGACGCCGGAGGCCGCGCGATGAGCACCATCCACATCACGTCGTTGATCTTGATCCCGCTGATGGCCGCGCTCGCCCCGCTCTTGGCGTCCGTGCTGGCGCCGATCGTGAAGATCCCGATCGTGGTGTTCGAGATCGTGCTGGGATTGCTGGTCGGCCCTTCCGTTCTCGGCTGGGTGCAACCGACGGAGTTCGTGTCGTCGCTGGCGCAGTTCGGACTGGCGATGCTGTTCTTCCTGGCCGGCAACGAGATCGATTTCGGACGGATCCGCGGGCGACCGATCAAGCGGTCGGTGCTGGGCTGGTTCATCTCGCTGGCCGTCGGTGTTGGGCTCGGCGTGCTGCTGGCGCCGTCCGCCGCGGCGGGTGTGTTCATCGGCGTCGCGTTGACCAGCACCGCACTCGGCACGCTGATGCCGGTGCTGCGGGACGCCGGAGAGATGCGCACCCCGTTCGGCACCGCGATCATCGCGGTCGGCGCAGTCGGCGAGTTCGGCCCGCTCATCGCCATCTCGCTGTTCCTGTCCGGCCGTCGACCCGGCGTCGCCTCGATCGTGTTGCTCGGGTTCGTACTCGTCACCGGGATCGCGATCTACTTGGCCGGAAAGGGCGCCCACCCGCGGATGCACGCGTTGATCACGGCGACGCTGCACACCAGTGGGCAGTTCGCCGTCCGACTGGCCATCCTGCTGGTCACCGCGCTGGTCGGCCTGAGCCTGGTCCTCGACCTGGACATGCTGCTCGGCGCGTTTGCTGCCGGCGTGCTGACCAAGCTGCTGTTGGCCGACGCGAAACCCGCCGATGCGCAGGCCGTCGAATCGAAGCTGGAGGCAGTCGGTTTCGGCTTCCTGGTGCCGGTCTTCTTCATCAACACCGGCGTCACGTTCGACCTCGACGCGCTGCTCAGCAACCCCGGCACGCTGGACATGGTTCCGGTGTTCCTGGTGCTGTTCCTGATCGTCCGCGGACTGCCCTCGACGTTGACCGCTCCACCGGGTTCCGCCGGGGCCGACCGTCGGGCGATCGTGCTGTTCGGCGCGACCGCGCTGCCGATCATCGTCGCGGTCACCGAGATCGGCGTCAGCTCGGGGGATCTGTCCGCCGGCACCGCGGCCGCGCTGGTCGGCGCCGGGATGCTGTCGGTGCTGCTGTTCCCGCTGCTGGCGCTGGGTCAGCACCGCAGGGCACCGGACGGGGGCGTGAAGGCTCCGGACACCGACGAGCACGTACCCGAGGAGGGCTGATGCACATCCTGGCGGCCGGTGCTGACGGCCGCTGCCAGGACCCAGGGCGACGCGGTCGGGAAGCCCAGATCGACCGGTACCGTCGTGGGGTGACCGCCGGTGTGATCTCCGCCATCACGGAGCCGAAGATGATCGCCCCGACCCCGCGGGTCGGGGCAGCGGTCAGCGCGCCGCTGGCCGACGCCGAGCAGGCCGCCGCGCTGCTGACCGGTCGGCGGGTCGTCGCTCTCACCGGCGCCGGGCTCAGCACCGATTCCGGCATCCCGGACTACCGGGGACCTGGCAGCCCGCCCCGCTCACCGATGACCTACGACGAGTTCGTGTCGGGGAGGCGGGCCCAACAGCGCTACTGGGCGCGCAGTCACATCGGTTGGCAGCGCATGGGTCTCGCGCAGCCGAACCGCGGGCACCTGGCGATGGCCACCATGGAACGGTCCGGCGTCGTCACCGATCTCATCACCCAGAACGTGGACGGGTTGCACCGCCAGGCGGGCAGTCGCGCGGTGATCGACCTGCACGGCCGCGTCGACGAGGTGATCTGCCTGGGTTGCCGCAGCATCAGCTCGCGCCGCGAGTTGCACGAGCGATTGACCGCGTTGAACCCGTACTTCGGGCATCCCGGTTCGGCCGAGACCGCGCCCGACGGCGATGTGGAACTCGAGGAGACCGACGGTTTCGCGCTGGCCGGGTGCCGGCGCTGCCCCGGTGCGCTCAAACCGCACGTGGTGTTCTTCGGCGAGAACGTCCCCCGTGATCGCGTCGACCGTTGCTACCGGGCCGTCGATGCGGCGGAGGCGCTGCTGGTCGCCGGTTCGTCGCTGACCGTGATGTCCGGGCTGCGATTCGCCCGGCACGCCGCACGCCGAGGCATCCCGGTGGTGATCGTCAACCGCGGCGTCACCCGCGGGGACCCGGTGGCCACCGCGCGGATCGACGCGGGCTGCTCGGAGACCCTGGCCTCGCTTGCCGATCATTTGTCCTGATCGGGTTCTTTGGATCGCCAGCTGCAGAGCGCTGGCGATGCAGCTAGAATAGCTGCATGACCGTCGCGATCACCATTCGCAATGTGCCCGAACACGTGCGAAACATCCTGGCTGCGCGAGCAGCAGGTTCCGGCCGGTCGCTGCAGGAATATCTGCTGGCCGAGCTGACCGACGCCGCAAGCAGAATGACCGTTGATGAACTGATCGACCGGGTCCGACCGCACACGGCCACAACCGAAATCCCGGTGGCGGACATTCTCGACGCCGTCGATGCGGATCGCCGTTGAGCCGACTGGCCGCCCCGGTCGGACGTGGAACCCTCGTCGTGGACGCATCCGCGGTGGTGGCCCTGTTGGTCGACCAGGGTGCCGCCGGCCGGTGGGTAGCAGGCCAGCTCGCCGGGCATGTCCTGACGGCGCCGGAGCTCTTGCCTCTCGAGGTCGCCAACGCACTGCGGCGGCAGGTGCGCGCCCGCCTGCTGCATGTCGATCGAGCGACAGCGGCCCACCGGGCAATGGTCGATGCGCACGTCGAGTTGTGGCCTTACGCGCCGCTGTCGCGCCGGGTATGGGCATTCCCGACCAGCTGAGCAGCTACGACGCCGCGTACGTTGCGGTGGCCGAACTGGTTGACGCGCCGTTGATCACCCTGGATGCGCGACTAGCCCGTGGGGTCAGTGCCGACTGCGAGATCCGGGTGTTCGCCACCCGTTGAACCTCCGTGCGGGTGGTTCAATGGGCTTCCCGATGCGGTCCGGCTTGGAATCTCGGGTAACGGGTACCAAAAGGGCGAAGGCCGCCCACCACCAGCACCGATGCCTGGTCGAAGGCGCGGCACGACCTCGGAGGAACGCCATGATCGGCCCGGACGACGAGATCAACGCCACCACGCCAACGCCACCTCAACAGCACCAGCGACTGCGGCGGCTGGGACCCGCCGCGATCGGGATCGGGTTGATCATCGTCGTCGGCCTCGTCATCGGCGCCGCCAGCGCGCTGGGTTTCGCCACCGGGTGGAGCAAAGCGGCCGGTGGCGAGGTGATCGTCGTCAGGAATGGCGGATTCCTGGACGACAATTCCTTCCGGCAGGTGATCCAGCCCAATTCCGAACTCACCTACACCGGCCTGTGGAGCATCGATCATCCGTATCCGGCATCCCAGCGGTATTTCAAGGTCAGCGCCGCGCAGAATGCCGACAGCAATGAGGTGATCAACGTGCCGACCAAGGACGGGGTGCTGGTCGGAGTCGAGGGAACCTTCTATTTCCAGCTCAGCACAGAACCGGCGATCCTGGAGGACTTCGACAACAAGTTCGGTACCCGAACCTTCCCCGGGGGCGACAAATCGCTGCATGCCTGGGACGGCGACGAGGGCTGGAACGCCTTCCTGGCAGCCACTCTCGGCAACCTCGTGCAGAACGTGCTCCGGCAGGAAATCGGGAACGTCACGTGCGCCGATCTGGTGGCCTCGTGCACGTTGGCGCAGAATTCCACCGAGGTGGTGGTGCCGACCGACGGAAAGGGAAATCAGACGATCGCCCAGGTCCAGCAGGCGGTCAACAGCGGATTCGCCGCGGACGTGCAGAACATTCTGGGTGTTCCGGTGCTGACCAACATCCAGTTCGCGCTGAGCAAGATCTCCTTGCCGGACAACGTGCAGCAGGCCATCAACGACGCGCAGGGCGCCTTCGCCGGGGTGACGAAGGCGCAGGCCGGCCTGCAGCAGGCGGCGATCGACGCGCAGACGAACGCCAAGAAGCAGGAGGGCTACAACGCCTGCCCGGTCTGCGGCCAGATGGACCTCTTGGACCACCTGCCGGCCGGCATCACCACTTACGCGCCGGGCGGTGCGTTCGCCATCGGCGCCGCGCAGCCCTCGACGACGCCGCAGGGGTGAGCGGTGCGCGCCGTCGACACGCTCCTGGTCATCGTGGTTCTCGCGCTCGCCGGGTACCTGGTCTATCTCCTGGTGCGCTGGTATCTGCGGGGTCAGCAGAGCGCCGGCCCACCCGGTCCGCGAACGTCACCCTGGGACGCCCACTACCACGTCGAGGCCGATCAAACGGTCTGGTCGATCCGTCGCGAAGTGATCGACGCCGCCGGTCACCGGCGCGAGGAAATACAGGAGGTCGCGCGGATCGCCGCGCAGTCCGCCGACTTCGACGATCAGTTCCGCGCGGGTGAGCGCCGCGCGCACGATCGGGCGTTCCTGCTGAACAGCTCCCTCTCGCCATGACAGCGCGCCAGCCGTGGTGGGAGGCTGAACCCGAGTTCGCCGGATCCTGGCGGGCAGGGACTCGCGGAGTCACATTCTTGCCACGGTCATGCGCGGCGTCGCGACGTTTCCTGATTTCATGTTCGGCCGATTGCTATCGATTCAACGCTCCGAGCGCCGGCGTTCGGCGCTGCTGTGCCGGTGGTAAGCTGCGCTGCCTCAGTCGTGGCGCGTCAGAACCAGAATCGACCGTTCTCTGACGGGAGCCATCCGGGAGAGTGAACCATCTGGATACCGAAGGGCCCCAGGTGTAAGTTCAGGCTCGGCCGTCGCCCCCGGGGAGGAATGTCCTTTCGATTGCCACAACCGTCGGGCGAACCCGGCCTCATATCCAGGTCCAATCTGGGACCTCATGAACACGAACGACTTTCATGCTGGACGAGGTCGGCGATTCGATTCCGCTGCGCCGGAGCGGCCGGCGAGGTCGATGGTCATCACTTGCGTGTGCAGGGTGCGCTCGAATTCATGATTTCAGGGGAGCCGTTCAACGGTGCTCGGCGAATACGGGGTGACGGAGCGAAGTCCCTCGGCCCGACGGGCACACTTATTGACATTGATCGGTGTAGCGGTACCGTAAACCAATGCCCGAAATGTGACATCACTCGAATCCGCAGATCGTTCGATGTGCCCACGTCTGCGGCGGCCCGGGCCAAAGGGGGATTCCAGCGTCGAGCGCGGTCGCCGCGAAATCGGCCGCCGCAAGATCATGTCCCGGCTCGTCACCAACACGGAGGCCGCCCGTGTCCGTTCGCGTCACCGGCACCCTCACGCGCGTCGCGCTGGCCATCGCGGCCGTGCTCGCCGCCGCTGTCCTGGCCGCAACTCCCGCGGCGGCCGTCGCCGACGGCACGCTCGTCTCACCTGGTCAGTACCCGTTCGCGGTGAGGCTGACCATGACCCACATCCCACGGCCGAACGGCACCTTCTACAACAGCGCCTGCTCCGCCGCACTGATCTCCCCGATCTGGATCATCACCGCCGGACACTGCTTCCACGACGTCAACCACGTCCCGGTCAGCGGACCGGTGCCCTATCCCACGACCGCGACCCTGAACACGGTTGCGGGAGACGAGCGCGCGCGCCCCGATCAGTGGGTCGACCTTGTCGCCCTGCTGTCCCAAGCACGGGGCGAGGAGCGGGACATCGTCGAAGTGCAGCAGTCGAACACGACCGACATCGCTCTGGCGCGACTGTCCGCACCGGTCGTCAACGTCACCCCGCTCGGCCTCAGCACAACCCGGCCCGCGGCCGGCGACGTACTGACCATCGCCGGCTGGGGAGCGACATCGAGCATCATCCCGACACCCAGCGCCCGGCTGTCCATCGGCCAGGTAAAAGCCCAGGCCGTGAACGCCACGACGATCACCGTGGTGGGCTCCTACCCGGCAGCCGACACGAGCGCCTGCCTGTACGACTCCGGCGCGCCCTACTTCACCACGCCCCTCGGTGCTGCACCGCTGCTCGTCTCCACCGAAAGCACCGGCCCGGACTGCCCCCACACCAGCGGTGAAACGACGGCCCGGGTCGACACCATCGCCGCATGGATCACGACGATCGTGCCTGACCTGCCATGATCACACCGCTTGGCCCATCAACATGCCGGCCCGCAGTGTCCGCCGGGTCGGAGTAATCCTCATGTCGCCCGACCGTGTGGGCCCGCTTGGCCGCAACCGATCGGCGTCGGGAACAGCCTGCCGGCACCACACCCGCAGCGCGGCTTCTTGCACCGTGCCCAACCGGCTGCCGCTCCCGACCGCACCCCGCTGTGAACCCAAAGAACCGGTCCCGCACGCCAATCCCGCGAACAGCTTGCAGGGCCACGGCTGGGTTTGCTTGTCGAACCTTGGAAGGTGATCGTCATGTTTGATCAAGTGTTGAATGAAATCCTGCTGGTCGCGATCATCTTCATTCTCGTCTCGATGATGATCATTGCCGCGGTCCTGATGATGACCGGTCGGCGAAAGCAGAACCGCTAACGATAGCGATGGCTATCGCCGCTTCCGGCCGGTCGCCGGGGCCCTGCCGCGATACTGATGGGGTGATCCTCTCCCGCAACTGGTCTGTGTTCTTGGTGCTCGCCGGCGCCTTCAACTGGGTGATCTGGCCCCGGTTCGCGATGGCGATCTGGAATGACCAACGGGCCTGGTCCGGTGACGTCGGCCAGTCGAGCCCGACATCCTTCCTGCTGGTGCACGCGGTGCTGATCGTCACGGCCGTCACGATCGGCACGATCATCCTGGTCCTCGGCGTGCGGGCATTCCTGGCGGACCGCCGGATGCGTGCGGCGCGTCGGCCGGTGTTGTCCGACCGGTAGCCAGGACAGCCGGCGGAGGTAACCACCTCCCACCACTGAACCTCACCGCAAACCACCTGACGGGAGGTCGGGAGCACAATCCGGCTCACCGGACCGGCGGCGGCCCCGGATCACCTCGCCAGGACCACCGCCACCCGCGCCGACACGCCGGCCCCGACCGATCCGCCGGCGACGCCCGGCGCGTCCGGGCCGGTCACGCCGCGGAACACCGAGGTGGCCAGGGTCTCTGCCTGCACCTGATCCAGCCGGGCCTGCACCGCGGACCACAGCTCGTCCGGCACCTCGAGGGTGAGCGCGATCCGGTCCGAGACATTCAGCCCGGCGTCCTTGCGCGCCTGCTGCACCAGCCGGAGCAGGTCGTTCACCGCGCCCTGGGCGAGCAGCTCGTCGTCCAACGCGGTGTCAAGCGACACGAACCCGCCGGAGCGCAGCAGTCCGACGGCGTCCGAGGAGGACCCGGTGGCCACCAGCTCCAGCGAGTACTCGGCCGGTTCTAGCACCACACCGCCGCAGATCACCACGCCGTCGTCGTCGACCGACCAGTCGCCCGCCTTGGACGCCTTGATCACCTTCTGCACGTCCCGGCCCAGCCGCGGCCCGGCGGCCCTGGCATTGACCGCCAGCCGCCGGGACACCCGCTCGTCGTGCTCGGCCATCTCGGTCAGATCCACCAACCGCACGTTGACCTCGTCCGCGACCAGCGACACGAACGGCCGCAGCCGGGCAGCGCCGCGGGTCGCGACCGCGAGGGCGGCCAGCGGCTGCCGCACCCGCAGACCGGCCGCCTTGCGCACGGACAGCGCGACGGACGCGATCTCCCGGATCTCGTCCATCGCCGCGACCAGATCGTCGTCCGGGACCACCTCGGTGGCGTCGGCCAGGCTCGGCCAATCGGCAAGATGCACCGACCGGCCTCCGGTCAGCCCACGCCAGATCACCTCGGTGGTCAGCGGCAGGAGCGGCGCGGCCACCCGGCTGACCACCTCGAGCACGGTGTGCAGCGTGTCGATCGCATCGGCGTCGCCGTCCCAGAACCGTTGCCGGGAGCGGCGGATGTACCAGTTCGTCAGCACCTCGAGGTAGGAGCGAACGGCAGCACAGGCACCGGCCAGGTCGTAGACGTCCATCGCCGCGGTGACGTCCCTGACCAACTCCGCCGTCTTGGCCAGCGCGTACCGGTCCAGCACATCCGGTGAATCGGTGCGGACGCGGCCGGTCCGACCCGACGCACCGGCGTACAACGCCAGGAAGTACCACGCGTTCCACAGCGGCAGCACCGCCTGCCGGACACCTTCCCGGATCCCCGGTTCGGTGACCACCAGGTCCGCCCCGCGCAGGATCGCCGAGGACATCAGGAACCAGCGCATCGCGTCGGAACCGTCCCGCTCGAACACCTGCCCGACATCGGGATAGTTCCGCCGCGACTTGGACATCTTCTGCCCGTCGTCACCTAGCACGATGCCGTGCGCCATGCAGGTCACGAATGCGGGCCGGTCGAACAGCGCGGTGGCCAGCACGTGCATCGTGTAGAACCAGCCGCGCGTCTGGCCGTTGTACTCGACGATGAAGTCGCCCGGGTAGTGCTGCTCGAACCACTCGGAATTCTGGAACGGGTAGTGCACCTGGGCGAAGGGCATCGAGCCGGATTCGAACCAGCAGTCCAGCACCTCGGGCACCCGGCGCATGGTCGACCTGCCGGTGGGGTCGTCAGGGTTCGGTCGGGTCAGCTCGTCGATGAACGGCCGGTGGGTGTCGGTCGGGCGGACACCGAAGTCCCGCTCGAGCTCGTCCAGCGAACCGTAGACGTCCACCCGCGGGTACGCAGGATCGTCCGACGTCCACACCGGGATCGGCGAACCCCAGAAACGGTTGCGGGAGATCGACCAGTCGCGGGCGCCTTCCAGCCATTTTCCGAACTGCCCGTCCTTGATGTGCGCCGGCACCCAGGTGATCTGCTGGTTCAGCTCGACCATCCGGTCCCGGAACTGCGTCACCGCGACGAACCAGGACGAAACGGCACGCTGGATCAGCGGCGTCTCGCACCGCCAGCAGTGCGGGTAGGGGTGCTCGTAGCTGTCCCGGCGCAGGAGCAGCCCGGCCTCCTTGAGGTCGGCCATGATCGGGATGTTGGCGTCGAACACGTGGTAGCCCTCGTACGGCGGGACCTGCGAGGTGAACTTGCCCTGCGAGTCGACCGGGTTGACGACCTCGATCCCGGCGGCGTCGGTGACGGCCTTGTCCTCCTCACCGAAGGCCGGCGCGATGTGCACCACGCCGGTGCCGTCCTCGGTGGTCACGTAGTCCGCCGGGAGGATCTGGAAGGCGTTGTTCCGGGAGGACCTGCTTGCAGGGTCCGACCCGTCAGAACCCCCCTTGTCCCCGACGAAGAAGTCGAAGGGCGGGACGTAACGGGTGCCGACCAGCTGCGCGCCGGTGTACGTCGCGAGCACCTCCGGCGACTCCCCCAGCTCGCGGCTGTACGCCGCCAACCGAGCCCGTGCCAGCAGGTACCGGCCGGCGTCCGGTCCGGAGGACCGGACCACGACGTACTCGACATCCGGATTGACCGCGGCCGCCAGGTTGGACGGCAGCGTCCACGGCGTGGTCGTCCAGACCAGGGCGTTCACCCCGTCCAGCAGCGGGTCGGCGGACTGCAGTCGCAGTGACACCGTGACCGCCGGATCCTGGCGCGACCGGTAGGTGTCGTCCATCTTCGTCTCGGTGGCCGACAGCGGCGTCTCGCACCGCGTGCAGTACCACAGCACCCGGTAGCCCTCGTAGATCAACCCCTTGTCCCACAAGGACTTGAAGGCCCACATGACGGACTCCATGTAGTCCAGGTCCAGGGTCTTGTAGTCGTGCTCGAAGTCCACCCAGCGGGCCTGCCTGGTGACGTACTCCTGCCATTCATGCGTGTACCGCAGCACGGATGACCGGCAGGCGTCGTTGAACTGCTCGACGCCCATCGACTCGATCTCGGACTTGTGCTTGATGCCGAGCTGCCGCTCGGCCTCGACCTCGGCGGGCAGGCCGTGGGTGTCCCAGCCGAACCGGCGCTCCACCCGGCGGCCGCGCATGGTCTGGTACCGCGGGACGACGTCCTTGACGTAACCGGTCAGCAGGTGCCCGTAGTGCGGCAGGCCGTTCGCAAACGGCGGACCGTCGTAGAAGACGAACTCGTTGGACCCGTTGTCGCCCGCAGCCCGTTGCTCGACAGAGGCCTCGAAGGTCCCGTCCTTGGCCCAGTACGCCAGCACGTCGTGTTCCAGCGCGGGCAGGTCGGGATGCGCGACGACCTGCGTGTCGCCGGCCCTGGGATATCCCGTCTCGTCAGCGCCCGGCGTTGCGGACGGGTCAGCCGCGAGCTGCGCGGTCGGTGTGTCGTTCATCTCGGGTACTCCTCGTCCAGGCTGTCCATCGCCTGCAGGGACGAGGCGTGACCGGTGTCGGTCACATCCCGCGGTACCACCCCGCTTGCCTGAATCCTCGCTCCGTACAGCGGGGGTTCGGGCCACTCATCGTTCCGGCTGTGACGGGCCGGACCCGTTCGGTTCTAGTGAGCACCCGCCGCGGTGGAAATAGTGCAGTGGAAATAGTGCGGTGCGGTGATGCCGTTCTTCCGAATAGCTCGCCGGTGATGGCCGGGTCGTCGCCGTACTGCTGTGCCTTCAGGGTATGCCCGCGGGCGAGCGGATAACCCGCCCACGGATGCGCGTCACTCGCTGTTGTTCACGATCGATCCCGCCGGCTCCTTGGGCGCCTGCCCGTCGAGCTGAGCCAGCTGCTCGGAGATCCAACTCTTCAGCCGGCCGCGGTATTCCCGCTCGTAGACGCGCAGGTCCTCGATCTTCTTCTCCAGGGTGATCCGCTCGTCGGCCAGCCTGCCGATGACCTCGTCGTACTTGGACTGTGCTTCCTTGTCCAGCGCATCGGCGCGGATCCGGCTGTCCCGTTCGGCCGCCTCGGCCCTGGTGGTGGCGTCGGTGATCAACGCATCCGACTGGCTCTGGGCGTCGGCCAGCACCCGGTCCGACTCCGTCTTGGCCTCGGCGGTCAGCCGGTCGGCGGTCTCCTGGGCCAGGCCCAGCAGACGCGCCGCCTGGACATGGCCATCCGCGGTGACGGCAGTTGCCGCCGCAGCCGCCGGGGCTGCCGCGGGCGCCGCTTCGGCAACCGGGGCCGGCCTGGCCGCGGGAGTACCGCCCGCCTCGTTTCTGGACAGCCGCGAGGTGAGGTCGTTGTTCTCCTCGATGAGTCGAGCGAGTTCGGCCTCGACGACATCAAGGAAGGCATCTACTTCGTCCTCGTCGTACCCCCGCTTGCCGATAGAGGGTTTCTTGAAGGCGACGTTGTGGACATCGGCTGGCGTGAGCGGCATGACAACTCCTTGGTGGCTCGGTCAACAGCGGGGCGCGACGAAGAACGCGTCGGATCCCGAACAACAAGATGGTAGATCGCGCTAGGAGGATGCTAGAGCGAACTGGAAATCGCCAATCGCATGACGACCTCCATCAGGATGTAGACCGCGATCAGGAGCACCACAATGCTGAGGTCGAACCCTACCCCGCCCAAACGAACCGTCGGAATGATCTTCCGGAACAGCTTCACCGGCGGGTCGGTGCTGGCGTAGAGCACCTCCATGGCAACGGCCGGCGCGCCGGC